>Ga0335085_10007789_pt1 | contig 16462 bp, 12 predicted proteins | sample Lox_Sample_45_FD_206712 | JGI IMG/M metagenome (GOLD analysis project Ga0335085, IMG submission 206712) | Soil microbial communities from Loxahatchee National Wildlife Refuge, Florida, United States - Lox_Sample_4.5 | ecosystem: Environmental > Terrestrial > Soil > Wetlands | place: USA...
CAAGCTCGAGGGCATAGTCCTTTTAGGCCTTGGCGGGCGACAAGGACCGGCCGGGACGCCGACTACGCCGTCAGCACAATGCCGGCGAGCGGTACATTGAGCGCCTCTGCGCCTTCCTGTACCGCATCGACAGCGGCCTTCTGCGCCACGACCAGCAGTGCCTGCGTGAACGGCGCCAAATGCGACATTCCCCCCGTCCAAATCGGCGGCCCGTCGATGATGACGATGTCGCACGTTGCCCGGAGATGGGCGATGAATTCCGCAAGTTTGGGCATCAGAACGTCAGCCGTCGCATTTAGCACGAGCAGGTTCGAACGCGGGTCCCTTGCAAAGGCCCGACTGAACGGCGCCGTGCCGGCCACAACGTCCTTCAACGAGGCCGCAGCCGGCCGGGCGCTAAGGGTTGTTGTGGCGGCGGGCGGGCGGGTGTCGATCAGGACGACGCGCCTGCCCTGCATTGACAGCGTGCGGGCAAGGCTGGCCGAGACGTTGCCTTGTCCCAGACGCGGATCTGCGGACGTCACCGCCACGATACGCACGCCGGCGCCGATTACCAGTTGAGCAAGGCCGAGCATGGCTCGTGCAAAGGGTGATGCAGGATGTTCGAGCATGGCAGTGGGCGCACGCACGTCGCGAGCCTCAAGCGCCTCGGCGAGTACCGGAATCGGTTTGTGCGAGCGGCGGGAAGAAGGGGGCCGAGCCTGATCCAAGCGTTCAAGCAGCAGCGCACAGAGAAGGCCCAACAGAAGACCCGCGGGAATCGACGCCGCGACGATCAGGAGCCGCTTGGGCGAGCCCGGCTCGACAGGAACCGAGGCGTGCGAAATTACGCGCGCGTCAGAGACCTGAACGACGTCCTGTCCTTGGGTCTCGCGCAGACGCGCGACGAAGGATTCGTACATTGTGCGCGTGGAGGCCGCGTCCGATTCGAGCGCTTTGAGCTGCACGCGCGCAAGGTTCTGCTCGCTCTCCTCAGCCTGTGCCGCGGCCAAACTGGCCTCGAGGGATTTCACCTCGGCGCGCTGCACCGAGAGATCGTTGCCGACCGAACCTGCAATGCGTCCCACCTCGAGATCGATCTTGTCCTGCAGGTCGCGCAGCTGCGACTCGGCTTGGACCCGTTTGGGGTGCTTGGGCCCGTATCGCGCGACGATCTCCGCTTCGTCTCGGATGGCCTCGCTCTGCTGCGTACGAAGCTGTACGATGAGCGGCGACGAAACGACCTGGGAGACATCTGCGGCGTCTCCGGATTTTACGAGCGCGGAAATGCGGTCGTAATTGGCCTGCTTTGCCGCAAGATCGGCACGCGCCTGGACGAGTTGGTTATTGATCGCGGTGAGCTGCTGATCGACGAGTGTACTTGCGCCCTCGCCAGTCTCTGAAATGTCATGCTCCGCCTTGTAACGAGCGACATTGGCTTCTGCAATTTCCACCTGGCGCGCAAGTTCGCGAATGCGTTGCGCGAGCCATGCCGTCGTGCGCCGGCCCGCTTCGGAGTCCACCGCCAGCTGCGACTGAATGTAGGCATCGACGACGGCGTTGGCGACTCGCGCCGCCTTGGCGGGATCACGCGACGTAAACTTTACGGAAATCGCCGAAGACAGTCCGAGCGTATCCACCGACAGCTGCTTCAGGAACGCGTCGACAGCCTTCGTGTACCTAGCTTCCGGCGTGTCATGGGAAAGGCCGATCCAGCGCAGCGGGTTGAATGACACTGGCGACAGTTCGGCATTGATCTCCGGATCGTCGAGCAGATTTAGACGCTCTATCACTTCGCCCGCCAGATCGCGCGAGGTTAAAATCTGAATCTGGTTCTGGACGGAAGCGGGATCCGTCGGCAAGTCTGAAAGCACCGAGGAAAGGCCGGCAACGTTGTTTTTCCGCGGGTCGAGCATGACGACGGCCGTCGCCGAGTACATCGAAGGCAGTACGAGGACAGCAGCGAGGGCCGCGGCGATCAGGACAAGCGCCACATTGCGGATTTCGGGCCAGCGTCGTCGGCATACGGCGAGCAGATCGGCTACGCCGAAATGCTCAAGTGACGCGACCCGGAGAGATTCGACAGGGGCGATTGTGCTTCCGGGCGCTACACGCACGCTCATCCTCTCCGCGGCACCTGGCGTACCGACGGGTTCCCTTAATATCCGGGTACCGGTTTACGCCATCAGGCGCTGCGGAACGGTTAACGGAGGGGACCAAGCAACCGTGACGGCGGTGCAGTGGGCCTACGCAGTGGCAGGCTGCCGCGCTACCGACGCCGGCGCAGCATGAATTGGGACGGGGCCGGCTGGGCGCTTCGCGCCGCGAGGGACGCCGGCCGACCGCAGGCACGCCAGCAATACGTCCGGGTCATCCCATGGCACATCGTGATGTGCGGAGGTCAAGTATGGACTCGCCGGGTCGCGCTGCCATTCCCGTGGAAAGATTGCCACCGTGTCCGAGGAAACCGGCCGGCGCATCCCCGCACCCGGCAAGAAACGCGCGATGAGCGCGGCCGGCAAGTCGCGGCCCGGCCCGAACGCAATCGTGCTTCCCTGTGTTGGCCGCGGATTGATTTCGAGCAGGTGAACGTTACCTTTGGCATCGCGAATGAAGTCCATGCCATGAATGCCGGACAGTCGATAATGCCGCACGATTTTCTGCGTGGCATCCTCCAGCTGGGGACAATCCACCCGGCGGATGACGTTGGGCGGGCCCACCTCGCCCTGGCTCAAGAGCACATCATAGTAGATCGCTCCGATGACTTCGCCGCGCCAGCAGGCAAAGGCTGTTGCCGCAGGCTTGCCGGCGATGAACTGCTGTGCACTGACAAAGGTCGGCTGACGTGAAACCGCCTCCGCGATGTAGTGCGGATCCCGCCTCAAGACGGCGCGCGCAATGCATCGCATCCGCGAGGGTACGCGCCCCAACCGTCGCAGGGCTCCCACGGCCTGATCGCGAGTCTGTGCCACCACGACACCGTCCCCACCCCAGCTTCCGTCCGACTTCATGACAACGGGCGTGCCAAAATCGGCAATGAAGCGATCGAGATCGTGCACGTCGGCTATCGCGCGTGTTTCGGGCACGCGCACGCCAAGCGACTTCGCGCGGGCAATGAAGCGAGCGCGGGAGACCATTTCCGGATAACTGGCCGGCTCTCCGAACGAACGCTCGAGCAGATCGGCGATATAGGTGTCCTTGCGGGCGCTTTCCCTATACAGCCTGAGACTTTGCGCCACCGCGCGATCATCGCACGACACAACCAGGTCCGGCTGGGACTTGGCGATTGCAGCCCGCAAGGACGCGACAGGCGAGAGAGGGTGGTAAGGGAACCGCGCCTTTACATAACGACTCGCCAGCAGTGTCGCATTGTCCGGAGCGTGTGCATCGACGGTGCAGGATGCCGCCGAAAATCCATGCGCAAGCCGGGCGACCGAGGGCCATCCCACACTGGTGGAGAGAAGCACTTTGAAAGCCATGACCGCATCGTTCCAGGACCGCCGAAATGCCAAATGCAGGAAACGTTCCTGGCATGGGTCTTGGACAGTCGGGGTCGCGAAACCACTTCTGAGCCCCCGAACATGCTTGCTTCAGAGACCCTCCGTTCCAAATCGACACAGTCCGAGACTAATGCGTCCCATGATGCAGCAACCGGCGCGGAACCCCGCCGCGCGGCACATTGCGACGTCGCCGTAATCGGCGCAGGTCCTTATGGCCTGTCACTCGCTGCACACCTAGTCGGCCGCGGCATCGATGCGCGGGTGTTCGGCAAGCCGCTTTCGACCTGGAAAGCGCATATGCCGAAGAACATGAATTTGAAGTCGGACGGCTTTGCCTCCAATTTATCGGCGCCCGCCGGCGGATCGACGCTCAAGGCTTATTGCGAGGGCCTGGGCATTCCGTATGCTGCTCAAGGCTTGCCCATCTCGCTCGATACGTTCCTTTCGTACGCCGACTGGTTCCGCAATCGCTATGTACCGCATTTGGAAGAGCTCAACGTCATCTCGCTTTCGCGCGACCCCAATGGATTCAGGCTAGAGCTCGAGGACGGAACCGAGCTGACCGCCGGCAACGTCGTCATGGCGGTGGGCATCTCGTGGTTTGCGCATCTGCCACCGGTCCTTGCGTCGCTGCCCGCGCCGCTCGTATCCCACACCTTCGATCATCGCGAGGCGGACCAATTCCACGGCCGCGATGTCATCGTGGTCGGTGCGGGATCGTCGGCCACGGACACGGCTTGGCTGCTCCACGAAGCAGGCGCCGCCGTGCGCATTGTCGCGCGCGCAAACGCCATCGAGTACAACAATGTTCCCGATCCGGATGCGGAGACCCTGTTCTACCGGATTCAAAAGCCGGCTTCCGGAATCGGTCGCGGCTGGAGTTCGTATTTCTGTGCCACCGCGCCGGTCCTGTTTCACAAATTGCCCGAATCCATGAAGCGGCGCGCCATTCAAAGCCACATGCATCCGGCCGGCGGCTGGTTCATGCGCGAGCGGATCGAGGGCAACATCGCCTGCCTGATGGGGCGGGAGATACAGGCCGCTGACACCCGCGGCGGACGCGTGCGCCTGATCCTGGCCGACAAATCCGGCCAGCAGGAAATCGTCACCTGCGATCACGTGGTCGCCGCTACCGGTTACAAACCCGACGTGCGCAAGATCCCCTTTCTTGGGCGCGAGCTGTGCGATGATATAGCTCCAGGGCGGACGACGGCAGCACTCTCCGACAAGTTCGAGACACGTGTGCCGGGGCTGTTCCTTATCGGACCTGGGGCGATCGACAGCTTCGGTCCCTTGATGCGATTCATGTACGGTGCCGAATTCGCAGCGCCACATGTTGCGAACCACCTAGCCCGCAAGCTTTCGGTACCTCTGGCCAGCAGAGCTGCGTGACAACCTGGCCAAATTGCCAGCGCGGCGATGAGGCTGCGGCATGCCTCAGTGTCTCGCTGGCAATTTTAACGTCTGCAGCATCGCAGACGGCATCACGCGCCAATGAGCATCGGCAGCTAGGCGCCCGACACGAAGCTTGACGCAATCGCGTGCCACAGGGGTTTTCGGGCGAAGCTGATATCGAGCGGCAGCATGCGGGGGGAATAGCCGGCAAGCTGCTGCTGCCAGCCGGGGGCGGCAAGAAAGCGATCCGAAAGTCCCCAGGTGAGTAACGCCGATGTCGCAGGATTGGCTACGACCACGTCGAGAAAGCGCCGACTTGCATCCGCCACCGCACGGTCGCGTTCGTCCCGCCGCGACGGTCCCCCGGAATCATCGACATCGTGTTCGGTTATAAGAATGCCAAGTCCAAGCGCCCGCACGTCGTCCAGAAAGCTGCGCAGCTTTCTCTGGTCCACTTTCGTCCCGTAAGCTGCCAGATGGCCCTGAATGCCGAGCGCATCGATGGGCACCTTGCGCGCTAGCGCACCATCCAGAAATCCAAGCGTTGCGGCCCGAAACCTGTCGTTGTCGGGCCCTCCCGCCTCGAAGCCCCAATCGTTATAGACGAGTTGAGCGTCAGGATCGGCAGCGCGGGCCGCGTGGTAGGCCTGGTCGATATAGTCAGGACCGTAAGCTTTCAGCCAGAACGAATTTCGCAAGGCATCGTGCCTTCCGTCGGACGGCTCAATGGCTTCGTTGACGACATCCCAGGAATGCACCTGCCCCTTCAAGCGAGCGATGACCGCAGCGATGTAATCGGCGAACAGTCTCGGGTCGCGCGTCTCGGTCACCGCCTGTTCGAGCCAATCCGGATTGCGCTTGTGCCAGACGAGGGGGTGTCCGCGCATCGCAACGCCATGACCGCGGGCAAACTCAACAAGCCGGTCACAGCCGGTGAAATCGTAACGTCCCCGCTCGGCTTCAATCACGCCGCGCTTCATCTCGTATTCCGGCACGAGGATGGCGGCTTCCCGTGCGAAGACGCGGGCAAACTCCGGCGTTCCAAGCTGATATGTGGCGAGCGCTGCGCCATAAACCAGGCCGCGATGCGACGCCAGATCGCGCAGCCCCGCGCCCTCGTCCTGGAGGATGCTCGGCCGCAACGTGGCGGCTCGAGCCAGGCCCACGCCCGCCAAACCGGCGACTCCCGACAATAGGCAGCGTCGTGTCAGCATCGCCGTTCAGGGCTTGATTGCCCGCGCGGAGCGCGACCACACCGCGCCGCGAAAGAAGCCGATCACGGTGTCGGCTAATCTGCGATATAGCGAGTCAGGGCAGAAGATTTGCAGGAAGATCACAGCCGCCATTCTGGGCCGATAGCATCGACGACGAACAGCATCGCCATAAAATTTCAATGCCGACCAGGGATCGGTGCGAACAAGTCCCTTGGCGATCATCCAGCCGCGCGCGCCATAATAGGCCCGTGGAGGAATTTCCGGTTTCAGCTTCTCGAGCCAGTCAACCATGCGCGCACCCTTGCGTCCGGCCGAAACGCGGCGAGGGTCACGCACATCATTCCACACCGCGCCCGGCTGATCCGCCATGATGAAACGGCAGCCGGCTAGGAACAGACGGATGCAAAAATCGGTATCCTGCGCGAATGCCACGGTTTCATCGTAGCGCACGCGCCGGGCCACTGCCGCGGGAACGACCAAGGTGATGGTCGGCACGAAACCGCGATCGCACAGCACATAATTCGCCATGTGCTCGCCGTCACGAATGGCCCTTGGCGGCTTCACGAAGCTCAGTTCTTCTCCCCGCTGCACGCGAATGGGCGCGTAACCGGCGGTTTCATGCGTGTTCTCGAGGAGCCTGCGCATGTTGGCCAAATGTTCGGGGAGAAAGTGATCGTCGGAATCGAGAAATGCGATGAAGCGCCCCCGGGCGAGGTCGACGCCAGCATTGCGCGCCGCCCCGCCGCCGCGATTTTCCTGCCGCCAATACCGGATTCGCTGGTCACCGGCATCGTCCACGGTCTTCCCGGGATTATCGACCGACCCGTCGTCGACCACGACGATCTCGAAATCCTGCTCACTTTGCGACAACACCGAGCGCAGTGCGCACCCAAGATCGTCGGCACGATTGTGGACGGGAATGACGACGGAGAAGAACGGTGTCATGGCAGCGCCCGAACGCCGGCAGCTCGTCCGCGCCCTGCCATGGGGTGCAATATCGCCAGCATGAGCAGAAATGCGACCCAGGCACCATCGTCGCCTTCCAGAAAATCCGATTCCAGCAGATTGTGCAGAACCATGAAAATGAAGAGTGCAAACAGCAGCGAGCAGAGCTCGAGGTGCGCGGCGCCCACGCGAACAAAATCGCGCAACGGAACGAAGAGGAGCGCGAAGCAGGACAGCGCAAATCCAATCCCTCCGATCGTCACAAGCAGCTGCAGGTAGGCATTATGCCCGTGGGAGATTTTCTGTACCCAGACGTCGCCCACGTAATTGTGGAGCGGCGACAAGGTGCCGGTATCGGCAAAAGAGCCGAATCCCGAACCCAGGAAGGGATGATCGCGGATGAAACCAATTTCGCCCTGCCAAATGGCAGATCTGCCGGTGAACTCTGCCGGGTCTTCGAAGGCGTGCACGATGGTGTCCCAGTCCATTACCGCGACTGCAATCGCAAAGACCGCAACGAGCACCAGACCGACGCCGACGATCGCGCGATCTAACCCACGCCTCCACACGAACCGGTAAACGACGCCCGATGCGACTGCGACGGGAAGCAGGCCAATCGAGGATTTGGAATGCGTCTTTATCGTGAAAAGCACGGCTGCCGCGAAGATAGCAAGATCCAAGCCTCGCCGCATGCCCAGGAACGAGAAGAAAAACAGGATAGCGGTGATGGCGGTAATTGAGCCGGCGATGTTCTTGTGAAAATACAGGCCGCGCCAATCTCCCACCAGACCCGGATCGGCCTCGCCCGAAAGATGTACCGCCTGATGGATGAGCGGGATCGACAGCCAATTGACGATCAGAACACAGCCGAGGACGAGCTTGAGCAGCGCGAGCGACCGCTGGGGACCGACCGTAATGACACCCAGTAATGCCGAAAGCGCGATGATGCTTGCTAGTATCGCCCTGCGGAAGCAGACGCTCGGTTCGGCCGCCCACGACGCGCTGAGGATGCACCAGGCCAACACGGCCAGGATCGACAGCGGGACCGTGTCGAACGCATGGATGCCGTGCTTTCGAAAAGCCGCCAAAGCTACGATCGCAAACACGGACATATAGGCGATCTGGCGCATGGCATTGCCGCTGGCGGCAAACCCGCTCTCGCCCAGTGCCAGCGCCGCCGGATCGCGAACGGCGAACGGCGACAATCCCACAAAGATCATCAACAGGAAGGCGAGCAGTCCCAGATCCGCTAGCCGATCTGGCGAGCCGGAAACATGCCGCGCTCCGGTCATGGCCACGGCATTATCCACCATGGATCGTCGCATATTCGTTGAAATGCGCTCCCGCAATGGCGGCGAATTTTCCCGCGCTTCGCCACAGCCGGCACAGGGCGGCGGTTCGCCAGGCGGGCCAGGGTGCCGTCAGCGCGAATTGAACCGGTGACAGCAGAAACGACCCAAGAACCTTGGCCATTTCTAGCAACACCATGCCGACTCGCCGTTCGTGCTTGAGAAAAACGCGCATGTCTGAATTTCCCACCCGATAGGCGCGCGTGAGCGCCCAACCGAGTTTGGCGCGCGATGCCGGCACATGAGCAAAAGCAGCCGCCTCGTCGGCCCACGCAAACTGCACACCCTTGCGCTTCAGGCGCGTGAAAAACTCCTTGTCTTCGCCGCCCGTCAGCGCAAATCCCGGATCGAACCAGGGCCTTGCAAGCCCGAGCAGGCAGGTGCGGGTGAACAGCACGTTGGACGTGCCGTGAATCATGGCAATCGGTCCGGTGCGGTCTCGCAGCGGCGCGATCCCCTGGCAGCGTGCCGCCCAGCCGCCGGGCGGTACGTCGAACTCCCGCAGCACCGCTCCGTGCAGTGCATCGGCACCTGTCGTGCGTTGGACGCGCAGGAAAGCATCGAGCCATCCGGATGAGGGCCACTCGTCATCGTCGAGCATGGCGACGAATTCGGCGTCCGTGTGATCGATTGCGTAACCGACCAACGCATTGCGCGCCTGTGCGATCCCGCGGTCACAGGCAATGATCGCATGCAGTGGCCAACGATAGCCGCCGGCGCGAACAGCCTCGCAGAAAGTAAAGCCCTCACTGCGCTCGGCATCGTTGTCGGCGATCAGAACCTCGACATCTTCCGCAGTCTCGAGCTTTTCAATGGCATCGAGAAGGCGCGCGAGCCCTTTCGGGCGCCGGTACGTCGCAGCAGCGACGAGAACTTTAGCCATGCGCGCGCTTCCAGGCGCGCGAGAGGGAGAAGATGCGCCCGGCCAACACCAGGTCGCCGATAAGAATGCCGCCCAGCGAGGCAATCGGGCCAAGGGTCAGCGCCAGTCCGAGCGTGAGGGCCAGGGATGCCATGCTCGACCACAGACTGGCCCCGGCAAGCTTCTGGAACGCGCCGGCTGCCTGCAGCAGAACGGATTCGGGCGTTCGCACGACCCGCACGGCCGTGATCGCCACCCAGAAGGCGAGCACGACGAGCATTTGCCGCTCGTCGTAACCATGCTTCAGGATGAGATTTGGGAACACCATAAGTATGGCGCCTGCCAGGATGACGGTCCCGAACCACACTGCGCCGGCAGCGGTTCTAAATTCCTTAACGGCTTTGAGGGCGCCGGCATGATTACCGGCTCTGATGCGGCGGGCTATCTCGGTCCGTTCGCGGTCCGGAAGGGCTGCCAGTACGAGAATGGAAGGACGCATCAGAAGCGAACCGGCAGCCAGCAGTGCAAAGGCCGAGGGGCCGAACAGGAATGTCACCAGATAGACATGGGCGTTGACGGTGAGTTCGGTGAGGCACACACCCAGCACGGACCAGCGGGCCAAGTCCCGCCACACCGGCCAGAACGCTGCCAGCGAGCCTGTGCGGGCCGGCCGAAACACATGGGGAAGATATTCCTTCCCGAACGCGGCAAGTCCGGCCAAAGCCGCAAGAAGCATGGCCTCTGCAGCATGGATGCTTGAAAGGCCATGGAGGGTGAACAGTACGCCGAAAACGGCGACCAGCGTACTCGCGTAGACGATATCGGAGATCGTTACCCGCATCGGCGCCCGCAGCACATAGCCGACATTGCGGGCGAACCAGCGTAGCGTCATCAAGCCGGCATAGGCCGCGAGCATCGCATTGGCCAATATGTCCGGATTGCTCGCTTGCAAAAGTCCGAACACGACAATGCCGATGGCGATCGAGAACAACAGACTGACTTTGAGATGGCTGGCAAGTGGCGCCTCGGCGAGTGCCGGCGAGGCTATGCGCGATGCGGAGGCGCCCACGAGCGCGCCCGAGATGCTCAATGCAAGCGGTACGATCGCCAGCAAAAACGACAGAACACCAAAATCGGTTCGTGACAGCGCTCTGAGTGCCATCAATGAAATCAGGAAATGCGCGCCCGAAATAGAAACCGGCCCGCACGAGGTGAGGCTGTAGCGCGTCGCAATGGGAAGGAGAGATTTGAGCCGCGACCGTCCGGCGCCAGGATCGCCAGCAGGATCGGGCGCCAGGCCCGCGTGATTGTCGAGGCTTAGCGTAGCGCTCCCGCCGCTTTCATAAGGGCAGGCGGGCGGCCCAAGCGCGGCAGAGCCCGCAGCGCTCATCAGCCTGGCTCCAACCTCGGCTGCTTGGCCGGCAGAGGCGCGGCATTGCTCTTCCGGGGCGCCGAACGCGTCAGCATGAGATAGAGGGCGTGTGGATTGGTGATGGCGTACCGCAGGAAAAGCCTGCGCGGCTCGCGCCAAAGCCGATGCAGCCACTCGAGGCACAGCCGCTGCATCCAGAGGGGTGCCCGCGCATAGTCGCCTGTCACGTAGTTGAAGCAGCCGCCGGCCGTGACCAGCCAGCCGGCACTGAGACGGTCGCGATTGCGAACGCAAAATGCTTGTTCGAGCGGTACGCCCAAGCCAACCCAGACGATATCGGCACCGGACGCATTGATTGCATCGCAAATCGCCGGTTCGTCCCCGCGCGAGAAATAGCCGTGATGACGCCCGGCAATGTTCAACCCTGGATACATGCCGCGCATGATCTCGACACAGCGCGCATTGACCTCTTCGCGCCCGCCCAGCACATACATGCTAAGGCCGGCGGCGCGGGCCGCCAAAGCTGCGTCATGAAAGAAATCGGTCGTTGCGGAGCGCTCCGGTATCGGCGCGCGGGCGACCCATTTTGACATGAAGACGACCGGTTGACCGTCCGCATGGATGATATCGGCAACGTCATGGAAGTGGCGGAATTCGGGATCCGCCGCTGCAAGCGAAATTGCATGGCCATTGGCGGCGAACACGAGCTTGGGTCGCAAACTGCGATGCGCACGCCGTGACAGGCATTGGGCAACCATCAATCTTGCAAGTTCGGACCTGGACAACCGAGCGATACTCATATCGCCGATGGTCACATGTTCTACAGGCGATTCCGTCGCCCCGGCGGCGCCTCTTGAGCGAGGCACAAGGGAAAGCGCCGCGCCCATCACAGAGCATTCCTGCGGCGGAACATTTCAAGCGGCGTACGCAAAAGAATGACGAGATCGAGAGCAAGTCGCGCATTGCGTACGTAGCTCAGATCAACATCGACCCTGCGGCGCATGGCCTCCGCCGTCGGCGTAGGACCGCGAAGCCCACTGACCTGCGCCAGTCCCGTAATTCCGGGTTTCACGCACTGCCGCTGCTCGTAGCCCTCGATCAGAGCCGCAAAATATTTGTCGTGCGCGACGGCGTGCGGCCTTGGACCGACAAGCGACATTTCGCCCACCAGCACATTGAAGAGCTGCGGCAGCTCATCGAGGCTCGAAGACCTGAGAAAGCGGCCGGCGCGAGTGACACGCGCATCGTTCTCTTCGGCCTGACGCACGTCATCGCCGTTCTCGAGCACATGCATTGTGCGAAACTTGAAGATGTCGAACGGCTGGCCGTTGAGCCCGAGTCGCCTCTGCCGGAACAGCACCGGTCCCGGACTGTCGAGGCGAACGATGGCGGCGACGGCGAGAAGCAGCGGCGCCAGGCAAACAAGCAGCACTGCGGCGACACTCACGTCCATCGCCCGCTTGAGACTGGATTGAATTGGAGAAAGGCCGCCCAACTGGACGCGCGCCGGCGCGACGAAGCGCGTGTGCAGAGTTACCGCGCCTTGAGCCCGTCCGGCGGACTGAAAGGCCGCCTTGTTGACGACAATGTCTTCGGCAAACTGATCGCGCGTGCTCAAAGGGGCAATCCAAGCAACATCGGATCGACGGCTGCATCAGCCGCGCCAGCGGGCTGCCAATGCAGTGTTCCGCTTTGGAACGAGCGTGAAGGTTAGCGGCGCCGTCGGATCGTGTACGGTATGGGCGCTGTGCTAATACGGGAAACTTCGATGGTTAATCGCAAGAACGCCAAAAGCGCTTACCCGCGCGATGATCGCAGCCTGCGTTACCCCGTGGCAGCTGCCCTCCGCGGCTAACGCAGTTGGCGTTGCCAGCTCAGCAAGCGTGAATTTCCGATACGGAGCATCGGGATCAGCGAGGCGAGATGTGGTTCCCTGAACTCGAGTGCATAACGCGGCAAGAGCCAAGCGTTCCCGCCAGCGTCGAGCGTTGCTGATTTCGTCGTAAATGCAGCGGCGTAGCCCGCATTGCGGACGGCGCACCAAGCCGCATGTGAAACATCCCGGACATTGCCGAACGGATACGCGAAGTACCGACACCGGCCCACATGAGCGGAGATGAGTGCGCGCGGGAGTTTCGCCTGCTCGGCGATCGTCGCATCGGTTTGCGCAGCGTTCATCGGCCAGTGCCAATGTGCGTGCGCCCCGATTTCAACGCCCCGCTTGGCAAGCCCCACGACGTCGTCCCAGCTCAAGTAGCGCTCGGATGGAAAGCGCGAAACGAGTTCGTCCAGACCTGGTGCCGTCAAAGCATGCGCCATCGCAGCGACGGTCTCGCGCGCTTTTTCGGCATCGATGCTTTTCATCGCGGAAATCGTTGTTGCGGCAATAGCTGCGCGGTCCTCTCCCAACACGACCGGACTGGGCAAATGCGGCAGCGCGTATGAGCCTTTGGGTGCAAAGAAGAAGAAGAGCCGGGCGACAAAGAGCGGGTTCGGCTCGCCGGTTTCAATATGGCGGGTCGTTAAAAACAGGCTCCACGGCAGGCGAAGCCCATCGAGAATATCGGCCGCGAGCGTCAGCGTGTTCGCGTAGCCATCGTCGGACGTAAGAAATACGGCTCGGTTGTAACGGGTTGGAGCCTTGCGTACATGCTCGAGCGCCTCGAGCGGCAACACCTGGAACTCGGCGCGCAGTGTTTTTGCAAGAGCGTAGAAGACGTCACGCTCGTGGTGGTTGACCTCGATCCGGGCATCCCGGATTTCCGGCGCCACGCCATGGAAACCGAGTACGACCGGACGGCCAAAGGGCTTCAGCGCACGCGCCGGGAGAAATCGCGCGGCCTTGTGCAGCAGCCGGCGCGCGGCTCCTGCTTCAACCGGCGGCTCGGGCGGAATCGCAAATTCAGAATTTTTCCCTGAGATTTTCCCTGACTGAGGGAAAAGTGTTCTCACTTTGCTCGCCCCCGTCATCCACCACCCCCTGCCGGTATGCTGATTACCATATCGGTTCGTTCCGACCCCGTCAACCGATTGTGGCATTGCAGCCACGATTCGAAACGCAATGCCATTTGGCCCATTTAGCCCGGTCCGGATGATCTATATTGAACCGCCGCGGAGTGCGCGCGCAAATTCGCTTTCGTGTGGGGGCACGGGGTATGAACATCGAGACTGCACGCAGCGAATTTCAGCCGACGCTGCCGCTCGCCATTTCGCAAATCACGATCGCGGCTGACTCTCCGGTCCCCATCTACGAGCAAATCTGCCGCGCATTACGCATGGCGATCTCGGCCGGCGAACTTCCCATCGGCACACTCCTGCCGACAAGCCGTGAACTCGCTCAGGCTCTGAGCGTCGGACGCAATACCGTCGTCTCTGCATATTCGCGTCTCGTCGCAGAGGGTTTCGTGGTTTCGAAATTTCGCCGCGGCACGCGTGTTGCGGCTCCGCTGCAAGCCGCCAGCCAAGCTCCAGTGTTTCACGCGTCCCACTGCGAGGCGTCGGCGGATGGCGATATCGCGGACCCCTTGCCGGATATCGGGTTTGCCGGCCAGCGCGCGTTGGATGCTCCGGATTTGTCGGAAACTGCCGCGCTATTCGGAATCAATGCGCCCGATAACACGCTCCATCCCCGCGGTGTGTTGCAGAAGCTGATCGCGGACGCGTTTGGCCGCACGCATTTCGGCAGCTCGGACACGCAAAGTGACTGGCGCCGATATCAAGCGGCCGTCTCCAGCCATTTCCGGCAGGCCCGCGGCGTGCGTTGCGAACCAGAGCAGGTAATTCCTGTCGCAGGCGTCTGCGCTGCGCTCGACCTCACGGCACGGCTGCTCCTCGATCCAGGCCATGCGGTTCTGGTAGAAGATCCCGCGCCGGACGAAGTGCGTGCCGCCTTCCAGTCAGCTGGCGCCAGACTCTTTCCACTACCCAGCGACATGAGCGGCGCAGATCCTTCCAAAACCAAGAGTCCGCCGCCACGGCTCATCTACGTTTCACCCTCGGTTGGCTTCGCGTCCGGTGTGCAGATGACGGCAATGCGGCGTACCGCCGTGCTTCAGTCTGCGCGCGACTGCGCTGGGGCAATTTTCGAATTCGATGGGTATGCCGAGCTGCTCTATACCGGCAGCCGGCTTGCCGCAATTCAGGCCCAGGACGATGAAGGCCGCGTCCTCTATTACGTGAGTTTCAAGAATACGCTGGGACCGCACATGCGTGTCGGCGCGTTGATCGTGCCGCCGCATCTGTCGGACGCGTTCGCTCGCATGTCGCGGCACGCCGGATGCGCGCCGGAATGCTTTATCCTTGCCGCCATTGCGGAGTTCGTCGAGACCGGGCAATACGCGATGCACGTAAAAAAGATACGTGCGGCATACGCGCAGCGGTTGAAAATGGTGGTGGATGCCTGCCAAGCGCACTTGCCCGAAGCCGTCATCGGCGAGCCGCGGGGCGGCGTCCATCTGACACTCACTTTTCCGGCACACATATCGGCACAGCACGTTACGGCGACAGCCGTCGAGCACGGGCTTGCGGTTGCGCCCCTAAGCCGCTTCAGCCTGCGCCGGCAACCGCCGAACGTATTGGTGCTTGGTTTCGGCGCCATGCCCGACCGCCTTATCGAACCGAATATTAGGCGGCTGGCGCACCTCGCACGGGAGAAAGTACACCAAAGTCACGATAGGCGAGATGATGCCGGCAATTGAATGGCAAATCTCCGTCCGTCGCGCGCGCTCGGCGCGCCGGATATTCCTGCGCAGTGGCTAACGGCCCTGCGCCCACCCGTTGCAAAGCACATCGGAATCATAAGCCACACGACGGAAGCAACGGCATTAATCATCGCCAAAGTGGATTTTCACCCGGACGCCATAGAAAGTCGGCTGCCCGAGCGACGCAGTCTCGAAGCCGGTGCCCTGCATGAGCCCGGGAATGAAAGTGTAATATTTGTCGCCGGTGACGTTCGTGGCGAAGACGGAGAGATCCACTGGCTTGCCGAACATCTGCTCCCAGTTCAGATTGAGATCGAGAAAATTCGTGGCCGGCACTCTGTCAAGATACGAAAATCCTGGAACCGCCCGGTCGAGATAGTTGGCGATCATGTCGTCGGTATGTGTGAACGTCGTGCTTAGGGTGATTTTGCCCGCGCTCTCATCCAGGGGCAAAACGTAGGACGCGGTCATCGATACCTTATTCTTCGGCGACAAGGGAACGCCATCGCCTGCCTGCGCTGCCGGCTGAATGAGATACAGATTTCCCGGATTTACCGTAGGCAGCTTGGCCGCGAGAATAGCCGTGTCCAAATATGCGTAGCCCAGCTGGAACGTCACGCCTTCGTAGGGAACGATGGTCGCATCCACTTCGACACCGTCTATGCGCGACTTGCCGGCATTGAATGCCGTGGAGCCCGGCGTGACGCACTGGACGGCGCCAACCAGGCACTGCTGACTCTGATTCATGCCGAGCAGCAATTGCTGATTGCGAAAGTCGTTGTAAAAGCCATCAATATCGAAGATTCCGCTGATGCCCTCGTAGTCGAAGCCCGTTTTGACTCCCACTTCATAGTCGTCGACTTTTTCCGGCCCCGTTACGCTGTACGGCGACGGAACGAGTGGAAATACCGCGCCTTGGCGATAGCCGCGAGCCCATTTAGCATAAAGCAGGATGCTGTCTGCCGGCGTGTAATCCAGATCGAGCAGCCAAGTCGGAGCATTGGTATTTTTCGTGGTGGAAACGATGCAGTCACCCGCCGGCACCGCGGGATTCGGTCCAAAGCCTCCACCCGGCGTTGCAAAAAAGCCGGGTGCGCCGGGATTTGTGCAATTCGCGTTGACGATCATGAACGGTAGCGGCTGAAA
>Ga0335085_10007791_pt1 | contig 16460 bp, 16 predicted proteins | sample Lox_Sample_45_FD_206712 | JGI IMG/M metagenome (GOLD analysis project Ga0335085, IMG submission 206712) | Soil microbial communities from Loxahatchee National Wildlife Refuge, Florida, United States - Lox_Sample_4.5 | ecosystem: Environmental > Terrestrial > Soil > Wetlands | place: USA...
CGCCGCGCGACAGCCAAGGGCGGACTGAAAGTGCCCGCGGAAGGACAATTGATCGCGGCGATGGCAATCGCCGCGCAAGGCAGAACCGACGAGGCCATCTCGGCGTTCGGCCAGGTCAGCGGCAGTCCGGCTGCGGTCAAGACGGCACATTTGTGGTCGATCTGGCTGCAGTCCAAGAAACAGCCTGCAGCACAGCCCGCCGCAGCACAGTCTCCGGCCCAGTAGGTGGCCGGAGGCGCGACTGTGAGGCAAAGAAAAGGCGCAAGCGTTTATCGCCGCCCTGGACATGTTCCGCAGCGCGCGCCGCTTGCGCGGCACATGCCGGAGCCTTCGCCCGTCGCCATTCTCCTGGGCTTCGTGCCGTTCATCCTGTTTGCCGTCCTGACAAACGTTTCCATCGACCTGGCGCTGTGGACGGCATTTGCGGCGGCGTTCGCTATCTCCATTCGCGATTTTGCACATTCGCGGCTGCTCCGCGCACTCGATGTCGGCTCGCTGGCAGTGTTCGGCTTGTTGTCGCTTTATGTGGGGTTCATCGAACCGGGCATTCCCGTGCAGATGGCGCGATTGGTGGCCGACGGCAGCTTCTTCGTCATGGCGCTCGTCTCGATGCTGCTGCGCAATCCCATTACGCTTCAGTACGCACGCGAGCAGGTGCAGGAAGAATTCTGGAAGACCCCGCGATTCATCCTGACGAATTATCTGATCACGGCGGGATGGGCGGCGGCGTTCGCCGTCATGGCATTGACCGACGCTGTGGCAAACATGAACAAGCGTCTGCCTCTCACGCTCGATCTGGGCGTGTGCCTGGCGGTTCTCGTCCTCGCCATCCTGTTCACTGCCCGGTATCCGCATTACTTGCGTGCTCACGCCGCGCGCGTGACCAAGCGTGAAAAACCTCCTGGGCGGAATGCGGCCGCCGGAGCAATGGAGGACGCCGAATTGATCCGTGCGACGCCGATGCAGACGTTGAAGGATAGGGATTATCGCAGACGCCGGCGTATGTGACCTCGTCCGCCGTTCGCTTCTCCAACAATAATATCGGCCGCTATCGGCAGCGGCGCAGAAAGATGCGGTCTTCCCGGCGAATAAAGCCGCCTCTTCGTGCACGTTCGAAATTGGCTTGGGCCTCGGCGTCGTGTGCGAGCCGTGCACGGTAGGACTCGTATGCCGCGAGATTTTCGATGTCGTAGACGCCGTAGGCTGTCGTTGCCGAGCCCTCATGCGGAGCGAAATACCCGACAAGGTCTGCGCCGCAGCGCGGAATGATCTCGTTCCAGCTTCGCGCATAGGCTTCGAACGCCTCGTTGCGGAACGGCTCGATTTCGTAGCGGATGAAGCAGGTGATCATGCGCGCTCTCCTCCGGAAAATGCGTCGCTACCATAGGGCATTGCCGCTTTCGAATGGTTCGGTTAGCATCGAACTATGAAAATGGGTCCTCGCATTGCCGATGTGGCGGCTTTGATCGGCGATCCGGCGCGCGCCAATATGCTGTGTGCGCTCCTGGGCGGGGCGGCGCTCACGGCGACCGAGCTCGCGCTCGAAGCCGGCGTGACCAAGCAAACGGCAAGCTCCCACCTTGCGCGCTTGCGCGACGGCAGGCTCATCAAAGACGAAAAGCAGGGGCGGCACCGCTATTTTGCGCTCGCAGATCCGGAAGTCGCGCGGCTGCTCGAGATGCTGATGGGCGTTTGCGCCCGCAATCCGACCCTTGTTCGTACGGGCCCTGCCGAGCCGGCCCTGCGCCGGGCGAGGGTTTGCTACGATCACCTGGCCGGCGATCTGGGCGTTGCGCTCTACGAGGGATTGCTGGCGCGCGAATTCATTGCGCCGGGCGGTGCCGGACTGGCGCCGACGCGCGAAGGTTCGGATGTGCTGGCGCGCTTCGGCATCGACATGCACGTCCTCGCGCGTTCGCCCCGTCCGCTGTGCCGCTTATGTCTGGACTGGAGCGTACGTCGGCAGCATCTGGCCGGCGCGCTTGGTGCGGCGTTGCTGGCACGCATTTTCGAGCGCGGCTGGGCCATGCGCAAGCGCGGCAGCCGGATCGTCCTATTCACGAAGCAGGGCGAGGCCGCCTTGTGCAAAACCTTTGGCATTCCGACGCTGGTCAGAGATGCGCAGCCGCCACGCGACCCCTTTCAGACCTGACGGATTCCACCGCCGCCGGGACTCTGGCGTTTTACGATTGTTTTTTGGACGAATTGGCGCCCCGCAGGCTTTATCATTCGTCGAACTATCGGAGCAGGCGAGGGGCTTCATCCGAGCAAGCTCACCTGTCGCGAGGAGAACGATGCAACCCAATTCCAGATGGCCGAGCTGGTCTCTCTCGGAGTTTCTCAATCTGGTGGAATTGCGCAGCCAGTGTTGGTGCTTTGTCGATATGGCACCATCGGGCGGCTTCAACATCCCGCATAACGAAGCGGTACTGTTTTATGCGGCGCTCGAGGGAACCGTCAGAATCCTCGGTACCGGCTTCGGCGCCCTCGACGTTCAACCGGGCGAGATCGTCATGGTTCTGTCGGGTGACGCACATGCCGTGCGCTGCCATGCCGGCAAGGCGACACGGGTTGCGTGAGCATTACACTGCAATGCGCGCAGTCATCTCCATGCAGACGATCAGCCGATGACCTGGCGATCCTTGAGCTGCGCCAGCTCATCCCAAGACAGGCCGAGACCGAGCAGCGCGCTTTCGGTGTGCTCTCCCAACTCGGGCGCGCGCGTAGGTTTGGCGCTTTCCTCGTCGAACTGGGCCGGCGATGTCACAAGTGTGAGATTCGAACCGTCCACCATCGCCACATCGGCAAGATAGCCGTTCGGTGCGACCTGCGGATCGTTGTGCAGATCAAGCGGCTTCTGCAGCGGCGCCCACGCACCCTTGGCCGCCTTCATGATCCGGCACCATTCGGCATAGTCCCGCGACGCGAAGATTTCGTCGAGGCGCTCGACGCACTCGCGCGAATTGGCTTTGCGCGTGGGCATGTCGATGAATCGCGGGTCGTCAATCAGCTCGGGATGGCCGATGACGGTGCAGAAATCCGGCCAGTAGCGATCGCCTTCCATCATGTTGAGATGGATGAATCGCCCGTCGCGCGTGCGATAGGTGCCAGATATGGGGTTCCAGGTGACCTTGCGGTCATAGGGTCTCGTTTGGCCCTCCGGATTGATTTTTGAGTGCGTGATGTCCGGTTGCAACTGCCACATGCCCACGCTCAGCAGCGATACATCGATGACGGAAGGCTCGCCGGTTGCCAGGCGCCGATACATCGCCGCCGCAATCGCTCCGGCGATCGCAAGCCCGCCCATCACGTCGCCGAAGGCCGGACGCTGCATGATCGGCCGCTCCGCTCCGGCCGGCGTCAGCGCGCCACCGATGCCGGACCGCGACCAGTAGGCAGTGGCATCGTAGCCGGCCGTTTGAGCGTCCGGCCCACGCGCGCCGTAACCCGAGCCGCGAACATAGATGACGGCCGGATTTTGCGCTTGGATGTCCTCGACGTCGATCTTCAGCCGCCGGCGTGCGTCGGGCCGCATGTTCGTCAGAAATACGTCGCAGGTCTTCACCAGGCGAAAGAGCAGCTCGCGCCCTTCGGGCTTCTTGAGATCGATCGCCACCGATTGCTTGCCGCGGTTGGTCAGCTGAAAGCTTGCATCGATCCCGTTATGCGCGGAATGAAGCCCCATGGTGACGAGGCTGCGGTAGGGGTCGCCCGTCTCGGGATGCTCGATCTTGATGACCTCGGCGCCCCATTCGTGGAGCACGCCGCCGGCAATCGGCACGAAGACATGCGACGCGACCTCGAGGATGCGCACACCGGAAAGTGGTTGGGTCATGATCCCCTCAGCTTTATGGACTCATGCTGCCGTCGGCGAACTCGCCATGGATGCAGCCGCGGTTGCCTGTCGGCGCAGCATAGCGCACGGCGCCTCCGTAGCAAGCAATTGCTTGGTAGCGACGCACCGCCGCGCGGCCGGTCACTGTACCGCGTTCGGCGATGTCGATTGTTCGGTCAGGCGCGCTTGCTCGATGAGCCTCAGCAATTTCGGCGGCGTGAGCGGCAGGTCGAGACAGGTCACGCCAAAGGGCGAAAGCGCATCATGGATCGCGTTGATCAGTGTCGGCGGGCCGATGATGGCGCCGCCTTCGCCCACACCGCGGAAGCCGCCCGCGCTCTTCGACGGCGTCACGATGTGCGTGTATTCGAATTCCGGAACATCCGTGATTGCCGGCAGCAGATAATCCTTGAACGTCACGGCCAGGGGATTGCCTTGTTCGTCGAATTGCATGTTCTCCAGCAGAACCATGCCGATGGCCTGGGCGATGCCGCCGGCGATCTGGCCTTCGACAATTCCTGGATTGATGACGACGCCGCAGTCCTCGCTGCACACCCAGCGCAGGATTTTGACGAAGCCGGTTTCGATGTCGACTTCGGCGATGCAGGCATGCGCTGCGCTCGCGAAGGTGATGGGCGGTGCGTGATAGCGGTGCTGCACCTCCAAACCGGGTTCGACGTCCTTGGGCAGGCGGCCCGGCTCGCCGTAGGCAATCTCGGCGATCTCGCGCAGGCTGCGCGTCATTTCCGGCGCACCCTCGACATGGATCATTCCATTCTCGACGCGCACGGCATCGGGGCTGGCATTCAGCAGATGCGCGGCGACATGCTTCACTTTCTCGAGCAGTTTTTCCGCGGCTCTGACCGCCGCTCCGCCGCCGGCAACCGCCTGGCGGCTCCCGCTGGCGCCCGCGCCATAGCCGGTCTCCGTCGAACTGTCCTCGAAAACCGACACGCTTTCGAACGGCACGCCCAGCCGGTCGGCCACGATCTGGGCCATGGTGGTCTGCGTGCCTTGCCCCTGCGAATGCGTGCCGAGCGCTGCCGTGACTCTTCCGTTCGGTTCGACCCGAACGACCGCCACTTCCGTGGCGCTCGGCGGAAATTGGCTCGTTGCGGTGGGCTCGATGTATGTCGCGACACCAAGGCCCAAGTACCGCCCTCGCGCCCGCGCCGCGGCCTGCTCTGCCCGGAAAGCCTGCACGTCGAGTTTTGTCAGCAGGCCGTCGAGACATTCGGAGGGCGTGACGTCCTCCAACACCAGTCTGATATTGGTTGTGTGCGGAAGGTCGGCGGCACTCACCAGGTTCTTGCGCCGCAGTGCGATGGGATCCATGCCCATCTGCCGCGCCGCCACGTCGAGCAAAGTCTCGCGCGCCAGGGATTCCATGGCCCACGGTCCGCGATAGGCGCAAAGCCCGACCGTGTTCGAATAGTACCCTTCCGTCCGGAAGCCGAATTTGGGAATCTTGTAGGGCGCCCAGATGAACATCATCGCCGCCATGTTGGCATCGGGATAGTGCGGGTAGGCGCCGTTGTTGAGGGCATAGTCGGCGTGGGAGGCAAGCAGCCTGCCTTCCTCGTCGAATGCAGCCCGCAGGATACATTCCTGCTCGCGGGCCTGATTGGCTGCCGTCAGGTTCTCAAACCGGTCCTCGATCCATTTGACCGGTCGCCCAAGCAATAGTCCGGCCGCGATGACCGCCACCTCCTCGCGCCATGGCCGCGTCTTCTGGCCGAAGCCGCCTCCTACATCCTTGCTGATGACGCGAACGCTCGCCTGCAGATGGGGAAAGATATCCGAAATATATCGCGCGGCGACCTTGGGGCTCTGACACCCAAGATAGACCGTCAATTCGCCTTCACCGTTTTTCGACACCACTATGCCGCGCGTTTCCATGGAAGAATGCGCGACCCGCTGGTGTCTAATGCTCGTGGTGACGACATGCGGCGCGCTCGCCAGAAGCTTCTCGATTTCGGGATCAATCGGCGGATTAACGGCTTCTGCGATGTTGGTTTCCAGATCGCGGTGGATGGGCGGATTGCAGGCCGCCTGCTCGCGCGTGAGAACAGGCACTGCCTCTTCGTACTCCACGGCGACGAGTGCCGCCGCGTCCTCCGCGCTGTAGCGGCTGTCGGCGACGACGATAGCAATCGGATCGCCGACATAGAGGACCCGGTCCATGGCCATAATGTCCACAACTCTGCCGGGAAAACGCGGAACGGGATGTCCGCTGTTCAGCTTGGGCGCAAGTCTTTCAAAATCCCGTGCAGTAAAAATCGCCCGCACGCCGGGAACGGCACGCGCAGCTTCGGTGTCGATCGATTTGATCCTGCCGTGTGCGATCCGGCTCCTGTGGAAGGCCGCGTGCAGCATCCCAGGAAAGACGACATCGTCGACAAACGTACCGCGGCCGGTCAGCAGGCGCGCGTCCTCCTTGCGCGGAAGGCGCTGGCCGATAAAGCGGGCCGCCGCGATCGGTGGCGCAATCATGTCTGATCTCCAACCCGGCGCTGCCTCATCTGCAAGCGAGTTGCCCACCTCGTGCGATTCGGCGGCGATGATATTCGTTTCAACAGTGTGCACGGAGGCAAGTGGAGTGTTCAGCTCTCCACGGGGCGCCCGCCTTGTCAAGTTTGGCCAGCGCTATTATAGACAAGCAAGCGCTTGGTATGAGCTGTGCCCGTGCCTTTTCGTTCAATATCGCCGCTGTGGGCTCCGGCGTTTTGGCCATCGCCTTGTTGGAAGTGTCCGGTGAGGGCTGCATGGCGAAAATGAGCAGTCGCGGGATTTCGCCGCGTGTATTCCGAGGACTATGATGGGTAGCTGAGCTTACGAGACAGGGCAGGGCTGCGACAGAATCAGACCCGGTAGGAGGAAGGTCGCAAGAAGATTTCCTACTGGAATGGACGAAGCGCGAGGAGCAACGCGAAACGGATCAGGAGGTTCGAATGTCAAAACAAGCACCAAGCACGGTCATGAAGGCCGGTGTCGACGATGCGAAATGGTACTGGCTGGCCGAGGGCTGGGCGCCGGGCGGCTATATCCGCGAAGTGGACTATGCGGCGAACAGCCGGGGCGTCGATCCGCTGTTCAAGGGCATCAAGATCGTCGATTGCGACACCCACTTCACCGAGCCTGCGGATTTGTGGACGTCGCACGCTCCGGCGGGCATGAAGGACAAGATGCCCCATGTTCGGCGGATAGACGGCGCCGATCAATGGTTCGTCGGCGACAAGCATTTCGGCTCGATAGGCGGCAACGTCATCGCCAAGGATCACAACAAGCTGCTCGGTCGCCTCGCTTTCCAGAACTACGACCAGATCGATCCCGGTTCCTACCTCGTCAAGCCGCGCGTCGAAGCGATGGATGCCATGGGGGTTTGGGCGCAAATCTGTTTCCAGAACGGCGGCGTCACGCAAGTGGGCTCCCTGCTCGGCCTCAATGACGAATCGCTGGCGGTCGCCATCACCGAGATCTTCAACGATGCCTGCCGCGAGCGGATGGAGGACTCCGGCGGACGCATCAACTGCATGGCGACGCTGCCCTATTGGGACAAGGCGCTCATGAACAAGGAAATGCGGCGCATCGTCGACATGGGGCTTAAAGGTATCACCCTGCCGGATCGCCCGGAGCGCGTGGAAAGGTCCAGCGCCTATGTCGGCTCCGACGGCAAGGTCTCGCCCTTCTGGGCGGAAGTCTTCGACATCTGCAATTCGACTGGGACGCCGCTCAACTTCCACCTCAACACGTCGCTCGATGCCAACTCGGCGATCTGGGACAATTTGGGCTTCGATCAGAAGCTGCCCATTCACGCATTGCTGCATCACATCGGCTGTGCCGCGACCATGTCCAACTTCATGGTCTCCGGCATTCTCGATGCGTATCCGAAGCTGAAGATCGGCCTGATCGAAAGCGGCACGGGTTGGGTGCCGTTCTGGCTGGAAGCCATGGAGCATCAGCTCAAAGAGTTCCGCACCGCCCAGAACCGCGGCCTGAAGCTGACGCCCAAGGAATACTTCAAGCGGCACTTCTGGGTCAGCTACTGGTTCGAGGACTATGCGCCGACCAAGATGCTCGAGGATATCGGCTTCGATCGCGTCATGTTCGAGACCGATTACCCGCATCCCACGTCGCTCTATCCGGGCGTACAGGACAAATTGGTGCAAACGCTCGGCCGCTACGACTACGAGACGCGCAAGCGTGTGCTCGAGAGAAATGCGGCGGAGCTCTACAACCTGCCGATCTGAACACGGCTGAACTGTTCCTGGGAGCGCGGTCGGCCTTGTCCGCAGATGGTCTTGACGGGTCCAAGAATTCGGCAAGCATCAATGTGCTCTACCAATAACGGCGGACGAGGGCGACCGCGCTCCCAGGGCTCACGCGTGCTTGTGCGGATTTTCCGTAAGGCTTGAGGAGACACATGGCCGGAACAACGAATTTCGCGCTGCTGCATGGCGGTGGCCAGGGAGGCTGGATTTGGAACGAAACCCGTGCCGCGCTGGAGCAGCAAGGAGGCGACGAGCTACGCGTTGTTGCCTTTGATCACCCTGGGTGTGGGAGCAAACGCGCGCGCGATACGTCGGGTCTCTCGGTCGACGATGTTGCCGAAGAGTTCGTCGCCGACCTGCTGGGCTCCGGCATGCGGGACATCATCCTGGTCGGCCATTCCAACGCCGGCACCATCATGCCGAAGGTTGCGGCAATGGCACCGCATCTCCTGCGGCGCTACGTCTATGTCTCCTGTATCGCCCCGCCGCCCGGTGCGTCCGTCAGGCAGGTCATGAGCGAAGGACGTCACAACTCGATCACGCGCGAAACCCTGTCGGGAGGCCGCCTGCGCGACATGTTCTGCAACGACATGGCGCCAGATTTTGCCGATGCGTTCATGGCCAAGCTGGGACAGGATTCCTGGCCGACGCTGCGGGCGCTCGACGAGACCGTGTGGGCCTACGATCATCTCGCCGACAAACCGTCAACCTACATTATCTGCCTTCAAGACCAGGCCTTGCCGGCCGAGTGGCAGGACACATTTGCCACCCGCGTGCACGCCAAGCGACGGGTTCGCATCGATGCAGGACATCAGGTCATGAACACGCGTCCCCAAGGCCTTGCCGAAATATTGCGAATGGAAGCCTGTCGAATCTGAGGCTCCACAAAGACCTGCCGGATGTCCGGCAATCTCCATCTATCGGCTTGTAGGCGCGAACCTTCATGCCCGGCACGATCCGCGAATTGGCCGGTCACGCCGGCTCAACAATGCCGCGCTGCAGGAAGATGTCGCGCGCGACATTGGCGGCGTTCCGCCAGCCCGCCACGCCCGCATAGACACCGGCATGCGCGAGGGCCTCGTGGATCTCGTCGCCCGTGATACCGATGTTCACGGCGTTGTTGATGTGGAAATGCAGCTGGTCGTTGGCGAAGAGAGCCTGGAGCGCGGCCATGGTGATGAAGCTGCGGATGCGATAGCCGAGCGCGGGTCTGCCCCAGCATTCGCCATAACCATATTCCGCATTGAGCTGACTCAGCTCCATCTCGACCGGCAGATCTTTTGCCTTGGCCGTCCAATTACCCGACTTCAGGGGTTGCAACGGCGGCGCATTTTCGGCCAGCCCGTGCCGTGCGATGCCAATCTCCTGGGCCACCCGGACGAAGGCATCGACGCGGTCTTCGCGGGTCATCGGATAGATCGGCGTAATCTCTGCGCCGGGTTTGGTGAGTCCCAGATCGGTGAATACGCGCCGTGCGACGTTCATGGCCTCTGATACAGCGGTGAGGCCTGCGTAGCTGCCGAGATGAAGCATCGCTTCGAGAATGTCCGATGGTGCAATTCCCACCCGGATCGATGCGCGGACATAGTCTTCAAGCGGCCCAAGCTGGTATTTCGCGGTCAGCACGGCGAGCGTGATGAAGCAGCGCGCTTTGATATCGAGACCTGGCCGGCTCCAGATTTCGCCGAACGCATAGGCCTGCGCGCCGAGAATCTCGCGCTCGATCTGCAGCGTTTGCTCCGACACCGAGCCGGTCGGGTTGGTTCCCATCATCGGCAGCCCGAGTTGCTCGCGCACGCGCCGTTCGGCCGCTATCCGCTGCTCCTGCGATAAGACTGTCACCAGTACCTCCTTTGGGTTTCTACGAACTGCAGGATCGTTGCGCGGCGTCCGGCTGCAACTAGGCGAGCCTCGCCGACCAGCCGCCGTCGACGGGAATGATCGCGCCCGTAAGAAAAGACGCGCGATCCGAACACAGGAAGGCAACGACTTCAGCCTGTTCCTCCGGTTCGCCTGCGCGACCGAGCACTGCTCGCCTAATCATCTTGGGCATCAGGGCAGGAGGAACCTCCTTGTTTTTCTCGCTGAGCGTGAAACCCCGGGCGACGGCGTTCACCCGGATTCCCTTGACACCGTATTCGACGGCGAAGGATTTTGTCAGCGAATTGATGCCCGCTTTCGCTGCGGCATAGACGGTCGAAATGAGCGGGTCGGCATTGAACGAGGCGAGCGAGGAGAAATTCACGATTGCGCCGCCGCCCGACGGCACCATAGTGCGGACCGCACGTTTCGTGCAGAACAGCATTCCCTTCAAATGCACCGAAGTGAGCTGCTCGTACTCGTCCATCGAAATTTCGGGCCCGCGCCGTTCTCCCGGATTGCCGGCCACGTGCACGGATGCGTCGACACGGCCGAAAACCTCGCATGCCGCCGTGAACATCGCCACGATCTGATCTTCGCGCGTGACATCGACGTGGAATGGAACGGCCGCCGGCCCCAGTTCGGCGGCGACTGCTGTTTCCTGGCCGCTGATGTCCGCAACCAGAACCTTCGCCCCCTCTTCCGCCGCCGGTTACCACCGCAACCTTGCCGGAGACTTCCATCGCTCACTGCCTTCTTATGGGGGCGATCAGAGGACGTAGCGTCCGCCGTTGACGCTGATCGTTTGCCCGGTGATGTAGCCAGCTTCTTCGGAAACGAGAAATGCGCATGCGGCCGCGACATCCTCTGGCTTGCCCGCATGTTTCATGGGCAAGGCATTCACGACCGTTTCGTATTTCGCGCTGCCCGGATATTGCGCCTGATTGCGACGCAGCGTTGGCGTGTCGATATGGCCCGGCGGAATATGGTTCACGGTGATCCCTTGCGCGGCGAACTCCATGGCGAGCGACCGGGTGAGGCCGATAAGACCGCATTTCGATGATACGTAATGCGACATGAGAGGCGTGCCCGAGAGCGCGGACGAACTCGTGATGTTGACGATTCTTCCCCAGCCTGCGGCCAGCATGTCGGGAATGGCCGCCTTGCAGCACAGGAACGGGCCCTTGAGGTTGACCCCAACCATGCGGTCCCAGAGTTCGTCGTCTATATCCAGAAATGCGTTTACGCCGGTTAGCGCCGCGTTGTTGATCAGAATGGCGACGGCGCCGAGCGCGCTACGTGTTTGCGCCAGCGCGTGCTCGACCGCCGCGTGCGACGCGACATCGGTCTCGCAGGCAATCGCCCGCCCGCCGGCTTTGCCGATGATATCCGCCGCGTCTCTTGCATCGCGTCCATTCACATCCCAGACGGCGACGGCGGCGCCGTCCCTGGCCAGTCGCTCACAGACTGCGCGGCCGATACCGCCGCCGCCACCGGTCACCACGGCAACCTTGCCCGAAAGGCCGCTCATCGCCTGTTTCCATCGGAAGACTTGGGCATTTCAAGCAACTCGAACACATTCCCGTCCAGGTCGCGGCCATAGGTTGCCTTGATACCGCTCGGAAACGTCAAAACAGGACTATGAAATCTGACACCGGCTGCGGAGAGACGGTCATATTCCGACCGGATATCCGAAACCTCGATTCCGAAATGAGAGATTCCCCGATCGGCAACGGAATAATTGGAATCCTTGGACGCCGGCTCCGGGCGTGAGAACTCGAACAGCTCAAGGAGGAAGCTGCCCTTTCGCATGACGCACATCCTCGCCTGCAGATCATTCAGTGCCATGATTTGCTGATAATTGTCACCAACGAGCGGAAATGGAGCGGCGGCGATCTCCATCCCGATAACATTCTTGTAGAAATCCATCGATCGCTCGAGATTTGCGACCGAGATGCCGACATGATTGAGCTGCATGAGTTTCTCCTCGCCAAGTGGGTGAGCCAGAACGTCGTCCAGCGCTCAAGCCGGCCGAGGGCTCAATCCGCTCGTCGTTCGTGCCAATTCGAGCAGCAGCGCTCCCTTCGGCCCCGCCTTGATTTCATCGACGTTGCTGTAGGGGCGGATGCGCAGATACGCATCCTTGTCCGCCGGCCGGCCGGCAATCTCGAGCGATCCCTCGCATACGAGAATGCCGTGCCAATCCGCATAGGCGTGCGGTTTCAGACTCTGTCCTGCTGCGAGCTGCGAAACCTTCATGATACCGCGATCCGCGTCCGAAGCCTTGCCGAGATCCCATTGCGCGCCGGGCGTAAGCCGCCCTTTGGTCAGACCTTTCACGCCGTCGACGGGCAGCGTCTGCCGGCCGTCGTTGCGCTTGTTAAGCGCCGAGCGCTCGGTGAAGACGAACGGAACACGGCCGTCCTGCAATGTCGGATGGTCGCGATATTCGGGCGAATATCCACCCGGCGACAGATGTAGTTTCGCGAAGATCTCGAACATGCGGCAGCCCTTGGGTCCGATCACCAGCGGGCCGTATTCGAGCGAGCCTTCCGTGATCAGCACGTCGCCGGGCTTCATCCACCAGTCGCCGATCATGCAGGCGCCATCCAGGATGACGATGCCGACCCAGCAATCGTGCCAGTGCAGCGGCCAGATCTGGTTCGCCGGCAACCGGATGTCGGGCACAGCGAGCTGAAATGCATCCTTTTCGTCGCCAAGCAGGACGATGTCGGACCACACCTGGCCTCCCGGCGTGTCGAAGAGAACTTCGCCGTTCGGACCGTCCTTTCCGCCGGGATAGAAGCGCTCCAGAAACACACCCGGCGATATCTCTTCGGACCGATATCTTTCCGTCGTGACCAATGTGCGCGGCATGAGTGTATCCTCCGGTCTCCTGTCGTTGAACCCTAATGCGGTCCGAATGGCCGGTCGCCGGCCAGGACCACGCGCTGCATCACACGTTGGCTGCTGTAATCGGGAACCGCGTAGTGCTGAACGGAGCGATTGTCCCACAGCGCGACGTCGTTCGGTTTCCATTGCCAGCGCATACTGAAATCGGGTGACTTCACATGTTCGAATAGAATTGCAAGCACATGCGCGCTTTCCGCCGGCGTCAATTCGACAATGCGCGTCGTCCATCCCTCATTGACGAAGAGCGCTTTGCGCCCGGTTTCGGGATGGATCCGTATCACGGGATGCGTGTTCTGGGCGCCATGAACCTGTTCGTTGAACAGATAGCCCTGTCCGATCGCAGAACCCATGCGCTGCAGCACCGGGGCCATCGAATGAACGGCCGAAAGGCCATCGAGCATGGTCCGCAATGGTTCGGAGAGCGCATCGTAGGCTGCATACATGCTCGACCAGCACGTGTCGCCGCCGAGCGGCGGCAGGCGCACGGCGCGCAGCGCCGTCAGCATGGGCGGTTCCGGAGTATAGCTGGTGTCTGAATGCCAGACGGCTGTGGCGAACTTCGTCCGTTCGAGATCGCCCTCTGTGACGGTATCGCGATCTTCCATGCCTGCGGCAGCAAACGGCTCGGGAATCGGCGAGCCGAAGTTCGAGACGAAGGCGCGCATCTCATCGGCGTTCAGCGGTTGATCGTGAAAGAAGATCACGCCGTGATCGAGCAGTGCCTGCCGCAGTAACCGGACAGCTGATTGTCGAAGCGGCTTACAAAGAGCCACGCCCTCGATGACAGCACCGACGGCGCTGGTCACTGGCGTAACTGTGATCTCGTCGGCGCTTGCCATTCCTGTCTCCTGGAAGCTTCTTACGCAAGCCTCGCCGACCAGCCGCCATCGACGGGGATAATGGCGCCGGTGACGAAGGAGGCTCTGTCGGAGGCGAGAAAGGCGGCGACTTCGGCCTGCTCCTCCGGCCTTCCGGGGCGGCCCAAGGCGGCCTTGGCGCTCATGTGGCGCAATGTATCGGCCGACATCCCTTGCATGATCTCGGTGTACGCGAAGCCCGGCGCGATGGCGTTCACGCGAATCCCATTGGCGCCGTGGTCGACGGCAAACGCCTTGGTGACGGAATGAACTGCAGCCTTCGCGGCAGCATAGGTGACGGGCGCCTTCTGTTCCGCGTTAAGTCCGCCGACCGAGGTGAAGTTCACGATGGAGCCGCCGCCGTTGCGCAGCATCGCCCGAACCGCATGCTTGCAGCAAAGAAGCACGCCCAGAAAGTTCACCGCCATCATCTGCTCGTATTCCGCGAGCGTGACCTCGCCGGGCTGCCGGCCCAGCACCGTTCCCGCCACGTTCAGCACTGCGTCCACGCGGCCGAAGCGTTCCAGCGCCTTCGCGAAGATCGCTTCGACTTCATCTTCCTTGCTTACGTCCGCGTGGAACGGCACGGCGGCCGGACCGACTTCTTTCGTCGTGTTCTGCTCGGCTCCGCTGATGTCGACGGCAAGGACCTTTGCCCCTTCGCGCGCAAAGACTTTTGCGCAAGCCTTTCCGATACCTCTGCCCGCTCCAGTGATCACTGCAACCTTGCCGCTCAGTATCTGACCTGCCATGTCGTCCTCCCGGGGCACTGCCGATCGGCTCTCGGCGTTCGCGCCAAAAGCAGATGCGGCAAGTCTTAGGAGGAGGGCCTCATGCTCACCACGTCAATTCCTCCAGAAATGCCGCTCATCCATCCAAATTCGATGAGACACAGGGGGCCGACCGGAACCGCTGCCCCTATCAGGATAGAGTAGCTATCAAGGCTAAAGCCGTTCGGGATCGTCGGCATCGGTCAATGACACTCGATCTCATAACCGGGCTGGAAGCCTGGGACCCCAGACTAGACGATTGGGCGGATAAATTGGTGTCCGGAGATATTCTGCACGCAATGGGCGCGATCTAGCATTCCGTGACGGAGGTCCGCGCGACCGGGGAATCAGTCCTATTGCGTGATGCACGAGGCGACTTTGAAACATGAGAGAACAAGCTGCCATTACAGGTGTAGGTGCGACGCCCTACTACTTCAGAGGCGAATCTGCGCCGCAGACGCTTTACGAACTGATCGGCAAGGCGGTGCTCGCCGCCGTCGCCGATGCCGGTTTGACGATCAAGGACGTGGACGGGCTGGCGTTTTATGCCAACGGTTTTGAGCCCGGCCTGATCACCGAGCAACTCGGAATCCCCGAGCTTAGCTTTGCCAGCACCGTTTCGGCGCAAGGCGGCGGATCGGCCGGTGTTCTCGATCTTGCCGCGATGGCCGTCGAGGGCGGCCGTGCAAAGACCGTAGTCTGCATCGGTGCATGCCAACAGAGCCAGAATCGCTATGGTCTGGTGCTCGCCACTCTTGCCGCCACGCCCGACAGCATCTGGCATCGTGCATCCGGGCTAAAAGGGCCGGGCCATGCGCTGGCACTGCTGGCGCGCCGCCACATGCATGTCTACGGGACGCGGCGCGAGACGTTTGGCGAGGTCGTCATGACATCGCGCGCCTATGCTGCGACGCGCCCGCAGGCTATCCGGCGAAAGCCGCTGTCGCTTGAAGACTACATGGCGGCGCCGATGCTGGCCGATCCGCTCTGCCGCCTCGACTTCTGTCTCGAGACCGACGGTGCGCTGGCCTTCGTCGTCACGAGCGGCGAACGCGCGCGCGATTTGCGCCAGCGTCCCGTCTACATTGCCGCCAGCGCTCACGCGGGCGCGCGCGAGTGGGGAAGGGCTTTCTTCTGGCTCAACATGCCGGACGAGGTTTTCACATCTGCAGGCGGGAACGCCGTTGCGCGGCGTCTCTATGCGCAAGCGGGGATCGGTCCCGGCGACATCGACGTGGCGCTGATCTACGATCATTTCTCGCCGCTCGTCATCATGCAGCTCGAGGACTACGGATTCTGTGCAAGAGGAGAAGGCGGCCCCTTCGTCCAGAGCGGCGCGATCAGGCCCGGCGGCGCTATTCCTGTCAATCCGCACGGCGGCCATCTTTCGGAGGCCTATGTGATCGGCATGACGCACATTCGTGAGGCCGTCGAGCAGCTGCGCGGTCAGGCCGTCAACCAGGTCAAGGATGTCCGCTTCGCGCTCGTCACCGGCGGCCCTGCGCCGATACCGATGAGTGGCGCCATCTTGAGGAACTGACGCAATGTCCGAGATCAGCCAAGCGCCCGACATTGGCGCGCTCGAGATTCCGATCGACGCGTGGACGAAACCGTTCTGGGATGGAGCGGGCGAAGGCAAACTGCTGTTGCCGCGCTGCACGGAATGCCGAAAGTTTCGCTGGCCGCCCGGGCCTTTCTGTCCGCATTGCCAATCGCAAAAAACGGAGTGGTGCGCTGCCGGGCGCGCGCGCATTTATTCCTTCGTCGTCCTTCGCGATGGTGCCTCGCCTCACGTGCCCGCGCTGATCGAGTTTCCCGAGCAGGACGGCATCCGCATCGTTGCGGCTATCTTCGATACGCCGATCGAGGCGATCCGCATCGGCGCCGACGTAAGCGTGGATTGGTCGCAAGCCGCCAACGCCAAAGTGCCCGTGTTCAAGATCGCGCAAAAGTA
>Ga0335085_10007792_pt1 | contig 16460 bp, 16 predicted proteins | sample Lox_Sample_45_FD_206712 | JGI IMG/M metagenome (GOLD analysis project Ga0335085, IMG submission 206712) | Soil microbial communities from Loxahatchee National Wildlife Refuge, Florida, United States - Lox_Sample_4.5 | ecosystem: Environmental > Terrestrial > Soil > Wetlands | place: USA...
GATATCGTGCTCGTCGGTATAGCCGATCGCGCCGTGAAGCTGCAGTGCGTTGCGCATGATCTCGGTCGCGACCCGCACCGCGCGCGCTTTCGCGCCGGCGATCATGGCCGGCTGGACAGTGTTTTCGTCCCAAGCCAGGCAAATCCGATGCAGCAGCGAGCGGTTGAGCTCGAGATCGACGAAATTATCGGCGAGCCGGTGCTGCAGCGCCTGGAAGCTGCCGAGCGGCTGGCCGAATTGCCGCCGCGTCTTCACATGCTTGAGCGCCAGCGCCATGGCGCTTTCGCAGAGGCCGAGCAGCTCGATCGCGCTGCCCAGCGCCAGGAGGTCGCCGAGCCGGCCGCCTAGCGCCATCGCCTCGTCGCCGCGCGCGATCACGGTGGCTGCGTCACTCGATGTAATCCGTGCCGAGCGCGAGCCATCGACTTGGACCGTCAGCGTGAGGCCGTGGCTCGGATGCGCGATGAGGCAGAGCGCATTGTCGGCCTCGACCAGGAAATCATGCGCCGCGGTGGCGAAGACCGGCACGCGCGTCAGCAGCGAGCCGCCGCGGCGGAAGGTCCAGCCATCGGCATCGAGCGCGGGCGCGATGATGCGGTCGCCGCCGAGCACGGCCGCGAGCGCCTGCGGCGGATCGAGGAGCGCGCCGAAAAGCCAGGCGGTCGCCACCGTCTCGAGCAGCGGCGTCATCAGCGCGTGCCGCCCCGCCTGCTCCAGCACGAGATAGAATTCGACCGCGCCGAGACCGAGCCCGCCGCGCGTCTCCGGCACCATCATGCCGAGCCAGCCCGCCGCGACGATCGCGCGCCACGCCTCCGCATCGATATCGCGTCCCGCCTCGCGCAGATCGCGCGCCCGCCGCGCCCCGCCGCAATCGGCGCAGAGTCTCGCGGCGCTTTCGCGCAGCTGGCGTTGCTCCTCGGTCAGCAGCTCATCCATCGCGCTTACCGCTCCGCATCCGGCAGGCCGAGCACGCGTTTCGCGATGATGTTCCGGTTGATCTCGGTCGTGCCGCTGCCGACCGAAAGCCGCCGCATCTCGAACAGCTCGCCCGTGACGTTCACCGCACCCGAGGCAAGCATGATGTCCTCGGCGCTGGCGCCGCCCTCGCCCGCCGCCTGCACCAGCAAATCGGCGCTGCGCTGCGCCAAGGTGCCGCCGGCGATCTTGATCACCGGCGCGATCGAGAGCGGCGCATTCTTCGTGCCGTGCAGCTTTGCGGCATGGCGGTAATAAGCGAGGAAGGCCAGCAGATCGATTTCCAGCGTCGTCAGCCGGTCGCGGAAGCCGGCATCGTCCCAGGCGCCGCTGCGCTTGGCGAGCTCGCGCGCCTGCTGCAGATAGACCAGCGCGTAGCGTGGATGGCCGGTGGTGAAGCGCTCGCCGCCCAGCACCATGCCGGCGATGCGCCAGCCCTGGTTGAGGCCGCCGAGCATGTTCGCTGTCGGCACGCGCAATTCGTCGAAGAATTCCTCGGCGAATTCGGCGTCGCCTTTGAGGGTCTGGATCGGCCGCACCGTGATGCCGGGCGAATGCATGTCGATCAACAGCATGGTGATGCCGGCGTGGCGCGGCTTCGCCTCGGGATCGGTGCGCACCAGCGCGAACATCCAATCGGCGTAATGGCCGTTGGTCGTCCACATCTTGTGGCCGTTGACGACGAAATGATCGCCGTCGAGCGTCGCGCGCGTCTGCAGACTGGCGAGATCGGAGCCGGCGCCGGCTTCGGAATAGCCCTGGCACCACGTCGCCTCGCCCGAGAGGATGCCGGGCAGGAAGCGCTGCTTCTGTTCCTCGGTGCCGGCGGCGATGATGATCGGGCCGATGAAATTGAGCCCGTGCGGATAGGGCGTCGGCGCGCCGGTGCGCACGATCTCCTCGAAGAGGATGATCTGCTGTGTCAGGCTCGCGCCCATGCCGCCGTATTCTTTCGGCCAATGCGGCGCGATCCAGCCGCGCTCGAAAAGCTTACGGTGCCATGGCTTCAGCTCGGGCGGCTGAATGCGCTCGCGGCGGTGGCAGAGCGCACGCGGCACGTTGGCCGCGACCCAGTCGCGCACCTCGGCACGGAAGCGGCGATCCTCCTCCGTGTCGTCGGAGAAGAGGCTGGCGATATCCCAAGGCATCAGAGCTTGAAGGACTTCGCCATCTCCGCGACAGCGTTCTTATCGAATTTGTTGCATTCGTCGATGATGTCGTTGGTGTAGAGCTTCGATGCGTCTTTGAGTTTGTCTTCCAGCTCCATCATCTTCACCGCATTCACCCATTCGATCTCGGATTGCGCGCCCATGCGTTGCCGCGTTGCCGGTATTGTTATAATCGATGGCAAAGCCTTCCTGGGCGTAGAAGCCGAGCTTCGGCTCGGCCCCCGCGCGCGTCGCGCAGATCGCAGATGATCAGCGCGCCGCCCGTCACGGCGCCGAGGCCCATCCCGCATTGCCGCCGTGTGAGCATCGATCCCTCCCCGCTTTCTCCTTGGCGGGAAGCTATGTCATCGGCCCCTCTGCTGCAACCGGGGCCGCCGCAACCACGCGATATTTGGCTTGTCCCATGGCCGCCGTCGTCGGGCCGAGCGGCTGCGGCAAGAGCGCGCTGCTCCGTATCCTCGCCGGCCTCATCCCGCCTCGGCGTGCAGATCCTCTCGATGAACGCGCAGATGGACACGGCCGGCAGCTTCTCGGTCTGCATCGTGCTCGCGGTGATGGGCCTCGTGCTCAACGGCGCGATCCGCTCCGTGCAGCGCCGCGTGCTGTTCTGGGCGCCGTCGGAAGCGAGCCAGCGCGCGATCAACGTCTAGCGCCGGATTGACGCCCCTCCGTCGATCCGGTCAAATGACCGAAAGCCGGTTTGGAGGAACGAGACGATGCGCCCGCAACTGCTCAATCCCGCTCAACTGCCCGCCGTTTTCCGCAAGGAATTCGAGCTCTGCGCGGTCAAGCCGGGCGAGACCATCATCCTCCTCACCAATCTCAACACGCGGCGGGACTACGTCCTTGCCGCAACCGCCGCGGCCGAGGATGTCGGCGCGGATATATTCGAGATCAACCTCAACAAGATCGCCGATCCGTCGCGCGTGCGCCGCGAGGTCGGCCCGGCCAAGGGATTGATGGAGGCGCTCAAAGCCGCGGATCTCGTCCTCACCTTTCAGCCGCCGAATTTCTCCCGCTGGCAGCGTGAGGCGCGCGACGCGGGCACGCGCATCCTCTCGGTCATCGTCGCGCCCGACGAGCTCGCGCGGCTGCAATCGCCGCCCGGACTCAAGGAGGCCGTGCTGCACGCCGCCGAGCGCTGGGGCAATGCGAAGGAAATCCGCCTCTTGAGTGATGCCGGCACCGATCTCACCTGGACGCGGGGCGAGTTCAAGGTGAAGAGCCAATACGGTTTCGCCGAAGCGCCCGGCCGCGTCGACCAATGGGGCGCCGGCCATATCACCAATTATCCCGATGAAGGCAGCGCCAACGGCACGGTGGTGCTGCAGCCCGGGGATTTCTTCATCCTGCCCTATATCCGCCTGATCGAGCAGCCGGTGCGGCTCGAGATCCGCGACGGCTTCATCCGCAAGGTAGAAGGCAGCGTTGACGCCAAGGCCTTCACCCATTGGCTCGACCGCAACAAGAAGAGCGCGGACGATCTTGATCCCTACGCCGTCTCGCATCTCGGCTTCGGCATGCATCCGCACGCCTTCTGGGATCACATCATCCTGCACGGCAACGAGCCCGACCGCATGGATTCCGCGGCGCGCGTCTTCTCGGGCAATTTCCTGTTCTCGACCGGGCCGAACAACGACATGGGCGGCAAGCGCGACACCAAGGGCCATATCGACACGCCGATGATCGATTGCACGGTGCTGCTCGACAACGAGGTCGTGATGGAGCGCGGCAAGTTCACCGACCCGAAGCTCATCGTGCAACCGGCTTGGGGCTGAGACCCTGCGCATCCGCGCCCGCTGCCTCGGGCTCGCTCTCGCTTTTCTGCTGAGTCTTACGGCCGCCGCGCCGTGCCTCGCGGCCGATGCGGTCGTCATCGCCTCGAAGATCGACACCGAAGGCGCGCTGCTCGGCAATATGATGGTGCTGTTGCTGCGCGCGCAGGACATCGCGGTCGACAGCCGCCTGCACCTCGGCCCGACACAGATCGTGCGGCAGGCGATGCTCGCCGGGCAGATCGACCTCTATCCCGAATACACCGGCAACGGCGCGATCTTCTTCGCGCGCGAAAGCGATCCGGCCTGGCATGACGCCACGCAAGCCCATGCGTTGGTGAAGCAGCTCGACCGCGAGAAGAACGACATCGTCTGGCTCGCCGCCGCGCCCGCCGACAATAGCTGGGCGATCGCGGTGCGGCGCGACCTGGCCCAGGCGCAGCATCTGGCGGCGCTCCGGGATTTCGCGCGCTATGCGAATGGCGGCGGCCGGGTGAAGCTCGCCGCCTCGGCCGAATTCGTCGACAGCCCCGGCGCGCTGCCGGCGTTCGAGAACGCCTACGGCTTCAAGCTCGCGCGCGGCCAGCGCCTGACACTGATCGGCGGCAACACGTCGGCGACCGAGCGCGCCGCGGCGGAGGGGATATCGGGCGTTAACGCGGCCATGGCCTATACGACCGACGGCGCGCTGGCCGTGCTGCAATTGCAGCTTCTCGCCGACGACAAGCACGCCCAGACCGTCTATCAGCCGGCGCCGGTGATCCGCGGCGCGGTGCTGGCGCAGCATCCCGAGATCGAGCGCATTCTCGATCCGGTGTTCCGCTCGCTGACGCTCGCGCGGCTGCAACAGCTCAATGCCAAGATCGCCGCCGAGGGCGATGAGCCGGCCGCGGTCGCCGGCGATTATCTCCGCGCCAATGGCTTCCTCAAATGATGCCGCGTCACCGCGTGCTCTTCGTGCTGGTCCTCGCGGCGATCGCTTGCTGCGCCCTCGGTGGCTTCGTCAACGAAGCGCCGAACCGCCTGGTGTCGGGTCAGCCGATCATGCTGTGGCAGGCGGATACCGGCCTGAGCGTTGGGCTGGCGATCCTCGCGGCTGCGCTGCTGGCGCTTTCGATTCGCGGTCCCGCCATCGCCGCGCTGATCGTCGGCACCGCCGGCTTGCTGCTGCTCGTCGCCGCCGCGGGACACATGGCCACATCGCTCACGGCCGGCGCGCCACCCGCCGCACGCGTCTCGCTGGGCTGGGCCTTCTGGGCGAGCGGCTTTTGCCTGGCGATGAGCGTCGTTGACGCCCTCCAGCGAATGCGCGCCGGCTATCTGCGCGTGCTGGCGACCGCGCTGGTCATCGTCGGAGCCATCGTCGCACTCGTCTTCACCGGCACTTTCGATGCCTTGTCGATCGCCCGAGAATACGTCGCGCGGCGCGGTGAATTCGCCGCCGAGCTCGTCCGGCACTGCATGCTCGTCGCCATCGCCGTGCTGCTTGCGGTCGTCATCGGCGCGCCGCTCGGCCTTTACGTTTCGCGCCGGCCGCAGCGTAGCTCCGGGATTTTCGGCGCGCTCAATCTGCTGCAGACGATTCCCTCGGTCGCGCTCTTCGGCATCCTCATCGCGCCGCTCTCGGCCCTCGGCGTCGGCGGGATCGGCGCCGTGCCGGCGATCATCGCGCTGGTGCTTTATTCGCTCCTGCCGGTCGTGCGCAATACGGAAGCCGGCATCGTCGGCGTCGATCCCGGCGTGATCGATGCGGCGCGCGGCATGGGGCTCACATCGGCGCAAATCCTGTGGCGCATCGAGCTGCCGCTCGGCCTACCCGTCTTCCTCGCCGGGCTGCGCATCGTCACCGTGCAGGCGATCGGCCTCACCATCGTCGCCGCGCTGATCGGCGCCGGCGGGCTCGGCAGCTTCGTCTTCCAGGGCATCGGCCAATACGCCATCGATCTCGTGCTGCTCGGCGCCCTGCCGACCATCGGCCTGGCGCTCGCCGCCGATTTCGTTCTTTCACTGCTCGCCGCATTTTTTGAGAGGAGCCGCGCATGATCGAGCTCGACCATGTCAGCAAAAGCTATGGGGCGCGCGACAGCGTCAGCGATCTGAGCTTCACCGTCGACAAAGGCGCGTTCTGCGCCGTCGTCGGGCCGAGCGGCTCGGGCAAATCGACGACGCTCCGTATGATCAATCGGCTAATCGAGCCCGGCGCGGGCCGCATCCGCATCAATGGCGAGGATATTGGGTCATTGCCGCGCGAGGCGCTGCGCCGCCGCATCGGCTATGCGATCCAATCGGTGGGGCTTTTTCCGCATTGGTCGATCGCCGACAACATCGCCACCGTGCCGCGGCTGCTGAAATGGCCGGAAGAGCGCGTGCAGCAGCGCATCGATGAATTGCTGTCGCTGCTCCAACTCAACCCGGCGACGCGGGATAAATTTCCGCATCAGCTGTCGGGCGGCCAGCAGCAGCGGATCGGTGTCGCGCGCGCGCTCGCCGCCGATCCGGAGGTCCTGCTGATGGACGAGCCGTTCGGCGCGCTCGATCCAATCACCCGCGAGGCGCTACGCCGGGAGCTGTCGCGCATCCATCAATCGACGGGCAAGACCATTCTCTTCGTCACGCACGATATCGACGAGGCGCTGCAACTCGCTGACGTGATCGCCGTGCTGCGCGACGGCAAGCTCGTACAATACGGCACACCAATGCAGCTGCTGCTCCAGCCCGCGAATGATTTCGTGCGCGATTTCATGGGCGGCGAGACGCTGGGGCTGAAGCTCCTGGCGCTGCGCCAAGTGGCCGAGCGGGTGAAGCCCGAGCCGGTGCCGGGCGAGCCCATCGCGCCCGAGACCAGCCTCGCCGAGGCGCTGTCGCAAATGGTGCTGCGCCGGACCAGCCGCCTGCCGGTCCGGAGTGCCGGCGGCGGCGCCGGCGGCTCGATCGGCCTCAGCGATCTGGTGGCTTAATGCGCCGGCTGCGCGATCCGCTGCTCTGGCTCCTGCCCTTGCTGCTGTTCCTGCTGCTCGGCATGCCGGTGCTGCGGCCGCTCTTCGCGGCGGCCTTCCCCGGCACCACGCCGCCGATCTATGGCGATGACAGCTTCCTCGCGCTGTTCCTCTCCCACGCCGGCTATGTCGCGCTCTCGAGCCTTGCCGCGGCCGTGATCGGCATCGGTCTCGGCATCGTCGCGACGCGCGAATGGGGCGCGGAGTTCCGGCCGCTGCTCGAGGCGCTCGCCACCATCGGCCAAACCTTCCCGCCGGTCGCGGTGCTGGCGCTCGCCGTGCCGGCCTTCGGCTATGGCCCGGCGCCGACGATGATCGCGCTGACCCTCTACGGCATCCTGCCGATCCTCAAGAACGCGCTGGCGGGGATCGGCAGCGTGTCGCCGGCCGTGCGCGAGGCCGGCGAGGCGATGGGGCTGACGCCCTTCCAGCGCCTGCGCGATATCGAATTGCCGCTGGCGGCGCCGACGATCCTCGCCGGCATCCGCATCTCGGTGATCATCAATATCGGCACGGCGGCGATCGGCTCGACCGTCGGCGCCGTGACCCTCGGCAATCCGATCATCGGCGGCCTCGTCAACGGCAAAGTCGCCTATGTGCTGCAAGGGGCGCTGGTCGTGGGCGTCTTTGCCATCGTGACGGATTTATTCTTCGAACGCTTGGGCCGGCGCTTGCGCCGCTTCGCCGCGCGCGACTAAGAATGGCGCGCGTGGAGGCGGCATGACCCCATCCTGGGCCCAACTGGGCAAGATCGATCCGAAGGCGCTCTGGGAAGCGCGGCTCCAGGCCCATCACGCGGTCCAATGGGTCGCGCGCGCGGCCTGCGCCAATCTCATGCCGATGCCCGGCGACACCCATTCCAATCTCGGCTGGGACGCGACCCAAGGCGCGCTGGTTTCGCATGAGCTGCGCGGCCGCAGCGATGCGCTGCGGGTCGGTCTCGCGGTCGGCACGATGACGCTTCTCGTGCTGCGCGATACGAGCGTGATCGAGCAATTCCCACTCGACGGCCAGCGCCATGCCGATGCCGGCGCCTGGCTGGATCGCATCCTCAGCGCCGCCGGCCTCGCCCTGCCCAGCGGCGCCACCCTGGCCTATGCGATCCCGGCGCATCCGGTCGGTGACGGCGCCGCCTATATTTCGGGCGCCCAGCGCGGCGAGTTCCCGGTGCTTGCGAATTGGTTCGCCTGTGCCGACGACATGCTCGGCGCGATCCACGGCGCCGTGCCGCAGGGCCAAGCGAGCCCGGTGCGCTGCTGGCCGCATCATTTCGATATCGCGACGCTCTGGACCTTGGGCGAGGGCGACGCGCACACGGCGCCTTCGGTCGGCATCGGCCTGTGCCCGGGCGACGGCTATTACGCGCAGCCCTATTTCTATGTCACGCCCTGGCCGCGGCCAGCGGCTGAGAGGCTGCCGCCGCTGCCGCCGCCCGGCGATTGGCACACCGACGACTTCACCGCCGCCGTCCTGACCGGCGAGGCGATCCTCGCCCTGCCCGACCGCGCCGTGCGCACGCGGCAATTCCTCGATGCCGCGGTGAATGTCGCGCGGCGGTTGGTGGCTCCGCGCTGAGATCGGCGCTAGTTTCACGCCCGACAATCGACGGGAGGGAAAATGGCGCTGGTCTACGATGAACCCTTGCGGTTCGGCCTGTTCTTCGCGCCTTTCCATTCGGCGCGGCTCAATCCGACCTACGCGTTCGAGCGCGACCTGCTGCTGACCGAGCATCTCGACCGCCTCGGCCTCGAGGAGATCTGGTACGGCGAGCACCATTCCGGCGCGATGGAAATGGTCGCCGCGCCCGAGCTGATGATCGCCGCCGCCGCCCAGCGCACAAAATACATCCGCCTCGGCACCGGCGTGAAGTCGCTGCCCTACTACAACCCCTTCATGCTCGCCGAAGCGATGGCGCAGCTCGACCACATGACGCGCGGCCGCGCGATCTTCGGCGTCGGCCCCGGCGCGCTGCCGAGCGATGCGACGATGATCGGCGTTCCGGTCGGCGAATTGCGCAGCCGGATGGAGGAAAGCCTCGACGTGGTCGTCAGGCTCATGAAGGGCGAGACGGTCACGCATAAAGCGAGCTGGTTCGATCTCCACAAGGCGCAGCTCAGCGTCGGCTGCTTCACACGCCCGATGATGGAGATGGCGGTGACCGTCATCCGCTCGCCCGCCGGCGTCGTCGCCGCGGCGAAACACGGTCTCGGGCTTTTGACGCTCGGGCCGATGAGCGATGCGATCCTCGACCATCACGCCGCGAACTGGGGCATTTACGAGACCGAGGCCAGGAAGAACGGCCACACGCCCGACCGCGGCAAATGGCGCATCACGCTGATGATGCATATCGCCGAGACGCGCGAGAAGGCCTATGCCGACGCGGCCTGGGGCTTCCGCGAGTTCAACAACTACTCGCACGACATCGTGCCCGCGCCGCCGGCGATCCCGCGCGACACGGAAGACCTCGTCGCCGCCGCGCTCGAGAAGCAGGTCGCGATCATCGGCACGCCCGACGATGCGATCCGCGAGATCGAGCGCGTCCGGAACAAGCTCGGCGGCTTCGGCACGGTGCTGCTTTTCGGCAACGATCTCGCGCCGTGGCCGGCACAATGCCGCAGCTTCGAGCTGATCGCCGAATTCGTGAAGCCGCATTTCAGCAAGGCGAACGCGCTACGCGAAGCGAGCTACAAGGCGACGGCGGCGGTGATCAACGAGTTCCGCCAACAGGCCGGCGCCGCCTCCGCCGCGGCGATCGACGCCTATAAGGGGAAGCGGTAGCTGATTTCCCTCTCCGCGCTTGCGGAAAGAGGGAGGGGCCCATTGCGAAGCAATGGGAGGATGAGGTGTGCTTCAACACACACCCATCTCACCCTACCCTTTCCGCCCTCAAGGACGGAGAGGGAATTCGTTACGCGAAACTCGCTTCGCCGTGCAGCGCTGGTTGGCCTTGCTGGTCGGCTACCCAAAGGACCGCCGATTTGCCGTCGGCGCTCGGCGCGCCGCAAAGCGTGATCGGGCCGAGATCGTAGACGACCTGACGGTTGACGCGGCTGATCGCGCTGAGGCGCTTGCCGGGCATATTCTCGCGGCAGAGCTCGATCAGGAGCTGCCCGAGCAGCGACGATTGCACGATCAGCCCCGGCGCGCCTTCGACCTCCATCGCGTATTTGCGGTCGTAATGGATGCGGTGGCTGTTGAAGCGCAGTGCTGAGTAGCGGAAGAGCAGCACCGGCGAGGGATCGAGCGGCTTTTTCCATACCGCATCGGGCAGTTTCGGGGCCGGCGCGGCCGCCGGACCGTGACCGTCGAAATAGACGAATTCGCGCTCCTCGACGATGGCGAGACCGCGCGGGCCGGTGGTCTCGCTGCGCTGGACCATGCGCAAACTGTCGCCGCTGGCGCTTGGCGCGACTTCCTTGATCCTGGTGACGCGCTTCAGCTCGTCGCCGATGCGAACGTCGCCGGGAAACTCGGTCCGGTCGCCGCCGATGCGGATGAAGCTGAACGGGATGCTCGGCATCCAATTGCTTTTCGCCGCCTGCCCGTCGGCGCGCATGTTGTTCGGGCGATGCAGCGAACCGAAATAGAGATCGGCCCAGCCCGGCGGCAAGACATCGCCCGGCTTTGAGGCCGGGTTGTCGATGCCGAAAGTCGCGGCGAGCCGCGCCACCGGTCCGGCGGTGACCTGCTCGGTCGCGACCGGGCTGGAGGCGCCGACGGCGTCCTTGAAGGCGGACAAATCATGGGGCATGGGCTTACCTCCTCGCCGCTTGGATCGCCTGCCACACGCGATGGGGCGTGGCCGGCATGTCGATATGGGTGATGCCGAGGGGGCTGAGCGCGTCGACCACTGCGTTCATGATCGCGGCGAGCGCGCCGACATTGCCCGCCTCGCCCGCGCCTTTGACGCCGAGCGGGTTGGTCTTGGTCGGCACCGGATTCTCCTCTGTCTCGAAGCTGCACATGTCCGAGGCGCGCGGCATGCCGTAATCCATGAACGAGCCGGTGAGGCACTGACCCGATTTCGGATCGTAGACGAGATTCTCGGTGAAGCACTGGCCGATGCCCTGGCCGACGCCGCCGTGGATCTGGCCGGCAAGGGTGAGACTGTTGATCACCGTGCCGACATCGTCGACGACGCAATAGCGCAGCACGTCGGTGACGCCGGTCTCGGGGTCGATCTCGACCTCGCAGACGTGGCAGCCGTTGGGGAAGTTCGGGATCTCGGGATGGAAGGCCGAAGTCTCGAAGAGCCCCTGCTCCACGCCTTTCGGCAAGCGCGCCGGGACATAGGCGGCGGCCGCCACCTCTTTCCAAGCGACGCTCTTGTCCGTGCCGACGACATTGAACTTGCCGCGGGTGAATTCGACGTCGCCGTCGGAGACTTCCATCATATGCGCGGCGATCTTCTTCGCCTTGGCGATGATCTTCTCCGCCGACATGGCCGCGGCGCTGCCGCCCAAGACGGCGGTGCGCGAGGCGTAGGTGCCGCCGCCATCCGGCGCCATGTCGGTATCGCACATCTGGACGCGGATGCTGTCGCTGTCGACGCCGAGCTTTTCCGACAGGATGATCTTGTACATCGTGTCGTGGCCTTGGCCATGCGAGATCGAGCCCGGGATTACCGTCACCGTGCCGCCCGGATCGAATTTCACCATCACTGTCTCGCCGAAGGTCTGCGAGGTCTGCTCGATGATGTTGGCGAAGCCGATGCCGCGCAGCTTGCCGCGCTTCTTGGCCTCGGCGCGGCGGCTCTCGAATTCCTTGTAGCCCGCCATGTGCAGCGCCATGTCGAGATTCTTCTCGAACTCGCCGCTGTCGAGGGTGAAGACGAGGCCGGTCTTGAACGGCATCGCGCTCGCGGGCACGGTGTTGCGGCGGCGCAACTCGGCGCGGTCGATGCCCATCTCGCGCGCCGCGTTGTCGATGAGGCGCTCGGAATAGTACGACGCCTCCGGCCGGCCCGAGCCGCGGAACGGCCCGATGCTGGTCGTGTTGCTGAAGACCGCCGAAACCTCGGCATAGATCGCCGGCGTCGTATAGGTGCCGGCGAGCCCGCCCAAATGCGCGGTCGGCGAGATCACGCCGCCCGGCGCCATATAGGCGCCGATATTCGAGGTCTGCTTGATGCGCATGCCCAGGAACTTGCCGTCCTTGTCGAGGGCGAGCTCGCCTTCGGCGATGTGGTCGCGGTCGTGGTCGTCGCTGAGGATGCCTTCGCTGCGCTCGCTGATCCATTTGACCGGGCGGCGAATTTTTTGCGAGGCCCAGGCGGCAAGCTGGTATTCGGGGAAATGGCTGCCTTTCATGCCGAAGGAGCCGCCGACATCGCCGGCGACGATGCGGAATTGCGTCTCGGGTTTCTTGAAAACCTTCGCCGCCAGATCGGCACGTGTCAGATGCGGCCGCTGAGTCCCGACATAGATCGTCGTGCGCTCGAGCCGGTCGTCGTAATCGGCGATGCAGCCGCGCGGCTCCATCGTCGCCGCGGTGATGCGGTTGAACACCATCTTGAGCTTCGTCACGTGATGCGCGCGAGCGAACGCGGCATCCACCGCCGCCTTGTCGCCGAGCGTATAGAAGAAGCATTCGTTGTTGGCGCAATCGGCCCAGAGCTTGGGCGCGTTCGGCGCGCTCGCCGATGCCGTGTCGGTGAGCGCCGTCAGCATCTCGTACTCGATTTCGACGCGCTCGGCCGCGTCCTTGGCGAGATTGACCGTCTCGGCGACGATGAAGGCGATGGGATCGCCGACCAGCATCGCGCGGTCATTGGCGAGCGATGGACGGTGCGGCAGATACATCGGCGAGCCGTCGCGGCGCTTGCGCGGCATGACCGGCAGCATCGCGCCGAATTTCTCCGCCGCCCAGTCCGCGCCGGTCAGCACCGCCAGCACGCCCGGCATCTGCTGTGCCGACCGGACGTCGATGCTCTTGATCTTCGCATGCGCATGCGGCGAGCGCAGGACATAGCCATAGGCCTGTCGCGGCAGCGTGAAATCGTCGGTATAGCGCCCGCGCCCGGTGAGCAGGCGCGGATCTTCGGTGCGCGGCACGGACTGGCCGAGCGCGAACTGTCCCATCCTATCCTCCCTTTGAGGCGCGCGGCGTTAAGCGCGCGCCTGCTGCTTCTTCTCGAGAATGCGCTTGTGCAGATTGTTGATGATGAGGCCCGTCAGGCGCTGATCATGCGGGAAGAGAAACTGCCCGATCGGATAGGGGTCCTGCTTCGTGACTTCGATCGGCTCTTTCAGCGCGTCCTCGGCGCTAAGGCCGCGATCGACGAAACGCTCGACCAGCCCGACCCAGTTCTCAACGATCTGCGCCTGCTCCTTGATGTAGGCCTTGCCGCAAGGCTCGCCGTGGCCGGGGACGATCTTCTCGACATCGAGCGCCTCGATCGCGCGGAGGGAGTCGAGCCATTCCCACGGATCGCATTCCTGCAGCCAGGTCCGGCATTTGTGGAAGATGTTGTCGCCGGTGAAGACGACGCCTTCCTCGGGCACGTGGATCGTGGTCTGCGGTCCGGTGTGGCCGGCATGGTGGAGGATGTTGAAGGTGTGCTGGCCGACATGCAGGGTCAGCTTGTCGGTGAACGTGACGCTCGGCTTGTTGCTGTCGAGATAGTCGGGATGGCCGACCAGCCAGACGCTGTCGGGGTCGGTGGTCTTCATCCGCTCACGCTTCTCGTCCATCGAGCCGAATTGGTTTAGGTAGCGGTCGAAGCATTCCTGCAGCTTGACCTGGCCGACCACCGTGACGCCTTTGAAGTAAGCGTTGCCGGCGATGTGATCGCCATGCGGCTCGGTGTTGATGAGGTACCGGATCGGTGCCTTTTCCTCCATCATCTCGCGCCAGCGCAGCGCATCGATGGGGATCTGGGGCGAGTCGATCATCACGTAGCCGTCGCTGGTCTCGACGAAGCTGGGATTGCACCCGCGAAAATAGATTTCGGTAAAAGTGTTCCGACCGACCCGACGCATTGAGACCCTCCCTGCCGTTTTGCCGCCGTATTCTCCTGTATCCATAGGGCCGGGACAAGAGCGCGGACCGGCCACGCCTACGCAGAACCACGCATATTTGCGCTAGATCAAGGAACCTGGCCTGCGGCGTGATAGGGTTTTGCCGGTCGGGGACAGGCGGCGGATCAGGCGAAAGACCGACGCTTTTCGGAGAGGAAATTTCCTTGGCTTTTGATGGATTTTTGCTTTTTCCGGATCGGGTGGGCATGGTTGCGGAAATGAGCGGTGAGACGATTTTCATTGTCGATGATGACGAGGCGGTGCGGGATTCGCTGAAGCTGTTGCTGGAATCGCATGGCTGCTGCGTCCGGGATTACGGCTCTACACGCGACTTTTTCCGCGACTACCGCCAGGACAAGCGGCAGTGCCTGATCCTCGATCACCATCTGCCGGGCGAAACCGGCGTCGAATTCCTTGAATCGGACGACGGCGCCACGCTGCGCGTGCCGGTGATCCTAATGACCGGCGGCGGCGACCCGACGCTCAGGCTGCGCGCCACCAAGGCCGGCGCGCTCGCCTATTTCGACAAGCCGATCAACGATAGCGAGCTCGTCGCGACGATCTTCCGCCTGCTCGATGGCGGCCCGTCAGCGGCTTAAGTGCCGCCGCAGGAAATTCGCCGTCCGATCATCGGCCAGCGCCGTCACTTCCCTGTTGTAGCTTTTCGCGCCGACGCGGTTGAACGCGTGATCGGCGCCGGGATAGGAGCATAGCTCCGCCCGGCCGGCGAGCGCGGCTTTCGTCTGCGCTTGCGCCTCGGGCGAGACGTGGCGGTCGGCTTCGGGAATATGCAGCATCAGCGGATGCGCGACGTTGCCCGCCTCGCCGAGATATTTCTCGATGCGGACACCGAAATAACCGACATTGCAATCGGCATCGCTGCGCGCCGCCATCAGATAGGCGAGCAGCCCGCCGAGGCAATAACCGACGGTGCCGATCTTGCCGTTGCAGGCGGGATGGGCGCGCAGGAAAGCGACGGTCGCCTTCAGATCCTCGACGCCGCGATCGGCATCGAAGCGCGGCGCGTAGTTGACCGCCTTCTGGAAGCCGTCGGGCGACAGCGGGTCGATCTCGACGCCCGGCCCCAATCGCCAGAAGAGATCGGGGCAGATCGCGACATAGCCCTGCGCCGCGTAATCGTCGGTAAAGCCGCGCATCTCGGCATTGGCGCCGAAGATCTGCTGCATCATCACGATGCCCGGCACCTTGCCGGTCACATTCGGCGGCAGGCTGAGATAGGCCGAGAAACGGCCGCCATCCGCGGCCGGGATCGTAACGTTGGGCATCCTCATCCTCCTCGTTCCACCGGAGACTGCCATGCCGGCCGCAATTTGGTAAGCTCCCCGGCGGAAACAAAAGAGCAATCGGACGCATCATGGAATTCGGCATTTTCGATCATCTCGACCGCAACCCCGATCTTCCGCTTGCGGATTACTACGAGGCGCGGCTCAAGGTCATCGAGGCCTACGACCGGCTCGGCTTCTACTCCTACCACGTCGCCGAGCATCACGGCACGCCAATCGGCACGGCGCCCTCGCCCAGCCTCTTCCTCGCCGCCATCGCCCAGCGCACCAAGAAGCTTCGCTTCGGGCCGATGGTCTATGCGCTGCCGCTTTACCATCCGCTCCGCATGATCGAAGAGATCTGCATGCTCGATCAGATGAGCCGCGGCCGGCTCGATCTCGGCTTCGGCCGGGGCTCCTCGCCGCGCGAGCTGCTGTTCTTCGGCGAGGATTACGGCGAGGCGCAGGCGAAATACACCGAAGCGCTTGACGCGATCATTCAGGGATTGACGCATCAGACCGTCGATTTCCACGGCAAGTATTACAACATCGATTCCTTCCCGCTGGCGATCGAGGCGCTGCAAAAGCCCTATCCGCCGATCTGGTACGGGGTGCACGCGGTCGACAGCGCCGAGCGCGCGGCCAAGCGCGGCCTGCAGGTGATCGAGCTCGACCAGGTGAAGCCGACGCAGGATTGCTACGACCGCTTCAAGGCGGTGTGGCGCGAGGCGCAGCCGGGCAAGCCGTTGCCGCTCATGGGCCTGGGGAGATTCGTCGTCGTCGCCGAGACCGACGAGGAGGCGCGCAAGATTGCCATCCGCGCCTACCGCCGCTGGTGGGACAGCTTCACCTTCCTCCATCGCCGTCACGGTTTCATCGGCTCGCATCCGCGGCCGCCGGAATTCGAGGCGATCGAGGCCGACAGCCGCGGCTTTGCCGGCTCGCCCCAGACCGTGCTCAAGATCGTCCGCGAGCAGATGGAAGCCACGGGCTCGAACTACTTCGTCGGGCAATTCGTCTTCGGCGACATGTCGCTCGAGGAAAGCCTGCGCTCCATCGACCTGTTCTCGCGGCACGTGATGCCGGCGCTAAGGGCTCTCTAAGCGGCGAGAGAACTGCCCGCGCCCAAAAGTCGCCTCCCGGGCGCAAGCCGGGGCCCATTCTTCAATTCGTGCGATGGCTGAATGGACCCCGGCTTGCGCCGGGGACGCGTGGAATTTAGGGCTGATTAAATAATCTG
>Ga0335085_10007793_pt1 | contig 16456 bp, 13 predicted proteins | sample Lox_Sample_45_FD_206712 | JGI IMG/M metagenome (GOLD analysis project Ga0335085, IMG submission 206712) | Soil microbial communities from Loxahatchee National Wildlife Refuge, Florida, United States - Lox_Sample_4.5 | ecosystem: Environmental > Terrestrial > Soil > Wetlands | place: USA...
CTCTCACCGGTCTCTTCGGCGTCGCGACCGGCGAGCTCAAGAACCTCGGTTCGACCGATGCCTTGCTCTGGTCGGTGGGCGGGGGACTGTTGCAGCCGATCTTCCATGGCGGGGCGATCCGCAAGAACTACCAGGCTTCGCTCGCTGCCAGGGACGCGGCAATTGCCGAGTACCTGCGCTCGACCCAGAACGCGTTCCGGGAAGTGGCGAACGCCCTGGCCGACGTCCACCAGCTGCGCCTCGTGCGCATCTCGGCGGACTCGCAGGTCATCGCCCTGCGCGAGGCCGCGCGCCTGGCGCGCATCCGGTATGAAGGGGGTCTCTCGAACTACCTCGAGGTCCTGGACGCCGACCGCCGGCTGTTCGGCGCCGAGAATGAGCTCGCGCAGACGATCCAGGTCCAGGTGGGGAGCTACATCGACCTCTACCGCGCGCTGGGGGGCGGCTGGAACGCCGATCAACCGGCCGATTCGACCAGGAAGTAGAACGCGGCGTGTCGATCCTTCACGTCGCCATTACCGGGCGCGACAAGCGCCACCTGGCGGCCCTGGGGCCCAAGCTCCGGGTCGTGGTGGTCGGGTACCGCGAGGACAAGCGCGGCGCGGTGGTGGACGCGTACATCGCCTCCGACAAGGTCCCATGGCTCAAACGACAGGGGTACGGGGTCACCCGCCTGGAGGCGGTGGATGCCCACGACCGGACCCGGCAGGCGGAAGGGCGCGCCGCGGTCACCCGCCGGATCAAGCGGGGACGCTATGGCGACGTTATCTGGGGCGGGGGCTACCTCACGGCCGATGAAGTCGAAAAAGCGATGGTGCTCGGCGAACAAAATCACGCTGGATACTTCGAGCGGATCCCTCTGCCCAATCTGACCTGGGAAAAGCGCCGCTGTCACGGCTTCCGGATCGGAAAGGGGAGCGGCCGGAAACGGCCCGCCGTCTGCTTCCTGGGGGGTGTGCACGGGCGGGAGTGGGGTGGTCCCGACATCCTGGTCTATTTCGCGATGCGTCTGCTGCGGGCCTATCGGGACCGGCACGGCTTCCGCCTGGGGCGCCGCCATGTGTCACCGGCGCGGGTGCGCCGGCTCGTGGAAACCATGGACATCGTGGTATTCCCGCAGGTCAATCCCGACGGCCGGCGCTTCAGCATGGAGCGCCATCCGTTCTGGCGGAAGAACCGCCGGCCGGCCCCCCGGGGCCGGGACTTTCGCTCGATCGGGGTGGACCTGAACCGCAACTACCCGTTCCTCTGGCGCTTCAACAAGCACTTCGCTCCGGGCACGATCTCGAGCTCGTACAAGCCCGGCGACTATGAGACCTATGTGGGCCCGCGCCCGGCTTCCGAGCCCGAAACCCGCAACGTGATCTGGCTGCTCGATCGGTTCCCTAACATTCGCTACCTCGTGGACTTACACAGCTACGGGGAGACGATCCTTCACAGTTGGGGAACCGATCAGAACCAGTTCGACAACCCGCACATGAACTTCCGGAGCAAGGTCTACGACGGCAAGCGGGGCCGCATCAATGACGACGTGTATCGGGAGTACATCCCGGCAGGTGACTACCGGGCGGCGGTGGAGATGGGTCGCCACATGGCGTCCGCGATCCGTCTGGTGCGTGGCCGCAAATACCAGGTGAAGCAGTCGGTCGGGCTCTATCCGACCGCCGGCGCCGGGGATGACTACGCCTACAGCCGCCACTGGGTCAATCCGAAAAAAGGGAAGATCATAGCCTTTACAGTCGAATGGGGGCGCAGTCACGCGTCCACGCCGTTCCACCCCCCCTACCCCGAGATGCGCAAGGTCATGCGGGAGGTGAGTGCCGGGCTGCTCGAGCTCTGCCTCAGGGCACTGGACCGGCACCGCCGGCGCTGACCCCCGCCGCAAAGCTCCCCCTCGAAGAAAGCGAGCGCCCGGGGACGGTGCACCCGGGCGCTCGTTTTGTCACCGCAGCGACTACTTCTTCTTCTTTTTCTTCTTCTTCGTGGCCATCGGATGCCTCATTCGGAAGGTTGACGGCGCCGCTTCGGAGGTGAAGCGACCACAGGTGAATCCAACTTACAACTTTGATCCACCGGTGCAATAGCTCGCTGCCTGCCAGTCATAGCCACCACGACCCGGAGGCCGCGCGCCGCTCTCATTCGGCGAGCAGATCCCGCACCCAGCTGCTCTCGGCCAACGCTCGCCGCAGCGGCTCGAAGTCCGCCCCGGCGCTCGGGGCGGCCTGCAGGCGGACCCCATCGTCGCCGCCGCTGATCTCGAGCAGGGGATTTCCGACCCGTTGATGGGCCAGATCGTAGACGCCCCACGCGACGTCGATCCCGGTCACGTCGGATCCGGCGAGCTCCCCCCGCAGATGGTAGGCCGCGAGCGCGGCCTGGGTGACGACCCCGATCTCGATCAGCGCGTTCCGGTAGCCGCGGCGTGAGGTCACTCCCGGGCCGAATGCCTTCGCCAGCGCACCGGCCGCCGCGTGCACCGGCAGCGTCAACCGGTGCCCCAGGGAGCGGACGGAGCGCGAGTCAATGTTGTCTTCGATGTGGATCGGCTGGAGATAGACGTCGACGGCCGCGGTGATGGCGCCACACCCACTATGGCCCAGCACGACCACCAGTCGCAGACTGTCCGCCAGATGGTGGATGGCATAGTCGAGGCTGCCCAGCACGTCTTCTCCGAGCGCATTCCCCGCGACCCGAATCACGAACAACTCATTGGGGGCGCGCCGGAACAGCAGCTCTGGCGGCACCCGGGCGTCGGAACACCCCACGATTGCCGCGAAGGGCCGCTGCGCGGGAGCCTCCCGCAGCGCCGCATCCGCCTCGAGGCGGAACGCCCGGTGGCCTTCCTCGAGCAGACGTCGGGCCGCCTGTCCATCCGCCGCTGTGTGCACTGGTCCTCCGTGAATCGCCGGTTGGAGGGAGCAGTCAGAATAGCCGATTTCAGGGCGGAGTGCGATTATTGCCCCATGGGCACCTTCACGCGACAGTCTCCCTACGACGTCTGCATCGTCGGGTCCGGCGCCGGCGGTGGGATGGCGGCGTACGCTCTCACCCAAGCCGGCGCGAACGTCCTCATGCTCGAGGCGGGGCCGCTCTGGTACTCCACCGAAAACTCCAAGATGCTGGTGTGGCCGTATCAATCTCCCCACCGCGGTGCTTCGACCAAGGATCATGAGTTCGGGGAGTTCGACGCGGCCATCGGCGGATTCTCGATCGAAGGCGAGCCATACACGCGGGCGCCCGGGACCCGGTTCGACTGGTTCCGGAGCCGCATGCTCGGGGGGCGTACCAACCACTGGGGTCGGATTTCCCTCCGATTCGGACCCTACGATTTCCGCCGCAAGTCGATCGACGGCCTGGGCGATGACTGGCCGATTACCTACGACGACGTGAAGCCGTACTACGACAAGGTCGATAAACTGATCGGGTTGTTCGGCAGCAAAGAGAACCTGCCGAACGAGCCAGACGGGTTCTTCCAGCCACCGCCCCGTCCTCGCTGCTACGAGCTGGTGGTGAAACAGGCGGCCGACAAGCTCAACATCACCTGCATTCCAGCCCGACTCTCGATAATCACCAAGCCCCTGAACGGCCGCCCCGCCTGCCACTACTGCGGCCAGTGCTCGCGCGGCTGTCTCACCAACTCGAACTTCTCATCTCCGGCGGTCCTCATCAAACCGGCTCTCGCCACGGGAAAACTCACGATCCTCGCCAACGCCATGGCCCGCGAAGTCACGGTCGATGCCAAGGGCCTGGCCACCGGCGTCAGCTACATCGACAAGGCCACCGGCGAGGACCGCCACATCCAAGCGCGCATCGTCGTGCTGGCGGCGAGCGCCCTCGAGTCGGCCCGGCTGCTGCTCAACTCCAAGTCGTCGCTGTTCCCGAACGGGCTCGCCAACTCGAGCGGCGTCGTCGGCAAGTACATCACCGACACGACCGGCAGCGACTTGGGGGGGTTCATCCCCCGCCTCGCCGACGGCATCCCGCACAACGAGGACGGGGTCGGTGGGATGCATCTCTACATGCCGTGGTGGCTCGACAACAAGAAGCTCGACTTTCCCCGCGGCTATCACATCGAGGTGTGGGGCGGCCGAGGCATGCCCAGCTACGGGTTTGGGGGCGGGATCCAGAGCTACCCGGGCGGTGGCGGCTACGGGAAAGACTTGAAAGCGCTGTACCGGCACACCTACGGCGCCATGGTCGGGTTCTCCGGTCGGGGGGAGATGATCCCGAACGACGACTCCTACTGCGAGATCGATCCCGACACCGTGGACCGCTATGGTATTCCCGTCCTCCGATTCCATTGGAAATGGTCCGATCACGAGATCAAGCAGGTGAAACACATGCAGGACACCTTCGAGGCTCTGATCCTCCAGATGGGGGGTACCCTCCTGTGGAAGAAAGGCGGTCCGGAGAACGACTACGGCATCGCCCCGGGAGGCCGCATCATTCACGAGCTGGGCGCCACACGCATGGGTGCCGACCCCAAGAAGTCCGTACTCAACCCGAACTGCCAGGCCTGGGACGTGAAGAATCTGTTCGTGACCGACGGCGGTCCGTTCGTTTCGCAGGCCGACAAGAATCCCACCTGGACGATCCTGGCGTTGTCGATGCGGACGGGCGAATACATCGCGGACCAGATGAAGCAGGGGGGGCTATGAGCGAGCCCATTTCCCGCCGCGAGGTGGTGGAGCTGCTCGCGGCCGTCCCCTTCGTGGGCCGGCTGAGGTTGCAGCCGACCGTACTGCAGCGGGCAGCCCGGCATGCGCAACACGCCATCAGCGGACCGTACGAGCCCAAGTTCTTCACTGCCCACGAATGGGAGACCGTCCGAACGCTGGTCGACCTCGTGATCCCGAAGGACGACCGCTCCGGCAGCGCGACCGACGCGGGGGTCCCCGAGTTCATGGACTTCATCTTGATGGAGAATCCCGGCGAGCAGCTGTGGATGCGCGGAGGCCTGGCCTGGCTCGACACGGAGTGCCGCGAACGGTTTACAAAGAATTTCCTGGCTTGCGATGCGGCGCAGCGCACGGCCCTCCTGGACGACATCTCCTGGCCCGCGAAGGCCAAGACCGGCGTGAGTCAGGGCGTGGTCTTCTTCAACCGGTTCCGCGACTTGACGGCATCGGGATTCTACTCGAGTGAGATGGGGGTGAAGGATCTTCAGTACCAGGGCAACGTTTACGTCACTGAATGGACCGGCTGCCCGCCGGAGCAGCTCAAGAAGCTCGGCGTGAGCTACACATGAGCGAGAAGCGCCTGGGAATCGGGTTCGTCGGCTCGGGCTTCAACGCGCGGTTTCACCTGCAGGCCTTCCAGGGCGTGCGGGAGGCCGATGTGCTGGCCGTGTGGAGCCCCAACAAGAAGCACGCCGAGGCTACGGCCGCGCTCGCCCGCCGGTTGGACGTCGGTGAAGCGAGTGCATATCGCTCGATCGCCGACATGGTGGCCGATCCGGCGATCGACGCAATCTGGCTCACCGGCCCCAACTTCGCGCGTATCGAAAACGTGGAGGAGATCGTTCACGCCATCGAACGCGGTAAAGGCGGACTCGTCGGCATCGCCTGCGAAAAGCCCTTGGCACGCAACGTCGGCGAAGCGACGAGCGTGCTGAAGCTGGTCCAGCGTGCCGGGCTGCAGCACGGCTATCTCGAGAACCAGGCGTTCGCCCCGCAGATCGAGCACGGCCGGGCGATCATCTGGGCGCGCGGGGCGACCCTCACCGGCCGCCCGTATCTCGCCCGCGCGGCCGAGGAGCACAGCGGGCCGCACATGCCGTGGTTCTGGCAGGGAGAACAGCAGGGTGGCGGGGTGCTGAACGACATGATGTGCCACTCGGCCCTGGTCGTCCGGCACCTGCTCACGCGCCCCGGCGAGCCGCTGTCCTCGGTCAAGCCCGTGCGGATCACCGGCCACATCGCGAGCCTCAAGTGGTCCCAGCCCGAATACGCCAAGCGGCTGCAGAAGGCGATGGGAAAGGAAGTGGATTACACCAAGGCGCCGGCCGAGGACTTCGCCAGCGTCATGATCGAGTTCGAGACGGGGGACGGACAGCGCGTGCTGGGCGAGGCCACAACCTCCTGGAGCTACGTAGGGGCGGGACTGCGACTCTCCGCGGAGCTGCTCGGCCCGGAGTATTCCATGTCCTGGAACACCCTCGACGCCGGGCTGAAGCTCTTCTTCTCGCGGGAGGTCCGCGGGAAGACCGGCGAGGACCTGGTCGAGAAGCAGAACGCCGAGATCGGCCTCATGCCGGTCGTGGCGAACGAGCCGGCGGCCTATGGTTATGAGGCGGAAGATCGTCACTTTGCGAGGGCCTTCCTTGGCAAGGAGCGGCCCCGGCTCACGTTCGACGACGGCCTGGAAGTCGTGAAGATGCTGATGACGGCGTATCAGAGCGCCGAGCAGGGAAAGACGCTGGCCTTCCCGCCGCGCGGGATCGAGAACTTCGTGCCGGCGGTGGCCAAAGGCACGTGGCGGCCGTGATTCGCGCTGTTCTGCTGGGCTTCTTGGGCATCGGTATTTCTACTCGGCAACCGGGATGCCGCCCTGTACTGGCTCGAGCGGGACATCGATGGCCGGGGGCTGCACGGGCTCTTCGCTCGGGTCGATCCGATCTGGGACGGCATGCGCGATGACCCCCGCTTCATCGAGCTCCTCAAGCGGGTGAAGCCCGCGACGAAGTGATGAGAACACCAGGTTCATGGCAAATAGCAGATCCCCTCATGTTCGGCGTCTAGCCTTCTGCGAGGCCGGATCGTCCGGTCCCGGAGGCCTCAAGCGTATGTTCCATCGGACCTGGCACCCTCGAACTCTCGCGATCCTCCTGGTCGCGCTGGGCCCGCCGGCGCTCGGCGCCCAGGAGCTCGCTCCGCGCGCCTACGTGATCACCCCACTGCGCGCCAATGCGATGACCCTGAGCTACTCCTATTTCACCGGAGACATTGAGTTCGAAGGAGCGGCACCGATCACCGGCGCTACCGGCCGGCTCCACGTCCCGCTGGCGTCATTCTATCACGCGCTCGACTTCTTCGGCCGCTCGGCGAACCTGGCGGCGGCACTCGGCTACGGGGACGGTCACTTCGAAGGAACGGTCGGAGGGTCCGACACCTCGGCGCACCGCACCGGCCTGACCGACGCGGTCATCCGCTTCTCGGTCAATCTCGTCGGGGGCCCGGCGATGACGCTCGATCAGATGCGGCAGTGGCGGCAGAAAACCCTCGTGGGAGCGAGCCTGAAGGTCGTGGCGCCGACGGGGCAGAACGACCCCACGAAGCTGATCAATCTCGGCGCCAACCGCTGGGCGTTCAAACCGGAAATCGGCCTGTCTCGCCGCTGGGGGAACTGGATCCTCGACGCCTACGGCGCGGTCTGGTTCTACACGAAGAACCCGGAGTTTTATCCCGGTCAGAACGTCCAGACACAAGAGCCGATCGAAGCCGTCGAAACCCACCTGAGCTACGACGTCCGCCCACGGTTCTGGGCCTCGCTCGACGCCAATTTCTGGTACGGCGGGCGCACCAGCGTGAACGGCGTGCAGAACCCCGCCACCTTGCAGCGTAACTCGCGCGTGGGGATCACGACGTCGTTCCCGCTCACGAAGACGCAGTCACTGAAACTGGCGTACGCCCGTGGCGCGGTGATCCGATTCGGCGGGGATTTTCAGGTCTTCACAGTCGCGTGGCAGTATTCCTGGATCGGCGGATCCGGGCGGTAGACCGGCCTCACTCCCCCGCCGGGCGCTCGATCGCGGCATAGCGCGCGTCGGCCTCGGTCCGTGTCTGCGCGTCCCCGAAGATCTTGTCGCCGTCGAAGCGGCCGTTCTCGATGAAGACTTCCGAAATCTTCCGGCCCCCCGTCACACTGCCCGCGAGGTGCACGCCGGAGACGCTCGTTTCCAGAGTGGCGGGATCGAGGCGCGGCCGCCCCGTCGCCTCGTCATAGGCGATCCCGATCCGACCGAACAACTCGAAGTCGGGATGGTACCCGATCAGCGCATAGACACGGTCGGCGGGTACCCGCTCGACCTTTCGCCCGCTGCGCACCCCGACATCGCGGGGGGTGATGTCCTCGATATCCGAGGCCAGGCGAACCGCGATTTCGCCGGCCTTGATCCGGTTCTCGAGGTCGGGACGCAGCCAATACTTGACGCTCTTCGGGAATTCCCGCCCCCGATACGCCAGCGTGACCCGGGCTCCCGCGCGGAGGAGTTGCAGCGCCGCCTCCACGGCGGAGTTCTTTCCCCCCACCACCACGACGTCCTGCCCGCAGGCTGTATGGGCCTCGTCGAAGTAGTGGCTGACGTGCGGCAGGTCCTCCCCGGGAACGTCGAGGCGGTTCGGGTGATCGAAATACCCGGTCGCGAGGACCAGGCGATCGCAGCTCAGAACCTCCGGGCCAAGTCGGGTCTGAAGCTCGGCTTCGATCCGGTCACCTACCCGCCGGGCTCCGGTCAAGCGGGTGTAGGTTCGTACCCGCAGTCCCTCGACCCGTACCACGCCGCGATAATACTTGAGGGCTTCCTCGCGCGTCGCCTTGGGGCCGGCGCAGACGAGGGGATGCCCGCCGATTTCCAGCCGCTCGGGGGTCGTGAAGAAGACCATCCCGATCGGATACCGCACGATCGACTCCGCCACCGCCCCGGCGTCGACGACGAGCGGATTGAGGCCGCGCCGCCGGGCGGAGACGGCGCAGGCAAGGCCGATCGGCCCGGCCCCGACGATGATGACGGGTTCATGTTGCATGCGATTCTCAAAGGTACGCATTATCCTCCGATCGCGACCTTCACCAACTGCTCCAAAGGAGACCGGAATGCGGAAGACCGTCGTATGGCTGGCCTTCGCCGCCGCTGGCGCACTCGCCTCCACCCCCCAGCATGATCCCAGTCGTTACCTGTACGTCTGGGCCGGCGACACGACCCGCGCGTTTCTTGGGGTCTTCGACGTGCGCCCGGCCATGCCCCGTTACGGCCGGTTCGTGACAATGGTTCCGGTTGGCGGGGGCGCCGTTTACCCGCATCACACCGAGCTGCATCTCCCCCCGGGCGGCCAGCCGTTCTTCGCCAACGGTTACAAGAGCGGCCGCACCTTCCTGTTCGATTGGAAGGTGCCCGAGCAGCCGGCGCTGGTACGGGAGCTGGAGGCCGTCCCGGGCTTCCACTCCCTCCACAGCTTCGCCCGGTTAGCGAACGGCAATGTGCTCACCACGATTCAGTTCGGATCGGGCCAGGTACCGGGCAATCCCGGAGGACTGGTGCTGTTCGACCCGATCGGGCACGTCCTGCGCACGGCCAGCTCGGCCGATCCACGGTTTCCGGGCGCGCACATCCGCACCTATTCGTTGGAAGTGCTGGAGCCGCTCGATCGCGTCGTGACGACGAGCGCCCCGATGGACACGGAGCGGACCGCTAATGTGGTCCAGATCTGGCGTCTTTCGGACCTGCACCTCCTGGCGACACTCCCCGTTACGGGAATCCCGGGAGACTCGATCGAATACTACCCGTTCGAGGCGCGGCGCCTCGGCGATGGGCGCACCGTGTTCCTCAACACCTACAACTGCGGGCTGTACATGATTACGGGGATCGACGGCCCGACGCCGGCGGTCAGATTCGTCCAGGCGATCGGCAGGGGGGTGACCGGGTGCTCGGTTCCGGTCGTCGTCGGCCGCTACTGGGTGATCCCGGTCGCTTACCAACACGTCATCCTGAGCTATGATCTCTCCGACCCGTCCCATCCGCGCGTCGTCTCGCGCCTTCCCACCGATTCGACCTTCTATCCGCACTGGCTGGGCACGGACCCCTACAGCGACCGGATCATCGTGACCGATCAGGGCGACGGGCCCGGCCGGATGGTGATGGCCCGGCTCGATCCGTCGTCGGGACGGCTCTCGTGGGACGAGGCGTTTCGGGAGAAGGAAGACGGCCCGCTGGGATTCGACTTCACGCACGTAACCTGGCCGGACGGCACGACCGGCCCGTCGGTCCCGCACGGAGCGCTATTTCGACCCTGACGCCGTGACGGATTGCACCCAGATCCCGCCATACGCACCGGAAGCAATCACGACGCTGCCGACCCGACCGCACCCCACGGACGCGGCGGCATGGTGCAGCGCCGTGCTCTGCTCCCGGTCCAGATGCAAGGACGAGGGAATCAGCTCGGCCACGAAGGGGTGGTCCGAGATGCCGACACGACCACGCAAGAGCAGCGAGGTCGAGTCCGGCACCAGACCGTCGCGTCGTGGGGCGACTGCCACCACCACAAAGCGCTCGAGCGAGGCACTTTTCGCCTCCTGGCGCAACAGGACCCAGGCGGGGCGCGGGCGTGGCCACCGGAACGTGGAATCGCGCGGCCGGCCGATCGCGGCGATCACTGCTTCGGAGAAGCCGAGGGCCCGGAGGCCGGCGGAATCGAGACCCCTCGGCGTGAGCGAGTCCGCGGCTCGTCTGAGCAGCAGATCGGGTGGCTCATTCGACGTGCCTCCCCCCTGGACCTCCCCGCGACAGACGTCGATCGTCGCGAACGCGGCCGGCGCCGCCCCCTCCCGCGCCACCGACACCAGCACCACCGCATTCACGGCGGCCACGAACGCGATGGGGATGACGGTCCATTTCATCGGACGGTCATCCGCTGACGCAGCCGGCGCAGCACGAAGAGCACCGCCAGCGCGAAGGCGCCTACGATGAGGAAGAAGAGCCACTGCGGGACCCAGTGCCAGAACCAGTCCACGAGTCGCAGGAACAGATAGAGCACCGCCGCCGCGGTCCCGATCTGCAGCACGATCCGCTGGTCGTTCCAGATCCCCCAGGCCACAAGCGCCGCCAGGCCCACAGCGCCGATGACCTCGTAGGTCACCGCGATCGTGCGGACGCTACCGGTGAATACGCTGAGCTGGCCGTTGTTCCCGAGCACCAACAGGCTCAGCGCAACCGCCGCGGCGCCCGTCCCCCGCCACCACGGGGCGAACGCCGCCGGGCCGCGCGTCCAAGCGGGAACGGTGATCGCCCCCACGCCCACGAGCAGCAACGGCTCGAGCACGCCGAATCCGTCCCGCCACCAGAGACCGAGGGGAACAGCCCCGAGAGTCCAGAGCCACCCGCCGATACCTCCGATCCCCGGCAGCAAGGGGAGCGTCAGCCGATAGCGATAGGCGAGGAGCAGGCCGAGCAGTCCGACAGCGAGGAGCGCATTGCGGGAATCGGGCAGATTGAACAGTGAGCCGAGGGTACCCAGGTTTACGGCGAATGCGATCACGGCGACGGTCGCGAGCAACGACGCGACATACCCGCTCCGCTCGAGGTCCGCGGCGACATGCGTCAGGACGATGAGGAGGAGCGGCGGGGCGATGACGAGTGTGAGCTGCAGCCCGAGCCCGAGACCGCCCCAATGCGAGCTGACGAACAGAACATACGCCGCCGACAGGGCGATGGTGCCGAGCAGCGTGGCGATCCGCATCCCCATCGAAAGCCGCGCCGCAGCGGGAGCGAGATCCACGTCTCCGCGCGACGCGAGGCGTGCCAGCTCGGCATCATGATGCGCCCCGATCCGCCCGAGCGTGGCCGCGTCGAGCGCCACGCCCTCGCGTTCGAGCCGGGCGATCTCTTCTCGAAAAGCGAGAATCGCGGCCGCGCGTTGCTGCTCGGGTGACGGCATCGGAAGGGCCCTAAGATCCCAGAGCGGCGAGCATCTCGTCGACCTTGGTGTATTTCAGCCTCGGCCGCCCGAGCGCCTTGCCTCGGTCAGTCTCCAGCTTGTCCAGACGTTGCCAGTCCTGAAAGGTGACCACCCTCGGCTGCACTCGCCGGACGAGAGTGATGGGGTCATCGGGCGCGACGGGGGCTGTCGCGCTCGCCGCATCGGCGAGCATCACGGCCGCGGTCTCCGCGGCATCCGGCTTGTTCGTGCCGATCACTCCCGACGGCCCACGCTTGATCCACCCCGCCACGTACACGCACGGCATCACCCGACCCTGTTCGTTCGGCACGACACCGGCTTTCTCATCGAAGGGCAGCCCGGGAATCGCCATTCCGCGGTACCCCACGGACCGGAATACGAGACCCACCGGAAGCTCCTCGAACTGGCCGGTCGCCTCCGCGCGAGGCGCTCCGTCCTTCCCGGCCACGAGGCGGTTCCTGACCAGACGCATCGCCCGCACCCGACCCAGGTCGTCTCCGAGGATCTCCACGGGCGAGACGAGGAACCGAATGGTGAGCAGACGCGGTTTACCGGTGCGCTCCCGTCGGGAAAACTCCTGGAGGATCTCGACCTTCTTCCGTGCCCCGTGATCCTCCCCCGACTCGAGCTCGGCCGCGCTCACGGGATCGAGCGCGACCTCATCAGGGAGAACCCGAACGTCCGCGCCCTCGAGTTCCCCCAGCTCCTTCACTTCAGGATTGGTGAAGGCCGCCTGCACCGGCCCCCGTCGCCCCAGGAGGTAGACCTCCTTCACGCGCGACGCCCGCAGCGCCTCGAGCGCGTAGTCGGCCGTGTCGGTCGTGGCCAGCTCTTCCGGCGTGCGGCACAGAATGCGCGCGACGTCCACGGCGACGTTGCCGACGCCGACCACCGCGACGCGTTCAGCGGACAGGTCGAATTTGAAGTCCCGGTATTCCGGGTGTCCGTTGTACCAGGCGACGAACTCGGTCGCCGGATGACTGCCCGTCAGATCCTCCCCTGGAATTCCCATGTGTCGGTCGGTCTGGGCGCCGGTGGTGAACGCCACCTGATGGTAGTGACACCGCAGATCGTCGAGGGTGACGTGGCGACCGACGTCCACGTTCCCGAAGAACCGGAACCCGGGACGCGCCGCGACCTTGTCGAACGACCGCGTGACGTTCTTGATCTTCTCGTGATCGGGGGCGACGCCGAACCGGACGAGACCGTACGGCGTGGGAAGCCGCTCGTACAGATCGACCGCGACGGGCACCTCGGTCTGCCCGAGGAGCTTCTCGGCAAGGAAGAAGCCCGCCGGACCTGCCCCGACGATCGCTATGCGCAACGGATTGACGGTCATGGTGCCGGAATCTACATGCTCGGGATGGTCGGCCAGCCCAATCCGGTCGCCGGCTCCCGGGATTCCGAAGGCTACGGCGGCAGCCTCATCCGCCGGATTGCAGCCTGGAACTCGGGGGTGCGACGCACCTCCGGATTGGTGGTGTACACTTCGATGTTGGTATCGACCTCCCCCGGCTCGAGACGGTACTTCCGGAGCAGCGACAGCGCGTGGTTGACGTTGCCGGCGTACGCCGGGATGTCGAGCCGCCCGGGGAAACCGCGGAGCGAATCCGCCATCTCCGCCGCGGTTGCCGACCGTCTGGCGGGATCCACCAGCCCCGCCCGCCAACGCCCTGCGAGCAGGGAGTCCCCGTACAGCATGGCCGCGACCTCGCTGTACCGCTGCGCGGCGGAGCTGAAATCCCCTTCGCGAATGGCATACAGCGCCGCATCCGTCCGAGGCCGCAGGGCCCTGGGGTGAATCGCGATGACCCGCTCCACCTGGCGTTTGGCAGACTCATGATCACCGCTCAGCCACTCGATATGAGCAACCCAGGCCCCGATGATCCACGCCAACGGATCCAGCGTTTCGGCCGTTTGAATCTCGGGCAGCGCCTCCCGAAAATTGCCACGAACCGCCAGCAGGATGGCATGCCAGTGCCGGGCGCGGGCGTAGCTCGGGTTCAGGGCGATGGCTCGCCTGAATTCGCGCTCCGCTTCGTCCCACTGCCAGCGATCGAAGGCCACAAACCCCGCCGCGGTATGCGCCTCTGCCGATGTGCTGTCGAGCGCCAGCGCATGCCGGGCGGCCAGTTCGCCCGCCTGCAGCGCGGCCGCCCCGCTCACCCCCCGGACCCCATACTCCGACGGGCTCGACAGCACATGCGCCATCGACAGTTCGCTCCACGCCAGGGCGAACGTCGGATCCAGCGCGACCGCTCGCTCGAGATACGGCAGGGACGAGTCCACCTGCCGTTCGGACAGGTAGTAATTCCCACGGAGGTAGGCGTCGTAGGCGGCTTCGTTCGACGTGCCACGCTGCACTCCAGCACCGCTCCGTGCCGCCGTCGCGCCGGCGAGCTTGACCTGCAATGCCCCGGCGATGGCGCGCGACAAGTCGTCGTACACGCTGAACAGGTCCTGCACCTTGCGATCGTAGGTCTCCGACCAGAGCTGGAACCCGTCGGCCGCGTTGACTAGCTCGGCCCGCACCCGCACGCGGTCGCCCGAACGCTGCACCGTGGCGGTGAGGAGCGTGCGCACGTGCAGGCTCTCCGCGATGGCGGACAGACTCGCCTTGCTGTGCTGGAAGTAGAAGGAGGAGGCGCGCCCCGGCACCCTCAGGCCGGGCACCTTGGACAGCGCCACGATCACTTCGTCGGTGAGGCCGTCGGCGAAGTATTCCTGCCCCGCCTTCGGGGCCAAGTCGGCGAAGGGCAGCACCCCGACCGATGGCACCGAATCCGCCCTCGGCGGGACGCCGCTGCCGGCAGTGCCCGGAGCGCGATTTCGGGACCGGAGCAGCAAGCCGGTGATGACCAGGGCGACGACCACCGCCCCGGTCAGAATCGGGACGAGCGGCCGCCTGAGAACCGGCGTGATGGCGGTCATCGGCCGAGTACCGGCCGGCGTCATGCCTCCCGAGGGCGTCGCGAGCGGCTCGAGCTGGGCCAGGAGCTCCTCCGCCGATTGCCAGCGGTCGGCCGGCCGCTTGGCCAGGCACTTCATCAACACCTGCTCCAGCGCGGGGGGGATCCCCGGCCGCGACTTCCCCACCGGCTCCGGCGGCTTCGTCATGTGGGCCGCCAGCACCTCCTGCGGCGAATGCCCCGTGAACGGTGGGCGGCCGGTGAGGAGCTCGTAGCCCAGGATCCCCACCGCGTAGATGTCGACGCGGTGATCGAGATGGGGATCCGCCGCCGCCTGCTCGGGGGCCATGTAGGTCGGCGTGCCCAGGGCGACCCCGATGCTGGTCAGGGTCTGGCGCCCGGTCGCCTCGCTCACCGCTTTGGCGACGCCGAAGTCGGTGACGAGCGCATGCCGCCCGGAAATCATGATGTTGTCGGGCTTGATGTCCCGGTGCACCACGCCGCCCGCGTGGGCGTGGGCCAGGGCGTCCACCACCTCGACCAGGATGCGCACCGCATCAGCCACAGGCAGCTCGCCACGCCGGGCCAGGCGGTCGCGCAGCGATTCGCCTTCGACGAACGGCATGACGTAGTAATAGAAGCCGTCCGTTTCGCCCGAATCGAGGAGGGGCAGGATGTGAGGATGTTGCAGCTTGGCGGCGACCTCGATCTCCCGGGTGAACCGCTCGGCCCCGAGGGAAGCCGCGATCTCGCCGCGCAGGACTTTCACCGCCACCGGGCGCCGGTGCTTCACGTCTTGCGCCAGGTAGACCGTGGCCATGCCGCCGGCGCCGAGTTCGCGCTCGATCGTATAGCGGCCGACGAGCGCCGCTACGAGACGTTCGGGTACGCTCACGCGCTCTCGATCTCCACCACCACCACGGAGCAGATCGGATCCGGGGCCGGTGTCGGCAGCGTGATCGCCACCTTCCCGTCCTGCGTCGCGACCCCCAGGGGAGTCTTGTTCGAGTCGGCCAGCAGGTAGGCGCGTCTCACCGCGGACTTGAGCCCCGGCAACGTGATCGAGCCGGCCCAATCGGTGAGGAAGAGATTGAGGCGATTCGGCTGCGCCGTGATCCGGAAGGGCGTGCCGGCCAGCGGCGACGCGGTGCTGCCGTAAATCGCCGAGCCGTTCGTCGTCATCCAGCGCGCGAGGCCCTGCAGCCGGTCCACGCTCTCCTCGGGGAAGGTGCCGTCCGCTTTGGGGCCGACGTTGAGCAGCAGATTCCCGCCCTTCGACGCGGTTTCGACGAGCATCCCGATCAACTGGGCCGTCGTCTTGAAGTCTTTGTCGTGGCTATTGTAGCCCCAATTGCGGTTCATCGTGACGCACGACTCCCAATCGATGCCGGGGAGTCCAGTCTCGGGGATGCGCTGTTCGGGGGTACCGAAATCACCAAGGGGATGGGTGATGGCTGATGGGGACCACCCCTCCACCCGATTGTTGACGATGACCTGAGACTGGAGCGCCCGGCATCTGTCGTAGAGCGCCTGACCCATTTCATGGGTCCAGGTCTCTTCCCAGTTGCCATCGAACCACATCACGCCGATGTCGCCGTAGCGCGTGAGCAGCTCGGTCACCTGGGCGTGCAGATACTCCACGTAGCGCGTGTAACGCGCGCCATCGACCGGCCGCGTCTCCGCCTCCCAATCGCGGCGCGGGAGATAGTCGGGGTGATGCCAGTCCATGATCGAGTGGTACCAGCAGATCCTCATCCCCTGACGCCGGCAGGCGTCCGCCATCTCCCGCATGATGTCGCGCTTGAACGGCGTGGAGCGGATACAGAAGTCGGTCTGCTTCGAGTCGAACAAACAGAAGCCATCGTGATGCTTGCTCGT
>Ga0335085_10007794_pt1 | contig 16455 bp, 15 predicted proteins | sample Lox_Sample_45_FD_206712 | JGI IMG/M metagenome (GOLD analysis project Ga0335085, IMG submission 206712) | Soil microbial communities from Loxahatchee National Wildlife Refuge, Florida, United States - Lox_Sample_4.5 | ecosystem: Environmental > Terrestrial > Soil > Wetlands | place: USA...
TCCGAACGATCTCCTTCAGGAACTCGACCGCATGGAGTTCTTCGTCTATGAGACCGGCGAAACCATCCATGCCCGGCGCCGGCCGATCGTCGTCATCACGTCGAACAACGAGAAAGAACTGCCCGACGCATTCCTGCGGCGCTGTTTCTTTCACTACATTCGCTTCCCCGACGCCGAGACCATGCGCGCGATCGTCGAGGTGCACTTCCCGGGCATTAAGCATCGGCTGGTCGCGGAAGCGCTGCGGCTGTTTTACGAGATCCGGGACGTGCCCGGCATGAAAAAGAAGCCTTCCACGTCGGAGCTGCTCGACTGGCTCAAGCTGCTCATGGTCGAGGATATTTCCGTTGAAACGCTACGCGAGCGCGATCCCAAGCGGCTGATCCCGCCGCTGCACGGTGCGCTGATCAAGAACGAGCAGGACGTCCACCTGTTCGAGCGCCTCGCCTTCATGACACGGCGGGAAAGCCGTTGACATCGTAGCTTGCATGAAACGAAGCAAAATGCGGGGGACAGCAGCAAAGCCTAACCGGCGATGCCGGTTTTCGCTGACGCTCCATCCGGGCTACACTGGCTGTTCCAGGCTTCGATCGTCATTGCCAAGACAACGAGAGGAAACGTCATGACTGCACTCACGCGCCGCGCCGTGGTCGGCGGCCTCGCCGGACTTGCCGCCGGCAGAGCCTACGCAGACGACTGGCCTTCGCGCACAATCACGATCATCCATGGCTTTGCTGCCGGCGGCCCATCCGACATCGTGGCGCGGATTCTTGCTGAAGGCCTGACGAAGTCGCTCGGGCAATCGGTCATCGTCGAACCCAAGCCCGGCGCATCCGGCACCAGCGCGGCGGCGCAAATCGCGCGCGCGACGCCCGACGGCTACACCCTCGGCGTCATTCCGTCAGGCCACGCCACAGCGGCAGCGACCTTCGCCCATCTGCCGTATCGCTCGGTCGACGATTTCACGACGATCAGCCTCGCTTCGCAATATACGTACATCATGTGCACGAACGCGGACAGCGGCATCAAGACCGTCGCACAGCTCATCGATGCAGGCCGCACACGGGCGACCCCACTGCTCTACGGCACGCCCGGCACGGGTTCCGGTCCGCATCTCGCCATCGAACTGTTCGCGCTCGAGACCAAGATCAAGGTTCAGCACATTCCGTTCAAAGGCAGCGAACCCGCCGCTACCGAACTTGTCGCCGGACGGCTCGATTTCATGATGGACCCGCCGGCGAGCCTGATCGGCTTCGTCAAGAACGGCAAGCTGAACGCCCTCGCCGTCTCCAGCGCCAAGCACTATTTCGCATTGCCCGAGGTGCCGACCGTCGCCGAAAGCGGCGTTGCGGGCTTCAATGTGAGCGCGTGGCAGGGACTGATCGGGCCGGCCGGCCTGCCGGACCCGATCCTGCGCCGTCTCAACGCCGAAACCGTTCGCATTCTCAAGGAGCCGACAACGGCGGAACGGCTGCACACATTCGGCAATGAGCCCGCGCCGACCACGCCGGAAGAATTCAGGAAGCGGCTTATCGACGACATCGCCATTTGGACGAAGCTTGCCGACGAGATTCATTTCGAGAAGATCTGACCGCGCTCACCAGAGCGGATGCATGTCGAAGGAATAAGTGACGCCAATCCCATAGGTGTACTGGTCCGGCGAACCCCGCTGCGTCACCAACGGCGAGTCAGCCGCATCACCGGTGAGCCGTTGGTACTCGACGAAAGCATGAGTAGCCCATTGCGGGTTCCAGAAATAACGCGCCATGGCGCCGGCGCCATAGGAATAGAGGCCTCCCCCCGCGTTGTAGGCGGTCAGCGGCGGCTGGCCGGGCGTGAGATTGGCGGCAGCGGCCTGCGCCGCGGTGATGCTGAAATAAGGACTGGTAGCCGCCGCCGATTGCATCGTCACGCGCGGGCCGCCCGACAGCGTCACATTGCCGATCGGAACGATGGCATCGAGGAAAACATCGCCGGTGATGCCGGTTTCGCCGCCGATCCCCTGGCGCACCTCGCCGCGCAGGCGCAGCCAGGGCACCGGCCAGAATTCGCCGAAGCCGCCGGCTTGCAGGGTGTAATCAACGTTAGCCAGTCCGACGAGCTCGCTGTAGGACGACGCCTCGCGCCGCCAGACGAAATTGAAAGCCGGCCCGAGCTTGAACATGCCGATATCGACGATATCGAAGCCGAAGCTGTCGCGCGGACCAAAAAAATCCGGCGGCGTTCCCGCTTTGCGGATGCTGAAGAGCGGCAGCGCAGCAAACCCGCCCCTGCTGACGCTTGCGCCCGGATAGGCCGGAACGATGCGCGGCTCAGCGCCGATGGTCACGGTCCAGTCCGCAGCGGGCGGCGCATAAGCGGCCGGCGCCGCGGCCGGGGACGATACCGGCTGCGGAAGATCCGCAGCAGCGGCCAATCCCGGCACGAATCCGCAGACGAACGCAAAGGCAAAACGCCGAGCCGACGGCACCATAACCACGCCACCCCCCAAACCTCGCCCCGATTCCAGCGAGGCCCATAATGGATCATAGGGCAAGAATGTGCATGCGGTGAGGCCGCACGGTGCCGTGGGGCGATTTTTCCAATTGTGTTGCCGATTTGTTCGATGTGGCCACAAATGCGCTTAGCAAAATCTTACCCCGCCGAGCAGGACGCCGCGACTATGCCTTCGCATCTTCACGACGCCGGCCGCGCCGTGCGCGCTTATTGCGGACGCGCAGCATCGGCTCCGTTGGCGCTTCGTCCGCGCCGGCGGGAGCCAGCGTTTCGGGACCGGGCTGAACTTCATCTGATGTCGAGGTCAGTTGCGACGGCACGTCCTGCGCCCGCTTATCGGCGACTGGCCTGTGATGCGTCCGCAGATCATCCGGCGACACGTCGGTGGCGTAGACTTCAGCCGCATCTGCTTCGGCGCGCGGCGCCTCGAGCACCGCTTGCGCTTCGATGGCGCGGCGCTGGGCGACTTCGCGACTGCGGGCCCGGCGCTGCCGGAGCGCATCGCGATAGCGCCTGATCCATAAGCCAATCTGCACGGCCACGCGTCCAAGAAAGCCTCCGGCCCAAACCAGCTCGAACGGCGTAAATTGCTGCCACGTCTGATCGCCCTCGACGACGGCGCGGGCGATCAGATTGCCGGCCATCGCGGTGGTGTTGAGGCCATGGCCGCCGAACCCGCTCGCCAACCAGACGCCCGGCCCGAATTCGCCGATCTGCGGCATGCGGTGGATGGTGTTCGCCAACGTGCCCGACCACAGATAGTCGGCGGTCACATCGCCGAGCTGCGGATAAGTCTTTTTGACATCGGCCGTCAGTGCATTCATGTAACGGTGCGGATTGCGCGCCCACACCGTGGAGTGGCCAGACAGCATCAGGCGGTCGCCGCCGACAATGCGGTAGTGGTTGTCCGACCGGTCGGTATCGCTAATGCCGCCGCGATAGCCGACTACTTCGGCGAGGCGCGGACCGAGTTGCGCAGTCGTGATCAAGTAGGTCGTGATCGGAATGAGGGTCGCGGCGAGCCGCGGCATCACGCTGCCGATTTGCACGTTGCCGCACAGCACGACGTGATTGGCACGCAGCTTCGCCGCGGGCGTCACAATACGCTTGCGCACGCCCGCAGGGTCAAGCGACAGCGCCGGCGTATCCTCATAGATTCGGGCGCCGTCGCGCTCGGCGTCGGCGGCAAGCGACAATGCGTAATTCACCGGATGAATAGTGATCGCCTGCATGTAGTTGATGGCATGAAAGTAGCGCTCGCTGCGCAGCACCGCGCGCACGCGCTCGGTCGGCCAGATATCGACATCGCAACCGAGATCCCCCAGCAGGCGAACGAAGTCGAACATCTCGTCGCCATTGTCGACCTTCGAGACGTAAAGCCAGCCGGGCTGCGGATCGATGCCGGTTCCGACATGGGCGAGCGCGGTATCGCGCACGTAGTCGAGTCCGGCCTGCGACAACGCCCACAGTGATTTCGCGCGATCGAAGCCGACGCGGGCGATCAGGCGATCGGCATCGGCGGCAAAACCGGGGAGCACGAAGCCGGTATTGCGGCCGGAGGCCCCCGCGGCGATGCGCGTGGCCTCGATCAGCACGACCGACCAGCCCAAACGGGCGATCTCGCGGGCGGCGGTCAGGCCGGCGAGGCCGCCGCCGATCACACAAACATCGACATCCTGGTCGACAGTCAGTGGCGGGCGCGGCGACACTGCCGCCATCGTGGCGGCGTACCAGCTTTCCCCATAGGCTGCGGTCTCGCCTGCGTCCATCACAACACCAATGCCGCCCTCGGCCGTCGAGGGCGCGCATGCTAGACTCCCTTCGTCCAGAAAGCGACATTGCCACGATGCGTCGCCTCATGCTGCTGCGCCACGCCAAGACCGAACGCGCCGAGCCCGGCGCGCGCGACCGCGACCGCAAATTGACCAAGCGCGGCCGCGATGACGCACCCGCCATCGGCGCCTATATGGCGAAACACGATCTCATCCCCGACCTCGCACTGGTGTCCCCAGCCCAGCGCGCCCAGGAGACCTGGAGCCTTCTTGCTACGGCCTTCGCCAAGACGCCGAAGGCCGTCAACGAGGAGCGCATCTACAACGCGGCCACCGAAAAGCTCATGGCGCTGATCGGCGAAAAACGCGCCGCACGCGCCGTGCTGGTCGTCGGCCACAATCCCGGCCTGCAAGATCTGGCAATCGAATTGATCGCGTCCGGAGACGTGGAGACGCGCGAGCGCGTCGCCGAAAAGTTGCCGACCGCGGGCCTTGTCGTCATTGATCTGCCATTCAACGACTGGTCGATGCTGCATCCGCACGCCGGACGCCTGGAGCGTTTCATCACGCCGCGCCTGATAGAGGCGGCCACGGACTGAAATTCAGGGGGTAGACCATGTACAAACGCATTCTGGTGCCGATCGATCTTGCCGATGTCGAGCTTGCCAAGCCGGCGATCGCGACCGCCTTGATGATGGCGCGAGAATCGAACGGCAGCGTCCGCCTCATCAATGTGCTGCCGATGACGCCGGTGATGCTGGCCGAATATGTGCCGCCCGACTTCGAGGCGCAGCAGCGCGCGTCCGCCGAGGAAGCCATCGCCATCGTCGCCAAGGAAACCGGCCTCGGTGCCGACCACATTTCAACCGTGGTGCGGCAAGGCGGCGTCGACCGCGAAATCCTCGACGAGGCGAAGGCAATGAAAGCCGACCTCATCGTCATGAGCTCGCACCGCACCGGCGTGCGCACCTATTTTCTCGGCTCGAATGCCGGCCATGTCGTGCGCTACGCAGCGTGCTCGGTTCTAGTAGTCAGGCAGCAATCCCAATAGATTTTTGATCCGACTGGTCGAGCCGGATCATGCCTCAATGGTCCGGCGACGTGTCGACGGATTTGAGGTGCGTCCTCGGACGTTCGGAAAGCCTGCCGTTGTGCCTGACGTGTTCGTCGAACTCGCGCTGCAAGTCCGCGTAGCTGCTGCGTGCCTTCTTTAAGGCGCCTTCGGCGACGGTGCGTTCCATGCGCTCGCACTGCAGCTGCGTATTGAGGTCCTCGACGGTTTCGTGGTGCTTGGCCATGTTGGCCTCGGTGGCAGCTTCGAGTTGAGCGACCCGCTCGCCGAGCAAAGCGACCCGTTCCTCGGCGCGCAGAAGCGCAGTGTCGCGCGCCTTGACGGTCGCCATCAGCGCATTGGTGCGGTCGACGAGCTTGTTGCGCAACTGTTCGAGCTCATGGATCTGCCGCTCCTTCACCTGATGTGAGCTTTGCAGCAATTCGAGCTTCTTGTCGGTCGCATTGCGCGCGACTGTGGCGTCGGCCATCTTGCGCTCGGCGGCGCTGTTCTCCTCGGTGCGCGCGAGCAGGTTTTGGCGCACCTCGGCGAGCAATTTTTCCGCCGCGAGTGCGCGCGACGACGTCGCTTCGAGCCGGGTGTTGAGCGTGTTGGTCTCAGTCTGGCGTTTTTCGTTGGCCTCTTCGATCGCCGCCGCCAGCTTGGCACGCTCGGCCTCGGCGGCGGCGAGCGCCGTCTTCAGCTGCTCATGCTGATGCCGCGCCTTGTCCGCCGCCGCGTCGCTTTCGGCGAGACGGCGCGACATCCGCGAATTTTCGCCGACGATCTGATCGAGCGAGTTTTGCAGTGAACGGTTCTCGTTCTCGCGCAAGACGAGCTGCTCGCGCACCGAACCGAGCTCGCCTTCGAGCTCCGCGACCCGCTTGTCGCCGGCCGCGCCATGGGCGGCGAGCGCATCGCTGTGGTCCTTGAGGATGCGCGCGGCGGCGATCTCGCGCGCCAGCTGCTGCTCCAGCTCGGCAAGCTTCGTGCGGGCCGGTTCGAGCTCATTGGTAAGCTCGACCCTGGTGGTTTCGAGCGTGCCGACGCTCGCCTGCGCCTGGTTGAGCTCGTAGCGAAGCCGCTCGGCCTCGGTCTCGCTGGCGGCGAGCTTCTTGCCCAGCTCCTTGAACTCGTTGCGCAGCACATCGTAGCCGGTGCGGACTTCGGCGAGCGTGTTGCGCAAGCCGATATTGTCGAATTTCTCGCGTTCGAGCGAGCGGAGCGAGTGATCGATGGGATCGACAATCTGACCGAATTTTTCCCTGAGATCGTCCAGCGCTTCGATGCGGCGGCCGATATCGACCATCAGCGCGCGCAAGGCCTCGTTGTCGCCGCCGATCCGATGGCCGATTTCCGCCCAGGACTCCGAAGCGGGCAGGCTCTCTTTCCTGGCTTCGCCGTTGGCGGTGCCATTGGCCTCGCCATGGAGCTCGACGCCGGGCAACGCCGAGACTGACTTTTCGGATGCGCCGCCTTTGCGCGCGAAAAAGTCGGAGAGCGTACTCATGAACCCCTCCCACAACTCAACTGAATACTGCTGTGGATAAGTATCACCGCTCCTAAGATGAAGCAATCGGCGGCGCCGACTATCGCTGCGGAGCGGCAGTTCGCCGAATTGGCGCGCGTTCCCCAAACACCTCCTAAAGCGCGACGGAGCCTAAAGCTTTTTGATTGCTGCCTGCTCAATGACGCTCTTGAACAAATCGATTTCTTTCGTCACCCGGGCCCAGGCGGCAGCCGCGCCCTTCGGCCGTACCAGGAAGCCGGCCTGATAAAGCTTGTCCTTCATCTGCGGCTCGATCAGGACTTTAAGTGTTTCTGTCTCCAGCCATTTGACGTTCTCGGGTGGCGTCTTTGCCGGCGCGAGGAGCACGGTATCGGTGGCAAAGACAAAATCCTTGTAGCCGGACTCCTCCATGGTCGGCACGTCCGGCATGCCCGGCCACCGCGCATCCCCGGTCACGGCGAGGCAGCGCATTGTCCCGGCCTTGATATGCGGCGCCGCCGGCGGCAATGAGCCGGAGGAGAGCTGCACCGTACCTGCCAACAGCGCCGCAATGGCGTCGCCGCCGCCCTTGAACACCACGTCCTCGAGCTTAGGCAGCTTTTCGCGGATTTTCAGGACTTCCAGCTGAAGCTGCGGCGTGGTGCCGATCGGCGGCGTCGCGCAATTGTATTTCTCGGGGTTGCCGCGGGCGAGCGCAACGAAGTCCTTTATGGTCTTTACCGGCAGCTCGGACCGGACAACGAACGTATTCGGCGATGTCGCGAGCTCGCTGACGCCGACGAAGTCCTTATAGGGATCGTAGGGCAACTGATTGTACAGGCCGTAATTCACCGAATAGGCGTTGGTGGCGAGCAGGATCGTGTAGCCGTCGGGATCCGACCGCGCGACATATTCCATGCCGATATTGCCGCCCGCCCCGCCGCGGTTCTCGACGATGAAGGTCTTGCCGGTGGATTGCTCAAGCGCCGCAGTGACGATGCGGGCGACGATGTCGGAGGGACCGCCCGGCGTGTTGGCGACGACAAACTTGACCGGCCGATCGGGATAGTTCGCGTAGGCCGCCCGCACGCGAAATAGCGCCGGCGCCGCGACTACGGCGGCGACCGCGCCTTTGACGACGCTGCGCCGTGACGGCGCGCTTGATGCGAATGCTTTCCTCATGGTCCTCCCCGCGGGACATCCTTGTGTTCTTGGACGGCCATTTACGCGATGTAAACGTAGACCCGGCCGTCGCCAGCCTCAAGGCTGACCGCTCGCGGGCAGTTCGGCGGTGAGCCGCTCGACGCGACGCAGGTTCGGAAACAGTCGCATCCAGAGCAGCGCCACGATAACGATACTGACGCCGCCGATGAGCGCCGACGGTACGGCGCCGAGCCAATCCGCCATGGCGCCGGCGCGAAACTCGCCGAGCGTTCCCGACGAGCCCGAGAACATGGAATTGACCGACATGACGCGGCCGAGCATGTCGTGAGGCGTGCGCGTCTGCACCAGCGATTGCCGGATCACCACGCTGATGGCGTCACAGGCGCCGTAGACGGCAAGCGCGACGAACGAGAGCATCATGACGGTCGACAGCGCAAACACGCCCGAGGCCACGCCGAACACGCACACGGCGCTGAACATGAGCAGACCGGCGCGACGCTCGATAGCGTGCCTGGCAAGCAACGCAGACATGCAGAGCGCGCCGACGGCGGGCGCCGCGCGCAAAAGCCCGAGCCCCCAGGGCCCGGTGCCGAGAATATCGCGGGCGAAGATCGGCAGCAGCGCGGTGACGCCGCCGAGCAGCACCACGAACAGATCGAGCGAGATTGCGCCTAGAATGAGCGGATTTTTGCGGATATAGGCAAAACCGGCAAACAGCGTCTCGAAACTCATGCGCCGGCTCTGTTCGGCGCGATGCCGGCCGCCGACCAGACTGACGAGGATGCTCGCGGTCACGAAGATGAGTGTGCAAAGGAAATAGACGATCGCCGGCCCGAGCACATAAAGAAAGCCGCCGAGCGCAGGACCGCAAATGACGGCGGTTTGCTGCGCAGTCGCCGAGGCGGCGATGGCGCGCGGCAGCAGGCTTCGCGGCACCAGGCCCGGCACGATCGCATGCAGCGTCGGCGCCTCGAACGCGCGCCCGGTGCCGATAATCAAAACGAGCACCAGGATCGCATCGCGGCCGAGCCAGCCTTGCAGCGTGCCGAGCGCGAAGACGGCGGCGCAGATCGCCTTGATCACCTGGCAAGTGCCGGCGATGAAGCGGCGGTCGAAATGGTCCGCGGTCTGCCCGATCACCGGCGCCAACAGCACCAGAGGGAAAAACTGCATCAAGCCGACGAGGCCGAGATCGAATGGATCGTTGGTGAGGTCGTAGAGTTGCCATCCAAGCGCCACCAGAAGCATCTGGTAGGCGCCGCTGGTCGAGGTGCGCGCGCACCAGAACAGCACGAACGAGCGATGACCCAGCAACGACTGGGTCGGTGCAGCGTCGGCGGTCGGTATGATGGAATCCATACCGTTTCATATCGCGCTGTGCGGGGTGGAACCAGTGCGGGTGGCGAATTGCGGACCACAAGGCGAATAACGAGTAGCGAATGGCGAGTTGTGAATGATACTATTCGCCCTTCGCCATTCACTATTCGCCCGTTATGACAGTCCGTTTCGCCTGCCGCTGCGTTGCCGTCATCGTCGCTTTGTGCGCCGTCGCTACCGTCCGCGCCTCCGCACAAACGGTCGCCGACTTCTATCGCGGCAAGACGCTGAACTTCATCGTCGTGTTCTCGCCCGGCGGCTCTTACGATCTCTACAGCCGCCTCGTCGCAACCCACCTGCCCCGCTTCATCCCGGGCAATCCGAAAATCGTCGTGCAATACATGCCCGGCGCCGGCGGCCTCAACGGCGCCGTTCATCTGGCGACGCAATCGCCCCGCGACGGCACCGAGCTCGGCATGGTCGATCGCGGCATCGCCGTCGGCCAGGTGCTGCACCCGAACAGCACGCCGCTCGACGCCGGCAAATTCTCCTGGATCGGCAGCGTGTCGAGCTACGGCGGCATCCTCCAGATCGCCGGTCGCACCGGCGTGAAGACCGCGACGGATCTGCGCCGGCTGCCGGTGGTTATCGGCTCTTGGGGCTTCGAGACCGCGAGCTATGAGCTGCCGGTGCTGCTCAACGCGCTCGCCGGCACGAAGTTCAAGATCGTCACCGGCTATCGCGGCGCTCCCGACGTCGATCTCGCGACGGAAGCAGGCGAAGTCGACGGCCGCATTTCGTCGTGGGCGACGCTCAAATTCACCAAGGCGGCCGAGCTCAGGGACGGCAAGATCGTCGTGGTGCTGCAAAGCGGAGTCAAACGCAGTCCCGACCTGCCCGACGTGCCGCTGGTCGGCGAGATGGCAACCAACGACCAAGGTCGTCGCATCCTGGAATTCATCGATTCCGATTCCGCGATCGGCTGGAGTGTGCTCGCTCCGCCGAACGTGCCGGCGGAGCGCGTCGCGGCGCTGCGCAAGGCGTTCGACCAGATGGTGAAGGACGCCGCGTTTGTCGCCGACGTCAAGGCGCGGCATCTTGAACTCGCGTCCAGCAGCGGCCAGGAGGTCGCCGCCGTGGTCGAGCGCACGCTGGCGACGCCGAAAGACGATATCGCCGTCATGAACAAGCTGCTCGCCGAGAAAAAATAACAAGGAAACGCCATGCCGATCGTCATGAGACCGCTATCGCCGGCACTGGGCGCCGAAATCGCCGGTGTCGATCTGCGTGAGGAGTTGCCGGCGGCCACCGTTAGCGAAATCGTCGATGCCTGGCACCGGCACCTCGTCCTTCTGTTCCGCGACCAGAAGCTGTCGGAGGAGGATCAAATCCGCTTCGCCGAATATTTCGGTGCCTTGCAGAAACGGACCCGGCCGGCTTCGGCGCGCAACGAGGATTCGATCATCAAGTATCCCGAGCACACGATGCTCGTCTCCAACATCCGCGAGAACGGCAAGCTGATCGGCTCACTGCCCGACGGCGAAATGCATTTCCACTCCGACCAGTGCTATCTGGAAAAGCCGGCCAACGGCACGCTGCTTTACGCCATGGAGGTGCCGTCTCAGGGCGGCGACACATTGTTCCTCAACATGTATGCGGCCTACGACACGCTGTCGAGCGAGATCAAGGCGCGCCTCGACGGCCGCAAGGCGCTCAACGCCTACCTTTATGACTCGACCACGCGCGGCAACAACGCCGAGCGCATGAACCTCATGTCGCACCCGCACTTCATGCAACCCATCGTGCGCACCCATCCCGCCACGCGGCGCAAGGCGCTCTACGTCAATCGCCTGATGACCTGGAGCGTCGAAGACATGGAAGAGCAAGAAGGCGCGGCCTTGCTCGACACTTTGTTCGCGCACATGGAGCAGGATCGCTTCATCTACGCCCACAAATGGCGCGTCGGCGATCTCGTTCTCTGGGACAACCGCTGCACGCTGCACGCGCGCACGGATTTCTCCGACAAGGAGCGCCGCATGCTTCGGCGCAACGTGGTGCAGGGCGAGCGAGTGTATTGAGCTTTATCGCTACGGCATTACCCCGCTAGCGCCGCCAGAATCCGCGCCCAGGAGCGGATGCCCTTGTGGAAGCACTTGAGGTCGAATTTCTCGTTGGGCGAATGCACGCGGTCATCGTCAAGCGCGAAGCCGACCATCAGCGTATCCATGCCGAGCACGGTCTTGAAATCGCCGACGATGGGGATCGAGCCGCCGGCGCCGACGGTGACGGCTTTCTTGCCCCATTCGGCCGCGAGCGCGGCGCGCGCCTTGGTCAAAGCCGGATTGTCGAAGGCCACCTCGAAAGCCGGGTTGCAGCCGAAGTTGCCGAACTCCACGGTGCAGTCGGCCGGCAGCCGCGCGCGCACGAAATCGCGGAATGCGTTGCGGATTTTTTCCGGATCCTGGGCGCCGACGAGGCGGAATGAAACTTTTGCGCTCGCCTTGCCGGGGATGACGGTCTTGGCCCCCTCCCCCGTATAGCCGCCGATGATGCCGTTGACCTCGGCGGTCGGCCGCGTCGAAATCTGCTCGATCAGCATGCGGCCTTGCTCGCCCGCAGGAGTCTTGAGCCCGATCGGGCCGAGGAATTTTTCCGGCGTCAGGCCGAGCCCGGCCAGATCCTCCTTGATGTCGGGCGGCAATTCATGGACGCCGTCATAAAAACCCGGAATGGCGACGGAACCATCCGGCTTGTGCATGGCCGAGAGAATGTCGGCGAGGACGTGAATCGGATTGCGGGCCGCGCCGCCGAACAGGCCTGAATGCAGATCCCTATCGGCACAGGTGAGCCTGATCTCCTCATAGACGAGCCCGCGCAGCGAGGTCGTGATCGACGGCGTCTGGGCGTCCCACATGCCAGTGTCGCAGACGAGCGCAAGGTCACGCTTGAGCTCGGCCGCATTGTCGCGCACGAAGCCGAACAGGTGCTTCGAACCGCATTCCTCCTCGCCCTCGATCAGCATCGTAATGTCTAGCGGCAGCCTTCCGGTCACCGCTTTGAAGGCCCGGCAGGCCTCGACGAAGGTCATGGCTTGGCCTTTGTCGTCGCAGGCGCCGCGGGCGACGATGATCTTGCGGCCGCCGTCGAGCGTTTCGAGGCGCGGCTCGAACGGCGGCATCTGCCACAGATCGAGCGGATCGACCGGCTGTACGTCGTAGTGACCGTAGAACAGGACGCGCGGCGCATGGCCGTTGGTCGCGCTATTGGCGTTCTTGCCGATCACCACCGGATGGCCGCCGGTCGGGCGTAGGCTGGTTTCGAAGCCAAGCGTGCGCAGGTCCGCGGCAACGGACTCCGCCGCGTCGTGGCACTGCGAAGCGTAAGCGGGATCGGTCGAGACTGATTGGATGCGCAAAAGCGCGAACAGCCGCTCGAGGCTCGCGTCGAGGTCGCGGTCGATGCGATCGAGGACCGCGGGTAAAGCGTCGGATGCCGTCATTGTTGTCACCGCCTTAACATGCCGCCGAGCGCGCCGCGCACGACGGCCTTGCCGATATTGCCGGCGCTTTTGCTGCCGGTGCCTTTCGCGATCTCCGCGGCGATCTGGGTGCCGACGCCGACGGCGACCGCGCGCGCGACATTACGGGCGACCTGCTGGGACGTGGTCAGAACCTGGCCGCGCGGCCGGCCGATGCCGAAGATATCGCGGAATTTCTGGCCGACTTTATGGAACAAGCCGCCCTGCTGCGGCGCCTGATCGGGCGAGCCGGGAGCGCCCGGCGAAGCCGGAAGCCCGCCACCCTCCGCCAGCCGCTTCTGCAGGACCTCATAGGCCGAATTCGGATCAACAGTGGTGTCATATTTGCCCTTCAGCGGACTTCTGGCGATGACCGCCTGGCGCTCTTCCGGCGTCACCGGGCCGATCCGCGCTGACGGCGGACGGATCGTGGTGCGGTCCACCATCGCCGGGGTACCGCCGCCTTCGAGGAACGAGACCAGCGCCTCGCCCTTGGCAAGCTGGGTGATCACCTGCGCGGTATCAAGCTTGGGGTTCGGGCGGAACGTGTCGGCCGCAGCCTTCACCGCCTTCTGGTCGGCCGGCGTGAAGGCGCGCAGCGCGTGCTGCACGCGGTTGCCGAGTTGCGCCAGCACCTTGTCGGGCACGTCGACCGGATTTTGCGTGACGAAATAGACGCCGACGCCCTTGGAGCGGATCAGCCGCACCACCTGCTCGACCTTGTCAAGCAATTCCTTGGGCGCCTCGTTGAACAAAAGGTGCGCCTCGTCGAAGAAGAAGACCAGCTTGGGCTTGGGTGGGTCGCCGACCTCGGGAAGCTTCTCGAACAGTTCCGAAAGCAACCAAAGCAGGAAGGTCGCATAGAGCCGCGGGTTCGACATCAGCTTGTCGGCGGCCAACACATTGATCATGCCGCGACCATCTGGCGCGGTCAGCATCAGGTCGGTGATCGACAGCGCCGGCTCGCCGAAGAATTTGCTGCCGCCCTGGTTCTCCAGCACCAGCAACTGACGCTGCACCGCGCCGACCGCCGTCACCGCCACGTTGCCGTAGCGCGCACTGATCTCTTTTCCGTTTTTCGACAAATATGACAGCAACTCGCGCAGGTCTTTCAGATCGATCAGGCCGGAGCCGTCGGTCGCTTTCAATTCCGGATCGTCGTCGGCGAAACGGAACGCTATGTTGATGATGCCTTCCTGCACGTCGTTGAGCATGAGCATCCGGGAGATCAGAAGCGGCCCCATCTCGAACACCGTGGCGCGGATCGGATGGCCCTGCTCGCCGAACAGATCCCAGAACACGACGGGAAACTGCTCGGGCTCGTAATCGAAGCCCAAATCCTTGGCGCGCTTGACGAATTCCGGCTTGGCCTCGCCGCGGGCGGCTATTCCCGAGAGGTCGCCTTTGATGTCGGCGGCAAACACCGGAACGCCGGCGCGCGAAAAGCCTTCGGCGAGCACTTGCAGCGTCACCGTCTTGCCGGTGCCGGTCGCGCCGGTCGCAAGGCCGTGGCGGTTAGCGAGAGCGAGCGCGAGAAACTCATCGCTCGCGCCCTTGCCGACGAAAATCTTTCCGTCCCGATCCGGGTTCGCCATCGCTTCGCTCCTCGGCCGATCAACCGTAAAACCGACCGCAGACGTGAGGTGCGCCTGTTCGCGATTTTATAGTGCGCGGTCCTCGTCATTACCACCGCGGCGCGGCACGGGCGCCGGCGTTGCATGTTTGCAACGCCGGTCGTTCTTCGACACGGACGTGGCGCTACACGAGTTCATTTGCTCGCCACGGCCTTGTCATGCCGCGGCTGAATGTACAATATGCGATCAACCCGCCGACAGTGCGGGAGGGCGAGGGGCAATGGACGGGGTAATCGATTTTCTCGTCGCCAATGGGGGCGCAGACCGGGCGGCTGCCGAAGCGGCTGGAATTGTTTGCGGCGTCCTGGTCACGGCACGACCAGCAGACACGGTGCGTGTGTTAGCCGCGAGCGAGAGCGCCGAAGTGTTTGGCGCCGGCTCGATCGCGAGACATGCGCGTTTTGTTTGAGGGCAATGGGGATTGTTCGGAACGATCTTGCGCTGAGGGGGGAACGCAATGGCCTATCCCATTACCGACATCAGAGGCATCGGGCCCGAGGCAGCCGCGATCCTCAAGTCGGAAGGGATCCGCACCACGATCGGCCTGCTGCGCTCGGCCAAGACGCCGAAGCAGCGGCTCAAGATCGCCGAGAAGATCGGCACCGACAAGGAACACGTTCTTGATTGGGTGACGAGCGCCGACCGCATGCGGGTGCGCGGCATCGGCTGGGAATATTCGGAGTTGCTTCGCACCGTGGGCGTCAAAACGGTCAAGGAGCTCAAGTTCCGCAATCCGCAGAACCTGGTCGGGCGGATGCGCGAAGCTAATAAACGCAAGCTGGTGCGGCTGTTGCCGAAGGAAAAGACGGTGGAGCGCTGGATCGAAAGCGCGAAGAAGCTGCCCACCCTGATCCGCTACTGATAGGCGTTATTTCCCAGACATTTATCGGCGAAACGGCGCACGTTCAGCGGCTTGACTCGCCCTGCGCGACCGCGCAAAGCGACGCCCGATAGATAACCACGCCAAGGGCGGCTCGACCCATGGCCCGAAAACCCATGGCCCGAAAACCCATGGCCGGAAAACCCATGGCCCAAGCAACGGCCCCCGATCTCAGGACCGGTTCGCAGCTTCGCTCCGCGCCGGGCGCCGACGTGCTGCGGGCACTGCTCGCAAAGCAACGCGCCCTGGTCATGGGCGTGCTCAACGTCACGCCGGACTCGTTTTCCGACGGCGGCCGTTTTCTCAACCCCTCCTCCGCAGTCGCGCAAGCGCAGCGGCTCGCCGCCGAGGGCGCCGACATCATCGACGTGGGTGCGGAATCGACGCGGCCTTACGGCAACGCCGTCGACGTCCCCTTGGAGGAAGAACGCGCGCGGCTTGCTCCCGTCCTTCCCGGCGTCGTCGCGCTGGGCGTGCCGGTCTCGATCGACACGCGCAAGGCCGCGATCGCGGCTTGGGCGCTCGATGCCGGAGCCGCCATCGCCAACGATGTGTGGGGTCTCCAGGGCGACCCCGACATGGCCAGAGTGGTCGCCGAACGCAACGCGCCCGTTGTCATCATGCACAATCGCCACAAAGCCGATCCGGCGATCGACATCGTCGCCGATGTCGCGGCCTTCTTTGAGCGCTCACTCGCCATCGCCGACGTCGCCGGCATCGCGCGCGAGCACATCGTGCTCGATCCCGGCATCGGCTTCGGCAAGACCCCCGAGCAGAGCATGACGTGCATCGCGCGGCTCGATGCCTGGTACCGCTTCGGCCTGCCGCTCCTGGTCGGCGCTTCGCGCAAGCGCTTCATCAATACCGTAGTGCCGTCCGAGCCGGCCGAGCGGCTTGGCGGCTCGCTCGCCGCACATCTTCTCGCGGTCGAAAACGGCGCGGCGATCATCCGCACGCATGATGTCGCGCCGACGGTGCAGGCGCTTACCGTCGCGGCCGCCATCCGGCGGGCGCGATGAGCGACGCGATCTTCGTCAACGGCCTGGTGCTGCACGCCTATCACGGCGTGATGCAGCACGAGGCCAAGGTCGGGCAGACGTTCCGGCTGGATCTCGTCCTCGACATCGATCTTGCC
>Ga0335085_10007795_pt1 | contig 16452 bp, 18 predicted proteins | sample Lox_Sample_45_FD_206712 | JGI IMG/M metagenome (GOLD analysis project Ga0335085, IMG submission 206712) | Soil microbial communities from Loxahatchee National Wildlife Refuge, Florida, United States - Lox_Sample_4.5 | ecosystem: Environmental > Terrestrial > Soil > Wetlands | place: USA...
TGACCGCGGGAGCCAGGCCCGAAGCCGTCGTCCCGGGAACGGCCACGGGAACCCGGCCCGAAGCCATCGTCCCGGGAACGGCCACGGGAACCCGGCCCGAAGCCATCGTCCCGGGAACGGCCACGGGAACCAGGCGCGAAGCCATCGTCGCGGGACCGGCCTGCCGTGTAACCATCGTCCCGGGAACCGCCGCGGGACCGGCCGGCGCCCCCACCAGAGCCGGAGCCAGAGCCGGAGCCGGAACCAGAGCCAGACCCGGAGCCGGAACCAGAGCCAGACCCGGAAGCCGCCGCGGCGCGGCGCTGGGCGGGGTGGCCGGTGCGCATGGCGGCGGGCGGGGTCGGGCCCTTGCCCTCGAGCGCGCGGCGGCCGTAGCCGCCGGTGCCTGGGCGCGGCTTGCCGGACTTGGTCAGCCCCGAACCTGAGCGGCCGCTGCCGCCGCCACCACCGGTGCGGGCCCCGACGTTACGGGTCTTGCCCTTGCGGGAACTGCCGCCCGAACGGCCGGATGACGTACTCAACGCTTCAGCTCCCATCGCGGGCCCTGCGGTGTGTCCTCGACCTGGACGCCGATCTCGTCCAGGCCGTCCCTGATCGCGTCCGCGGTCGCGTAGTCGCGGCGGGCCCGGGCCGCGTCCCGCTGTTCCAGGGTCAGTTTCACGAGCGCCCCGACCACATTCCTGAGCCGGTCACCCGAGCCAGGGCCGGAGCCGGGACCAGAGCCGGCCCACGGCGGCGCCAGCGGGTCGAGGCCGAGCACGCCGAGCATGCCCTGGAGCCGGACCAGGCTGGCCCGGACGCCTGCCTTGTCCGAGCCGGCCAGCGCCTGGTTGCCGTCCCTGACGCAGGCGTGCACGGCGGCCAGCGCGGCCGGCACGCCGAGGTCGTCATCCATGGCCGCACAGAACGACACCGGCAGCTCGGCCGACGCACCAGGAACCTCGCCGGTCGCCGGCGAGTCCTCCGGCGCGCCCCCGCCGTCCATGAGCACTTCGGCGGCGCGCACCGCGAAGCGCTCGATCCGCTGGTACGCGGCGGCCGCCTCCTCCAGCGCGTCCTCGGAGTACTCGAGCAGCGACCGGTAGTGCGCCTGGACCAGGTAGTACCTGAGCTCAGGCGCCCGCACCCGGGTCAGCACCTCGCCGACCAGCAGCGAGTTGCCCAGCGACTTGCTCATCTTCTCGCCGTCGAGCCCGAGCAGCCCGTTATGCATCCAGTACCGGGCGAAGCCGTCGCCGGCCGCCTTGGACTGGGCGATCTCGTTCTCGTGGTGCGGGAACACCAGGTCCAGGCCGCCGCCGTGGATGTCGAAGGAAGCACCCAGGTACTTGGTGGCCATGGCCGAGCACTCCAGGTGCCAGCCGGGCCGCCCGGATCCCCACGGGGTCTCCCAGGACGGCTCCCCCGGCTTGGCGCTCTTCCACAGCGTGAAGTCGAGCGGATCGCGCTTGGCGCCGCCATCCGAAGCATCGTCGGCGGGCCGCATCTGGTCGGGACGCTGCCCGGACAGCGCGCCGTACCCGGGGAACGAACGCACGTCGAAGTACACGTCGCCGCCGCCGGCGTAGGCATGGCCGCCCTCGATCAGCCGGCGGATCAGCACGATCATCTCCGGGATGTGCCCGGTGGCGCGCGGCTCGACGTCGGGCGGGCGGCAGCCGAGCGCGTCGTAGGCCCAGGTGAACGCGCGCTGGTTCCGCTCGGCCACAATCCACGCAGGGACGCCGAGATCCTGCGCGGTGCGCAGGATCTTGTCCTCGATGTCGGTGACGTTGCGGCAGAACGTGACCTGGTACCCGCTGGCCTCCAGCCAGCGGATCAGCACGTCGAAGACCACGCCCGAGCGCATGTGGCCGATGTGCGGCGGCGCCTGCACGGTGGCGCCGCACAGGTACACCGACACGCGCCCGGGCGTGATCGGCGTGAACTCGCGCACCGCGCGAGCCGCGGTGTCATGGAGGTGCAGCGTCACGCTGACAAGGCTATAAGGGATCCCGGAGCGGGTTGATCAGCTCGCCGGAACCAGCAGGGCGTTCGCGATCGCGGCGATGCCCTCGCCCCGGCCGGTCAGGCCAAGCCCGTCGGTCGTGGTGCCTGACACGCTCACGGCCGCCCCGGCCAGCGCCTCGCTCAGCACCTTCTCCGCCTCGGCGCGCCGCGGCGCGAGCCGCGGCCGGTTCCCGATGACCTGGACGGCGACGTTGCCGACGACGAACCCGGCCTCGGTGACCAGCCGGAACGTCTCACGCAGGAGCGCGAGACCCGACGCACCCGCCCACTCGGGGCGGGACGTACCGAAGTTCGCGCCGAGATCACCGAGGCCAGCCGCCGAGAGCAGCGCGTCGCACATGGCGTGCGACGCGACATCTCCGTCCGAATGGCCGTCAAGGCCCGCCTCACCCGGCCAGTGCAAGCCAGCCAGGTAAAGCTCACGCGAGCTGGTCAGCGGGTGTACGTCGACTCCGACCCCGATACGGGGGATGACAGGGCTCAGCGGTCGCGGCCTTAGGTAGCCAGGACCTCGTCGAGCAGAGCCTCGGCCTTGTCCTCGTTGGTCTTCTCGGCCAGGGCCAGCTCACTCACCAGGATCTGGCGCGCCTTGGCGAGCATGCGCTTCTCGCCCGCGGACAGGCCGCGCTCCCGGTCCCGCCGCCACAGGTCACGAACGACCTCGGCGACCTTGTTCACGTCACCAGACGCGAGCTTCTCCAGGTTGGCCTTGTAACGCCTAGACCAGTTGGTCGGCTCTTCCGTATGCGGCGCGCGGAGCACCTCGAACACCCGCTCAAGCCCTTCGGCGCCTACGACGTCCCGAACGCCTACCAGCTCGGCATTGTCCGCGGGGACACGCACGGTCAGGTCACCCTTGTCGACCTTGAGGACCAGATAGGTCTTATCCTCGCCTTTTATGGTGCGAGTCTCGACCGCTTCGATGCGAGCAGCCCCGTGATGGGGATAGACGACGGTATCGCCGACCTTGAAAGACATGTGGCAAGTACCCCTTCCGCTGAAGACCATCTTACCACGTCAGACGGGGCCGATAAAACGCCCTGGGGGGTAAATGTGCAGGTCAGTACGGTTATAGAGGGTCCGTACTTACGTCGTTCAGCCGGCCGCGCCGACGCTGGCACGGCCCTTCGAGGACTTACTTCGTCCGCTCTAGTGTACCCGAGTCAATGAAAATTGCCGGACATCTTGGTTGCCCTGGCGGGGGTACGAGGGCTGGCCAGTGGCCTCATACTGGTAGTCAAGGTTCCAATTCGCGCCGGAGGTGACGGTGAATCCTGGCGGCGGATCGGGATGGGACGAGGCACCGCTCGACATCCAGATCCCGGATGACGCGCGTGAGCTCGACCGCGACGTGCTGGCCTACCACCGCGAGTTGCGCGCGCAGCGTCGCCGGAACCGGCTGCGCCGCCTGACCGGCCCGTTTTCCGGGCCGGGCACCGTCATGCCGCTGCTGGCCAGCATCCTGGCCGTGTGCCTGGTGGCCGGCGCGATGCTGTCGGTCGCCACGTTCAGCCCGTCCACCGCGCCCGCCGACCACCCCACCACCCGGCCATCCGCCACGGCCGGCGCCGTCAGCCCCGCGCCGCCCCGCTCGCACGCCGCGGGCGGCTCCACCACGACCAGCTCTGCCACCGGCGGCTCCACCACGGGCGGCTCTGCCACGGGCGGCTCTGCCACGGCCAGCTCAGGCCGGACCAGTCCAGCCGGGACCGGCCCGTCAGGCACGCGTTCCCTCCTGACCAGCGTCGCCGCCAGCCCGTCGGGCGCCGGGAGCAGCGCCGCGGGTCCGTCCGCGACCAGGGCCAGCCAGTCGGCCAGGGCCTCGGCCCGGTCCTCCGCCTCGACGGCCCGCGCCAGCGGCCAGGCCAGCCCGACCGGGGCGGGCTGAAACCTCGCCCCTTCCGGCCCGGGGCTCTAGGTCTTTCCCGTCAGGTCTTTCCCGTCCGGCGCGCCGCGGTGACTTCTTGGGGCGCCCCGGGTCAACTCCGGGCGCCGGGGCCGCTACGATTTTCTCCTACGACGGGTAGTGAATCGAGGAGGCCGTAAGGTGACGCGCTGGAACCGCCGCCTGCTGCTCGGCGCCGTGGTCGTGCTCCTGCCGGTCCTGGCCGGCTGCGAGGCGGGCCTGAACGCGCCGACGCTGCAGTACCACCCGGCCAACTTCACGGCCGACAAGACCAAGAGCGGCATCTCGTTCTCGAACGTGTTCATCCTCGGGCCCGCCCCCGACGGCCCGGCGGTGGCGGGCGGCCGGACCGGGGTCTTCCTGTCCCTGTACGCCCAGCACGACGACCGGCTGGAATCGGTCAGCGCCGAGGGCACCGCGTCCCAGGTGTCGATCATCGGGGGCGCCGTCAACCTGCCGGCCAACACCCTGGTCGACCTGGGCGGGCCGGTCCCCCAGATAGTGATGTCCGGGCTGGCCAACCCGCTCCAGGGCGGCGAGACGGTCCCGATGGACTTCACGTTCGCCAAGGCCGGTACGATCATCCTCGACGTGCCGGTGGAGGCGCAGGCGTTCGAGTTCGGGACCTACTCCCCGCCGCCCACGCCGTCGCCTTCCCCGTCGCCGACCGGCAAGAAGAAGCGGGCGAGCGCGTCGGCGTCCGCCAGCCCGTCGGCCACGCCGTAGCCAGCCCACGCCGTCGCCAGCCGGGCTCCGGAGGCAGGAGCGGGGCGCGCAGCCAGCCCCGTTCGTTCAATTCTTTTTTAACGAACGGGGTCGGTACCCCTGGCTCAGGCCGCCGACTCGAACTTGTACCCCAGGCCGCGCACGGTGACGATGTGCTGCGGCTTGGCCGGGTCGAGCTCGATCTTGGCGCGGAGCCGCTTGATGTGCACGTCCAGCGTCTTGGTGTCGCCCACGTAGTCGGCGCCCCAGACCCGGTCGATCAGCTGCATCCGGGTCAGCACCCGGTCGGCGTTGCGCAGCAGCACCTGGAGCAGCTCGAACTCCTTCAGCGGGAGCTGCACGTTGCCGCCCCGGACGGTGACCACGTGCCGGTCCACGTCCATCCGGACCGGCCCTGACTCCAGCGCCGACTCCGGCGTGTCCTCCGGCTCGCCGCGGCGGCGGAGCACCGCGCGCATCCGGGCGACGAGCTCGCGCGAGGAGAACGGCTTGGTCACGTAGTCGTCGGCGCCGAGTTCGAGGCCGACCACCTTGTCGATCTCGCTGTCCTTGGCGGTCAGCATGATCACCGGCACGTTGGACTTCTCGCGCAGCGACTTGCACACCTCGCTGCCCGGCAGGCCGGGCAGCATCAGGTCGAGCAGCACCAGGTCGGCGCCGGTCCGGTCGAAGGTCTCGAGCGCGTCGGGCCCGGTCGAGCAGACCGCGACCTCGAAGCCCTCCTTGCGCAGCAGGTACGAGATCGCGTCGCTGAACGAGTCTTCGTCCTCGACGACCAGCACGCGTGTCACTTGGGTCCCTCCATGAACGCTAAGAGTGCTTAGGGGATCGGTGCGGCTCACGCAGCGCCGGTGCTGGCATGTTCACTCCGCAGCGGTATGTACAGGCTGAAGGTGGACCCGGCGCCCTCGACGCTGCGCACGGTGACCTTGCCGTTGTGGGCCGCCATCACGTGCTTGACGATGGCCAGCCCGAGGCCGGTGCCGCCGGTCGCGCGGGAACGCGCCGGGTCGACCCGGTAGAAGCGCTCGAAGATCCGCTCCAGGTCGCGCTCGGGGATGCCGATGCCCTGGTCGGCCACGCTGATCTCGGCGTTGCCCTCGGCCGTCTTCCTGGTCGTGACGACGACCCTGGTCTTCTCCGGGCTGTAGGCCACGGCGTTCTCCAGCAGGTTCCGCAGCGCGGTGACGAGCAGGTCCTCGTCGCCGAGGACGGACAGGCCGTGGCCGCCGGCGGTGGCCAGGCTAATGCCGCGCGCGTTGGCCTTCATCCGGATGCGGTCCACCGCTTCGGCCACCGCCATGTCCAGCTCGACCGGCCGCGGGTCGGGCACCGGCTCGACGGCCTGGATCCGGGACAGCGTGATCAGGTCCTGGACCAGGTTCGTCAGCCGCTGCGCCTCCTGCCGCATCTTGCTGGCGAACCGCCGCACCGCCTCGGGGTCGTCGGCGGCGTCCTCGATCGTCTCGGCCAGCAGGGCCAGCGCGCCGACCGGGGTCTTGAGCTCGTGGCTGGTGTTGGCGACGAAGTCCCGCTTCACCTCGTCGACCCGGCGGCTCTCGGTCTGGTCCTCGGCCAGCACCAGCACCAGGCCGCCGCCGCCGACGGCCCCGCCGAGCGGCGCCACCCGGACCGCGAAGCTCGTCGTCCGGCCGCCGAACCTGGGCACCGGGACCTCGAACTCGCCTTCCCTGATCTCGCCGTCCCGGCGCACCTGGCGGGCTAGCGCGGCCAGTTCGCTGACCATCAGGCGATCACCCTTGACCAGGCCGAACGCCCGGGCCGCGGCGCTCGCCCGCAGCACCCGGTCGTTGCTGTCCACGACCACGGCGGACGACGACAGGACGGACAGGACCGAGGCGATGCCCGGCGGCAGCCTGGCCGGCTGCTTGGTCGCCCGGAGCCGGGTGTTCCTGGACGACCGCGCGGGGGTACCGCCAGCGCCCGGGGTCCTGGACCTTATCGCCACGCGGCCTCCGAAATCAGCGCATGCCATGGCGGTGACCAGTGAAGATTCACATGCCTCATGGTATGCGGTGGGAGCGCGCGGACGACAGCGCCAGCAGGCTTACCTGGGCGATATTCGAAGGTTGTTCACCTGTTGGTAACCATCCCGTCATGCCGGATTTACCGGTTATCGGCCCTGGTTCTTGACCGCCTCGGCCGCCTCGGCGGCGGCCTCGGGGTCCAGGTACCGGCCGCCCTTGGTCACCGGCTTGAAGTCCTGGTCGAGCTCGTAGACCAGCGGGATCCCGGTGGGGATGTTGAGGGCGGCGATGTCCTCGTCGCCGATCTGGTCGAGGTGCTTGACCAGCGCGCGCAGCGAGTTGCCGTGCGCGGTGAGCAGGACCGTCCCGTCCTCGCCGAGGTCGGGCACCACGGCGTCGTACCAGTACGGCAGCATCCGCGTCATGACGTCCTTGAGGCACTCGGTCCGCGGCCGGGCGTCGGCCGGCAGGCCCGCGTACCTGACGTCGCCGGCCTGGGAGAACTCGTCGTCGTCGGCGATCGGCGGCGGCGGCACGTCGTAGGAGCGGCGCCACCGCATGAACTGCTCGTCACCGAACTCCTGCCGGGTCCTGGCCTTGTCCTTGCCCTGCAGCGCGCCGTAGTGCCGCTCGTTGAGGCGCCAGGACCGCTTGACCGGCAGCCAGAGCAGGCCCGCCTCCTCCAGCGCGATGTTGGCGGTCTGGATGGCCCGGGTCAGCACCGAGGTGTGCAGGACGTGCGGGCGGATTCCCGACTGGGCCAGCAGCCTGCCGCCGTTCGCCGCCTCCTGCGCTCCGGTCGGCGAAAGCCCCACGTCCACCCACCCGGTGAACAGGCCCTTGGAGTTCCATTCGCTCTCGCCGTGACGAAGCAGCACCAGCGTCCTCATGGCCTCAAAGCCTAGCGTGGGAACAGCCGGGGTCCAGCCGAGGTTGGTTACAACGTGCACCAGGTTGTAAAGCGGGGGGCACCCCGGCGCATCGCGACTATCAGCGTGCACACTTCCCCGCTCGACCAGCCCGGTACCGGCGACGCCGGCGGCCTCAACGTCTACATGGTCGAGGTGGCCAGGCAGCTGGCCGCCCGCGGCGTCGAGGTGGAGATCTTCACCCGCGCGGTCTGCCGGGACACGCCGCCCACGGTCGAGCTCGTCCCCGGTGTCCTGGTTCGCAACGTGGTGGCCGGCCCGTTCGAGGAGCTGGACAAGAACACGCTGCCCAGCCAGATCTGCCCGTTCACGTTCGGCGTGCTGCGCACCGAGGCCGCTCATCCGCCCGGCCGGTACGACCTGGTGCACGGGCACTACTGGCTGTCCGGCCAGGTCGGCGCGGTCGCGGCCGAGCGCTGGGGAGTTCCGCTGGTGCAATCCATGCACACCCTGGGCAAGGTCAAGAACCTCGCGCTGGCCAGCGGTGACTGCGCCGAGCCGGCGGTCAGGATCCGCGGCGAGGACGAGGTGGTGGCGGCCGCCGACCGCCTGATCGCCAACACCGCGGACGAGGCGCGCCAGCTGATGGAGCTGTACGGCGCCAGTCCGCGGCAGGTCGAGACGGTCAGCCCGGGCGCCGACCTGTCGCTGTTCCGGCCGGTCCCCGACACCGCGGCGGTGCGGCGCAGGCTCGGGCTGCCGCCGGACGCGGTGGTGCTGGTCTTCGCGGGCCGGATCCAGCCGCTGAAGGGCCCGGACGTGGCGCTGCGGGCGGCCGCGTCGCTGCTCCGGCGGGCCCCCGCGCTGGCCGAGCGGCTGGTGATGGTCTTCGTGGGCGGCCCGAGCGGGTCCGAGGTGGGGGCGCCAGGCCGGCTCAGCACGCTGGCCGCTTCGCTGGGCATCTCTCGTTACGTGCGATTCGAGCCGCCGTGCACTCAGCGGGAACTGGCCGACTGGTACCGGGCGGCGACGATGGTCCTGGTGCCGTCCCACTCGGAGTCGTTCGGCCTGGTGGCGCTGGAGGCCCAGGCGTGCGGGACCCCGGTGGTAGCAGCTGCCGTCGGCGGGCTGCGCACCGCGGTCAGGGACGGCTTCTCCGGCGTGCTGGTGGACGGGCACGACCCGGAGGCGTGGGCGCGGGTGCTGGCCGGGCTGGCTTCTTCCCCGGTGCGGCTGGCGGAGCTTTCGCGCGGCGCGGTGGCGCACGCGTCCGGGTTCGGCTGGCCCGCGACCGCTGACCGGCTGGTCGAGGTATATACCGGAGCCATGGCTTCGATGGGCACCGCGGTGGCTGGCCCCGTGACTAACTGGGTACGCGCATGAGCGAATCCGCCGCCGACGCCGTGGAGAACGCGCTCAAGTCGCTCGGGCTCGACTACGAGAACCCGCGGCCGGGCGCCTTCCTGGTCAAGCTGGCGGGCCAGCACAAGCTGGCCACCATGACCTGGCTGGTGGCCGGGGAGCACAGCCTGGGCGTGGAGGCGTTCTTCTGCCGCCAGCCGGACGAGAACCACGAGGCCTTCTACCGGTTCCTGCTCGAGCGCAACGGCCGCATGTACGGGGTCCACTTCAGCCTGGACCCGGTGGGCGACGTATACCTGACCGGGCACCTGCCGCTGTCCGCGCTCTCCGCCGAGGACATCGACCGGCTGCTCGGCTGCGTGCTCACCTACTCCGACGAGAACTTCGACACGGCCCTGGAACTCGGCTTCGGCTCCGCGATCAGGCGGGAGTGGGCCTGGCGGGTCAAGCGCGGCGAGAGCCTGGCCAACCTGCAGGCCTTCGCCCGCTTCGCGGATCCGTCGGCTTCTTGAGCATCTTCAGCCCCAGGAGACCGGGAATGTTCGGCATTGGATCGGCCGTAATGGGGGTACATTGACGACCGTGAACCGGTTGGGTGAACTCGAGCGCGCCATCATGGACGTGCTCTGGGATACGAATGTTTCTCTCACCGTGCGCGAGGTCAGTGCTAGGCTGACCGAGCGTAATCTAGCTCACACCACCGTCATGACGGTGCTTGACAGGCTCGCGAAAAAGGGCTTCGCCAGGCGGGAGCGCGACGGGCGCGCCTGGCGTTACTGCCCCGCCGCTACCCGCGAGACCTACGTGACCGAGCTCATGCTGACCGCGCTGGCACAGACCGGTGACCGGACGGCGGCACTGACCCGGTTCGCACAGTCCGTATCTGGCGTCGAGGCCGAAGTACTGCGCGACGCCCTGGAAGTGATCGAAGGCAGCGGCGAGGGAGATGACGGGACTTGATGACGCGGCGCTGCTCGCCGTAGTAGCCATCACAAGCGCGCTCGGCGCTTCGGCGCTGCCCCGGGCCACGTGGCCCCGGCGGTCGCCGGCCGCGGCGATCTTGCTGTGGCAGGCCCTGGGCCTGGCTTCCGGCCTGGCCGCCGTGGGCACCCTGATCGGGCTGGCCCTGCCGGCCAGCGACGGCGGCCTGGTCCGCTCGGTCCTGCACGCGGGCGCCTTGCTCCGTGACGGCGACGTCTTCGGGGTGGCCGCCATGTTCGGCCTCAGCGGCGCCAGGACTGCACACGTAGCAGGCGCGGTGTCGGCGGCCGGCGCAGCGCCGGCCGCTGGCTCCGGGGGCAGCTGGCCGGCCATGATCCTGGCCGTCCGGCTGACCTGCCTGGCCGCCGGGCTCGCCCTGCTCACGCTGCTGTGCTGGGTGCTCCTGGCCGTGCTGGCCGCGGCGCTCCAGGCCAGGCGGCGGCAGCGGGAACTGCTCACGCTGCTCGCGCACGGCGACCCGAAGGTGCCCGGGGCGCTCGTCGTCGACCACCCGAGCGCGGCCGCTTACTGCCTGCCGGGGCTCAGGTCCCGGATCGTGGTCAGCGTCGGCACCCTCGAACTGCTCGGCCGCCGCGAACTGGCCGCCGTGCTCGCACACGAGCGGGCCCACCTGCGCGAACGCCACGACCTGGTGCTGCTGCCGTTCACCGCCCTGCGGCGGGCCTTCCCCCGCTCGGCCACCTGCACCGACGCCCACCGCTCGGTGGCGCTGCTGGTCGAGATGCTGGCCGACGACCGCGCGCTGCGCGGCCGCCCGGCCCGCGAGCTGGTGTCCGCCCTGGTGCGCTTCGGCACGGCCGGCACCTGCCCGGCCCCCGCAGGCGCGCTGGCCGCCGGGGAGGGCGAGGTGGCCGCCCGGGTCACCCGGCTGCTCAAGCCGGTCCGGCCGCTCCCGGCCGTCGCGGTCCTGGCCATCTGCCTGTCCGCGGCCCTGCTAGTCGCCGCGCCGGTCACCCTGCTCCTGGTGTGAGGCGCGACTGGTTACCAGGGGCCGTAGGGGCCCTGGCTGGTGCCGCTGCGATTCTTGGGGAAGCTGCGGACCTTGGGCCGCACGTCCGCCAGGTAGACGGCCGCCGCGACGAACGCCGCGACCGGCAGGATCGAGGTCGGCCCCACGCCGATGATCGCGAAGGCCAGGCCGACCACGGCGGCCACGCCGAGGATGATGAGCCACAGCTGCTTGGTCTGCTTGCCCGCGGCCACGAAGGCCTGGCTGGGACGCGTGATGGCGTCGATGAAGGCCCACGCCTCGACGACGAACGCCACTAGGCCCAGAGCCAGGAAGAAGACAGTAAGCGGGGTGTAATTACCGAGCACAGGATCACGCTACCTAATCGGAGTCGTTGCTGGGGCTGGTACCGGTGGCGGCCCGCCAAGCGGTCTTGTCCGGCTTCCCGTTCTCGTCGGGGGCACCGTCCTCGGCCCCCAGTTCCATGGCGACGGTCAGCGCGTCCGCTTCCGAGCCGGGCGCCCCGCCGGTCAGTGCGGCCGGGCTCCGTTCGACCGCGTCCGGGCCGCCGTCGGCGGAGATGCCGTTCTCGCGCCGGAACGACTCGTAGATCTCGATGAGCACCTGCTTCTGCCGCTCGCTGAGTTCCGGGTCGGCCAGCAGCGCGGTCCGCACCCCCGAGTCCGTCTGCCGGTCCTCGAGGATCCCGGCCTGCACGTAGAGCGCCTCCGCCGAGATGCGCAGGCCCTTGGCGATCTGCTGGAGGATGTCGGCACTCGGCTTGCGCAGGCCCCGCTCGATCTGGCTCAGGTAAGGGTTGGACACCCCGGCGTTCTGGGCCAGCTGGCGCATCGAGATCTTCGCCTGCTCCCGCTGCTCCCTGATGTACTCGCCGATGGAGTTGACGTTCACTTTGGCCATACCTCAGTGTGCCACCGGGTGCTTGCAATTGCAAACGGCTAGCAAGCACCTAGGGACGGGCGGGGATGCCGAGGAACGAACGGGCTTCGGCGGGGGTCATCGGCGGCCGCTGGGCCAGCCTGGCCAGCTCGGCGGCGCGCTCCACCAGTTCGGCGTTGCGGGCGACCGGGCGGCCGCGGGAGAAGGTCAGCGTGTCCTCCATGCCGACCCGCAGGTGGCCCCCGGCGCCGAGGGCGCCGAGCAGCACCGGCAGCGTGGTCCGGCCGATCCCGGTCGCCGACCAGGTCGCGTCCGCGGGCAGCGCGGCCGCGGCCGCGGCCAGCGTGGCCACGTCGCCCGCCATGCCGCCGGGCACGCCCATCACCAGGTCGCAGTGCACGTGGCCGCCGGCCGGCGGCCCGAACTCGGCCAGCAGCCGGTGCAGCGTGGCGACGTGCCCCAGGTCGAACAGCTCGAACTCGGGGACCACCTGCCGCTCCTGGGTCAGCTGGTAGAGGTCCTTGATGAACGGCCAGGGGTTCATGAACACGTCGTCGCCGAAGTTGACCGTGCCGCAGGTCAGCGAGCAGGCGTCCGGGGCGGCGTCGAGCACCGCGAGGCGGCGGTCGAAGCTGTCGGTCACCGCGCCGCCGGTGGACAGCTGGACGATGAGGCTGGTGCCCTCGCGCACGGCCGCCACCGTGTCGGTAAGCCTGCCCACGTCCAGCGTCGGCTGGGCGTCGTCGTCCCTGATGTGGATGTGGATGACCGCGGCCCCGGCCGCCTCGCACTCCTTGGCCGCGACGACCAGCTCGGTCAGCGTCACCGGGAGGGCGGGCGCCGCCGCCTTGCTCGCCTCGGCACCGGTCGGCGCCACCGTGATCAGGGTGCTCGTCATGAGACGGACATTACCCCGGCCGGGGCGGGCACTATCCCCGGCCGGCCCCCGACGCCACGCCCAGGTGCTGCCGGGCGAAGGCCAGCGACTCGGCCAGGTCGGCGATCCGGTCCTCCCGGGTCGGCGCACGGTTGGTCTTCACCTCGACCACTACCGCGCCGGGGTACCCGGAGCCCGGGAGCAGGCTGAGCAGTTCGCCGCAGGGCTGGCCGCCGCGGCCGGGCACCAGGTGCTCGTCGGGCACCGGGCCGCCGTTGCCGGTGCCGTCGGCCAGGTGCACGTGGGCCAGGCGGCTGCCGAGCTCGGTCGCCATGATCAGCGCGTCGGAGCCGGAAGCGGCGGTGTGCGATAGGTCCAGGGTGACGTTCGGCACGTCGAGCGCGGTCGGGTCCCAGTGCGGGGCGTACGGAACCACCTCGCTGCCCCCCGCGTGCAGCTGGTACATGTTCTCGACGGCGAAGATGACGTCGGTCTCCTCGGCCATCGCGGCCAGCCCCTTCTCGAAACCGCGGACGTACTCGCGCTGCCAGCGGAACGGGGGGTGCAGGACGACCGCTCGCGCGCCGACCCGTTCGGCTAGTTCCTGGGCTTTACGCAGCTTCTCCCACGGGTCGCGGCCCCACACCCGCTGGGTGAGCAGCAGGTTCGGCGCGTGCACGGACACGATCGGGAGCTGGTGGTAGTCGCTCAGGCGGCGCAGCGCGTCGGCCTCCTGGCTCACCGGGTCGGTGTAGACCATCACCTCGACCCCGTCGTAGCCGAGCCGCGCGGCCAGCTCGAAGGCGTCGGGGGTGCGCTCCGGGTAGACCGACGACGTCGACAGGGCGACGGGCGGACTGGGAACTTTCACCAAGCCGCTCACTGCCTGACTCCCTCCGTCGGTGCGCCTTCCAGCTTACTGAGATTGTCGGAGGGCTCGGTTATGGTGCGGGCATGGCTAAGTCATCGGGGTCCGGCTACCGCTGCTCGGAGTGCGGCTGGCAGTCCGCCAAGTGGGCCGGCCGGTGCGGGGAGTGCCAGGCGTGGGGAACGGTCCAGGAGGTCGTGGGGGTCCCGCGGCTGGCCCGGGCCTCGCGGGAGGCGGTCAGGGCCGCGGTCCAGCGCGGACCGCTGTCGGCCGGTGGGGTGACCGCCGGGGGCGCCCCGGCCAGCGCCATGGTGCTGCCGATCGGCAAGGTCGACGCGACCGACGCGGCTGCCCGGCCGACCGGCATGGACGAGTTCGACCGGGTGCTCGGCGGCGGACTGGTGCCGGGCGCGGTGCTGCTGCTGGCGGGTGAGCCGGGGGTGGGCAAGTCCACGCTGCTGCTCGAGACGAGCGCGCTCGTCGCGGAGTCGGGCCCGGTGCTCTACGTGACCGGCGAGGAGTCGGCCGCCCAGGTGCGGCTGCGGGCGGACCGGATCGGGGCGGTCAGCGACCAGCTCTTCCTGGCCGCGGAGACCGATCTCGACATCGTGCTCGGCTACGTCGAGCAGGTGAGCCCGCGGCTGCTGATCATCGACTCGGTGCAGACGATCGCCGCGGCCGGGGTGGAGGGGGTTCCCGGCGGGGTGACCCAGGTGCGGGAGGTGGCGGCGGCGCTGACCGCGGTGGCCAAGGAGCGGTCGCTGACCACCATCTTGGTCGGGCACGTGACCAAGGACGGCTCGGTGGCCGGGCCGCGGGCGCTCGAGCACCTGGTCGACGTGGTGCTGCACTTCGAGGGCGACCGGCACTCGCAGCTGCGCATGGTGCGGTCGGTGAAGAACCGGTACGGCCCCACCGACGAGGTGGGCTGCTTCGACCTGGGCGAGTACGGCCTCATCGGGCTGGCCGACCCGAGCGGTCTGTTCATCTCCCAGCACCGCGAGCCGGTGCCCGGCACCTGCGTGACGATCACGCTGGAGGGGCGCCGGGCGCTGCCCGCGGAGGTGCAGGCGCTGGTCGGCCCCTCGGTGCTCGAGATGCCGCGGCGCACCACGTCCGGGCTCGACGGCAACCGGGTGGGCATGGTCCTCGCGGTGCTCCAGCGCCGGGCCGGGGTCAAGCTGGGCAAGTCGGACGTGTACGCGGCCACCGTGGGCGGCGTCCGGCTGACCGAGCCGTCGGTGGACCTGGCGGTGGCGGTGGCGCTGGCGAGTTCGGCCGCCAACCTGAGCGTGCCGCACGGCGTGGTGGCGATCGGCGAGGTCGGCCTGGCCGGGGAGGTCAGGCGGGTGGCGGGGCTGCCCCGGCGGCTGGCCGAGGCCGAGCGGCTCGGGTTCCGCCGCGTCATCGTCCCGGCGGCCTCCGGCGCGCCCCTGGAGCGCGCCGACGGCCTCACCCACCTGATGCAGGTGCAGGAGGTGAACGACATCCGCCAGGCGCTCTCCGCCGTCCTGGGCGGCGACTAGCGGACCAGGCCGGCGTAGGTGGGCCGGCTAGTTGGGGGCCGCCCGAGCACGAAGACCCGTCGGCCGGTACCTGGGTGGTGCGATCGTGCCACCATGGACGGCATCATGCCGACGACCTACGCCGAGCCCGTGCTGGCCTGGTACGCGCACCACGCGCGGGACCTGCCCTGGCGCGCGGCTGGCGTGACGCCCTGGGCCGTGCTGGTCAGCGAGTTCATGCTCCAGCAGACGCCGGTAGCCCGGGTCCTGCCCGCGTACCTCACGTGGATGGCCAGGTGGCCGACCCCGGCCGCGCTCGCGGCCGAGCCGGCCGGCGAGGCGATCAGGCAGTGGGGCAGGCTCGGCTACCCGCGGCGGGCGCTGCGGCTGCACGAGACGGCCGTCATCCTGACCTCGCGGCATGGCGGGGCGGTGCCGGCCGACCTGGACGCCCTGCTCGCGCTGCCCGGTGTCGGCAGCTACACCGCCGCGGCCATCGCCAGCTTCGCCTTCGGCCAGCGGCACGCCGTGCTCGACACCAACGTGCGGCGGGTGCTGGCCCGGCTGGTCTCCGGCCAGCCGGCGCCCGCGCTGGCCACCTCGGTGGCGGAGCGGCGGCTGGCCGAGTCGCTGCTGCCCGCCGAGCCCGCGGTCGCGGCCCGCTGGGCGGTCGCGGTAATGGAACTGGGCGCGCTGGTCTGCACGGCCGCCAGCCCGCGCTGCGCGGACTGCCCGGTCGCTGTTGATTGCGCCTGGCTGGCCGCGGGACGTCCGGCGGAGACGGCGGCGGGGACGGTGCGGCGGCGGACGCAGAAGTACGACGGGACCGACCGGCAGTGCCGGGGCCGTCTGCTCGCGGTGCTGCGCGCGGGCGGGGAACCGGTGCGCCGGGCGGACTTCGACACGGTGTGGCCGGTGCGCGAGCAACTGGAGCGCGCGCTGGACGGGCTGGTGGCCGACGGCCTGGTCGATCCCCTGCCCGACGGCCGCTACGCCCTCCCCGGCTCCGCGCTGCCACACGCCTCCGCGGCGGCGCACAGCCCGGCGGCGGCGCACAGCCCGGCGGCGGCGGCTGGAACCTCGCCTCGGAAATAACCTCAACAGCTTCTTGAGGCTCACAGCTCACGCATTCGGCGGGCACTTTCATGATCACGAAGGATCTTGTCCCCGGAGTGGGGTCAAGATCCTCCGTGATCATGGTCGTGGCCCCGCGGCGCGGGGCGCTTGCGTCTGCTGTGACGCGTGAGAGTGCGCGGGCCGCGACGTTGCCGATGGGCATCACGAACCGGAGCGCGAGATGGGCTGGAACAGCATGAAACCCGGGTTCCGGTGGGCTAGGGAGCCGTGGAACCCGGGTTTCAGTGCGTGGTGCGGTGGCACAGCGCTTCGCGCGGGTGGCACAGCGCTTCGCGCGGGTGGCGCTGCGCCGGGGCGGTTAGCCGACCGCGGAGGCGGTGCCGCCGCCGCCGTCGGTGCTGGGGCCGCTGGGC
>Ga0335085_10007796_pt1 | contig 16451 bp, 12 predicted proteins | sample Lox_Sample_45_FD_206712 | JGI IMG/M metagenome (GOLD analysis project Ga0335085, IMG submission 206712) | Soil microbial communities from Loxahatchee National Wildlife Refuge, Florida, United States - Lox_Sample_4.5 | ecosystem: Environmental > Terrestrial > Soil > Wetlands | place: USA...
CGACCTCGCTCCAGTCAAACCAGGTCAGCTCGTTGTCCTGGCAGTAGCAGTTGTTGTTGCCGTTCTGGCTGCGTGCGAACTCGTCGCCGCCGAGCAGCAGCGGCACTCCTTCCGAGAGGAGCAGCATTGCGAGGAGGTTCCGCCGCTGGCGCGCCCGCAGCTCGAGCACGGCAGGGTCGTCGGTCGGGCCCTCCACGCCGCAATTCCAGCTGCGGTTGTCGTCGGTCCCGTCCCGGTTTTGCTCGCCGTTGGCCTCGTTGTGCTTGCCGTTGTAGCTGACAAGGTCCGCGAGCGTGAATCCGTCGTGGACGGTGATGATGTTCACTGACGCGTTTGGTCGCCGGCCGCCGTGGCCGTAGAGGTCCCGGGAGCCGCTGATCCGCGTAGCGAGATCGGGGAGGGTACCGGCGGTCGAGCGCCAGAAATCGCGCACCGTGTCTCGGTACTTGCCGTTCCATTCGCTCCAGCCGGCCGGGAATTGTCCCACGTCATAGCCGCCCCAGCCGATGTCCCACGGCTCGGCGATCAGCTTCACTCCCGCCAGCACAGGGTCCTGAGTGGTGGCCTCCAGGAACGCGGAGTGCGCGTCGAAGTCGCTGGCCCCACGGCCGAGGCTGGCCGCGAGGTCGAACCGGAAGCCGTCGACGTGCATCTCCTGCACCCAGTAGCGCAACGAGTCCATCACCAGCCGTAGCGGCTGCGGAAGATATAGGTCCACGGTGTTCCCGCAGCCGGTGTCATCGACATAGCGGGAGCGATCGTCCTGCAGGCGGTAGTAGGCGGCGTTGTCGATCCCGCGGAAGCACAGCGTCGGCCCCCACTCGCTTCCCTCCGCGGTGTGGTTGAACACGACGTCGATGATCACCTCCAGCCCCGCGGCGTGCAGCGCGCGGACCATCCCGCGAAACTCGTCCACTTGTCCGCCGCCGTCGCCCGTCGACGAGTAACCGTTATGCGGCGCGAAATAGCCGATCGACTGATAGCCCCAGTAGTTGCACAGCCCGCGGTCGACCAGGAACGCGTCGTTCACGTAAGTGTGCACCGGCAGCAGCTCAACGGCGGTCACGCCGAGCCGCTGCAGGTGGGAGACGGCCGCCGGATGGGCCAGGCCGGCGTAGCTGCCCCGCAGCTGCTCGGGCACATCGGGGTGCAGCTTGGTGAAGCCCTTCACGTGAACCTCGTAGAAGATCGAGTCGGCCATTGCCCGCCCCGGACGACTGTCATCGCCCCAGTCAAAATCCCCGGCCATCAGCACCGAACGCGGCACGTACGGTGCCGAGTCGCTGTCGTCCGCTCGATCCGGGTCATCGGGCGCATGGCCGTAGACCGCCGGGTCCCAATGGACCTCGCCCGCCACCGCGCGAGCATAGGGGTCGAGCAGCAGCTTCGCCGGGTTACAGCGTGCGCCCGCGGCCGGATCCCATGGCCCATGCACGCGAAAGCCGTAAAGCTGGCCCTGCCGCACGCCTGGGAGGTAGCCCTGCCACACAAACCCGTCACCCTGCTCAAGACTCCGGCGCGTCTCCTCGCCCGAATCATCGAACAGGCACAGTTCGACGGCGTCCGCAACGCTGCTGAATAACGCGAAGGTCGCACCACCGCCGTCACAGTGAGCGCCAAGCGGCGCGGCAGGAGCCGGCTCGAGGGGTTGGCTTATGGACTTGACGGACATCAGGCAGCCTCCTTTGACATGACCTCGGCGAACTCATAACGGGTGGGCACACGCATCGTGCCGCTCGTCACTGGGCGACGCCCGCGGTCGCTCCAAGCTCGGAGTGCAGAGCGCCGCCGAGCAAGAACAGCAGTGCCACGGTGCCGGTCCAGCCGGTCTGGTGGCTGGCCCCGATGCCGGCGCCGTTGTCGCCGTGGAAGTACTCGTGGAACGGGATCAGGTCGTGCCAGTGCGGGTCGGTCTGGAACTTCTCGATTCCTCCGAACACCGGCCGCCGTCCGTGCTCGTCGTCGGTGAACGTAGTCGCCAAGCGGGTGCCAATCTCGGTGGCGACCTCGAGCAGGTTCATCTCATGCCCGGAGCCCGTGGGGCACTCGACCTTGAGCTCATCGCCGTAATACCGGTGCAGCTGAGCGAGCCCGCGCAGGATCACGACGTTCATCGGGAACCAGACCGGTCCGCGCCAGTTGGAGTTGCCGCCGAACATGCCGGTGTCGGACTCCGCCGGGAGATAGTGGACTTCGTAATGCTGCCCGCCCCAGTCGAAAACGCACGGCTGCTCGAGGTGGCGGCGCGAGATCGCGCGGATCCCGTGCGGCCCAAGGAACTCTTCCTCGTCGAGCATGGCCTCCAGGATCCGCCGCAGCCGGTCCTCATCGACGAGCGACATGATCCGCCGGCCCTCGGGGTTGGCCCCGGGCAGGTGCGCCAGCGAGGGTAACGCGTCCGAGAACATGCCAACGAACTCTGCAAGGCGATCGGTGAACTTTGGGAAGCGCTCGATCACGTCCGCATCAAAAACGGTGGCGGCGCACATGGGCAGCAGGCCGACGAGCGAGCGCTCCTTGAGCTGGATCGCAGTGCCGTCCGGCATCCGCATCACGTCGCAATAGAAGCCGTCTTCGTCGTCCCACAGCACGGTGTCGGCATCCGGCGGGTCCATCGCGACCGAGATCCACTCGAAATGGGTGATGAACTCGAGCGCCACGTCCGCATAGACGGGATCGTGGCTGGCGAGCTCAGTGGCAATCTGGAGCATCCACTGGCAGTAGAGCGCCATCCACGCGGTGCCGTCGGCCTGCTCGAGCGAGCCGCCACCGGGCAGCGGCGCCGAGCGATCGAAGATCCCGATGTTGTCCAGGCCCAAGAAGCCACCCTGGAAAAGGTTGCGGCCGTCGGGGTCCTTGCGATTGACCCACCAGGTGAAGTTCCTCAGCAGCTTGCCGAACACGCGCGCCAGGAAGTCGCGGTCGCCTTCACCCCTGATCTCGGCCTCGCGCTCGTACACGTACAGCGCTGCCCACGCGGTTACCGGCGGGTTGACGTCGCTGAAGTTCCACTCGTACGCCGGAATCTGGCCGTTGGGGTGCAGATACCGGGCGCTGAGCAGCAACTCGACCTGCGCCTTGGCGAAGTCGACGTCGACCAGCGACAGCGGCGCGCAGTGAAACGCGAGATCCCACGCCGCGAACCACGGATACTCCCACTTGTCCGGCATCGAGATCACATCGCCCGCGACCATGTGATACCAGGGCAGGTTGCGGACCGAGCTGCGAGGGGCGTTCGGATCCCACGGGTCGACGCCGTGCTCACGAAGCCACGTATGCACATTGTACTCGTAGTACTGCTTGCCCCACAACAGCCCGGCCAGCGCCTGGCGCATCACCATCGCGCCGTCCGGCCGCAGCGTCGGGGGGATCACCGTCGCGTAGAACTGGTCGGCCTCCTTGCGCCGCGCTTTGAGCACGCGATCGAAGTCAGCGCCCAGCGGCTTTCCCTTACCCGCCGCGTCCGTCGGCGAGCCGCCCGACGCTGTCAAGCGCACGCGAATCGAGGCGCTGTCGCCGCCCGGCACCTCCAGCACACGCTGGGCAGCGACCTTGGTCCCCGCTAGCTCGGGGTTGACCGCACCGGCCGTTCCGTGCACAACGAACTCGTTGATCCCATCCTTGACGTAGGGCGACGCATTGGGGACCCCGAACAAACGCTCGTTATTGGTCTCGTTCTCACAGAACAGGAGCTGCACCGACGCGTCGGCGCGGAGCACCCAGTCGCCCAGTTCCGCGTGCGAGGCGCGCGCCGCGGCGATTCCCGGCTCCCCGTCAGCGGCGGTCAGCGTCGGCTTGGGGACTTCGGCTCCCCACGACCATGTGTTGCGGAACCAGAGCGTCGGCAGCAGATGCAGCGTCGCCGCGTCGGGACCGCGGTTGTAAGCCGTGACCAGCATCAAGATGTCATCGGGACTGGCCTTGGCGTATTCCACGACCACGTCGAAGTAACGATCATCGTCGAAGATTCCGGTGTCGAGCAGCTCGTATTCCATCTCCTGCTTACCTCGGCTGCGGTTGGTGGAGAGCAGGTCGTCGTAGGGAAACGCGCGCTGAGGGTATTTGTACTGGCATTTCATATACGAGTGCGTCGGCGTGTTATCCAGGTAGAACCAGTACTCCTTGACGTCCTCACCATGGTTACCTTCGCTGTTGGTGAGGCCGAACATCCGCTCCTTGAGAATCGGATCGCTGCCATTCCACAATGCCAGGGACAGGCACAGCCGTTGCCGCTCATCGCAGATCCCGGCGAAGCCGTCCTCCCCCCACCGGTAGGCACGCGAGCGTGCCTGGTCGTGCGGGAAGTAGTCCCACGCATCGCCTCCAGCGCTGTAATCCTCGCGGACAGTCCCCCACTGCCGCTCGCTCAGATAAGGGCCCCATGCCTTCCAGCGAGCCGCGCCAGTGCGCGCCTCCTCCAGACGCTGGTGCTCAGGAGTGTTGAACTTCGGTGCGGTGGGGGTCATGGAGTCAGAGCCTCTCGCTCGCTGCAGGATCGGTGGTGACTATTGTTGTTACTATCTTGTGAACGCGGCACGCGCGGGTTCCGTCGGGTTCCGGGAGCGTAGAGTCCGCATGACGATCGGACGTCATCCAAAACAGATGAATCCCATTGCCAGCGCCCTGGCACGAAACGTCACCGGCTCCTGCGTCGCGTCCAAGGTGTCGCGAACCCTGATCCGCTTCGGGCTCAATACCGGGCTCGTTGTGCGACGTCCACCGACGCGCGCCATGGGTTCGGCCCGCTGTCGCGGGTCGTGAGCCGTGGTCCGGGATTAGGGCACACCGCTTCTGGGGAGGAACGTCGGCAGTCGGGCACGGCGCTCTTGGCTGGGCGATCGTGCTGGCACTCGGACGCGGAGCCGTGGGCCAACGAGCGCCGGTGAGCGAGGCTCGGTTCGGTGGGCTCCAGGGTTTGCAGCCATAGATCGTTCACCTGCCGGCGTCGGTCAGCGCGCCGGACTCAGGTGTGATGATCCTGCGGTTCAGCCACATTGGCTGATGCTCCGCCACGCGCGTCCGGGTACGTTCGCATGAGTCAGACGACTCGGAAGGTCGACGTTAGGCCTGCTCCTACAGAACAGGAGAAACGCAGTGGGACCTCGAGAGAGAGCTGGTCGCAGCAGAGGCCCGAGCGTGAGCCCGGCGAAGAATCCGCTTGCCTTCGTGATGATCTCCGGAGCTCAGCTCCTGAGCGCAATCCTCCTCGCGGGGGCGAGCACTCTCTAAGCGGCTAGCCCAGGTCATGGGCTCGATCTTCCTGTTAGCCCTTTGGGCCGCCATCCACCCGACGCTCCTGGCCTGCGTTGTCGTGATTCTGCTGTTGCCACGGCCCGAGCGCCTGCTGCTCGGTTTCTGGCTCGGAGCCATGGCGATGAGCGTGACCTGCGGGCTGATCGTCGTGTTCGCGCTCGGCGGGTCGTCTGGCGCGACGACCGCGACGAAACACACCATCAGCCCCATTGTCGAGATCGTCCTCGGCTCGATTCTCCTGCTGCTCGCCTCGTCTTCTTCAGCGGACGCGACCAGCGCTACAACGCGCCGCGCGAGCGTAAACACGAAGCGAAGGCCAAGAAGGCGCCATCGAAGGCGATGCGGGTACTTCAGCGGGGGACGCCCCGCACGACCTTCGTCGTCGGCGCCGTCGTCATCGGCATACCCGGGGTCAGCTACCTCACCGCCATGGATCTGCTCTCCCGACGCCACGTCTCGACCTTGGCCGCCGTGTTCGTTGTGCTCGCCTGGAATGTCATCATGCTGCTCCTGTTGGAGGTCCCGATCGTTGCCTATGCCTTCGCGCCTCAGGGGTCATAGAAGTACGCCTTGATCGTCGCCGGCGCGCGCCGGTTGAGTTGTTGCGCTCATGCAGCCACGCGGTGCTTGGTGGTGCCGGCAAGCAGCCGAGCCATCTCCGCGGCCGCGGCCTCCTCGGCGTCGACCGCGGTCACGTAGGAGGCGAACGCAAACGCTCGCGTGTGCGCCTCGCATCGAAGAAATACGTCCCATCGAGCCCAGACAACGCGAGCCGCGTCGCGCCACAGATCCCGCGCTCTTGTCAGTTGACGGCCGCGGTAAATACCGAAGTTGCTTATCGAACTGCGCTCCATGATGTCGACTGACCGTTCAGAGATTGAGGGTGGACGTTTCGACTCATTGGTTGCGCCGCGCCTCCGTCTCTTACCATCCGATCGCCTACGCAGATACAAAATTCGTGTCCGCCCACTGCGCGGTCGAACGCGGACTACTCGAGGACCCGACCGCGCAGCCGCGCAGTGAGCGCCTGACGGCTCAGGTGAAACCAACGCCGCGGCGCTGCGCAACCAACGCGAGGGAGTTCATCCAGGCGATGACGAAGTCGCGGTCGTTAAGTGTCACTCGAGCTGGCGGTCCAGGTTGACCGCCGCGCTGATCAGCGAGAGGTGGGTGAAGGCTTGGGGAAAGTTCCCGAGCTGCTCCCCGGTTGGGCCGATCTCCTCGGCGTAGAGGCCCAGGTGGTTGGCGTAGGTGAGCATCTTCTCGAAGATGAGACGCGCCTCGTCCAGGCGGCCGGCGCGTGCGAGCGCTTCGACGTACCAGAACGTGCAGATCGAGAAAGTGCCCTCCTGCCCTGTGAGCCCGTCGGGGGAGGCGTCGGCGTTGTAGCGGTAGACGAGTGAATCTGACACCAGCTCACTGCCGATCGCCTTGAGTGTCGAGAGCCAGCGCGGGTCTCTGGGGGCGGTGAACTTCATCAGCGGCATCAACAGGACCGAGGCGTCGAGAACGTCCGTGTCGTAGTGCTGGACGAAAGCCCCGCGATTCTCGTTCCAGCCCAGCTCGTGGATCTGACGGTAGACCTGATCCCGGGCCGCTTCGAGGCCGGGCCGATCGATTGGCAGTCCGCGTGCGGTGGCCATCCGCAGCGCTCGCTCGAGCGCGACCCAGCACTGCAGCCGTGAGTAGGTGAACTGCCGGCGTCCGCCGCGGGTCTCCCAGATTCCCTCATCAGCCTGATCCCAGTTCTCGCAGACCCAGTTCACCATGTGGGCGAGGTCGTCCCAGGAGCGGTGGGAGATCGGCCTCCCGTGTTTGTCGTACAGGTAGATGGCGTCGACGAGCTCGCCGTAGATATCGAGCTGAAGCTGCGTGGCAGCGTTGTTTCCGATCCTCACAGGGGCCGAGCCTCGATACCCCTCAAGGTGCTCGAGCAGCTGCTCGGGGATCTCGCGCCGGCCGTCGATTCCGTACATGATCTGTAACGGACTGCGCTCCTGGAGGCGCATTCCTGCCAGCCGATCGGTCAGCCAATCCATGAACGCGGCCGCCTCCTCGGTGAACCCGAGGCGCAGCAGCGAGTACAACGAGAAGGCCGCGTCGCGAATCCAGGTGTAGCGGTAGTCCCAGTTGCGCCCGCCGCCCAGTACCTCGGGCAGGCTCGTGGTCGGGGCGGCGACGATCGCGCCGGTGGGGGCATACGTGAGGAGCTTGAGCGTCAGAGCCGACCGGTGCACGGTCTCGCGCCAGCGACCCCGATAGCGCGACTGTGCCAACCACCCCCGCCAATACTCGACCGTGCTCTGAAATAGCTCGCGTGTCTCGTGCGGGCTGTGACCGTGCATCTCGTAGTCGCCGGGGACGTGCTCGAGGATGAACGTCGCGCTCTCCCCGGCCTCGAGCTCAAACGAAGCGCGCGCATCGCCGTCGCGCGCCTCCACCGGCGTCTCGCTCTCGAGTGCCACCCGCGCGCCGTGGCTCTCAAACAGCACTCCCCCGGCGTGGCGCTCGGCGCGGTGGCGCTGACGCCCAAAGGCAAACCGCGGCGCGCATTCGAGCTCGAATCGCATCCGCCCGCGCACGCTCAGCACCCGGCGAATCAGACGATCGCGACGCGCTCCGTCCAGGCGTTCACCGACGGGCATGAAATCCTGTAGCTCCCCTACTCCGGCGGGAGTCAGGAAGCGGGTGATCAGCACGTTGGTGTCGGGGAAGTACAGCTGCTTGTTCTGCCACTCGCCGTCGGCCGGCCGAAGCGCGAAGTGGCCGCCGCGCTCGGCGTCGAGCAACGACGCGAACATGCTCGGAGAGTCGAACCGCGGAGAGCAGTACCAGTCGATTGTTCCGTCGCTGCAGACCAGCGCGACCGTATGGAGGTTGCCGATCACCCCGTGGTCGGCGATCGGTGGATAGCGTGCCGGGCTCACCGCTCAGGCAGTCGCGCTTGCCATCGAGGGGGCGCCGAGCCGCTCGAGGAGGTGGTCGCCGACGCGCAGCGCGTTGGCGATCGCGGTCAGCGACGGGTTGACAGCGCTCGACGACGGGAAGAAGCTGGTGTCGACGACGTACAGGTTGTCCAGGTCGTGCGCTTTGCAGTTGACATCGAGCGCGGAGCGCCGGGGGTCGGTGCCGAACCGGATGGTGCCGCAGTTGTGGGCGATGCCGGCGAGCGGGATCTGCTGGCTGAGCACCGACCAGCGCGGGATCGTCATCTGGCGGCATCCCGGTGGACCTAGGAGCGCCTTCAGCTTGGCCAGGAGCCGCCGGTGGGGTTCTGTGTTGTGGTAGGTCTTGGCCAGGTGGATGTTCCCGCCGCGGTCGATCGTCACGCGGTTATACGGGTGGGGGAGGTCCTCGGTGGTCAGCCAGAAGTCGAGCGCGTGGCTTGCGATGTAGTCGAGCGCCAGCCCGGGCGCGAACCGGGGGGCGCCGCCGCGGAGGATGTTCCGGTCCGACTTGCCGAGCATCTGGATGTGCCCGAGCGGGAAGTCCGCATCGGCGGCACCCCAGTAGAAGTCGTTGAGCCCCAGCGTCTTCTGGAACTTTGTTTCGTTCGGGGTCCTGGAGATCGCGATCACCGCGGTGTTCAGGTGCGCCATGTAATGCCGGCCGACAATGTCCGAGGAGTTCGCGAGACCGTTGGGATGCCCAGCGCTGGCCGAGCGGAGCAGCAGCGCAGCGGAGTTGACCGCACCGCAAGAGACGACCACTACGTCCGCGCTGAAGACCTCAGTTTTGCCCGCGCGGTCGGCCACCACGTGGTCGACTGACCGCCCTGAGGACTCCACCTCCAGCCGCGTGACCCTCGTGTGGGTCCGCAGCGTGACGTTCGGGTGCTGCAGGGCCGGACGCACGCACACCACGTGCGCATCGGCCTTGCCGTCTGTCAGGCAAGGGAACCCGTCGAAGCGATCGCAGCGAACGCAGCGGCTCGTCTCCCGATCGGATTCGTCCAGAGCGACGCCGACCGGGAGGTGAAACGGCCGATGGCCGGCGCTGAGGAGATCGTCGTGAAGCAGTTGTATCCGCGGCTCGTGGGAGACGGCGGGATAGGGGAACGGGCCCGACCGCGGCGGCTCGGTCGGGTCCTCACCGGCCTGGCCATGGACGAGATAGAGGCGCTCGGCCTGGGCGTAGTAAGGCTCGAGCTCGCTATATGAGATGGGCCAGGCCGGGGAGACGCCGCCGTAGTGCTCGACCTCATGGAAGTCGCGCTCGCGCAGGCGGAAGAGGCCCCCGCCGTAGACCTTGGTGCTGCCGCCGACGAAGTACTGAGCGTGCGGGCGGAACGCCACCCCGCGCTTGTCGTACCAGAGTTCGGTGGTGACGTAGCGCTCGCGGCCGAAGACCTCCTCCGAGTCCCAGTTCTCGCGCTCGCGCGCCAGGTAGCCGCCGCGCTCGAGTAGGAGGATCCTCTTGCCCGACGGCGCGAGCCGGTGCGCGAGCGTCCCGCCACCGGCGCCGGTCCCGACGATGATCACGTCGTAGTGGTCCATTGGTCGGGCTATACGAGCGCGATCGGCGAGGTCCACGCCCCGCTCGCGCCGCGCAGCTTCGGGTGGGTGAGGATCAGGGCGAAATCGCGCACGCCGTCCGGTGCGAGCCCCGAGGTGTCGAGGTTCTCGACGACGAACACGCCGTGGCGGACGTTCAGGAACTGCGGGACCTCGAACATCCTGTCCGGATCCTCGGCGGGGACCGGTCCATAGCTCCAGGTGTCACAGCCGGTGAGTGCGACGCCCCGCTCCACCAGCCAGCTCGCGAGCTCCATCCCAGGCCCGGGTTCGCCCGAAATGTAGGTCTCGGGATCGTTCCAGTGCACGCCCCAGCCCGTGTGGAACAGCACCGCGTCACCCGGTGACGGGTCGATGTCGGGCACGCTGATGACCTCGCCGCGGCCCAGAGGCGCCACGTCCACGAGCCAGCCGCGGGTCACAATCTGCGGCACCGTCTCCACCCCTAGGCGCTTGACGCCGGCCGTACCCGCGAGCTCGGAAACGCTCCAGCCGTTGTAGCCGCGATCGCCGATCTGTAGGTGGCAAAGCGCGTCGAGGTGGGTGCCGAGCTGCTGGGTGCCCGCGACCTGCTCGGTGATCCAATTGACGCGGTTTGCTCCCAGTCCGCCATGGTTGACATGATGGGCGCTCGTGACCAGCGTCTGGCGGAAATAGCGTCCGGGAAACACCGGCGCCTGCTCGTCCAAGACACGGCCGAGGCGTACATGCGCCCGGACCGCACGAGCCGAAGCGCCGCGGCGCGAGTGCTCTCGGTGATGTGGTTGAGCATCCCGAGCTCGTCGTCGGGGCCGAACGGCGACGGCCACCATGCGGTGGCCCGGTCAGTCACTCCGACGACCACGGCTCTCGGAAGTCCGCGTACAGGGTAAGGCCGCCGTCGACGAAGATCGTCTGGCCCGTGATGTACGCGGCGTCGTCGGAGGCGAGGAACGCGCACACACCTGCCATCTCGTCGGCGGTGCCGGCGCGGCCGAGCGGGATGTGGTCGCCGACCATCGCCGCCTTCTCAGGGTCGTCGATGCAGGCGCGGTTGATCGGGGTGATCGTGGCGCCTGGGGCGATCGCGTTGACGCGGATGCCACGCCCGGCGTACTCCAGCGCGAGCGTGCTCGTCAGGCTCCGCATCCCGCCCTTGCTGACGCTGTAGCCGAGATAATTCGGCTTCGGGATGGCCTGGTGAACGCTCGAGACGTTGATCACGACGCCCGGGATCTCGTCGGCCAGGAAGCGCTTGATCGCCTCTCGCGCGCACAGGAAGGCGCCGCGCAGGTTCACCGCGAGGACCCGGTCGAAGTCCGAGCTGTCCAGCTGCTCGGACGGGCGCGAGATCTGGATGCCGGCGTTATTGACCAGGATGTCGATGCCGCCGAGACGCTCACTTGCCTCCCCAAACATGCGCCCGACGTCCTCCTCACACGAAACGTCGCCCTTGACCAGGACGTCGCGGACGCCTTGGTGCCGCACCCTTTCCATACAGGCGTGCACGTGCGCCTCGGTCTCCGCCGCCTCGTCGCGCGAAGTCCGGTTGTTAATCGCGACGTTGGCGCCGTGCTCGGCGAATCGCACCGCGATCGCCTGCCCGATCCCGGACGAGCCGCCGGTAACCAGGAGGTTCTTCCCCTGCAGGCCAGGCAGGCCGCCGCGTCCAACTCCACGCTCGGCGTAGGCCGCGCTCACCGGGGCGCTCCGAGGAGACGCCTCGCGGTCTCAAGTGTTGCGCCGAACAGGAGGTGTGAGGTGGCCTCCCACGCGACTGCTGCACGGGCGAGGCGCCACGGGGGACGCTGGATTCCGAGCGCCGGGAGGGCCAAACCGTGAGTTCCGGCGTAGATCGCCAGTCCGGCCAAACTGCCTGTGCCCCGGGTCACGGCGGGCCACCGCGTTGCGACGCAGTTGTACGCGACGCCGAGTCCCGTGCCAACGGCATAGTGGATCCCGCGCTGTGCGCTGACGCGCTGCCCGTCGGTCAGCCGGCGGTGACCAAACGCCGAGGCAATCCTGCCAACGATCACCGCGGGAGGCATGTTCTGCGGATGACCGCTCGGGTCCGCGCCGACGTCCAGCTTCTGCGCTGGAGACGGTGGCAGGATCGACTCTGCGACGGCCTGGAGGCGAGGCTCGCTAAACGCCTTCACCCACGACGCTGCCAGGCCAGAGAGCACACCCGCCGCGCGGGGCGCGTGCCGACCTGCGGGCGAGCCAGGCTGAAGGACACGGTGGCGTCCGTCTTTGTGGTTTCGTTTCACACCGATCACTGCTGCTTGCAATCCCGAACTTGGGCTGTCGGGTCTGTCAGCTGAATCAGTGGCGGTCGGGCCGCGGCTCTTACTGGTGCCCACCGAGAAATTGGCCACGTTCTCCGGAGCCTCTCGCCCACTTGGCAAACGCGGTGAGCGAAACCGGCGGTGAGCGACACCGAGACCGTCTTGCCTCCTGCGGCGCGCGCCGTCTCTGCGCGGGCTCCCTTTACTCATCACGGCCACGAGCGCTTGGGTTCTTGCCGGAGTCGCGGCATGGGGAAACGGGCAAGGATCTCGGCGACAGCAGTGCACGCCGCCTCTCCCGCCTCGGCGCGCAGAAGCTCATCCGGGTCGCGAGATCGGCGGCAGAGGCTCGTGAGCCGCCGTGCAGTTCTTTTTTTTGGGTGGGCACCAGTAAGAGCCGCAGCGGGACCCCCACTAATCCCCCAACAAGCCCGAGCAAGTCCAGAGAGGAAACGCAGTGAGGGGCAGAAAACGAGACCAAATGAAATGCGTGAGCTGCCGTCCCGCCGCGAAACGCGTGCTCACGATCACGCGATGCGAGGCGCCGGTGTCTTGCCGGGCATGGTGGCATCGTGGCGGCACGGCTCACCGCGCCGAGTCCCAGCGGTTCCGCGCCACCATCGCAGACAGCAAGGTCAAGCATCCCTACGACATCCTGCTCGGAGACCGGGAATACACGGCGTTCCTCGGACGATTCACCGCGACGTTCACAGGCCCGCTCGAGTTGTCCGATGGGGACGGTCATCGAACCGATCGGCAACGCGTTCGAGTTCGTCTTCTCAACCGTCGCTCGTCCAGAGTCCCCTAGGCGAAAGGAAGCCTCATGTCTAAGCCGACACTCATTCTCGCTCACGGTGCGTTCGGAGACGCGTCGAACTGGCGCTCTGTGTTCGAGCATCTCGACAGCGACGAGTACAACGTTCTCGCTGCGGCGATTCCCCTTCGCGGGGTCGCGAGCGACGCGTCATATCTCGGAGCGGTCATCGACCAGCTCGACGGGCCCGTCGTGCTCGCAGGCCATTCATATAGCGGTTGCGTAATCACGGTCGCCGGCGCGTCGGACAAGGTCGCCGGGCTGGTGTATGTGGCCGGATTCGTGCCCGACGAGGGCGAGTCGATCTCCGATCTGCAGGCGCGCTATCCGTCGCTCGCGATGGGCAACTTCCTCCAGCCACGGCCGTTGCCCAATGGGGGTGTCGAGGTGTCGGTCGACCCACAGCGCTTCCACGACATCTTCTGCGCCGACGTGCCCGTCGCCGATGCGGAGTTCATGGCGCACGCACAGCGTCCGCTCCTGGCCACGGCGTTCGAGGAGCCGGCCGCCGCGGCTGCCTGGCGCGTGAAGCCGTCCTGGGGCGTGTTCGGCACTGGAGATCAGCCACTCGCGCCCCAGCTCCACCGTTTCTCGTTCGAGCGCGCCGGCTCCAAGGTGACCCAGGTCGAAGGCGCCTCTCACTTCGTGATGCTGTCAAAGCCAGACGTCGTCGCAGGCGTCATTCGCGAGGCGGTTCACGCGTGCTCGGCGAACCTGGTCGCGTGATGCCTCCCGTATCGCGTGGGTTCCGCGGCCGCCGAAGCGAACCCGTCGAGGCGGGGCGAGTGCCGCCGGGCCAGTACATCACCCCCGATTTCCCGGTGCTTTCAGCCGGGCCGACCCCCCACACGCCTGTGCAAGCGTGGAGCTTCACGCTCGGCGGCGCCGTCGATGAGCCGGTGTCCTGGACGTGGGAGGAGTTCATCGCGCTGCCGGCGGAGACGGTCACGGTCGATATCAACTGCGTGACCAAGTGGTCGAAACTCGGCACGACCTGGACGGGCGTTTCCGTCGACACGCTCCTCGACGCAGTTCAGACCGAGGCCGAGTACCTGACCGCGTGGTCAGACGGCGACTACACGACGAACCTTCCGCTCGACGACGTACGGGACGGCAAAGCGTGGGTGGCGTACGAGTACGACGGCGAGCCGCTCGAGCCCGAGCATGGCGGGCCGGCACGGCTGCTCGTCCCCCATCTCTACTTCTGGAAGAGCGCGAAGTGGGTGCGCGGGCTGACCCTCACACCAGACGACGAGCCGGGGTTCTGGGAGACCCACGGCTACCACAACTACGGCGACCCATGGCTCGAGCAGCGATACCAGGGCGACTGACCTGGCAGCTGGGCCGCGTCGTCGAACTCGTCGACGAGACACCCCGGTGCAAGAGTCTCGTGCTGGAGCCGCCTGACTGGCGAGGTCACCGCGCCGGCCAGCACGTCGACGTCAGGCTGACCGCCGAGGACGGCTACCAGGCCGAGCGCAGTTACTCGATCGCCTCGGCCCCCGAGGATGAGCAGCTCGTGTTGACCGTCGAGCGGCTCGAGGACGGCGAGGTCTCCCCGTACTTGACCGACCAGCTAAGACCCGGCGATGAGCTCGAGCTGCGCGGCCCGATCGGGGGCTACTTCGTGTGGGAGTCCTCACAGGGCGGGCCGCTGCTGATGATCGCCGGCGGCTCCGGCGTGGTTCCCTTCCGGGCGATGCTCCGCGACTGGGGCGCGGGCGCGAGGGAGGTCCCGGCGCGGCTGCTGTACTCCTCGCGCACGCTGGAGGATGTGATCTACCGCAACGAGTTCGAGCGTGTGGCCGAGAAGGGCGCCGATGTGCAGCTCACCCTCACCCGCCAGTGGCCCGCTGACTGGCGGGGTCACCGCGGGCGCGTCGACCGCGACCTCCTGGCCGAGGTCGCCTGGCCGCCGCACCAGCGACCGCTCATCTACATATGCGGGCCGACCGCGTTCGTCGAGGCCGTGGCCGAGGCACTCGTTGAGGCCGGACACGAGCCCGGCCGGATCAAGACCGAGCGGTTCGGACCCACGGGAACCTGAGACGAGGAGGAGCGCACCATGGAGCCACTCGACGGAAACGCGATCGCGGGCCCGCTGTTCGAGCACTTCGGCGCCGAGATGACAACCACAATCGGCCGTTGCGCCCACTGCGGGACACGCGCCCAGGTCGCCGAGCTCGTCGTGTACATGCGCGCTCCCGGGACTGTGGTTCGCTGCCGCCACTGCGGAAACGTAGTCATGGTCCTCGTCCAGATCCGAGGCGAGCTGCGCGTCGACTCGAGCGCGTTCCGGATGGAGCAGGCGCCCGGCGAATCCTGAAGTCCGATCGCCGAGCTCGCGGGCCTGCCTGTCCGCCGAAGACGCGTCATAGAGACCACGATCAGTACCAATCCGAGCCGAGACCCGCTGCTACGTCTACCGCGGTGCTTGGACCCCGTCCTCCCGGAGTCCCTCTTAAGCGCAGAGGCGAGGGAAGGCGGCGGGCAGCGGAACGCAGGACCAGTAACGGCGACTCACTCGGAGCGATCATCACGGGAGCCAGTCCGTCGTACGCCGCGGGTGGGTGCATTGCGCTCGCGGTCGATTTCACCCCGGACCGATCGACGGTTGCGGAGCCGAGGCCGACGATCTCGATGGTGTCGCCCGGCCTGCACAGCTTGATTGCGTCGGTCTCTCGCTTCAGCAGTAGCCGTAGCTGCACGAACGCGGCGATGCCCAAGACGGCGGGAACCCATAGTTCGATCACGCGGTAGACCAGCACCGCTGCGGTCGCGGTGAGGGCGGGCAACCCGTAGAGGATGAGCGCGCCGACGAGCCCGAGCTCGGTCCCGCCGATCCCGCCGGGAACCGGGAGCCAGTTACCGAGCTGGCCGATCAGGTAGGCCATCCAGATGAGGGCCAGCTCAGGCGACGCTCCCACCGCCCGCAAGCTCGCCCAGAAAGTGAGCAGGTCGAAGACCAGGAACCCCACGAGTCCGACGAGCAGCAGCGGGTGAGCCCGCCGGAGTTGGTGCAGCGCCTCATCGATGCCATCGGACGTGGCTGACAGCGCCGGCGCGACGCGGGCCCATCTGGACCCCTCGCCTTGCCGCCTGATCCGCGTCTCGGCCCCGCGTGCCAGCCGGCGCAACGCGAGCGTCGCCGCGATCGCTCCCGCGGCGATGACCGCGGGGAGCGCGGTGAGCAGGACCCCGCCGCCGCCAGGGAGGACGCCGGTCGCCAGGCCGACGCCCAACATGAAGAGCATCGCGACGGGTACCGCACTCGTCAGCAAGAAGAACGCGACCGTCTTGCGCGCGATCTCGTCGGCCGGCATTCCGCCGCGCCGCAGCGCCCAGACCCCTAGCGCCAAGCTACCGGCGCCACCGAGCGGGAACAAGGAGCCGGCGCCCTCCTCGGCGACCGCGATCTTGTAGCTCGTGGCCTAGCTCATCCGTGTGCCTCCACAGCCTCATACCTGCCTGGTGGATTCGCTTCCCGACGCGGCGCGGTGCGGTAAGAACCGTCAGCGTCCCGACTCTCATCTCGCCGAACGGGTAAATCACGACGAGCCCGATTAACAGACGTCAGTCAAATGAGCGTGAACGCAAGCTAAG
>Ga0335085_10007797_pt1 | contig 16451 bp, 13 predicted proteins | sample Lox_Sample_45_FD_206712 | JGI IMG/M metagenome (GOLD analysis project Ga0335085, IMG submission 206712) | Soil microbial communities from Loxahatchee National Wildlife Refuge, Florida, United States - Lox_Sample_4.5 | ecosystem: Environmental > Terrestrial > Soil > Wetlands | place: USA...
TTCAGCAGGTCCGCGATATTGACCATGCCTCCTCCGCGATGAGGTCCGAGGACGGATCTCTTGATTCTGCAATAATCTCCCGGTCTCGCGCCTTTCATAATGCTCAAACTGCCTTGAAGCTGCAAGCATTCTTCGCCTCTTGCCCTCGGGGCCTAGAATCTCTGCTCGCGAGCGAGCTGCGCGACTTCGGCGCGAGCACCCTCGAAACGGTTCCCGGTGGCGTCGAGTTCCAGGGGGATACGCGGGTCTGCTACCGGGCCAATCTCGAGTCGCGTCTCGCCACGCGGGTGCTCGCGCGGCTGGCGCGTACGCCGTACCGGAACGAGCAGGACGTGTACGACGCCGCACATGCGCTGCGCTGGTCCGACTGGTTCAGCGAGCGGCAGAGCATACGCGTCGATGTCAACGCGATCCGCTCACCGCTGAAGAGCCTGGAATTCGCGACTCTGCGTATCAAGGACGCCGTCTGCGACCGCTTCCGCTCCGACCGCGGGAGGCGGCCCGACGTGGACACACACTCGCCGGACATCCGTGTCCAGGGATTTCTCGACCGGGAAAACCTGACGCTCTACCTCGACACCTCGGGCGAGCCGCTGCACAAGCGCGGCTACCGCAGACAGGCGGGGGAGGCTCCGCTCAAGGAAAACCTCGCCGCCGGCATCCTGCGTCTCACCGGCTGGGATGAATGCGGACCGCTGCTCGATCCGATGTGCGGCAGCGGCACGATCCTGATAGAGGCCGCCCTGATGGCGCTTCGCATTCCACCAGGGCACGCGCGCAGGTTCGGCTTCGAACGCCTCGCGGGCTTCGACTCGGCGGCCTGGAAAGAGGTGCGCGATGCCGCGCTCGAGCGCACCGCGTCACCGCGTGCGCTGCCCATCTACGGGCGCGACCGATACGGCGATGAACTCAAGCGTGCGCGGGCGAATCTCGAATCGGCTGGATTGTCCGGCTGCGTCGAGCTCAAGCAGGCCGATGTTCTTGAAACGGGCGCTCCGGCGGAACGCGGCGTGCTCGTCGCGAACCCGCCTTACGGCGCGCGCCTCGGCGAGGACCAGGCGCTCGCCGAGTTCTACCCCAAGCTCGGCGACACTCTGAAGAAGTACTACGCGGGCTGGCGCTGCTACCTGTTCTCCGGGGACGCGCGGCTTCCCAAGCTGATACGGCTGACGGCATCGAAGCGTACGCCGCTCTACAACGGCCCCCTGGAATGCCGGCTCTACGAGTACCTGATCGTTGCCGGTTCCCACCGCAGGAAGACCCCCGCTCCCGCGGGCTGACGGCCGGCCTGGCGGGCGCCGCTCCTAGTGCATCAGGCTGCGTGCGCTGCTCACCGCAAGGAAAATCTCGCGCAGGAACACCATCAGGGCGACGATGAACGAAAGCATTGCGCCGATGAAAAGCAATCCGATGAACTTCGACAAGTCAATCGCAATGAAGGCGTCAACGAACGCCACCGCGATCAGCAATCCAACGAACAGGGCGCACACGACTGCGAGCGTCATCGACACATAGACGAGGCGCACGCGCTGGCTGAGGACGGTGAGCTCCGCACGCACCGCTCCCTGCCCTTGCGGGGTGAGCTGGCGCAGGCGGTCTTCGAGAGCGCGGCTGCGATCCACCACGCGGCCGAGCCGGTTTGAGAGCACGCCAATGATCGTCCCTACCGCCGTCAACAGGAACACTGGAGCGACGGCAAGCTGGATGAGTCGAGCGACGTCCGCGACACTGTCCGGATTCACGGTAGCCTCCTCGCTGCCTACACCATCGCCTTGCGCAGCGCGTGCTTGAAATGGTGGATGTGGTTGAGTGCCACTTTGAGCTGCTTGCGGTCCTTTGCGGCAAGCGCCTCATCGCGCTTCTTCTGCCACTCGTGGATCTTCACCTTGACCGCGCCTTTGTCGACGCCCTTCACCTCGTGGTGAACGTGCATGTCGATGTTGAGTGCCTTGCAGATCGCCTCCAGCAAGTGATCCTTGTTGAGTTGCGTATAGCCCTTGACTGCCTCATGCTCAATCCCGGCCGCGATTTCGCGCAGCTCGGCTAGAGGCTTGGCCTTCAGTTCGGGAAAGGTGTGTGCCATGCTGTGCTCTCCTCAAGTAAACGGAATGATACCTCGCCCCGGCTCAAGGCGGCTGTCCAGCCGGACCGCATCCCGGGCGGGCGACGATTTCAGACGGCGCCGGGGCATGCAAGAGCCGTCAGAGCGCGAAACGCAGGCCCAGCTGCAGCAATTCATCCCAGGCGTCGCCTTTCTCGACACCCTTGATCACGCGATCGATGCGCGCGGCATGCTCGAGAGCTGAAAGCAGCGCCTTGCGGGGAAGTGTCCTCGCGGCACGAGTCAGCAAGGTTTGGCGCGTGTCGCCCCACACCCGCGCGTCGCGTAGAACTTCCGCGAGCGCCCGGCCCGCCGCGATGCCGCTCTGCACGCGCGCAATCGCGCGAATCTCCTCGGCGAGGATCCACAGTACGCGCGGCGGCGCTTCCCCTTCGCCGCGCAAGCCAGCGAGCATCCGCGCAAGGCGGGCGCGCTCGCCCGCGAGCGCGGCCTCGGCGAGCTTCTGCACGTCGTACCTTGCCACGTTCAGCACGGCTTCGCGCGCTGCATCGAAGCTCATCTCTCCTTCAGGCAGGAGAAGTGCGAGTTTCTGGATCTCCTGGTGCGCGGCGAGGAGATTCCCTTCGACGCAGTCGGCGAGAAACCGCAGCGTTTCTGGGCCGGCGCGCCTCTTCTCGCGCGCAAGGCGCGACGCGATCCATTCCTGCAGCCGCGTTCGCTCGACCGGATACACGTTGATGACTATGCCCCTCGCTTCCAGTGCCCGAAACCAGGTGGACGACTGCCCAGCTCTGTCGAGGCGCGGCAGCATGACGAGAGTCAGTGCCTCAGGGGGCAGCCTCGCGGCAAAAGCCTCGATCGCCGCAGCGCCTTCGCTGCCCGGTTTCCCCGAAGGCAGGCGCAGCTCGATCAGCTTCTTGTCTCCGAAAAGTGAAAGACTTGCACCGCTCGCTGCGAGTTCGCCCCACTGGAAGCCGCGCTCCGCGGTGAGCACTGCGCGCTCCGAAAATCCGTGCGAGCGCGCCCGCGCACGGATCGCGTCGGCGGCCTCGAGGGAAAGCAGAGGCTCATCACCGTGCAGGACGTAAAGCGGCCGGAGCTCGCGCGCAAGGTGCGCTTGGAGCTGTTCCAGTCGGAGAACAGGCATCGCCGGGCGCGGATTCCTAGTTGGCCTGGGGTTGCGCCGACTTTGCGGCTACCATCCGGCGCAGGATCTGCTGGACCATGTCGCTCTGCATGTCGCGGTAGAGCAGCGCTTCCTCCGCTTCCTTCGCGAGCACCTGCGCGTCGCTGTAGGTGACCTCGCGCGTAAGCAGGATTTCGTTCGTGGGCAGATACACCTGGCCGCTCTTCGGGTCGGAGACGCGAAAGCCCACGCGGTAGCGCAACTGGTATTCCTGCACCCGCCCCGCGGTGTTGAAGGAAAGGATGACCTTGTCGCGCGCCTCCTGGGTAAAGCCCAGCACGGCTTGTGCTTCGGTCGGAGAGTCCACCAGGCGCGTCCTGCTCGCCGCGGCAAGATTGCGCTTCAGCTCGACCACCAAGGGAGTCGCTCCCGGGACGTACAGCGTTTCGAACGGCAGTTGTGCCTGCCCGCGCAGGTGAAAACCGCAGCCGCCGAGCAGCGCGGCAGCGAGCAAAGCTAAGAGCGCCGCGCGCATGAAGCGTTCATACAACCACATTGACGAGTCGACCGGGAACCACGACCACCTTCTTCACCGACTGCCCATCGGTGAATCGCGCCACCGACTCGTGGGCGAGCGCGAGCTTCTCGAGCTGCTCGCGGCCGGCGGATTTCGGCGCGCGCATGTGGCCGCGGAGCTTGCCGTTCACCTGGAGGACGAACTCGATTTCGTCCTGATCGAGCGCTTTTGCGTCGATCTCCGGCCAGGAAGACCGGAGGATGTTCTCGCCGAAGCCCAGTTCGCGCCAGAGGTAATGCGAGATGTGCGGCGAAATCGGCGACAGGAGTAACAGCAGAATCGAAAGCCCTTCCTCAAAGACTTCGGCGTGTGAGACCACGGGCTCCCTCGGAGCAGCGCGCAGGGCGTTCAGAATCTTTTGGCACGCCGAAGTGACGGTATTGAATTGCGACCGCATCACATCGAAAGTTGCCTGTTTGAGGTTGAGATGCACCTCGCGGCGCGTCGCCGCCAGCTCCTCCGGAAGTTCGGCACCTCGGAGCACGCGCTTCGCGGGCAGCTTGGGCCGGATCGTCTCCTGGTATTCGTACGCTGATTCCCACAGGCGGTTGAGGAAACGCGATGCGCCCGCGACGCCGGAGTCCGACCACAACAACGTCATTTCAGGTGGACTCGTCGACATGATGAAGAACCGGGCGGTATCCGCGCCGTACTTGTCGATCAAGTCCTGCGGATCGACCCCATTGTTCTTCGACTTGGACATGGTGCCAATACCATCGGACTCGACCGGTTTGCCGTCGGATTTCAGCGTCGCGGCGACGCGCTGGCCCTTGTCGTCGAACTTCAGCTCGACGTCGGCCGGGTTGTAGTAGGTGATGCGCCCTTCGCCTGATTTGCGGTAGAAGATCTCGTTGAGCACCATTCCCTGCGTGAGAAGCCGCGTGAAGGGCTCATCGACCTTCACCAGGCCCAGGTCTCGCATCACCTTGGTCCAGAAGCGCGAGTAGAGCAGGTGCAGGATCGCATGCTCGATCCCGCCGATGTATTGGTCCACCGCCATCCAGTACTTCGCTCGGTCGTCGACCATTGCCTTCGATTGGTCCGGGCAGGCGTAGCGGATGAAATACCAGGACGAGTCGACGAAGGTGTCCATGGTGTCGGTTTCGCGCTTCGCGCTTCGCCCGCACTTTGGGCATTTGCAGTTCAGGAACGAAGGCGTTTTCGCGAGGGGGTTTCCGGTGCCGTCAGGAACGAGGTTTTCGGGCAGCACCACCGGCAGATCCTTGTCCGGTACCGGTACATCGCCGCAAGCATCGCAATGAATGATCGGAATCGGCGTGCCCCAGTAGCGCTGGCGCGATATGCCCCAGTCGCGAAGGCGCCAGGTGACCTGCTTGTCGCCGAGATCTTTTTTCTTCAGGTCGGCCGCGATCGAATCGACTGCGCCCTGGTAGTCCAAGCCGTTGTACTTCCCCGAGTTGACACACTTCCCGTAGTCGGCGTACCAGGGATGCCAGGCATCGACGGAATAGGCACGCCCCTCGACATCGATCACGGGCTTGATCGGCAGGCCGTACTTCTTTGCGAACGCAAAATCGCGCTCGTCATGGCCGGGCACACCCATCACCGCACCTTCGCCGTAGGCCATGAGCACGTAGTTGCCGACCCAGACCTCGATTTTTTCACCGGTGATCGGGTGGGTGACGAAGAGGCCGGTGGGCATGCCCTTCTTGTCCAGTTGCGCGAGCTCGGCCTCCATCACCGAGCCGCGCTTGCACTCGTCGACGAACTCGGCAAGTCCTGCGTTCGACTTCGCCGCGAGCGCCGCGAGCGGGTGCTCGGCGGCGACCGCGCAGAAGGTGGTGCCCATGAGTGTATCGGCGCGCGTGGTGAAGACGCGCAGGACCTTGCGTTCTCCCTCGATCTCGTAGGGAAAACCGATATTGACGCCGTGGCTCCTGCCGATCCAGTTCGCCTGCATGGTCTTCACGCGTTCGGGCCATCCCGACAGCGTGTCGAGCGCGCCGAGCAGCTCCTCGGCGTACTTCGTGATCGCCATGTAGTACATCGGGATTTCCCGCTTTTCGACGGGCGCTCCGGTGCGCCAGCCGCACCCGTCGATCACCTGCTCATTGGCAAGGACGGTCTGATCGACCGGATCCCAGTTGACCGTGCCGGTCTTCTTGTAGACGAGGCCCCGTTCCAGCATGCGCAGGAACAGCCACTGGTTCCAGCGGTAATAGTCGGGATCGCAGGTCGCGAGCTCGCGCTTCCAGTCGATCGCAAAACCGAGCGACCGCAGCTGCTTCTTCATGTAGGCAATGTTCTCGCGGGTCCATGTCGCCGGCGGGACGCCGTTCGCCATGGCGGCGTTTTCGGCGGGGAGCCCGAATGCATCCCAGCCCATCGGCTGCAGGACGTTGTAGCCGCGCATCCGGTGGAAGCGGCTCATCACGTCGCCGATGGTATAGTTGCGCACGTGCCCCATGTGCAGCTTGCCCGAAGGGTAGGGGAACATCGACAGGCAGTAGAATTTCGGGCGCCTTGCTTCTTCCGTGACGCGAAATGCGCCGCTGTGGTCCCAGTGCTCCTGCGCTTCGTGCTCGACGCTTTTCGGGTCGTACTGGGGTTCCATGAACCGTAGTCGGGTTTGCGGAAAAGCCCGAATTATAACCGCGCGGGTCGCTCGCGGCCTGCGCCCATGGCCCGCCTCGCCTCAATCGGGGAAGCGCTGAAGTAAAATAGCGCTTTGCAGATGTCGCTCCTCGAAAATCTCAATCCCGAGCAGCTCGCGGCTGTTACGCTCCCGGACCAATCGGCGCTGATCCTCGCTGGCGCCGGATCGGGCAAGACGCGCGTGCTGACGACGCGTATCGCCTGGTTGATTCAGACCGGAAACGTCAGTCCAAGCGGCATCCTCGCCGTCACTTTCACCAACAAGGCGGCGAAGGAAATGCTGACTCGGATATCCGCCATGCTGCCGATCAGCATCCGCGGGATGTGGGTTGGAACCTTCCACGGCCTGTGCAACCGGCTGCTGCGCACGCACCACCGGGACGCGGGCCTGCCGCAGCTCTTCCAGATTCTCGACTCGCAGGACCAGCATGCAGCCGTGAAGCGCGTGCTGAAGGCCTTGAACGTGGACGAGGACAGATTCCCCGCACGGGAAACCCAGTACTTCATCAATGCCGCGAAGGAGGAAGGAAAGCGGGCCAAGGACATTGAGATCGCGGACGAATTCACGCGCCGCTACGCCGAAATCTACGCGGCCTACGACGAGCAATGCCAGCGCGAGGGGGTGGTGGACTTCGCCGAGCTGCTGCTCCGTACCCACGAGCTCCTGTCGAAGAACGAGGTCCTGCGCGAGCATTACCGGAGCCGGTTCCGCCATATCCTCGTCGACGAGTTCCAGGACACCAACCGCCTGCAATACCGCTGGCTGAAGCTGCTCGCCGGTCCGAAGACCGTGATGTTCGCGGTCGGCGACGACGATCAGAGCATCTATCGATTTCGCGGCGCCCACGTCGGCAACATGACCGAGTTCGAGCGCGATTTTCGGGTCGAGAATGTAATCCGCCTGGAGCAGAACTACCGCTCGCACGGGCACATCCTCGCCGCAGCCAACGCGCTGATCGGCCACAATCGGAAGCGCCTCGGCAAGAATCTGTGGACTTCAGCGGGACACGGCGAACCGGTGCGTCTCTACGAGGCTCAGACCGATGGATATGAAGCTCGCTGGCTCGTCGAGGAAATTCAGTCCTTGCGTCGATCCGGGATGCGCCTTGCCGATGTTGCCATCCTGTACCGCTCGAATGCCCAGTCGCGCGTGATCGAGCACGCGCTCTTCTCGGAGGGCCTGCCGTATAGAGTGTACGGAGGCCTGCGCTTCTTCGAGCGCACGGAGATCAAGCACGCGCTTGCCTACCTGCGTCTTGCAGCCAATCCGGAAGATGAAGGCGCCTTTCTTCGAGTGGCCAATTTCCCGGCGCGGGGAATCGGGGCGCGCACTTTGGAGCAACTGCAGGAGGCTGCCAGAACGCAGGGCACGAGCCTCTACGAGGCGGCCGCGGGACTTTCGGGCAAGCCGGGGACGGCCTTGGCCGGTTTCCTGCGCATCGTCGATTCGATCAGGGCGGAGACTCAAGGCCTGCCCCTGCCCGAAACCGTCGAAATCATGCTGGCGAAGAGCGGGCTCGTCGCGCATTACAAGAGCGAAAAAGACGGCGCCGATCGCGTGGAAAACCTCGGCGAGCTGGTCAACGCCGCTGCTGCCTTTGTGAGCGAGGAGGACGAGCACGATCTGCAGGCATTCCTCGCCCATGCAGCGCTCGAATCGGGAGAGACCCAGGCTGCCGAAGGCGCGGATGCCCTGCAGCTGATGACGGTGCACTCGGCGAAGGGCCTGGAGTTCGCGGCGGTTTTCATCACAGGCCTCGAGGAAGGGCTGTTTCCGCACGAGCAGAGCGTTCTAGAGGACGACGGCCTGGAAGAGGAGCGCAGGCTCATGTACGTCGCCATCACGCGCGCAAGATTGCGGCTCTACCTCTCCCACGCGCAAACGCGGCTGTTGCACGGGCAGACCCGCTACAACGTCGCCTCGCGCTTCATCGATGAAATCCCCGAGGGCGTAGTGAAACGGCTTAGCTCGGCGCCGAGGTATGAACGGCTCGATGAACTTGCGTGGCGCGAGCCGGCAAGGACGGGAGCGGGCAGCAAACCCTATCATGGATTCCGCATAGGCCAGTCCGTGCAACACCCGAAGTTCGGTCAAGGCGTGGTCGTCAACGCCGAGGGTTCCGGTGCAGATGCTCGCTTGCAGATCAATTTCGGAAGGCAGGGAATGAAGTGGCTGGCGCTCGAATACGCAAAACTGACGTCGGCATAGCCGACCTTATCCCCCGAACGCGGGGATCGATCGATACCCGCGGCGATTCCGGATCCCGCTTAGGTGAGCGCGGCGTCAGTTGTCCCGCGCTGCTCCGAACAGCGGCAACTGGCTTGCGCCGATAAGCGCGGCCTGTTCCACGGCGAGCTTGGCGTCGGCGAGCGTCGCTGCCTCGCCGCGGTGGTTCCCGGCTTCCCAGCGATAGATCCCGTCCCATTCGTTCTTGGGCCCGAGTCTAACGATTCCCAGGCGGTCCTTACCCAGCCAGTAGCCGTGGGACAGGTAGCCGCGTTCCCAGAATGCCTGTGCTGCCCTCTTGGAGCCCCTCGCCATCTGTCCGTCCCCTGCGGGCATTCTACGCTCCCGCAGCGTGGAGAGAAATCGGGCCCTCGTGTAGTATCGGGCCCACCCTCCAGAGGGGGGTAGATGATGGACCCCCATTTGGGGGGAGGAAGAAACTGATGAAGATCGATTATCTCGAGCGAATTCTCAGGGCGAGGGTGTACGACGTAGCCGTCGAGACACCTCTCGAAGTGGCCCCCAGTCTCTCGGCGCGCCTCGGCAATCGCATTCTCCTCAAGCGCGAGGACATGCAGCCGGTGTTCTCCTTCAAGTGCCGCGGCGCCTACAACAAGATGGCGGGCCTCTCGGCGGCTGCGCTCGCCCGCGGTGTCATCGCGTCCTCGGCCGGGAACCACGCGCAGGGCGTGGCGCTCGCTGCCCAGAAACTCGGCTGCAAGGCGGTGATCGTCATGCCGGCTACCACGCCCAAGATCAAAGTGGATGCCGTCAAGGCGCGCGGAGCCGAGGTGCATCTGCACGGAGACACCTACGACGAGGCCTACGCCGAGGCGAGGCGCATCGAACGCTCGAGGAGGCTTGCGTTCGTCCACCCCTACGACGATCCCGATGTGATCGCCGGCCAGGGCACGATCGGGATGGAGATTCTCCGCCAGGCGACGCAACCGATCGACGCCGTGTTCGTTCCCGTCGGGGGCGGCGGGCTGATCTCGGGCATCGCGAGCTACATCAAGCGCCTGCGCCCCTCGGTGAAAATCATTGGAGTGGAGCCGTTCGATGACGACGCGATGGCGCGCTCTCTGAAGGCGGGGCGGCGCGTGGTGCTCGATCATGTGGGACTTTTCGCCGATGGGGTCGCAGTGAGGCAGGTCGGGGAGGAGACGTTCCGCCTGTGCCGCGCGCTTCTTGACGGCATGATCCTGGTCAATACCGATCAGATCTGCGCGGCGATCAAGGACGTGTTCGAGGACACGCGCACGATCCTGGAACCGGCGGGGGCGCTCGCGGTCGCGGGGGCCAAGACCTACGTCGCGCGATCGGGCACACGCGGCAAGAGACTGGTGGCAGTTGCCTCAGGCGCAAACACCAACTTCGACCGGCTGCGCTTCGTCGCCGAGCGCGCCGAAGTAGGCGAGCATCGCGAGGCGATTCTTGCCGTCACGATTCCCGAGAAACCCGGGAGCTTCAAGAAGTTCTGCGCGACATTGGGCGCGCGCAACATTACGGAGTTCAACTACCGCATCGCCGATCCAAAGCAGGCGCACGTGTTCGTCGGGGTTGAGGTGCACAACCGCGACGAAACGAACCGGATCGTGAAGGTCCTCGAGCGCGAGGGTCTGGAAACGATCGACCTGTCGGCCGATGAGATGGCCAAGCTGCACGTGCGTCACATGGTGGGAGGGCACGCTCCGGCCTCGATCCGCAGGTCCGGGCGCGCCGCGCCGGATGAATTGCTCTACCGCTTCGAGTTTCCCGAGCGGCCCGGCGCGCTGATGAAGTTCCTCTCCAATATGCGTACCGACTGGAACATCAGCCTGTTCCACTACCGCAATCAGGGCAGCGACTACGGGCGAGTGCTGGTCGGCATGCAGGTACCACGCGGCGACATGCGCGAGTTCCTGAGATTTCTGGAGACTCTCGGCTACCCCTGGGTGGACGAGACACGCAACCCCGCTTATCGACTGTTCCTGGGTTAGTCAGGCTTCGGCTCTTCGCCGAAATAGCCCGGAGCGATTTCTCCCGCGTAGCAGGGCGGCGAGGAAAAAGCCTGTGGGTTGTCGAGAAACTTGAGGCCCTGCGGTTCGCGGCGATAAACGCCACGCTCGGTGACGACGAAATCCGCCGGAATGTCGTGAGGCTGAGGATGGATGGTCCGCAAGTAGGCCTGCTCGTAGGCGATCCCGATAACCCTGGGCCGCTTGTCTAGGGCGGCGAGCGTGCGGTCGAAGAAGCCGCCGCCGTAACCCAGGCGGAATCCGTCGCCGTCCCAGCCGAGCATCGGCAGAAGCACGCTGTCGGGGCGGACTTCGGCCGAACCAGCCGGATAGGGAATGCCGAGCGGGCCTTCAAGCAACGCGATCCCCGGGTGCCATTCACGAAAAACAAGCGGGGTCTTCGGAGCGACCACGACCGGCAAGGCCGTCAGGGCCCCGCGACGGCGTAGCGCTGCGGCAATATGGCGCGCGTCGTATTCATTCCTGTACGGCCAGCAGAAAGCCAGAATCCCGTGCACCAAATCGCCGAATGTGCGTTCAAGGTTCTGGTCGATGCGCGCGCGCAGTGAAGCCAGCGCATCCGGAGTGAGCGCCTCCCGCTCCGCAAGCAGCCGTGCGCGCTCGCGCTTGCGCCAGGCGGACAGCTCCAGAGGCGTCATGTCTTGGTGAGCCGGCAAGCGCAAGCCTTTCATTCGTAGCTGAAAAAAAGCCTATGTTATTCTATAAATAGAGGGATGAAAATTGAGGCGCGCGCTTCTCCATGCGGCGGTCGCGGTCCTGTTCCTCGGCGCGTTCGTGCCGGGCCGGGCGGCCACGCTCGACCCGGAGGACGCGGTCTTTGTTGCAGCCCGCAACGCCTTCGAGGCCCGAAGCAAGGCGCGGCTCGACACTCTCTTGCCCAAGCTGAAGGGCCACCCGCTCGAGCCCTACGCCGAGTACTGGAGGCTCTTCCTGCGCCTGCCCGCCGCCACCACGGAAGAGCTTAGGGCCTTCCTCAACAAGTATCCAGATACTCTCCTTGCGGAGCAGTTGCGTGGCGATTGGCTCAAGGCGCTTGGCAGGAGCGGCCGCTGGGAGCAGTTCAGGCTTGAATATCCCGCGTTTGCCGGCGACGATTCGGAAGTCACCTGCTATGCGCTGCTCGGGAGATGGAAGCGCGGTGACACGACCGCTGTGGCTGATTTCAAGCCGGTGTGGAATGCGCCCCGAGATCTTCCCGAAGCTTGCGCGGCCTTCGCCTCGGAGATACGCGGAGCCGGCCTGCTGAGCTCGCGCGACGCCTGGGGGCGCTTTCGTATTCTGGTTGAAGCAGACCTTCTGTCCGCTACCAAGCGCCACCTGCACTACTTGCCTCGCGACGAGCGTGTCGACGCAAACCGGGTCAGCTCGATTTTCCGCTCACCGCTCAGTTTCTTCAAGAAGCCCCAGGCCGATCTTGCCAAGACCGCCGAGCGCGAACTCGTAATCGCTGCGGTCACGCAGCTTGCTGACGAAGACCCGCGCGCCGCGGCCCGAATTTGGGAGACGGGGCTCGTCGAGGCCTTTCCGCCCGAAGACCGGGGTTACGTCTGGCTGCTCCTCGCCATGCGGGGAGCGCGGCGCCACCTGCCCGAGTCGCTCGATTGGTTCGCCGCGGCCGGCGACCGGGCGCTGACCGACGACCAGCTCGCGTGGCGCGCGCGGATTGCGCTTCGCGGGCGCAAATGGGCCGAGGTGAGAAACTCGATCGACCGCATGTCGCCTTTGGCAAAGAGCGAGCCGGCCTGGACCTACTGGTACGGACGCGCCGAACGCGCTCTCGGCAACCCGCTCGAATCGAGGGGCTATTTCGAGCGTATCGCGGCGCAACACCACTTCTATGGGCGTCTCGCGGCAGAGGAACTGGGCATGGCGTTCCGGGTCCCCTCTCGCGCTCCGCTGCCGACCGAGGAAGAGATTGCCGAAGCTGCGGCGGTTCCCGGTTTGAAGCGGGCCCTCGCGTTGTATCGGACAGACATGCGCACCGAGGCGACGCGCGAATGGCTGTGGACGATACGCGGCATGGACGACCGCCGGCTGCTGGCTGCCGCGGAACTGGCGCGCCGCAACGAGGTCTGGGACCGCGCCATCGGCACCGCGGACCGGACCGTGCTCGAGCATGATTTTTCGGTTCGCTATCTTGCGCCGTATCGCGAACTCCTCGCCGAGCAGGCGCGCACGCGAGAGCTCGAGGAGCCGTGGGTGCTCGGCGTCATTCGTCAAGAAAGCCGTTTCATCACGGGTGCAAGATCCTCGACCGGGGCAACCGGGCTAATGCAGGTCATGCGCAACACCGCAAGGTGGGTGGTGCAGAGAACGCACATGAAAGGGTTTTCCTGGACCCGCCTCTCCGATCCGAGTGTGAATGCGGCGCTCGGCACGTACTACTTGCGCCATGTGCTCGATCAGTTCGACGGCAACCCGGTCGTTGCGGCGGCCGCCTACAATGCCGGACCCAGCCGCGCGCGCCAATGGCGAGGCACCGAGCCTATCGAAGGCGCGATTTTCGCCGAGACAATTCCCTTCGGGGAGACGCGCGACTACGTCAAGAAGGTCATGGCGAACACTTTCTACTATGCTGCGGTGCTTGGCGCCGAGGCGAGGCCGCTCAAGGCGCGCTTGGGAACGGTTGCGCCCCGTCGGGGCTCGGACATCGTGGCGATGCGGGTCTGGCCCAGCAATCCCTGAGAAAGAAAGCGCGCGGCGAAGCGCACGGGGACACGCAGTTTTTTGAGATAATGTGCTTTCTGTGCGCTCGGTAGTTCAGGCCCTTTCGCCATGAGCCGTTTCCTGGTCCTCGGGGGCAGCGGTTTTGTCGGCCGCCACCTGATCCATGCGCTTTCGCGGGAAGGCCATTTCGTCGTCGTGCCCACGCGCCGGCGCGAGCGCGCCAAGCACCTGATCCTCCTGCCGACCGTGGATGTCGTCGAAGCCGACGTGCACGATCCCGCCATACTCGCCCGGCTTGCTGCAGGCAGCGACGCGGTGATCAATCTGGTGGGCATACTTCAGGGACGCCCGGGCTATCCTTACGGCCCGGACTTTGCCCGGGTCCACGTCGAGCTTCCGAAGAAGGTCGTCGAAGCCTGCGCGAAGAGCCGGGTCGCGCGCCTGCTTCACATGAGCGCGTTGCAGGCTCAGCCGGATGGTCCGAGCCAATATCTGCGTTCCAAGGGCGAAGGCGAGGCCTGGGTACTCGCGGCCCAAAACGAGCTGGCGGTGACGGTGTTCCGGCCCTCGGTTATTTTCGGACCAGAGGATCGATTTCTCAACCTGTTTGCAGGACTTCAGCGGTGGCTGCCTGTCTTGTTTCTCGGTTGCCCGGAGGCCCGGTTCCAGCCGGTGTTCGTCGGAGACGTGGCGCGCTGCATCAAAGCGAGCATCACCGACCGGGACAGCCATGGCGCGCGTTACGACTTGTGTGGCCCGCGCATCTATACCCTGCGCGACCTCGTCAGGTACGCGGGATCGGCAAGCGGCCATCCTCGACCGATCATCGGGTTGTCGGACCGCCTTTCCTATCTGCAGGCGTGGGCGATGGAATGGGTCCCCGGCGAGCTGCTCTCGCGCGACAACTACTACTCGATGCAGGTCGACAGCATTTCGAACAGCAAATTTCCATTCGGCATCGAACCCACGCCCCTCGAGGCGGTGGCGCCGACCTACCTGGGGGCCGGGCATTCCGCCTCGCGTGACGGCGAGTTTCGCTACAGAGCCGGCCGGTAGCACCGAATACCCGCCCGCGTGAAAATCTACGCCGTCGGCGGTGCGGTTCGCGATGAACTCCTTGGCCTCCCCGTGGCTGACCGCGACTACGTGGTAGTCGGCGGCACGCCGGAGGAAATGGTGCGACTCGGCTACAAACCGGTCGGCAGGGACTTTCCGGTGTTCCTGCACCCTCAGACCAACGAGGAATACGCGCTTGCGCGCACCGAGCGCAAAGTCGCGCGCGGTTACAGAGGTTTCCTCATCCGGGCCGCGCCGGATGTGACACTGGAGCAGGACCTCGAGCGGCGCGACCTCACGATAAACGCCATGGCTCGCGACGAAGCAGGACGGCTGATCGATCCTTTCGGCGGGGCGGGCGACCTGGAGCGCGGATTGCTGCGACACGTCAGTCCCGCCTTTGCCGAGGACCCTGTCCGGATCTTGCGAGTGGCGCGCTTCGCCGCTCGCTTCGGCTTCGCGGTCGCGCCTGAAACCATGGCGTTGATGCGAAGCATGGTCGTGAACGGCGAGGCCGACGCCTTGGTGCCCGAGCGCGTCTGGCAGGAGTTTTCCCGCGGCCTGATGGAGGGCGAGGCCGCTCTCATGTTCCAGGTGCTCGCCGAGGCGCGGCTCCTCGAGCGGCTCCTTCCGGAACTCAAGCTCGCGTTCGAGCATGGACGTCCCGCCAACGATTCGGCGCGGGTTCTGGTGCACTCGCTTGGCTGTGCAGCAACCGAACGGCTCGGTCTTGCGCCACGCTTCGCGCTCGTCGCTTCGCGTGCGGGATCCGGCGAGCTGGCACGCATGCTGAGCGAGCGCCTCAGGGCGCCAGTTGATTGCCGCGATCTCGCGCTGCTCGCCGTGTTGCATGGGGAAGCCGTCGAGCATGCGGCCGGATACGGCGCCGAGGAATTGCTGAAGCTGCTTGAGCGTTGCGATGCCTTGCGCCGGTCCGAGCGCTTCCACGAATTGCTCGCGGTGTGCGAATGCATAGAGCGCGGTGAACGGGGTTGGGGCGAGATCCCTTATCCGCCGCGCGTACGGCTCCGGCGGGCTCTCGCGGCGGCCGCGGGGACCGATGCCGGTGCCGTCGCCGCCGGAAGCGCAAAGGCCGACATTCCCGCAAAGGTGCGCAAGGCGCGAATTGCCGCGATCGAGGCGCTCGGGTGAACAGCGCACGCGAGGGCGGGCGCAAGACTGCGAGAGGTCGAACCCGCAGATGTTCCCCGTAGAGGCGACACGGAAGAAGCTCGCCGCGCTCGAACGGCGGCTCGCCGCGCGATCCCGCCCGGACGATCAGAGAATCCGAACCAGCAGCGTGAGAGCGAGCGAGAGCAGGACCGTGCTCGTAAACGGAAGATAGTAGACCCGGCCCCGATAGCGCACCACGACATCGCCGGGCAGGCGGCCCAAGCCCAGTCTGGCGAGCCAGGGTGCGAGCGCAGTGAGCACGAGGAGCGCGGCGACGAGCGTCAGGACCCACTTCAACATCGCGCCACTTTAGCAGAGGAGCGGAAATGATCGAGCTTTACACCTGGAGCACGCCCAACGGCCGCAAGGTCTCCATCATGCTGGAGGAATGCGGCCTCGCCTACAGCGTACATAGAATCAATATCGGTGCGGGCGAACAGTTCGCTTCCGAGTATCTCGCCATCAATCCGAACGCCAAGATTCCCTCGATCGTCGATCCCGCGGGCCCGGAGGGGGCGCCGATCCGGATGATGGAGTCGGGGGCCATCCTGATCTACCTCTCGGAGAAGACCGGAAAACTGCTGCCGCAGAGCAGCCGCGGCAGGTACAAGGCGCTCGAGTGGCTGATGTTTCAGATGGGGCACATCGGGCCGATGTTCGGGCAGGTGCATCATTTCGTGCGCTACGCGAAGGAGCAGGTTCCCTACGCGATCGAGCGCTACGTGAAGGAAAAGGACCGTCTCTACGGCGTGCTCGACAGGCGCCTGGGCGAGGTCGAGTATCTCGCGGAAGAGTACTCGATCGCCGACATCGCGACCTATCCCTGGGTCGCGCGCCACGAGTGGCACAAGACCGACCTCAACAATTTCCCGAACGTGAAGCGCTGGTTCGACGCGATCGGCGCGCGGTCGGCGGTGAAGCGCGGGATG
>Ga0335085_10007798_pt1 | contig 16450 bp, 15 predicted proteins | sample Lox_Sample_45_FD_206712 | JGI IMG/M metagenome (GOLD analysis project Ga0335085, IMG submission 206712) | Soil microbial communities from Loxahatchee National Wildlife Refuge, Florida, United States - Lox_Sample_4.5 | ecosystem: Environmental > Terrestrial > Soil > Wetlands | place: USA...
CTTCGTTGGCGCGGTGGACCAGCTCGTCCTTGTCGAGCAGCAGCGTGCGTCCCGCATCGACAGCGAGCACGGTGGTGTTGGTCTCGCGCATTACGTCGATGGTTGCAAGGCCGGCCACCGGAACATCGAACAGCAGGTGCCGGCGCCGTCGCGACACCTTGATCAGGCGTAGGGGACGCCCATTTACCAGCCCGGCGGCGCGGCGGAGCATGGCATCAGTGCCCTCCATCGCTTCCACCGCTACCGCCGAGCGCTCGCACACCGCCACGCTTTGTCCGACATCGAGCATCGCGAGTTTATTTGCCACTCGCCGGCCGTAATGGATATCCTTCTCCTCGTCCGCGTTCGGCTGACGCTTGGTGAGGGGGCCGAGCCCGGCCAGCAGCGGCTTCAGCAGCAGCGTGGAATCCACCAGGCGAATGCCTTCGTCTTCCAGCACGCGGGCCACGCCGCCGATCAACGCATCGGTGTTCTTCGCGCGCAGCGAAGTGAGAACCTTCAGCAGCCGCCAGTCCGGCCGGATCGAAGAGAAGATGCTGACGTGCTTCACCTGGCCGGCCATGATCAGCTCAGTGAGCTGCTCCTCTTTGAGGATTTCGATCAGCCGGCTGAGTTGCCCGATGGAGAGCCAGTAACACCGTGCAGCAAGAGTCTCAATTTCCGGTGACGCCTCTTCCCTGATGCCGATGGCGACGATCTCGTGCCCCATCGCGCGCGCGGTCTCAAGCGCCAGAATCGGGAAGCGGCCGTTGCCGGCGATCAGCGCGTAGCGGCTCATTTGATGAACCCGCGTTTGGCGGTACGGATGAACTCGATCAGCGTGTCGCGTTCGGCCGAGGCGGGCACTTCTGCGTCGATGCGTTCCAGCGCCTGCGTGGTGTTCAGGCCGGACTTCGTCAGCAGCCGGAACGCTTTGTGCAACTCGTCGATGATCTGCGCGCTGACGCCGCGCCGTTCGAGCCCTGTCTTGTTCGTCCCGAACACATGCACTTCACGCTCCGAGACCGTCATCGAGTAAGGCAGCACATCCTGGGTAATCACGCTGTAGCCGCCGACGATCGAATGCCGGCCGATGCGGCAGAACTGATGCACAGCCGAACCGGCGCTGATCACCGCCCAGTCTTCAATGGCAACGTGCCCGCCGATGGTCGCGCCGTGACCGAAGACGATGTGGCTGCCGGCCTGGACATCGTGCGCGACGTGCACATACGCCATCAGCAGGTTGCCGTCGCCAACGGATGTGATCATGCCGCCGCCTTCGGTGCCACGATGAATGGTGACAAATTCGCGCACCCGGTTCCGATGGCCGATGCGCGTCTCCGACCGCTCGCCTTTGTACTTCAAGTCCTGCGGCGCGAATCCCACCGTTGAAAACGGGAAGAAAACGTTCTCGTCGCCGATTGTGAGCGGCCCTTCCATGCACACGTGCGCCATCACACGGGTGCGCTCGCCGATGAGCACATCCGCGCCGATCGTGCAATACGGCCCGATTTCGGCGGATTCGGCGATCTGTGCGGCGGGATCAACGATGGCAGTCGGATGGACCGGCATGCTGCGCGCTTCAGTCGACGATGGCTGGCTCGGGCGTCGCGTTCATCACCCGGTCGGCGAGTTTGCACATCACCTGCGCCTCGGCCACGACGACTCCGTCCACGGTTGCCTTGCCATACATCTTGGCAACGCTGGCTTTGCGCTTGCCCACCATCATCTCGATCCGGAGGGTGTCGCCGGGGCGAACCGGCCGGCGGAACTTGGCCTCTTCCACCGACGCCAGCAGGACGAGCTTGCTGGCCCGATCGGGAATGCTCTTCAGCACCAGCACGCCCGCCACCTGGGCCATGGCCTCCACAATGAGCACGCCCGGCATTACGGGGAAGTCGGGAAAGTGGCCCATCATGAACGGCTCGTTATAAGTGACATTCTTGATGCCGACCACACGGTCCTCTTCCAGTTCGAGAATCGAATCGACCAGCAAAAAAGGATATCGGTGCGGAAGGATTTCGCGAATGGCGTCGTTATCGAGCAGAACAGGCATGTGAGGAAAGACATATTATACGCCCGCGCGATGAACCCGGCTTCCATGGGGACACGGCGGCCACCATGACGAATTACAGCCCGCTGACGACCGGGGGATGGAAAACAACCTCCGCCTCGCCAGCCCCGCTCATTGCCACACCCCGCCCCGGCTTCATGATACAGTTTGAGCATAGTCTCGGCCCGACATAGATGTCCGTCCAGATCCTTGTACAAGGCAGGCTTTTCGGCGCGCGTGAGTTTCTGCTTGCGCCCGTTCCCGCGCACCTCGACCGTGCACGGCAGGAAGCGTTCGTAACCGGACGCTCGCACTGGATCAGTCTGCTCGCGGAAGTCCTGCCGCGCGCGCTCATCGCGGAACTTCACCTCTCCAGGATGTTGCTCGGCGCGAGCGGTGGAGAGCAGTTCGTCGTCATTCTGCCCGGAGAGGCGCGTGAAAAGGCCGAGGAGTTCCTCAACGCGGCGCGGGACCAGATTCACGCGATCAGCGGAGGCCGGCTCGATCTCCTCTGGGGAGTCACCGAAAGCCTGGGGGACTGGACCGTGGTCCGCAAGCGCCTCAACGAGTCCATGTCGCGCCGCCGCCTCACGCCGCTGGCCGAGGCAGGCAATGCCTTTTTCGATCAAACGCCGGTCGCGCCGTCGGAAGAAGACGAAGCGTACTTCATCGACAGCCTGAGCCTGCAATTGCATGACGCGCGCAGCGTCTCGTGGAACCCCGATCAACCCGCCCGCATCATGCCCGGCGATGGCGGCAGACACGCGTGGCCGCTCAGCAACACCGCCGGGGGCGCCAGCGCCGACGCCATTCCGCTGGCCCGCCAGGCGGCGCTCAACGACGACGGTCATCCGTCGGCCACCACCCTGATGCTCGCGCGCCGCGCGCAGGGCCGTCCCGCATGGGGCGTTCTTCGAGGCGATGTGGACGACTTCACCATCCGCGTCCGCCGCGCACAGAGCATCGAGGAGCACGTTACCGTCTCCGTCCTCTATAAGCAGTTCTTCGCGGGTGAACTCGAAGTCCTCTGCTCCATGCCGGAGTTCTGGAACAAGGTCAGCCTGCTTTACTCCGGTGAAGACGATTTCGCCGTGTACGGCGCCTGGGACGCTCTGATCGGCCTTGCGCGCGAAGTGCAGCGCGTGTTCGAACGCTTCGCTCAGGAAGCGCTGAAAGATCTTCCCGGCCGCGAGGGCAAGACCATCACCATGGCTCTTGAACTGGCGCCCGACGACGAAACCTCGCTCGCCTCCGTCTTCGGACGCGCGGGAGACGGGCTCGCCATCGCCAAAGCCTCCGACAAAGACTGCTTTTGCTTCCTCGGCCGGACCCTCGAATGGCCGCAGGTAGCCGACGCAGCCGAACTCAAGGACGAACTCATCCGCATGGTCACCGACTTCGGCATCGAAGCGGGCTACATCCACGAACTATGCGGCATCTACCGCCAGACGAAAAAGAGCGGCTCGGCAAAGCGGCCGGAGAGGCCATGGCGCTTCCACCGGCGGCTGAGCCGGATTCTGGGCAGTTCGCGCTCGCGCGATTTTCAGCGCGCACGCACCAGTCTGGTGACCGACCTCGCGGGCAAGAACCCCGCCAACCTGAAACTGCGGCCGTCCGGCCGGGTCGCGCTCGAATGGGCGCGGCTGCTGACCGAAACTCCGCAATCGGAAACAATGGAGACCGCCGCCTGGTAGCGGCAAGCGAGATTCTCATGGCAGACGAACCGAAGGAACAACCGAAGGGTCGCGAAGGCCGCCCGCCTCGGGAAGGTGGCGGCAACCGCGGTCCGCGCGAAGGCGGACGGGGTCCCCGTCCCGATAGCGACCGGCGTGAAGGCGGACGCGGCGACGACCGCCGCGGTCCCCGCTTTGAAGGTCCGCCCGAAATCGAACTCGAAAAGCTGGTGGCCGACAGCCTCTATCTCGACAACCAGGCGCACGCAATCGTCAGTCGCATGCGCGACATGGACTCCGGCACGCGCAGCCAGTTGCGCCGCCTCTATAACGCCGTGCGCCGCGCCGTGCGCGCTCCGGAAAATGAGCGCCAGCACGAATTCGTCATGGTGCGCGCGCGTCTGGCCTACACCATTGCCCGGCACTCGCTGCGCAGCCTCGATTCGCTCGAAAAGCTGCTGCTGCAGGTCACCCGCCGCAACGACGCGCGCGGCTACGAGCGCTTCCGCGATCTGTTTGAAGCCATCGTCGCCTACAACGAGTAGCCACCGGAGAAACTGCCATGAGTTCGCACACTGCGCAAACGGAACTGAAGCTGGTTGGAAAACTGATTCTCGAAGGGGAACTGGAGTGCCGCACCGGACTCCACATCGGCGCCGGGAAGGGCTCGCTTGAAATCGGCGGCGCCGACAACCCGGTGGTGAAAGATTCCTTTGGTCTGCCGTACATTCCCGGCAGCTCACTGCGCGGACGCCTGCGTTCGCTGCTGGAGCAGTCGCTCGGCCTCGCCGTCCCCACTGAGCTGGTGTATTTGTCGCGCCGCAAGGGCCAGGAAGTCCGCATCCATCAGAGCGACCGGCCCGACGACGAGATCTGTCTGCTCTTCGGACGCAATCCCGGTCGCGTCGATCGCGTCTCCGGCGATCCGGTGGAGACTACGGCGGCCAGCCCCGCGCGGCTCACCGTTTACGATGCGCCGCTCATCGCCGAATCGATCACACCGCAAATGCGTGAGAACCTCGACGACGAGCTGACCGAGGTGAAGAGCGAAAACGCCATCGACCGCATCACGTCGCAGGCCAATCCGCGCACGCTGGAGCGCGTTCCGGCCAGCGCCCGCTTCCGCATCCGGCTGATCATCGATGTTCTCTGCGAAGAGGACAAGGAACTGCCGGCGCGCGTGGTCGAAGCGCTGCGCCTGCTCGAGGACGATGCCCTCGGCGGCGGCGGATCGCGCGGCAGCGGCCGTGTCGGGTTGCTGAACCTGCGTCTGGCGTGGCGCAATCGCGATTTCTACTCGACCGGCGCGGCCGAAGCGGAACTGGCCACCGGAGCCGATCTCGCCGCGTTGCAGGCGCTGGTTTCCGGCGCGGATTTCGCGGGCCAGCTCGCCTGAGGCAGCCATGCACCTCGGCATTCTGGTCCGGTTGCGGCCCACGGGTCCCTGGCGGATTGGCCCGGATTCCGGCGCGCGCGACCGCGTAGAGACCATCTACCATAGCGACGCGATGTACTCGGCGGTCACGTCGGCCATGCTGCGTCTCGGCAAGCTGGATGAGTGGCTGGCCGCGACGGCGGCGAATCCGGAAGGTCCCGACGTCTGCTTCAGCTCCTGCTATCCGTTTCAGCGCAAGACTATGTTCGTGGTGCCGCCGCAAAGCGTGTGGCCCCCGCCGCCGTCGCCAAAGATCCGCTACAAGGGCGCGCGTTTCGTGCCGCTGCAACTGGTGGCGTCTCTGCTGGCCGATCAACCTGTCGATGAGAGCCGCTGGCTGCTGGACGGCGCGAGTGAATGTCTGCTGCCCTCGGATCGCAACGAGGGCCCGTTCCGCTCGACCCTGCGATCCAGCGCGGGCGTGGATCGTGTGACCCACGCCGCTGTCGACGTACACACGACGGCGTGCCTCGAATTCGCGCCCGGCTGCGGCCTGTGGTTTCTGGTTGGCTTCGCTTCCCGCGAGGCTCGCGACACCTGGGCCGGCCCCGTGAAGGCCGCTTTGCGGCTGCTGGCAGATACCGGCTTCGGCGGGGAGCGTTCCCGTGGCTGGGGCCGCTCGGAAATGCCCGAGTTCGTCGACGGCGACCTGATTGGGTTCGTTTTGCCGCCGCGTAAGCCGAAGCCGCCAAAGGAGAAACCGGCCGCGGAGTCCTCCGTCGAACCGCCGGGCGAATCCGAAGCCGATCAGACCGAAGCGGTCGTGGAGGCCGCCGTGATTGAGGAAGCGCCTGCCATCGAGCCGCTGATGGCGCCGCCCGTGGATGAAGAGCGTGAACCAGCGGCAGAATCTCAATCCGAAGCTGTTGCCGAATCCGAGCCGAAACCGGCTCTGACGCCGGAACCTGCGCCTGAACCCGAGTCCGAGCCCGAGGTCGTCGCCGTTGTCGCGTCCCCGGAAGAACCCGAAGTCCCTGCACAGCAGGCCTGGTGGCTGCTCTCGCTCTTCACGCCGAACGCCGCCGATACAGTCGATTGGACCCGCGGCAAATACGCGCTCACCGTTCGTTCCGGACGGATCGAGGGCGCCGAGCGCCATGGGGATCTCAAGACGCCCGGCAACATGATCCAGGAAGGCTCGGTGCTGGTGGCAGATGCCGAGCCGCGCGGCGATGCGCGCAACGTTGCGCCCGCCGGTTTTTCGCACCCGGTCTATCGCGCCGGCTTTGCGCTGGCCATTGCCATCCCTCTGCGGGTGACGCCATGAAATATCGCGTTACGTGTCTGACTCCGACGCTCGTTGGCGACGGCCAACGCCTTTCGCCCATCGACTACATGGTCTGGAAGGACCACGTCAACGTGCTCGACCAGCGGCGCATCTTCCGTCTGCTGGCCAAGGGACCGCGTCTGGACGGTTACCTGGCGCAGCTCAAAAAATCGGAAAAGCTCGATTTTGCCTCATGGGGCGGTTTTGCGCAGAATTTCGCTGGCCGGCGGATTCCGTTCGAGGATCCGGGAGCGGCGCTATTTCTGAATCGCGCGGCACACCCGGATTTGTTTATTCCGACCTTCGCCACCGCCACTGCCGGCCCCTACCTTCCTGCCAGCGCCCTGAAGGGGGCGTTGCGGACGGCATTTGTGCACAGCCGCTGGAACGAGCGGGCCGCGAAGGACCTGACAGAACGAACCCAATCCGGCGATTCGCGCGCCCTCCGCAGGCCCGGCCTCGGCGTGGAGGAGGCCACTCTCGGACCCGGCGGCGCCAACACCATGCGGGCGATTCTGCCGTCCGACTCCTGCTCGATCCCTGACTCCAGCTTTAAAATCTATGTGTTGCGGACCTCAACGCTGGAATCGCGCGCGCCTGGCAAATACGAACTGGCCTGGAAGACCGCCCCGCGCGGTTCAGTTCCCGGCCGCCGGCCCGACGACAGCACGGCGACCTTTGCAGAAATGGCAGCGCCCGGTTCCGTTTTCGAAGGATCCTGGAGCGAGAACGAATTTCTGAAAAAGCGCGCAGCCGGAGGCGCGAGAGTCCCCGACCGCGCCGCCGTTCTGCAGGCCGTGAACGACTATTCGGCGGCCGTGCTCGCGCTCCACAAGCGCTACGCCGAATGGACCGGACTTTCCCTGCTCGCCTCGGCGATTTCCGGCCTTGAAGCGAACCTAGCCGACGCACGCATTGCCGGGAACTCCTGCCTTCTGCCCATTGGATGGGCCGCCGGATTCCTTTCCAAGGTCGCGAACCTCGACACAAGCGATCCGCCCTTCCGGGACATTCTGAAGCAGGTGCCATTCTTCGCGCGCGCGGTCAATTCCGGCCTGCCGTTTCCGAAGACGCGGCGTATCGTGTTCCTCGGCAATCAGCCGGCGACGCTGGCGGGCTGGGCAATGCTGGAGATCGCGTAATCCCGCGCCAACCGGCGTTTCCGACTTGACGCGGGCGTTGAAAGCCGAAACAATACATAGTTAAAGTGTTTTTACGCCGGCAACACCTGCATTTCACCGGAATCGGCGGGATCGGCATGAGCGGAATCGCCGAGGTGCTGCTGAATCTCGGATATCAGATCAGCGGTTCGGATCTTCGCCTCAGCCCTATCACCGAGCGGCTCGCCTCCCTCGGGGCTACTGTGTACGAAGGTCATAGCGCGGCCAACGTCGCCGGCGCGCGCGTCGTGGTTATCAGCTCCGCGGTGGATCCCACGAATCCCGAAGTGATCGAAGCGCGCCGCCTCGGCATTCCGGTCATCGCACGCGGCGAACTGCTGGCCGAGCTGATGCGCCTGAAGTACGGCATCGCGGTCGCTGGCAGTCACGGGAAAACCAGCACGACGTCGATGACCGCCGCGATTCTCAACCATGCGGGCCTCGATCCGACCGTCGTTGTCGGCGGGCGGACAGCGATGATGGGTGGCAGCAATGCGCGCGTCGGCAAGAGCGATCTGCTGGTGGTGGAATCGGACGAAAGCGATGGCTCGTTCCTGAAACTGGCGCCGATTCTCGCAGTGGTGACCAACATCGACCGCGAGCATCTGGACCACTACGCCGACATCGACGCGATCCGGGCGGCCTTCGTCGAGTTCATCAACAAGGTGCCCTTCTACGGCGCCGCGTTTCTCTGCCTTGACGACGAAAACGTCCAGCAGATTCTGCCGCGCATCAATCGCCGCACCATCACCTACGGCCAGAATCCACAGGCACAGCTTCAGATCCACGGCCACGAGTGCGGCCATCTCCACAGCCGCTTCTCCGTGCGCAGCCCCGACGGCGACCTTGGCGAGTTTTGCCTGAACGTCCCGGGCTTCCACAACGTGCTGAACGCGACCGCAGCGGTCGGCATTGGTCTTGAACTGGGCGTGGAGGCGGAGAAGGCGCGCCAGGCTCTCGCCTCGTACACTGGCGTGGACCGGCGATTTCAAAAGCGCGGCGAAGCGAAAGGCGTGACTGTCGTCGACGACTACGGCCACCATCCCACCGAGATCCGCGCCACGCTCGCCGCCGCCCGCCTGTGCAATTATGCCCGCGTGCTGGTGATCTTCCAGCCGCATCGCTACACGCGGACACAGCACCTGATGGACGAATTCGCACGCTCCTTCCATCAGGCCGACGCGGTCTTCCTGCTGGATATTTACGCGGCCTCGGAAGCGCCCATCGAAGGCGTGAGTGCGGAGGCGCTGGCCGAACGCATCCGCCAGTTCGGACATCGCCAGGTGGAATACGTGGGGACCATCGACAATGCGGTCGATGCCGTGAGCAAAGTGGCCGAAGCGAGCGATCTGATCCTGACGCTCGGCGCGGGAAATGTGTGGCAGGCGGGTGACCGTCTGCTACAAAGGCTGAAGGGAGGCGAGTGATATGGCCTCTGCCAGCAACTCGGGCAAACAACAACGCGGCTCCGCCGTGTGGCGTGGTATTCGTTACGGATTGATCGGCATCGCGGTGACTGGCGTGCTCGCCGGAGCCATCTACGGCGCGCAGCGCGTGGAGCAGTTTCTGATCGCCGATACACGTTTCACGCTGCCGGGTCCCACGGAGTATGGGGAGGAGAGCGCCAACGTCCATCTATCCGGAGTGAAATGGGCGTCGCGCGCCGAGATTCTGCGCGTCTTCCAGCGCGACTACAACCGCAGCCTCTACCTGCTCCCGCTGGCCGAACGCCGCAACGCGTTGCTGCGCGTCAACTGGGTGCGCAATGCGTTCATCACACGCATCTGGCCGAACGAACTCGCGGTCCACGTGGACGAACGGCAGCCAGTCGCGTTTCTGCAGATCCCGTTCGGGCCGATGTCGCGTTATGCGCTGATCGACGGCGACGGCGTGGTGCTGGAACCGCCCGCGCGGGCGCGCTTCGATCTTCCCGTGATCACCGGCGTGAAACCGAGCGCCCCAATTGCCGACCGCGCCACCCGAGTCCACCGTATGCAGCGCCTCACGAATGAACTCGGCTCACTCGCCTCGGGCATCTCCGAGATCGACGTGAGCGACCTCGACAACCTGCGCATCCGCGAGCAGATTCAGAATCAAACCGTGCTGCTGGATATCGGCGACCGCAACTTCGCCAGCCGGATGCGCACTTTCGTCGACCAGTTCCCGAACATCCGCGCCCGCCTGCCGGTATCGGCGGAACTCGACCTGCGCATCGACGACCAGATCATCGCGGTCTCGCAAAATGCGGAGGGGCGCAACTGATGCCGGTTAATTCCATCTATGTCGCCGGGCTTGACGCGGGGGGCCGTCACACGCGCTGCGTGATCGGTCTGGTGGAAGACAGCCGGCTGCGCTATCTCGGCCACGGTGAGGTGGATTCCGCGGGCTGGAGCAGGGACAGGCTTGCCGACACAGGCGCGCTCACCGGCTCCATCGTGGAAGCGGTGCATGAGGCAGAGAAGAAAGCCGGTGTCTCGGTTGAAGGCATGGTGGTTGGCGTTGGCGGCGCCGGCGTAGAGGGTTTCGATAACAGCGGCGTTTACGAATTCAGCCACCCGCGGCCGGTTTCGCGGGAGCAGATGAACTTCGCATTGGAGCGCGCCGCGAATGTGCGCCTGGACGACAACCGCTGCCTTCTGCAGATCTGTCCGCAGGACTTCACGGTGGATGGCCGTGCGGGATGCCAGAATCCCGTGGGCATTCCCTGCACGCGTCTGGAAGCGAACGTCCACGTGATCACGGCGTGGAAGCAGGAACACACCGCGCTGGTGAATGCGGTTCATCAGGCCCACTATGCAGTGGAAGAGACCGCCTACGAACCAATGGCCGCGGCCTACGCTTCGATCCTCGCCGAGGACCGCACCCGGGGCGTCGCGCTCGTGGATATCGGCTGCGATTCCACCGATATCGTAGTTTACGAAGGCGATGCGCTGGTGCTGGCAAAGAGTCTGCCGGTCTCGGCCGATCACTTCACGCGCGACGTCGCCTGGGTTTTAAAAGTCGCCTACGAAGACGCGGAGCGCATCAAGCGGGAGTATGGCTGTGCGATCCTCGGGCTCACCGCCGATAACAGCCTGATCGAGGTGCCGTCAGCGGAAGGACGCGACCCGCGCGAGGCGCCGCGCCGCACATTGAATGAGGTGCTCGAAGCACGCGCCGAGGAACTCTTCGTCTTCCTGAAAGACGCACTGGCCGCGGTGGGCATGGAACAGAACCTGCTCGAGGGTGTCGTGCTCGCGGGCGGCGGTGCGCTGCTGGCGGGCATGTGCGACATGGCCGAGCGTGTCCTGAACGTCCCCGCACGACTGGGCCTGGCGGTGGGAATGGAGAACTGGCCGGACGAAACAAACAATGCCGCCTGGACCGTGGCGGCCGGACTGTGCATGTACTCCGCGCGTTTGAAGCTGAAGCGCGAGTGGAAACGGAAGGCGCCAGGCCTCATCGGACTGGTGCTGCGATGACGGGAGCCGCAACCAAGAAGGAGCGGAAGGAGAATCGGAAATGGAAGGATTGAAATTCGCAATTCAGGAAGAAATTCCGCCTGGCACCAGGATCAAGGTGATCGGTGTCGGCGGCGGCGGCTCCAACGCGGTGGCGCGAATGATCAGCGAGGGGCTCACCGGCGTCGAGTTTCACATCCTCAACACCGACGCACAGGCCCTGAACGCCTCCGCCGTGCCGAACAAGCTGGCCATCGGCTCGAAGATCACCAACGGACTTGGCGCGGGAGCCGACCCGAGTACTGGCCGTCAGGCCGCGCTGGAGGACACCGAGCGCATCATCGAGATTCTCGAGGGTGCGGACATGGTGTTTGTCACGGCCGGTCTGGGCGGCGGCACGGGCACGGGAGCCGCGCCTGTAGTCGCGTCGCTCGCGCGCGAGATGGGCGCTCTCACCGTCGCGGTGGTCACACGCCCGTTCGCTTTCGAAGGGCCGCGGCGCATGAAGCAGGCTGAAAAAGGGCTCGCCGAGCTTGCATCCACGGTCGACACCGTTCTCTCGATCCCCAACGACCGCCTGCTGGAGCTGGTTCCCAAGGGCACCAGCTTTTTCGAGGCGTTCAAGCTCGCCGACGACGTGCTGCGCCAGGCCGTCCAGGGAATTTCCGACATTATCACGACGCCCGGCCTGATTAATCGCGACTTTTCCGATATCCGCGCGATCATGCTGGGGATGGGCTACGCGATGATGGGGACAGCGACCTGCCGCGGCGAGCGAGCGCCCGTAGAAGCCGCCCGCCAGGCTATCAGCAGCCCGCTACTCGAAGAAGGCGGCGTGAAGGGCGCGCGCGGCGTGCTGATCAATATCACCGCCTCCAGCAGGCTCAGCCTGCACGACGTCAACGAAGCCTGCTCGCTGATCCGCGGAGCAACTACGAATGAGGATGTGCAGATCAACTTCGGCGTGGTGATGGACGAAGACATGGAAGATGAGGTGAAGATCACCGTGATCGCCACCGGCTTCCAGCGTGAGAACCTGCCGGCCATCGCGCGCGCGGCCGCAGCCGGTGTGGGTACGGTGGAGAGCGTGAGTCCCGCGCCGCCGCCAGCCGTGGAGCCCGAGCTTTCATCGTTCCCATTCGTTGCGTCGCCGGAACCGGAGCCTGTTATTGAAGCCGCTGCCGAGCCGGAGCCCGCGCCGATACCCGAGCAACCGATGGAAGAGCCCGCGCTCTCCATGAACGACCTCGACGTACCTGCGTATCTGAGGCGGAACCGGCGGCTGTATCAGTGACCCGCAGGCAGTTGGTGGTCGAGCTGGCGGCGATCACCGTAGCTGCGGCCTTGGCTCTCGGCTCTGGCGTTGGCCACGTCGCCATTGCCAGCGGGTATCGCGATCCCATCGTTGGCGCGGGTGCGCAGGATGAGGCCGTTTATGCTCACGAGGCCATCCGCATGGCGCGCGGAGGAGACTGGACCACGCCGATCTTCCTCGGCCGCCTTGAGCTGAACAAGCCACCTCTGCTCATGTGGTGCGGCGCGGCCAGCATGTCAGTTCTCGGCATAGATCCATTCGCGCTGCGGCTGCCGGTGGTGTTCGCGGGAGCGTTGTGCTGCGCACTGGTGTATCTGTGGTTGCGCGAGACACGATCGCTGGCCGCAGCGGTCTGCGCGGTGATGCTTCTGGCGTTCGATCCGTTGTTTCATGCGATGTCGAGGAAGTTCATGACCGACGTACTACTGCTGTTGTTCCTGACTTCGTCGGTGATGGTGCTGTTTCGAGACCCGCGGCTGGAACGGTGGTGGTCTCCGGTGGCTTTCGGCGTGCTGACCGGGATGGCGATCATGACCAAGAGCGCCGGCGGTTTGCTGTTGCCGGCGATTTTGATGGCATGGTTTGCGATGGCCAGGCCTGCCGCACGTCCACGAGCGCGTGGAACGCTGATCGCGTGCGCGTTCGCTGCTCTCGTGGCTGCTCCGTGGCACATCTATCAGCTTTTGGTGCATCGCGATTGGTTTCTGGCCGAATATGTCGGCATGCAGTTGCTGCAGGCGGGATTCACCGGACCGGAACGGCTTTCACACGAATCGACACTGTGGTTCTACATCCACCGTATGCTGGCCATCGACCCGGTGCTGCTGTTGCTCGCGCTCAGTGCGCTACCGTGGGCGATCGCCGCGTGGAACAAGGAAGATGGACGCGCACCGCGGTTGCTTGCTTCATGGAGTGCCATGGCGTGCCTCGGTCTCGCGGGGTTTGGCTCGCGGATCGCGTACTATTTGTTGCCGTTGATACCGGCGCTGGTGCTGCTGAGCGCGGAATTTTCTCCGCTGTTTCGGGGACGCGGTGCGGTGGCCCTGGCCGCGGTTTTGGCGATGATGGCGGGGGTGAAAGCCTGGTCGCACGATCGCGTCTGGGGCGTGGACTATCGGCCGGGCTCCACGGTTCGCTCGATGGCTGCCCTCGACCGCTACCACAATCTTCGTCGCCCGAACGAGTTGGTTGTGGTGAACGCCGACGACGAGTTCTATTCGGCAGTGCTGGATCTTCCGCGCGTGCGGTATTTGTGGGTAGCCCCGCCGGTCGAACCGCCACCGGATTATCGCCGTCTGGGCATTTTGATGAGCGTGCGGGAGTTTTGCCGGACGGGCGACGTGAATTATCGCGAATTTGCGCCGCGATTACAGGCCATGCATTTCCCGGACGCCTCGTCGATTGGGACGACGATTGAGGCGGACTCAACGGAGGAGTTGGCGGAGGCAATCGCGTGCAGTCCGAGCCGCGATTTCTTTCTTCCGGACGGGTATCGTCCGGTAACGGCGGATGGCGCGACACACACCGCCGGAGCGTCCGAGAACGGACGCTTCTTCCTCTTCGCGAACAGGTAGAGACCGGTACCAGCGGGAGAATACGGTGGAGTCAGGGCAGCGCGAGGCGCTGCCCTGTGGTGAGTGGTTCACTTCGCCTTGCGGATGTAGATGTTGCCGTTGAAGCTCTCGAACTGCATCTCCGGGCCGCCGCCATTGATGGTGCCGTAAGTCGTCCGGTCCTGCTTAATCTTGTGGCGGCCGCCGCTTGATTCCTCGCTGTATCTCTGCGCCGAACGCTCCAGTTGCACATCGAAATCGGTGTACAACTCGCCGTTGTTGGTCTTCATCTTCAGGCGGGCCTTCGTGTCGGCCGGCAGTGTCACATTGATATCGCCATTAAGCGACGTGAACGACATTGCCTTGTCCGGCGATACGCGGTTGATCGTCGCCGTCACGCCGCCGTTCAGCGAGTGCGCCACCACCGACCCCGACACGCTGTTCAGGATCGCCTTGCCGTTGGTTGCGTCCACTTCGATGTCGGCACTCACGCCCTCGATGGCGATATCACCCGAAATCGAGCCCACCTTCACGGACGTGTTCTGCGTCGGCACCGTGACGAACAGATCGGTATCGTTCGGCGGGTTCGAAGACACGGTGATCGTGTTCTCCGCCTCCTCCGCCTGCAATCCGGGTTGCATCGGAATCCGATGCAAGCCGTCCGCGCGCGCCTTGCCAACCTTATGCAGATCCTTCGTCTCCACAAACACCGCGCCGGGAGGACCCGCCTTCACCACAATATTCCCGTTGAGCGTGTGCACGGCCACGCGACCGGGCCGCGCCGGATCGCTGAACGGAATCCGGATGCCGTCCTGCGCAAGGGCCAGACCGGCCAGCGCAGCGGCGAGAACGAACAGTTTGCTTTTCATGACTTCTTCCCACGATTGAGTATGTAGATATTGCCGTTGAATGCATCGAAATCGATTGCCGGGCCGCCCTTGCCGATCCGAACGCCGGTCATCTGATCTCGCGAATACATCTTTCCCGTCCAGTGCCCACCGTTCGATGGCAGCACCGTTTCATCGAAGTCGCTCCATGCTTCGCCGTTGAACGTCTTCAGGTGCACGTCCGCCGACAAACCCGGCTGGAAGCCCACCCGTAGTTCACCGTTGATCGATTTGAACGATGTCGGCCCGGTCGGGTTCTTCGCGAAGTCCACTCGCACCTTCCCGTTCACCGTGTGCGCCTCACCCGACCCGTCGATATCGGACATCTCGATGGAGCCGTTCACGTTGTTCACCTGAAAATCGCCAAAGCCGCCGTGCACCGTGATGTCGCCATCGGTCACGGTCGAGAGTTTCAGCCGCATGCCCGGCGGCGCCTGCACATTGAAGTCGTAGCGGACCTGATAGTGGCGCTCGTGATTGCCGCCACAGCAGTTGTCGCCGCAGCAATCGCACGGGAACTTCACGTGCAGCTTCACATTGCCGTCTTCTTCACTCGTCTCCAGCTTCACTTCGCGCTGCGCGTCGGCGACATCCTCGGCCGACCGTCCTTCGATCGTCTTCACCATGCTCACCCGCACCGTCGAACCAGGCGCCGCCGTCACGTGAATCGAACCGAACACATTCTCGATCGTCAGCTTCCCACCCGCCGCGCCGTGAAACACCTTTTCTTCGTTCTGTTTCTGCTCCGCCGCCGACGCCGCCAGCAGCGCCGACACTCCGAGCACCATCGCCATTTTCAACATCGCCTTCGTCTCCTCTTCCCTATTCCAGTTGCCGCAGCGCCCACTGCGCGTGTTGTTTCACGTCCGGATTCAGATCGGTCTGCGTGATCAGGCTCCGGATCACCGGGGCCGCGCTGCGTTCGCGCAGCTCCACAATCTCGTCCAGCACCGCGATCTGCGCCAGCGGCGAATCCTGCCGGCTGAGCGATTTCGGCAGCGCCGTCCGCACCATCGGCGTCGAATTGAACCGCCCCAGCGCCTCGATCGCCGCCACCCGGACATTGACGTTGGGATCGTGGTTGGCGGTCGAGATCAGCGCGTCCAGCACTTTCTGGTCGGCGTCCGGCGTCTGTGTCACCCAGTCCACACCCCGCAGCCGGTCGCCCGCCGATTCCTGCCGCAGCAGCGAGAGCGCCACCATCTGCTTCATGTCGGTGACCTCGTCCTCGAGCCGCGCTACCTTCGCCTCGTTGGCATTGGTGTCCCGCCCCGCGTACCGCCCCACGCCGATCCCCGCCGCCAGAATCACCACCGCCGCCGCGGCCTGAAACACCGGATGCCGCAGCCACGCCCCAATGCTGAACCGCGGTTTCTCGCGATAATTCGAGAGCCGCGTGTAGAACTCCTGCCGCAGCCGCGGACTCGGTTCCGGGTCCGGCAGCGACTCCAGACGATTCCAAACCATACCCAGCTCCTCGACTTCCTCGCGGCACGCCGCGCACCCGTCCAGATGCTCCCGCAATTCCGCCGGAACGTCCCGCGCGCCCCGCCACACGTCCACGAAATACTTCCTCGCGTCGTCGCAGTTCATACCGCCCTCTCTCCCTCAAGCTGCCGATAGGTCTGTCCCAGCGCCCGCACCGCCCGGTAAACCCGCACCTTCACCGTGTTCACCTCGCACCCCAG
>Ga0335085_10007799_pt1 | contig 16449 bp, 15 predicted proteins | sample Lox_Sample_45_FD_206712 | JGI IMG/M metagenome (GOLD analysis project Ga0335085, IMG submission 206712) | Soil microbial communities from Loxahatchee National Wildlife Refuge, Florida, United States - Lox_Sample_4.5 | ecosystem: Environmental > Terrestrial > Soil > Wetlands | place: USA...
AAACACCGGCTGGGCAACTGAGCGAGATCGAGGCTATGATCCAACAATCGCTATCCGTTTGGACGAGCGTTGCCGGCACGTCGTTGCTGCCGTCCTCTCTCGGCACGCTGCAGCGCACATCCACGGTGGGGGCATGCACGCCATCGGACGGCCTCAATTCCATTTGCTTCAATCAGGCTGACGTCGGATTTGCTATCGGTGTTCTGGCCTTCACGCGCGTCGTCTCTGCGGATGTCATAGGCGAACAACTTTCTTCGGCCACGGCGCCGTCCACCTTTGTTGGTCAGATCCTCGATGCGGATGTCTTGCTCCGGCCCGGCGACACAAACACCCGATTCGCAACCCCGTCGGCGCTTGCCTCGAATCCGAACGCCTACGATCTCGAATCTATTCTGACGCACGAACTCGGCCACTCTTTCGGCTTCAACCATTCGGGTGCGTGGCGGGCGATGATGTTCCCGTTTGCTCCGCCGCCGGGCCAAATGACAGGCACAAGGCCCACTGTGCAAACTCCCGATGCGCCGCTTTCAGACGATGACCGCACAGGGCTGCGCGTCCTTTATCCAAGCCCAACCGATTCGGCCCACGTCGGCACGATCAGCGGGCACGTACTACCGGCGAATCCGCTTGCCCTGCCCATATCGCCTGCCGGCGTGACCGGCATTTTCCCCGCGCAGGTCGTCGCGCTCGACAATGCAACCGGAAACGTAGTCTCTGCGGTGATGGCGGGCTGGAGTTGCAGCGATCCCGGCCCGGTCCAATTCGACGGCACGTTTTCCATCGGGCGTTTGCTGGTAGGGTCAACCCAAAATTACCAGATTTACGCGGAGCCGCTTGACGGCCCGGTCACTCTGGGCAACGTCATCTACAATTTGACATCGCTGTGCCGAAATTCGACGACCGATCCCGGTTGGCCGACACAGTACGCCTGTGCCGTTCCGGCATCGGCGGCGCCGTTCTCCGCCCGGATGCAGCCGGGACCGTAATCCAAGCCGGAAAAGCGAAGCACCCCCAGGGAACTGAATAACGCAAAAAGAACCCAGCCCTCATCGAGCTGGGTTCTTTTTTAGCTTGAACCTTGCTGTCGGTTATTCAGCGGTTGTGTTTAGCCAAACCTGCCGGCTGACGGTCGTGGTTGGCGTTCCGACCGAGGATGAAGTCACGGAAGAGGTTCCCAAGACAGTAGATGGAAACCATGGGGGCGCAAACCCGCCCTGCCCAAAGCGTTGATCGAACCAGATGTTTCGTGTCGTTATGCTGCTTCCGTCCTTGGCGTTGTTCGCGATACGCCCCCCGACGATCGTGAGCGTGCCGATCGTGTTCCAGGAGGCAACTAGACCTCCGGAGCCGCCGTTCTGAATCATGGCGAGGGACGCATCGATTTCCATCGTCGAGACATTCGAAGTAGGTTTCAGTTGAATATCTCCGCCCGATGTGTAAATTCCGAGCACGTTCGTCGGAGTGCTGGGAGAAGTAATGAGCGTGTCCGCCGGCGTCGAGCCCGACTGTGTCAGAGTAACTGGTTCTTTCGCGTAGGTTATATTTCCAGTAATCGCGATGTTGCCGGTCGCCGTGACGGTAACGGCCGAGCCGTCCGGAATGGCTGCCCCAGAGCTAGGGCCCGAGAGCCCCGTCGTATTGCCGTGGCTATCAGACCCGCTGATCGCTCCGTCGACATATAGCATGGCCCCCTCGGTGGCAGGGCTGGTGGTCAGATTTTGGGGAAGGCCAGTGAGCGTTTTAGATGGATTGCCAGTGGAATTGTCACTAATGGTAGTTGTAGCGCCCGTTAAATCCAAGGTCACCGTGGTGATTCGGCTTCCCTGTTTGATTGTGAAAACTTGTTCGGAATGGCCACTGACGGTGGCGGCGGACATCGTAACTTGGTCCGCGTTCCCTTCGACGTAAATCCCTCCGCCGGTCATCGTACATGGGCAGCCCCCGCCACTCTGTTGCGAATAGGCTACATACACTCCGCTCGTTGGCTGTGTCTGGCTCGAGGGCGGCCACAAAGTGCCGGTCACGGTCGACAATTTGTCCGCATTCATCGTGTCCGCAGTCACGCAAGGAGTGGTGCTGCAAGTGCCGGTCCCATCCAAAACGGCTTGAACCTGACTGAAAGTATTTGTCGGGAGCGGGACGGCCTGCTGGCCCGTACTGAGTCCTCCCTGAAATTGCGGGCTGATCGTCGTAGTGGTCGTGGTGTAAGTCGTGTGCCCATGACTTGTATGTGATGTTGTCACTGTTTCAGAGTCCGATGTCGCGCTGCTCTGGTGGCACGTGCCGTCACTGTACATGTAGCCTACGTTGGCATTCACGGCTCCGACCGCGCCGGTGAAAATGTACGAGCCGTTTCCCACGAGCCCGTTGTCTCCAAAATTCCAGGAATCGTTCGAGAAGAAAGGCCCCGTCATCGTGCCTTTGACGAACGGGGAACCACAGATTGGATACGTATTGAAGAGGGTGCCCCAAGCAGCAAAACTGGTAGTTGTCCCTGTTGTCGATGTGGTTGTAACCGGAATCGTGACGTTGAAGCTCCCAGTCTCCACCGCTGTATTTTGTTCGCTGCCGGTCGAATCCCCGATAACCGTGATCTTGTAAGGATAGTAGTAGGTGTAATAGGTGACGTTGCCGACCGTATTGGTCGTGCTCGTGACGCTGCCATTCGGCAGGACCGTGTTCGTTGAATCGATCTTAAACTTGCCCGGCCAAGAAGATTGGGAGCCGAGGAACGATTGGTAGGAACCGAACCCGGAGGATGAATCTGTGAGGCCGCTCAGGATCGTGCTCACGGTGGAGGAGCTATAGGGATTTCCGGTACCCGGGACGTAGCCGGTCGGAACGGCCTGCGCCTGGAACTGGTTGAGAAGATATTGCCGCGCAACGTTCAAGCCGGAGTCAGAGGCATAAAAGGAGCCTCGGGTATTGCGATAGTAACCGTCGATGAGCGTATCTGAGGAGGTCGCAATGACCATGGCGAGCGTCATGATCATGAAGAGGCTCAACAGCAGGAGCGTCGTGATCAGGGCTACGCCCTTGGAATGACGCCCACTTCCGTTTTGTCTTGATTTGGGTCTCATGTTTATCCTCACTGCTACATGCTCATGTTTCGCGGATTGACGACGATCGAAGTCCCCTCAATCTGGTAGGGGCCTCCGTCGAAGGAGTTTGTGTAAACATATGCGGGGCCAGGGGTCGGCGTGGTCCGGCCGATCATGGACACCATCACGGAACGCACCATGGTGTAGTCGTATCCGGTTCCGTAGGTAGACGAATCAAAGTTATATGTGTTTGTATCGGTCGTGCCGCTGACTAAGGTTGCACCGACCTTGAATCCGATGATCTGGTTCGCCAGGGCCACGCCATTGGCAGACGGCGTAGCGCCCTGCACCAGCACGGTCCGCCGGAGAGTCGGGTCGGAAGAATCCGTCGTCGTGTCAACGTCGTACTTGATTGGAGTCAGCCGGAGGACCCAATCAGTGGAGCAATATTGCTCGCCCAGCATGGCATTGACGTTCGTCGTCATGCCCGTCGGGTCGTTGGAAGCGGACGAGTTGTAGCCGGTGTAGGTGACTCCGCTAACCGTAGTCGTGGAAGTCGCCCCATGCGTTAGCTGGATATAGGTAGTCCCCGAAGCGGTGGTGGTCGTGCCAGCCGCCGTCAGCACGGCGGTGGTGAATTGCGCGCCGCTGTTTGTGACGAGTAGGATTTGATCGCCGGAGTTGAAATTCGCCGAGAGAGCGGTGATCTGCGCAGCGCTGTAACCGGACGGAGGGATCAGATAGAGGGTCGTGCTGGTCCGCGTGTTGGTTGGCGTCGCACAATTTGTGTCGCCGCCCGCCGTGGCAGGATTCACGGAGGGATTCATGGCCGGGGTATTTGCGTCAGCCTTAATCACAGTGAAGGAGTCGAAGCAATTTGCGCCATATGTCGTTCCCGAATGGCAATCCCCGGCAGAGGAAACGACGTTGTTGTTGATCACGACTCCGACCGGCCAGTTCGGAACGTTGATTCCGGAGTAGTAGCCCGCGCCCCCATTGACAATGTCCACCTGCATTTGGGCCACGGCATTTCGCATGGAGATATTCAGCGCGGCCTGATTCTGTTGCTGGTTGAAAATCGGCTGATTTTGGGCAAACAGCGAAAATGCCGCCCCCGCGACGATGGTAAAGATCGCCATCGCAACCAGGAGTTCGAGCAACGTAAACCCTGCATGGCTGCTCTTGACACATCGTGAAGATCCGTTTTGCTTGCGCATGGCTTTCCTCATGGCCGGATCTGGCTCAACTGGAAACTAACCGGCGGTTGGACAATTTGGTTGGTTAAGGTGACCACCACCGTAACCCGGCGGATGCCCGTAACGGTGACGCCGTTCACTTGCGGATTCGACTCAATCAACCACCGGCGGTGGAACGTAATGACTCCGGAGGTAGAGGGAGCGCTGCTGGTCGGAGCAGAGTCGACGTATCCTGTAGAGTTGTGAACAACGTTGTAATACGTTGTGTTGCCACCGGTGGTGCTGGCAATGGATTCCGAAACTTGCCCGCTGGCGTTCGACAGGTCAATATCGTCGTAGTAGTTCACTGAGCCAGAGGATGTGTCCGCGCTTAAGCTTCCGCCTGCACTCACGTGCGGGTCTGCGGCGGGCCACCGGTTTAGGTCCTCGAGTTTCTCCGACGCGAGCGAGGTCGCGAGACTCAAATAGCGGGCCCGGTCCGTCCCGGAGAGCGTCTGGGCAACCAGTGCCGCCATCCCCGTAAGCCCGATCACGAGGATCGTGATGGCCACCAAAATCTCGAGAATCGAGAACCCGGCGGACTGTCTCAAACTACGAGCAAGTCGGGCCGATCGTCGAAAGCGTGATATTCGCATAGTTCGTTACCTTTATTTTTTGGCACATCCCTTGATACGTGACCGTCATGTAATACAAATTGGCTGGGTCCGAAACGTACCCGTTGGGCTTGAATGTAAGCGTGGTGTCCTGGTTCAAAACTGTGGACGCGCCCGAGAGCGGGACAGAATTTCCGACATTTGAAAACGTCGATGAGCCGACTGGTTCACTTTGAATTTGATAGCTATTGGTCGACTTAGTGAAGACGACTTGGTACTGATATCCCTGCATAAGAGCTTGGTAACGCGTCGATTGAATAGCCCAGGTCGCGCTCGCTACGGCGCCCTCGAGACGATACCGGTTCAGGCTGGATTTCACTTGGGGGATGGCGATGGCCGTCACAACCATGATGATCAGGATCACCATCATCATTTCAACCAAGGTATAGCCACGGTTGCGGCCATTGAGTCTGGATTTGGCTCGATCACGCATTGTCCGGTTCATCCTTCACCGATTTTCTATTCCCCCTGAACCGTCTCAGGGGAGTTCTGTATGGATAGAGCAACTAATCAGCCAGGTGCAATCACAACTCAATCTACTGAAAGTAAGCAGCTTAAGGGGTCTTGGTCCACAGTACGATCAACCCCATGGTTTCGTGATGGGTAGAAACTGTACAATTCGAGTTCGGATATGTCGGTGCAAATTGGCGAGATCCTCCACCTCGGTCTCCGCCGGATTGGCGATGAGTATCGTGTTCCACGTTCCATGCTATTTGTTATCAGCGAGATAGCTGCTCGTCACACATGCCCTGATTCTCGCCTGAGATGGCAATCCAATACATTCAGATCGGCCAAAATCCGAAAAGCTGTAGACTTGAGTCCTTCGGGCTTTGCGCTTGACTTCGCTCCTCTCCGTACGCAGACTCCCGCCATAGGCACGAGCACTCCGAAGCGGCAGTGACAACCATAAGTCCCGCCGCGGCTGTTTCACACGCGTGGATTGGAAACACTGCCCGGAAGGATCATCGATGAAAACCAATTACGGGGCGGTCGTCGTTTCGGCCTTGGCTTACTGGATACTCGGTGCGGTGTGGTATGGCGCGATCTTCGGTCAACGTTGGATGACGCTTGAAGGGATCACAGCGGCGCAAGGCCGAAGCATGAATGCCGCCGTGCCCTACGCCATCTCGTTCGTGCTGGATCTGCTGATTGCGTTCGTGCTGGCACAGTTATGCTTGTGGAGGAACGCGAACACCGCGGGGCGCGGCGCCGCAATCGGAGTATTGCTATGGGTCGGGATCGTCGGACCGATCGCGTACACGACCTCCATGTACGAGCTGCGGCCGAAGGAACTGTTCGCGATCAACGAATTCTACCCGCTGGTCGGATTGTGTCTGATGGGCGTCATTCTGGGCGCCTGGACAAGAGCCGCGCGAACGTCAGCTTGAGGCAGTCGGGAGCCGGGCGGCTCACGCGGTGCCCCCCGTCAAAGTGCTGACGGAAAATAGAAGAGCCTGCCGGATGTGTGAAGGCGGACACGGCAGTCCGACCTGTCACGAACGGGTCTGGGGAATGGGGTCGATGATCTTCATAAAATCCATGATCATTTGGACGACGGTCTCGTCGCCGATCTCCGTGTTAATCATCGTATGGTACACAGGGCGGTCTGGCCATTCGACGTGAAAATACCTTTCGATGAAACCAGCCCGCTCGCGATCCACCCTATCCACGAGCTCTTGCGCCTCTTCCTCGCTTTTACCTCGGGACAAGAGCCGCCGCACCTTGTCTTCCCGCGAAGCGTAGAGGAATACGCGCAGTGCGTCCGGACGGTCTTTGAGAAAAAGCTGTGATCCCCTGCCGACGATGACACACTCACCCTTGCCGGCGGCATGTTCAACGACAAGCTTCGTAAACTTCAAAATGCTTTCGCTGTCGACCAAATTCAATTTATGCGCGTTGATACTTCCCTCATAGCTCCCACGCAAGAACGATTTGAACAGCCTGTAGTAGAGAGGATCCGTTCGCTCTTCCCGTTGCTCGACAACCGTGTTGGGGCAATTCGCCAAGCGCGCGATTTCCTTTGTTAGAAGCTGATCCCACAACTTCCAACCAAGCTGGCCGGCAAGCCGCTGAGCGATTTCGCCGCCGCCGCATCCATACTCCCGCTCGACCGTGATGATCTTGATCATCGCGCTTCCCGAAAATCCCATCCGTCATGCGGCGCTACTAGATACCATGCTACTTCCTGTGTCAATTCTTTTGCCCACTCGCTCATCCCACCGCCATATCGCCTCCGCCACCAGGATCATTCTTTTTCAGGACAAAAGCCAGAAGCAACATGAAGACCGCTCCCCCGGCAAGAACCATGAAGGTGTCGATGTACGCCGCACTCGCCGCCTGCGCTTGAACGACCTGGTAAATCCTCGCGTAGGCAGTCACTTGCGCCCTATTCCTGTCCAGTCCAGAGTGAACGAGTTGCCGCGCGAGTCCCGCGATCGCATTTTGAAAACGGGGATTCCCGGTGCGAACGTGAGCGATTAGGACTTCTTGATGAAATTGCGAGCGTCGGGCCAGCAGCGTCGTCACGAGCGAAGTTCCAACACTGCTTCCGATGTTGCGCATGAAATTGACTATCCCGGCCACCGCATTATTCTTTTCCGGCGCAATTCCGATGTACGCCACGAGCGTAATCGGCACAAACAGAAATCCCATGCCGACAACCTGTGCGACCCGCAGCCAGAGAGCGACACTGAAGCCAATCATCAAATCAATCCGCTTGGTGGAATAGAACATGGCGAGGGCCATAGACAGCCAGCCAAAGACGATCAGGTATCGCGCCTGGAACTTCGTCGTGAGCACGCCCATGATGGGCATTTCGATCAACAGCATAAGCCCTCCGGCCGAAATGGCGAGGCCCGCCACTTGGGCGGTATATCCCATCAGCGTCTGGAGGAACAGCGGCATCAGAACTAAGCTGGCGAACAACATGATTCCCAGCGTGAACATCATTAAATTCGAACTCGCGAAATTGAAACTCTTGAATAAGTGAACGTCGACGACGGGCGCCTTTTGAAACCACTCCCAGATCACGAGAGCGACCAGGCATACCGCAGCCGTGATCGCCAATGTCGTGATGAAGTGCGATCCGAACCAATCATCCTCTTGCCCCTTGTCAAGCAACACTTGCAAGGCCCCAACGCCGAGGGTCAGCAGGGCGATGCCGATATAGTCGAGCTTGACCCCAGCACCCTTGAGACGGGCCAAATACGGTGGATCCTCGACAAAGCGATAGACCAGAAGCAGTGTCAGCAGCCCAACGGGAAGATTGATGAAGAAAATCCACCGCCAGGAATAGTTAAAGGTGATCCAGCCGCCCAGGGTCGGACCAATGGTCGGAGCCGTGACAGCAGTAATGCCGTATAGCGCAAAGGCGAGACCCCGCTGCTGCGGCGGAAACGTGTCTGCCAAAATAGCCTGCGCCATGGGCTGGAGTCCTCCGCCACCTGCGCCTTGCAACACCCGAAAGAAAAGGAGAAGACCAAGACTGGGCGCGATTCCGCAAAGCAAGGAACTCGTTGTAAACAGAAACAAGCAGATTGTGAAGAAACGCTTCCGCCCGATCGCGCCAGCGAGCCAGCCGCTGATCGGCAAAACAATCGCGTTGGAAACCAGATAGGAAGTGAGCACCCAGGTGCTTTGATCGTTGCTGGCGCCGAGATTGCCGGCCATGTAGGGCAGCGCCACGTTGGCTATGCTGGTGTCCAGGACCTCCATGAACGCAGCGAGGGCCACAACCACGGCGATGAGCCAAGGATTATATCGGGGCCGCCAGATGTCCTGGCCAGCCGTGAGGGATGCGGCGGAACTCATCGGATATATACGTCGGGCACAACGTTCATGCCCGGCCGAAGCGCGTGATCCTCGTTTTGTCCCGGATCGAGGACGATCTTCACCGGGATGCGCTGGACGATCTTTACGTAGTTGCCGGTCGCGTTTTCCGGCGGAAGCAAGCTGAACACCGGACCTGTCGCACCGGAAATGCTGTCCACGTGCCCCTCAAACGTTCTCCCATCGGAATCGGCATGAATTTTAGACCTCTGCCCGACTTTCATGTTTTTGAGCTGAGTCTCTTTGAAATTGGCGGTGATCCAAACCTCGTCAAGGGGAACTACGCTCAGCAATTCCTGGCCGGGTTGAACATTCATCCCCACCACGACCGTTTTGTTCACTTCTCCGCTGATGGGTGCCACGATTTGGGTGTATTGCAGGTTCAATTTGGCCTGCTCAAGGGCGGCGCGTTTCTGCTGCACGTCGGCGGCAGCGGCGCGCGCGCGGGCCCTCGTCGACGAGACTTGTTGCGGGCCTGTTTCGGCAGATTGGTGGCTCGCCTCGGATTGTCCCAGGCGGCTGCGCGCCTGCTGCACCGATTGTTGCGCCGCCGCTTCGTTTGCGCGAGCGGCCGCCACCGAGGCGGTGCCGGCTTTCGCCGCAGCCACCGCCTGGTCGTAAACTTGCGCGGCCACTTCCTGTTTATCCACCAGCGCCCTGTAACGGACGAGGTCATCTTGCGCCTTCACGTCGACCGACTCGGCCTGTTCCAACTGGGCGTGAGCGGCAGCAAGCTGTTTTTCCGCGGCCGTGATTCCGGCGCCCGCGTCTTCGATGCCGGACGCGGTATATCTCAATTGGCTCTCCGTGTTCACCGACGTAATTGGAACCGCAATGTTCAGGGATTGGGCGGTGGCTTCCGCGCTGGCAAGATTCGCTTTGGCTTGGTCGACGGCGACCTCATAGTCTCTCGGATCGATCTCGACGAGCACCGCGCCTTTCTGGACGTATTGATTGTCATTCACATTCACCTTAACCACGTATCCAGACACGCGGCTGCTGACGGGATAGAGATGAACGTCGACTTGGGCGTCGTCGGTCGATTCATAGCTACCCAGATAACGCCATAGAAACACACCGCCCACAACCACCACGAGCGCGATCACGACGATCAGAATCATTCTGGAGCGCTTCGAGGATGCGCGACGCCGGGGCGGAGAGATGGGCGCAGATTCTTTGCCTGCGTCTCGCGTGGGACCAGGTGAGATTTCTTCAGCCATAGGTCGTTTTCCTTATCGTGCTGTGTGATTCCAAGTAGATGATTTAGAGAGGCTGACGATGCATCATTTGCTTCCACTCGCGATTGCCTTGGACCGCTTGTGCCTTCCGGAAAAATGGCGTCTCGCGCTGCTCTCGTTCCGGGGTGATTGGGAAACATACAACCGACCGCGAGAGAACGCAACCGGGCGGCGCTGGGATCCATTTGAAGGAGTTTGGTAGCCCGGACGGGAGTCGAACCCGTAATCTTCACCTTGAAAGGGTGACGAGTTAACCGGTTACTCTACCGGGCCACACGGAGGCACGCGAGGCGAGCCTTGCGTCCATGAATTCTAGCATAGTCGGCTGGGTTCTATCGGGGCTTCGCGGAAGCCAACCGAAGAAGCGAGTTAAAAGTTGAGAATCGAGAATTCAGGCTGTCAGTGAAAAGCCGCGAATCGGCAAGAAGTTTCACCGATCACCAGTTACGAGTTCCTCTCGTTGTGCTCTTCGAGCCAGGCCATCTGGATTGCTTCGAGCTTGCCTTCGTTGGATTGTTTGGGATCGCCCGAGAAACCTTCCAGCCCCGTTACATGCTTGTGTAAATCGGTAAAGCGCACGGACAAGGGATCGATTTCCGGATATTTTTCGGCAAGTTGAATTCCGATTTCCTCGGCGTCGTCCCAGTCAAATGTGGCGGGCATACGAGATTTTCCTTTCCTAATTTTGAGCGGCTGAAAAATCGCGTTAATGTTCCGCCTCTTTCGCGAAATTCTTGTTCCACTCCGGGATTTCGACTACCAGGTCCCGCGTTCCATCGGGCACGCACTGGCAGCCGAGACGCGATTTTGCCGTGAGGCCGGGCGCTTCGTCGAGTTGGTCGAGCTCAGCATCGGTCGGCTCGTTGCACGACTCCAGGCCCTCGTGCACGATGACATGGCAGGTCGAGCATGCGCACACGCCGCCGCAGGCGTGGTCGAGACCCATGTGAAATCCCGTGGCGATATCCAGGATGCTACCGGGCAGGCCTTCGCGCGCGTACGGAACCCTTCCGGGGTCGACCTCGACCGTTCTGTCCTCGCGGACAAAGGTGACCTTGAATTTCTTGGTCGCGGGCGTGTATTTGACCTGTTCAATGTATGGATTGCTACCGCCCATCGTTTTCTCCTTCTCAACCGCTCGATCGCGTGTGGCACAAAGTCTCTTCCCACGCAACCGCTCGCCACAAACCCGACAGGCTGAAGCCTGTCCTACTGCTTGTTACACGTCGCCTAGTTTTTTCCCTTCGAGTACGGTCGCCAGTGCGCGGTTCATCATGCGCTCGGCAAGAGGCAAAGATGCTTGGTTCAGCACGTCGACGAGCGCGCGGATGCGCTTGTAGTCGGAGCCCGCGACCGCCTCGCGCAGCGCGGCGACGGCGTCCTCGGCGGCGCGGCGCTCTTCCTCGGGAAGCTCGTCAGGCGCTTCCGCCTGTTCGCGCGTGAGCGCCTTTTCCGTAGCGCGCAGCACCGTATCGGCTTCGTTGCGCGCCTCGATGAGCTGGCGCTCTGAAAAGTCTTGCTCGGCGAATTCGATCGACTCCTCGAGGATTCGTTCGACCTCCGCGTCGTCGAGGCCATAGCTCGGCTGCACTTCGATCGAATGTTCCTCACCCGTGCGGAGATCGCGCGCGGCGACTTGCAGAATGCCGCTCGCATCGATCAGGAATCGGACCTCGATGCGCGCAAGGCCCGCGGGGCCCGGCGGAACTTTTAGCTGGAAGCGCGCGAGGGAGCGGCAATCCTTGGCGAGTTCGCGTTCGCCCTGGAGCACATGGAGATCGATACCGGTCTGATTGTCGACGCCGGTGGTGAAAAGCTCCTGGGCGCTTGCGGGTACCGTGGAATTCCGCGGAATGATTTTCGCGACGACACCGCCCATCGTCTCGATCCCGAGCGACAGCGGCGTGACATCGAGCAGCAACATGTCCTTCACGCCGCCTTCCAAAATGTCCGCCTGCACTGCGGCGCCAAGCGCGACGACTTCGTCGGGATTCAGCTCGGCGTGCGGGCGGCGCCCGAAAAATTCTTCGACCGTGCGGCGCACGAGCGGCACACGAGTCGAGCCGCCAACTAATACAACCTCCTCAATCTCCGCCGGGGCAAGTTTCGCGTCGGCGAGCGCCTGGCGCACGGGAGCCATCGTGCGGTCCACAATCGGGCGAATCCAGCGTTCGTATTCGGCGCGCCCAATTTCACGGAAATAGATACTGTTGTGCTGGGCTCCGCCATCGGGCAAAACAAATTTAACCGTGGCCCGATCCGCGGACGAGAGCTCGTGCTTCGCGGCAATCAAAGCCTTGCGCAACTCCTGCACGGTTTCGGGATGCGCGGCAAGATCCACTCCCTGGGTCCGGATTTCCTCGCGCGCCAAGGTGAACAACGCGTTGTCAATATCGTCGCCGCCCAGATGCGTGTCACCGTTGGTCGAGAGCACCTGGTAGATATCGCCTTCGGTGGTCGAGATCAGTTTCAGAATGGAAATGTCGAACGTGCCGCCGCCGAAATCGTAGACGGCGACTTTGCCGCGTTTTTGTTCATGCAGGCCGTAGGCCAGCGCCGCCGCGGTCGGCTCGTTCACGAGACGCAAAACTTCGAGGCCGGCGAGGCGGCCGGCATCCCGCGTCGCCTGGCGTTGCGCGTCGTTAAAATACGCGGGGACCGTGATGACAGCGCGTTCGACCGAGTCCTGAAAGTAATTCTCGCCCCAACTCTTAAGCTCGCGCAGAATAAACGCGGAAATTTCGGGCGGGGTGAAAATGCGGTCTCCGAGCCGGACGCGGATCACGTTCTTGCTTGCCGGATCGATACGAAACGGAAAAATCTTCAGTTCATCCTGGACGTCCGAGGGACCGCGGCCCATCAGGCGTTTCACGGAATAAATCGTGCGCTCGGGCTGCGTCAGCAACCGGCGTTGCGCGGCCTGGCCGACGATGATCGATCCATCCTTGTCGACACTGACCACGGAGGGACACAACGGCGACCCGTATGGGCCGGGAATACACTTCGGCCGGCCCTCGCGCGCATCGTGATAGGCGATCAGGCTGTAGGTCGTGCCGAGATCGATGCCGACCGTTTTGGGCATGTCCTAAGTGTTAGCTCCCTGCTCTTGTGACCGGTGACTGGCAACAAGTGACCGGCGAAAAGCCGCCCGTTGGATCTACCGCGGTTTTCACCAGTCACCGGTCCCTAATCACCAACTCCTGCCTCACTCCGGTCACCAGATTACGGATGTACGAGCGGCGGTTCAGCACCTCGTTCATCCGCTCCATAAGTTTGATCTGCGCTGCGTCGTCCGCGCCGGAACCCAAGGCGCGGTCCCATTCGGCGGAGACACGCGCGAGTTCCTGGTCCAGTCCAGCAAGCGAGGCCTCAAACTTGTGTTGCGCCGTTTCGAGCTTCGCGCGAAGACCCGCCGTTGGCGCGGCACTCCCGCCCGAGGCGCGCGCGTCGCGCAGTTCGTCGAGCGATTCGTTCAGCTCGAAGACTTCCTCAAGGAGCTCGGGTGGTGTCTGCTGCTTCTTCGTGCCTTCCTTGCGCATGCCGGCGACACCAAGCAGATACTCGACGCGCGCAACCGGATCGACAAGCGTGCGATAAGCGTCGTTCAGCTGCGAGGAGCGGTCGAGCGAAAGCTGGCGCTCGTTTTCCGACGCACGCACGAAATTGTCGGGATGCAGCTTCCACGAGAGCGAATGAAAACGCCGCTCGAGGTCCTCCGCGTCAATCATCAACTTCCGCGGCAGACCGAAAAAGCTGAAGTAATCCGTGCCGCGCGGAAGCGGCTGAATTTTTCCGCAGGCCGGGCAAAAGTGCGCGCCGCTCGTTGCGGCCGAGCAACTCCAGCAGCTCGCGGAAGAAGCCACGCTTGTCGTCGGCGCGCTCATGATTTAGTGATTTCGCCCCCCGCACAATTCAGGACTGCCTCGCAGAAGAAACTGGGTCGAGCCCTCAGCTCCGCGACTTCCAAACTTTCGTCACGAGCGAGCAAAAAAAATGGCTGGCGGGCTCCCTGTTCTTCCCGGCCAACCACGCGTTCCATTCCGTTTCCGAGAGAAAGCGCCTGCGCATCCCCTGAGAGAGAACCCCGTCTTACCGCGCCGCAGCGCTACGCCGTGAACGAACTGCCACAGCCGCAACTGCGCGACGCTTGCGGGTTCTGGAACACGAAGCCGCGCCGCATCAGGTCTTCCTGATAATCGAGCGTCGTCTCATTCAGATAAAGAAAGCTCTTCGGGTCGACGAAAATGCGCGCGCCATTTTCCTCGATGACCTTGTCGCGGTCGCGCGCTTGCGTCTCGAGGCGCATGGCGTACGTCAGCCCGGAGCAGCCGCCTCCCTGGACGCCCACGCGCAAGCCGCCCGTTTCCGTCGCCACGCCTTCCTTCACGAGCAGTTCCTGAATTTTCGTCGCCGCTTTTTCCGTAACGTGAATCATATGTCGTTCCAATCCAGACAATGCCAAACACGCATTTCTAGAAACACTTTACTCGCCACGCACGGCGCGAAAGACCATTTCAACCGCGCCTCCGCGCCAAGATGCCGGCTAGTCGGCCGACGTCGCAGCCGGAGTCGAAACTTCCTTCTTCTTCTTCCAGTCCGCAATGGCCGCCTTAATGGCATCCTCGGCGAGCACCGAACAGTGAATCTTCACCGGCGGGAGGCTGAGCTCGCGCACGATGTCCGTGTTCGAGATCGCCAGAGCCTCTTCGACCGTCTTGCCCTTAACCCACTCCGTCGCGAGCGACGAACTGGCAATGGCCGAGCCGCAGCCGAAGGTCTTGAACTTCGCCTCTTCGATGACCTGCGTCTCCGGATTGATTTTCATCTGCAGCCGCATGACGTCGCCGCATTCGGGCGCGCCCACCAGGCCCGTGCCCACGTTTGGATCGTCCTTGGGCAGGGAGCCGACATTGCGCGGGTGCTCGTAGTGATCGACTACCTTATCGCTGTAAGCCATTTCACTCCCCCTTCTAGTTTTTGCCGAATCAATACTTTTCCAGTTCCCACTTGGCGCTCTAGTGTTCCGCCGAAGCGCTCCAATTCATCTTGCTGAGATCGATGCCTTCCTTCGCCATTTCATACAGCGGCGACAGTTCGCGCAGCCGCTGCACCACTTCAATCACGCGGCTCGTGACGTAATCCACTTCTTCCTGGGTATTGAAGCGGCCCAGGCCGAAGCGGATCGACGTGTGCGCGAGATCTTCGCCGACGCCTAGAGCCTTGAGCACATAACTTGGCTCGAGCGTCGCCGACGTGCAAGCCGAGCCGCTCGAAACGGCCACATCGTTAATACCCATGAGCAGCGATTCGCCTTCGACAAACGCAAAGCTAATGTTGATGTTGTGCGGCAAGCGGTGCGTCATCGAACCGTTGATGTAGACTTCGTCGAGCTTCGCGAAGACGGCGTCCTTCAAACGGTCGCGCAATGCACGCAGGCGGGCGCTTTCCTCGACCATTTCGTTCTGGCAAAGCTCGGCCGCTTTGCCGAAGCCCACGATGCCCGGCACATTCAGCGTGCCGGAGCGCATGCCGCGCTCGTGCCCGCCGCCGTCGATCTGCGCGGAGAGTTGTACGCGCGGGTTGCGGCGCCGCACATAGAGCGCGCCGCAGCCCTTGGGTCCGTAGATCTTGTGCGCGGAGAGCGACACCATGTCGATGTTGTCTTTCTGCACGTCCACGGGAACCTTGCCGGCCGCCTGAACGCCGTCCGTGTGGAACAGGATGCCCTTTTCCTTGGCGATCTTGCCGATTTCCTGGATCGGTTGAATCACGCCGATTTCGTTATTGGCGTACATGATGGAAATGAGGATGGTTTTGGCTGTGATGGCGCGGCGAAGGTCGTCAAGATCGATGCGCCCGTCCTTGGCCACAGGCAAATAGGTCACTTCATACCCGTATTTTTCGAGGCGCTTGCAGGTATCCAGCACGGCTTTGTGCTCGGTGACCTGCGTGATGATGTGGTTGCCCTTCTCGCGATACATCTCCGCGGCGCCCTTGATCGCAAGGTTATTTGATTCCGTCGCGCCACTCGTAAAAATGATCTCTTTTGGCGTCGCATTAATCAGGCGAGCGATCTGCGCGCGCGCGTTTTCCACCGCTTCCTCGGCAGTCCAGCCAAAGGAGTGATTGCGGCTCGCAGCGTTGCCAAACTTCTCGTGGAAGTACGGCAGCATCGCCTCGACGACGCGTGGATCCACCGGTGTGGTGGCGTGATTGTCCATGTAAATCGGCAGTTTGATGGCCATGCTTGCTTCTCCCCCGTCTCCAAAAATCCCTTGCCTAGCAGATCCTATGGAGGTTCTAAGTACCGAATCCTCCCTGATAGAGGAGGTTCTACCTGCATCCCGCCGTCCGGGGGATCACTGGCATCCTGCGTCCCGCCCCCCAGATTCTTCAGTTAAATCGATAGCCCGATCAACTCGGCGTCGGGCGAATCATCGCTCATCTGCGAAATCGTCACCGAACGCAACACCTGCGCAATGCTCTCATTCAC
>Ga0335085_10007801_pt1 | contig 16448 bp, 14 predicted proteins | sample Lox_Sample_45_FD_206712 | JGI IMG/M metagenome (GOLD analysis project Ga0335085, IMG submission 206712) | Soil microbial communities from Loxahatchee National Wildlife Refuge, Florida, United States - Lox_Sample_4.5 | ecosystem: Environmental > Terrestrial > Soil > Wetlands | place: USA...
ATGATTTGGGAGATAAGATATGGAGTGAATATGGATTCGTGGATGGTTTTAGTGAAACAAAGAACTGGTATGCAAAATCACATCTGGCAATTGATCAGGGTCCGATTGTTGTAATGATCGAAAATTATCGAAGCGGACTGATATGGAAATTATTTATGCAGATACCGGATATACAGAATGGTTTAAAAAAACTGGGATTCGAAAGCCCCTGGCTCAAAAAATAAACGAATACCATTTTCATCAAAAATCGGTACCTTTTATTACATGCAAGGGGCCGAGGAATAATATTTGCATCAACCAATATTCACAAAACTTCTTCTATGAGTAATTTTTTTTCGCCATCGCCACTATGGCAAAATACCGGCCTTACTTTTATAAGAATATTTGTCGGATCTTTTATGATCTACCATGGATGGGAGACCTTCGATGCGGCGAAAATCAGAGAATATACAACATGGGATTTTTTTAAGAATTCTTCCTCCCCGTTTCTGATGGTCTATATGGGAAAAATTTCTGAGCTGGTAGCTGGTTTTCTGATCGCAGCCGGCTTACTTACCCGCCTTGGTTGCATTATTCTTTTAGTGGTGATGTTATATATTGTTTTTTTTATAGGCCAGGCAAAAATATGGTACGACGATCAGTATCCATTTTTGTTCGCGCTGCTGGCATTGGTTTTCTTTTTTACTGGTCCGGGTACCTGGAGCCTGGATCAGCTTTTATTCAACAGGAATAAAAAAAATTAGGCTTTTGAATCATTAAAAGAATCTGGAAATTTAAAGCTTACTGTTCATGAATAAACTTATTACCGGGATTAGTGTTCTTATTCTCCTAAGTATCGGGTCATATGCTCAACAAAAAACCTATTGCAATCCCATTAATATCGATTATGGTTATACGCCGATTCCGAATTTTACTGAAGGTGGCAGGCATCGCGCTACAGCAGACCCCGTGATCGTTCTTTACAAAGGGGATTATTATTTGTTTTCCACGAATCAATGGGGCTATTGGTGGAGTTCAGATATGCTGAACTGGAATTTTATTTCCAGGAAATTCCTTCGTCCCTGGAATCATGCATATGATGAATTATGTGCACCTGCAGTGGGGATAATCGGCGATACGATGATTGTATTTGGTTCAACCTACACAAAAAATTTTACGATTTGGATGAGCACCAACCCGAAAGCCAACGAATGGAAACCATTGGTCGATTCATTCGAAATTGGAGGATGGGATCCTGCATTTTTCACTGATGAGGATGGAAGATTATACATGTATAATGGCAGCAGCAACCGTTTTCCACTTTACGGCATTGAATTGAACAGAAAAACTTTTCAGCCAATAGGAACAAGGCAGGAAACCTATTTTTTGGAAGACTGGCGATATGGCTGGCAACGATTTGGAGAGAATATGGACAATACTTTTTTAGATCCATTTATCGAAGGATCATGGATGACTAAGCACAATGGAAAATATTATTTGCAATACGGGGCTCCGGGAACTGAGTTCAGCGGATATGCTGATGGAGTGGTAGTCGGAGATCAGCCATTGGGAAATAATTTTAAACCTCAATCCGATCCACTTTCTTTCAAACCAGGAGGTTTTGCAAGAGGAGCCGGACATGGTGCTACCTTTCAGGACAAATGGAATAATTATTGGCACGTGAGTACAATTGTCATCGGAGTCAAAAATAATTTTGAAAGAAGAATCGGCATCTGGCCTGCAGGATTCGATAAAGATGATATTATGTATTGCAATACTTCATTTGGAGATTATCCGCATTATTTACCCACGCCTCCGTCTGAAGCAGATACTGAAAACTTATCCCCCTTTCACCGGAGGGGGCCGGGGGGTGGCTTTACCGGCTGGATGCTGCTGAACTACAATAAGCCTGTTGCAGTTTCGTCTACACTTGGCAGTTATTATGCCAACAATGCAGTAGATGAAAACATTAAAACCTATTGGAGTGCCGCCACAGGCAATACCGGAGAATGGATAGAAACAGATCTGGGTAAAATTTCCACTATAAGAGCCATACAAATTAATTATGCTGACCAGGATGCTGAATTCCTGGGAAAACAAACAAACATATATCATCAGTATAAGCTATATCAATCAGAAGATGGAAAAAACTGGAAAATCCTGGTTGATAAAAGTAAAAATCGCACAGATGTTCCCCATGATTATATAGAACTATCACAACCAGTTCAGGCGAGGTATATAAAACTTGAAAATATTCATATGCCAACCGGAAAATTTGCCATTAGCGGATTGCGAGTATTCGGCAATGGAAATGGAAATCTTCCAGATACCGTAAAAAATTTCATCGTATTAAGAACGGAAAAGGATAAACGAAGCGCATGGATCAGGTGGAGTATCACTGACAATGCATTTGCATACAATATTTATTATGGAACGGCTCCTGATAAGTTATATAATAGCATCATGCTGTATAACGTCAATGATTATTTCTTCAGGGGCATGGATAAGGAACGTGCTTATTATTTTTGCATCGAATCCGTGAACGAAAATGGTGTATCTTCCAAAACAAAAATTATAAAAGTTGAATAACAGAGATTCATTATGCTCAAATTTTTCAGCAAATTATTTTTATTCTCTTTATTAGTTGTCAGCAAGGGATTTGCCCAGGATTTTCCGTTTGCCGGGGAAATAAAAGCCTTCAAGAAACAAGACAGTGCCAATTTCCCGCCCACTCATGCCATTCTTTTTGTAGGGAGTTCTTCTTTTAATTACTGGAAGGATGTACAGGATTATTTTCCGGGATATACCATTGTTAACCGTGGTTTTGGAGGATCCTCTTTGCCTGATGTGATCAGGTATGCAAATGATATTATTTTTCCTTATCAGCCCAAACAAATCGTCATCTACTGCGGAGAAAATGACCTGGCGGGTTCAGACGACATTACAGGCAAGGCAGTGTACACCCGTTTTAAAAAATTATTCAAATTGATAAGGAAAAAAATGAAGGATGAAAACATTGTATTCGTATCCTTAAAGCCAAGTCCAAGCAGGAAAAACCTGATGCCTAAAATGGTGGAAGCAAATCAATTAATTGAACATTTTATATCCAGAAAAAAATATACTTCTTATGTCGATGTATATCATAAGATGTTGAATGCAGATGGTTATCCGACCGGAGAAATTTTTAAAGAGGATAGTCTGCATATGAACCCTAAAGGCTACGCCATCTGGCAAAAAGCCATCGAACCGTATTTAATGAAATAGACAAAACCCAGACAGAAATCTTCGGAACAACTCAAACATTTAAATATATAACATGAAAAAAATAAGATTTTTTGTTTTCATCTGCTGCCTTACTATCGTGCAGGCACATGCGCAAAGTGACAAAATGAACAGTTTTGTCAATAGTCTCATGAGCAAAATGACCCTGGAAGAAAAGATCGGTCAATTAAATCTGGTAACACCTGGCGGCGCAGTAACGGGATCTGTTGTGAGTAAAGATGTGGATGATAAAATCCGTAAGGGCTTAGTGGGAGGCTTGTTTGGTATTACCGGTCCTGATAAAGTGAGACAGGCACAGGATATTGCAATGAAAAATTCCCGGCTTCATATTCCCTTGATTTTTGGATTAGATGTCATTCACGGGCACAAAACTGTTTTTCCAATTCCTTTGGGCTTATCCTGTTCCTGGGATAGTATACTGATCGAAAAATCTGCCCGGATTGCGGCAACAGAAGCAAGCGCCGATGGATTGGACTGGGCATTTTCACCCATGGTCGATATTGCCCGCGATCCGCGCTGGGGCAGGATTGCCGAAGGAGCTGGTGAAGATCCATATCTCGGTTCTGTAGTTGCAAGAGCGATGGTAAGGGGTTACCAGGGAACTGATCTTACAAAAAATAATGCTGTCATGGCCTGTGTCAAACATTTTGCATTGTATGGAGCAGCCGAAGCCGGAAGGGATTATAATACTGTTGACATGAGCCGTATTAAAATGTATCAATATTATTTACCTCCTTATAAAGCTGCAGTGGATGCAGGCGTTGGAAGCATCATGAGTTCTTTCAATGAAATTGATGGAATTCCGGCTACTGGCAATCGATGGCTATTGACCGATCTGTTACGCAGGCAGTGGGGCTTCAAAGGTTTTGTAGTATCGGATTACACCGCAGTCAGTGAAATGATCGCTCATGGAATGGGAGATCTCCAAATGGTATCTGCACTCGCTTTGAGAGCAGGTCTCGATATGGACATGGTAAGTGAAGGATTTCTGACAACATTAAAAAAATCTTTGCAGGAAGGAAAAATCACTCAGCAGCAAATTGATGCAGCCTGTAGAAGAATTCTTGAAGCAAAATATAAATTGGGCTTATTTGATGATCCTTATCGCCGCATGAACGAAGAAAGAGCGTCAAAAGAAATTCTCTCGGATGAAAACAGAAAAAATGCCCGGGAAATCGCAGCTCATTCCTTTGTATTGCTGAAGAACAATAACCAGATTCTGCCTCTCAGGAAATCGGGCACCATTGCACTTGTTGGCCCCTTAGCCAATAGCCAACGAAACATGCTGGGAACCTGGAGTGTATCGGGTGACTATAAAAAATCTGTAACTGTTCTTGATGGCATCAAAAATGTAGCAGGTAATAATGTAAACATCATTTATGCCAAAGGAGCCAACTTATCCAACGATGATGCCTTCATCAAAAGAGTAAATGTATTTGGTCCTGAAATAGAAGTTGATGGCCGTTCTTCCGAAGACATGATTCGCGAAGCAGTTGACGCTGCTAATAAATCAGATCTGGTTGTAGCTGTTGTTGGAGAAGCAGCTGATATGACGGGAGAATCCTCCAGCATGGCTGATATCAATCTCCAGGAAAGCCAGGAGAATTTGCTGAAAGCATTGCAGAAAACAGGCAAGCCAATCGTCATTCTATTATTTAACGGAAGGCCGATGACCCTCAATTGGGAAAACGAATATGCCGACGCCATTCTCGATACCTGGTTTGGCGGAACAGAAGCCGGCAATGCCATTGCTGATGTATTGTTCGGCAATTATAATCCTTCCGGAAAATTATCTGTTTCCTTTCCACGCAGCGTAGGTCAGATCCCTATTTATTATAATCATAAAAATACCGGTCGTCCTTATGACGGAACCGGGTTTCCCAAATTCAAATCGAATTACCTGGATATTTCAAATGATCCTCTATATCCATTTGGATATGGCTTGAGCTATACGACCTTTTCATATGGAGATCTGTCGCTCAGTAAAAAAGAAATCAAACCCAATGAGCAACTTCAGGTGAAGATAACGGTTACCAATACCGGAAAATACGATGGGGAAGAAACAGTACAGTTATACATTCATGATCTAGTAGCCAGTGTGACTCAGCCCGTGAAGGAATTGAAAAAATTTCAGAAAATATTTTTGAGAAGCGGAGAAAGCAGGGAGATTAGTTTTTTATTGGGTGCCGATGATCTAAAATTTTATAATAGCGATTTGAAATATATCTACGAGCCAGGAGATTTTAAAGTGTTCGTAGGCGGTAATTCAAGAGATGTAAAGGAAGCAGATTTTAAACTAAAGAACTAATTTGAAAATGCGGAACTGTGGAAATGTGATCCTGTAAACTTCACAGCACATTTCCACATTTTAAAATTTTGACATTTTTTCAATGCAGAACATCGAAAATATCATATTTGATCTCGGTGGTGTTATTTTAAACATCGACAATAAAAGAACAGAGAATGATTTTGTAGCTCTGGGTGCAAAAAACTTCAGTCATTATTTTGGGCATGGATTTGCAGCTTCTTTTTTCAGGGAATATGAAATCGGGATGATCAGCGATCAACAATTTATTTCTGACCTCAAAAAAATGATCAATCTTGATTTACCAGACGAAATAGTAGTCAATACTTGGAATGCGATGCTTATCAATTTTCCTCCGGAACGCATAGAACTCCTGCATGAACTCCGGAAAAAATACAGGCTTTTTCTGTTTAGTAATACCAATTCTCTGCATATGGAAGCAGTAAGAAAAATTTACAGGAATGCCTTTGCAGATACTGAGCTCGACGATCATTTTGAAAAAGCATATTATTCCCATATCCTCAAAATGCGCAAGCCGGATAAAGAATCCTTTGAATACATTATCAGGGAAAATAAACTCAGGCCTGAATTGACATTATTCGTTGATGATGCATTGGTAAATATAAATGGAGCCGAATCAGCAGGACTGAAAGGATTTTATCTCCCTCCGGGAATTTCAATCACAGATATCAGGTGGTAAATTCTATCCTTCATTTCATCTCTTCAAAATCAATATACTCCCCTACTTTAGTTTTAGATTGATTGGATTCATGATTATTGTTTTTGTCAGTATTACTTTGCCCGGCATTATTCGCCTGGTCTCGCATATCGCTGAATTGACGTTTCATATGCCTGGTAGTTTTAATGATAGGTACAATCAGATCAAATACCAGCCTGTATGCCAGATAAAATACAATGAGTAAAAAAACTATTCTTGCCATATAAACACAAAATTACAATAAAAGAAAAACCTGCTGAACCCGGGACGCAGTTTATATTCCTTTTATTCTTTCCTAAACATATGCGCCGATGAAATGTTTACCGGAATTCAGGTATTCTCTTTTTTTTGGCTGTCTAGTTTATCAGCAATAAACTCAACCCCATCAGAAACCTTGTTAAAAAGTCTTTCCGCCAGCTTACCGATTGAATCCTGGAGCCGTTGATTTTGAAAAACGAATTGTAATAAATTCCCCGCAATACCTGATTTCTGGGCGATGGCGGGAAGAAAGGATTTTACAATCATGGAAGAATAATTATTCTGAAAATGATCGAATTTTTCGTCGATTTTTTTTTCTAACATCCTTGCATGTAGTTGAAGCCGGTAAATTTCTTTATTCAGGGCATTGAGATTGTTGATATTTCTTGGACGCTTCATATGAATAAATATATCTATAAATCTGCGAGATCCTCGTCATCAGGATCAGAAGTTTCAGTTTCACCGATTTTATTGATAATTGCCTGGATCACGGGACGCACAAACAATGATTTTCTGAAGGCAGCCAATAAAATAAAAACCAGGACCAGGATCAGGGTCGTCAATCCAAATCCCCAAACATAGCTATGCATCAGGTTAGACAGCCAGCAACCGAGTACGATACCCGAAAAAATCATAATCAGAAATAAAAGAAAAACAGAGATCAGTAACCATATTAAATAGCCGGCTGATTGGGAAATGAGCCGGATTGCCTGTAGGCGGAATAATTCCAGCCTGGTTTCCAGGTATTCCTTGAGCAATGGTTTGCTGTCTTTAACAAAAGATCCCAGGTTGTCGGGCTGGCCCATGTTGATCGCTTTCTTAAAATTACTTTGTTAATGAATTCCAAACAAAATATTTGCTTTTCAAAGATTTAATATCCTGTTTTGGAAGTAATAGGGTATTTATCTTATTTTTGCTATGGTAAAAGAAACAACAGAAGGGAACGCAATCGTTCCCTTCTTCATTTTCTATGGATAATGATGCAACACTGGGGCTTGTCAAATCAATGGTAGATGAGGTTTTGGGGAATGAACCATCTTATTTCCTGGTTGATATCAGGATCAAGCCCACCAATAATATAAAAGTATTCCTGGATGGCGATTCGGGAATAACAATTGAGACATGCGTGCGTTTCAATCGCATTCTATATAAAAAAATTGAGGAAGCGGATATATATCCCGCAGGTGATTTTTCACTGGAAATATCTTCTCCTGGAATTGATGAACCTCTGAAATTGATTCGTCAATACAAAAAAAATATTGGGAGAAAAGCTGAGATCGTATTGCAGGATGGAATAAAAAAAGAAGGGCGTTTGATCGAAGTGAGTGAAGATGGCATTATTCTGGAAGAGGCTGTGGGCAAGAACCGGAACAAACAATTGATCAATCATACATTTTTATTTAATAATATAAAAACAACAAGAATTCAAACAGTTTTTTAATTTGTCTTCCGCTCAGGCGGAGGAATTTAAACCCTCGTGTTATGGCAAGTATTAACTTGATTGAGGCATTCCAGGACTTCAAGGAAGCCGAAAATATAGACCGTCCCACCATGATGAAGGTGGTAGAAGATGTTTTTAAGACTTTGCTGCGAAAAAAATATGGCAGTGATGAAAATTTTGATGTGATCGTCAATGCTGAAAAAGGCGACCTTGAAATAGTTCGTCGCAGGACGATCGTCGAAAACGGTGAAGTTTTGGATCCTCTTGCACAAATTGCATATAGTGATGCTGTTAAGATTGAGCCTGATTATGAAGTTGGGGAAGAATTATATGAAGAAATAGAAATATTAGATTTCGGCCGTCGTGCAATCCTGGCTGCAAAGCAAACTCTTGCAAGCAGGATCGGAGACCTTAAGAAAAATGTTTTGGTTAAAAAATATAGCGAGCGCGTTGGAGAAATAATCAGCGCGGAAGTATATCAGGTATGGAAAAAAGAAATCCTTTTATTAGATGAAGAAGGAAATGAATTGATTCTTCCGAAATCTGAACAAATTCCTCAGGATTATTTCAAAAAAGGCGAAACCATCCGTGCGGTTGTGAAAAAAGTGGATATGAAAAATAATTCACCCGTTATCATCCTTTCCCGTACAAGTCCGTCTTTTCTGGCTAAATTGCTTGAAATCGAAGTTCCCGAGATCTTTGATGGATTGATTGTAATCAAAAAAATAGTCCGTGAGCCCGGAGAAAGGGCCAAGGTCGCTGTTGAATCTTATGATGACAGGATTGATCCTGTTGGCGCCTGCGTTGGTATGAAAGGAAGCCGGATTCATGGCATAGTTCGTGAATTAAAAAACGAAAATATTGATGTCATCAACTGGACTAATAATATTCAGTTGTTGATTCAAAGATCCCTGACTCCTTCTAAAATTACCAGTATGGAAATAGACAGCGAAAAGCAACATGCAAATGTCTATTTAAAACCCGACCAGGTTTCACTGGCGATCGGAAGAAAAGGGGTTAATATAAAATTGGCACAGGAACTGACAGGTTACTCGATTGATGTATTCCGTGATAATGAAGGTGAATCTGAAGAATTCGATATTGACCTGGATGAATTCAGTGATGAAATCGAAACATGGATCATTGATGAATTAAAACGGATTGGTTGCGATACCGCTCATAGCGTTCTCGATCTGACAGCGGAAGAATTGGAAAGAAGAACAGACCTGGAAAGAGAAACCATTGAGGAGGTTAGACGTATACTTAAGGAAGAATTCCAGAAAGAATAATAGCCTGCTTCATAGGAATATGAAACCAGGAATCATAAATAGATTTAAAATCGCATGACCATAGTCCATGGACTATGATCCATGGACTCATATAATATGGCAGAAACAACAACACCACGATTAATGGCTGCTGCTAAAGAATTCAACATCGGCAAGGACACGCTGGTGGATTTTTTAGTCGGCAAAGGATTTAGTAAAGATGAGCTAAAGCCCACGTCTAAATTGACAGAAGACATGTATCGGTCTCTGCAATTGGAATTCCAGGGGGATAAGGTAGCTAAAATTAAAAGCGACCAGATCGATTTACCAAAAGGAAATGTGGAAACCAAAAAGAAAAAAGAAGAAGAAACCATCTTATTTAAAAAAGAAATAAAAAAACCTGTCAAAGAGGAACCTGTTGCAGAAGAACCCCCGAAACCAATCGTTGTAGAAGAGAAGAAGAAAGAGCCGGAAGTAATAAAAATAGAAGTTCCAGATATTGAAGGTCCGAAAGTGTTAGACAAAATTGATCTTTCGTCGATTGATTCCTCAACCAGACCGAAAAAACCTGTCAAAAAGAAAAAAGAAGAAGAACCGGAAGAGGAGAAACCAGTAAAAAAAGAAAAGAAAGAAGATTCTGCTCCCGTAATTGAAGAAAAAGAGGAAACAAAAGAACCCGAAAAAGAAGAGGAGAATAACCTTGTTGAAAACATCAAGGCTGATAAACTTGAAGGTCCCAAAATTTTAGGGAAGATCGAATTGCCTTCTACAAATGATACAAGACCAAAACAGGTTGAAGAAAAAAGGAAAAGAAAAAGAATACCGATTGAAAAAAGAGAAGGTGGCGGCGGACCTCCCCAAAGAGAAGGATTTCAAAGGGACAGAAGACCCGATCGTGGCGGAGGCGGTGGTCAGCGATTTACACCGCAGAGGGATAATCGTGGAGGCGACCGGAATCGCAGACAGGATCATAGAGTTCAGCGCGAAGTAAAAGAAATTGATAAGAAAGAAATACAGGAAAAAATAAGGGAAACACAAGCCAAACTGGCTGGCACAGGTGGACGCGGAAAAAGTCTAAAAGCGAAGTATCGCCGTGCTAAGCGCGAAGAAATGGCCGAACATTCAGAAGCCGAACAGGTTGGTAGTAATAAATTACAGGTTACTGAATTTATTAGTGTAAGTGAACTCGCAAACCTGCTTGATGTAAGCTATGCAGACATTATCAGTAAATGTATGAGTCTTGGAATGATGGTATCGATTAACCAACGCCTGGAAGCCGACGTTATTGAACTCGTGGCCGGTGAATTCGGCTATTCAGTGGAATTTATTGGTATCGATGATGCTGCCGAAATGGAAGAAGAAGAGGTAGAAGATGATCCTGAAGACATGGTGCCTCGTTCACCCGTCGTAACGATCATGGGGCATGTTGATCATGGGAAAACTTCTCTTCTTGATTATATAAGAAATGCAAATGTGGTAGCCGGGGAAGCCGGAGGTATTACTCAGCATATCGGAGCCTACCAGGTAACAACCGCTGATGGAAGAAAAATAACTTTCCTGGATACTCCTGGTCACGAAGCATTTACGGCTATGCGTGCCCGTGGTGCCAAAGCCGCCGACGTTGCAGTCATTGTAATTGCTGCCGATGATGCGATCATGCCTCAAACCAAAGAAGCCATTTCTCATGCCCAGGCTGCAAATCTTCCAATGGTGTTTGCTATCAATAAAATTGATAAGGAGGGCGCGAATCCGGAAAAAATAAAAGAACAACTTGCATCCATGAACTTGCTGGTTGAAGATTGGGGTGGGAAATATCAATCCCAGGAAATCTCAGCAAAAAAAGGATTGAATATCGATCTTCTCCTCGAAAAAATTTTATTGGAAGCAGAAATTCTCGACCTGAAAGCCAATCCCGACCGTGAAGCTTCAGGAACCATCATCGAAGCTTCTCTGGATAAGGGGCGGGGATATGTGGCAACGGTATTGGTACAAGGTGGAACATTATATGGAAGTGATATCGTTGTTTCCGGTCAGCATTTTGGAAGAGTAAAAGCAATGTTCAATGAAAGAAATAAAAGAGTGGATGAAGCTCCGCCATCTACTCCCGTTCTATTGCTGGGCTTAAATGGAGCCCCGCAGGCTGGTGAGAAATTTAAAGTATTTAAAGACGAAAGTGAGGCCAAGGACGTGGCAAATAAAAGAGCACAAATATTAAGGGAACAAGGTATCAGAACCAAAAAGCATATTACTCTTGATGAAATCGGGCGCCGACTTGCATTGGGTAATTTCAAAGAATTGAACCTGATTATTAAAGGTGATGTGGATGGCTCAGTAGAAGCATTGAGTGATTCATTACAGAAATTGTCGACAGAAGAAATTGCAGTCCGCGTTGTGCATAAAGGAGTAGGCGCTATTACCGAGAGTGACGTGTTATTGGCAACAGCATCAGATGCGGTGATCGTGGGTTTCAATGTTCGTCCTTCTGTACAAGCATCACGCCTGGCTGAAAATGAAGGTGTGGAAATTAAAACATATTCCATTATCTATAATGCCATCGAAGAAGTAAAAAGTGCAATGGAAGGAATGCTCGAGCCGAAAATCCAGGAAAAGATTGTGGCTAATCTGGAAGTACGAAATGTATTTAAATTCGATAAAGCAACAGTTGCCGGTTGCTATGTGTTGGAGGGCAAACTCAACCGCAATGCAAAAATCAGACTGGTTCGTGATGGTATTGTGATTTATCCGACAGGGGAAGGAGCTACTGCAGAATTAGCTTCTTTGAAACGTTTTAAGGATGATGCAAAAGAAGTTGTTTCGGGTATGGAATGTGGGCTCACAATCAAAAACTATAATGATATCAAAGTGGGAGATATCATAGAAGCATATGAAGAAGAAGAAGTAAAGCGAACCTTGTAAATATGAGCCTGCTGCTGAACATGAAGTAACCGGACCCTTAACAAACTTTTGTTAAATTCTCATCAAAATAATCCGGTAAGGAGTGATGAATTTACTTTTGAATCTGAGATGAATATGAAAAAAACTTTATTGGGATTTTTATTTTGTCTGGCAGCTTTTATTTCTTTTGCCCAGCAAAAAGTAGTTGCCGATAAAATTGTAGGTATTGTTGGCGATAAAATTATTTTGAAATCTGAAATAGCAATTGCCAATGATGACATCGTCCGCCAGGGCGGTCAGCCTGTGGAAGATTGTGTTTTATTGGATCAGATGATGACTTCGAAAGCGCTGATTTTGCAAGCCGAAAAAGATTCTATTCCCGTTACTGATGAAGCCGTGGAAGCTGAAATGGATCAAAAAATCAGGTACTATATTGCTCAATATGGAAGTAAAGAAACACTCGAGCAAATAGCAGGACGTTCGATTTACCAGTTAAAAGAAGACATGCGCCAGCCCATACGTGAACAACGGCTGGCACAAGGAATGAAAGATAAAATTGTTGAAGGAATAAAAATCACTCCTGCAGAAGTCAAAGAATATTACGAAAAAATTCCAAAGGATAAACTTTTATACTACGAATCGGAGTTACAGATCGGACAGATTGTCGTTTACCCCAAGGCAAGCCGGGATATCGAAACACTGGCAATTGATGAATTGAATGAATATAAAAAAGAGATAGAAGCAGGGACAAAAAAATTTGAAACACTGGCAGCACTTTATTCGGATGATCCTGGCAGTAAGGATAAAGGTGGTCAGTATGAAATCAATCGAAATGATAAGCAATGGGATCCTGTTTGGTTTGCTGCAGCGTGGAGATTGAAGGATGGTCAAATATCTCCCGTAATCAAATCAAAAATAGGTTATCATATCATTCAGATGGTCAGCCGTAACGGAGATGATGCGATCGTGCGGCATATTCTGAAAATCCCACAGATAACAGATGATGAAACCAAGATAGCGATTGCAAAACTCGATTCTATACGGTCCCAGCTTATCGCCGGAACGATTGGATTTGGAGAAGCTGTCGCAAAATACAGCGATGATGAAACCGCAAAATTTACAGCAGGCCGTTTATTAGGACGCGATGGTTCAACTTATCTCACGATCGAACAATTGGACAAAGATCTTGTACTGTTATTGAAGAATTCCAATTTAAAACCGGGAGAATACTCACAGCCTACTCCATTTACAGCTGATGGAGGAAAAAAAGGCGTTCGCATTATAGAACTGATTTCAAAATCTGATCCCCATATTGAGAATCTGAAAGATGATTACAATAAAATTGCACAAAGAGCTCTTGAAGAAAAGAAAAATGCTGCACTGATGAAGTGGTTTGAAACCAAAGTTTCTTCTTTTTATATATTGATTGATGACGACTACAAGAATTGTAAGAATATGGCCAAATGGCAACATAACGGATCTACTGCAGCTAATAAATAAGATATACATGTAAACACTTAGCAAATAAATATTTTATTTATAATTTGCTCTTTTTCTAATCATTCTCACTATATTGTCACCGACTTGCTATATCAGGTCCTTACCCTAATGAGAGTATATTTTCTGAACATCTCCCAAAAGTTATTATGCTGACAAGTACAGGTGCATCCAGGCATATAACTGAACAGTTCATTGAGCCATATTTTATAAAAACAGACTCAGGAGGATCAGTTATAGCCGTTTGTGATAAGTTTGCGTCACTGCTTTCTTCTCATGGCATCAATTATTTCGCTTCACAAAATCTTTTTTCTCTTTTTTTAAAAATAAATGATCGGATCCCTGAATTCAAAGAGGATATTCAAAAAAATGGATTTCCTAAAATCTTCGATTTACAAATTCGATCAGAGAATTATAATTCATTAGTCATTCGCTGGGTAGCAAGTATGGTAATGCTGCCCGATCAAAACAAAGGTTGGCAATTAACAGGCATAGAAATCAGTACTACTGCCGCAGATCAGGTATATGATAACTATGAATTCCATCAAAAAGAAATTTGTTCCGATCCGATTATCAATAATATGCCCGGAATATTTTATCTCTTTGATCATTCCGGAAAATTTTTACGCTGGAATAAAAGACTTGAAATTGTTTCAGGATATAATGAACATGAAATTGCTGCAATGAGCCCCGCTGATTTTTTTAATGAAAAAGACCAGAATTATATTACAGGCAGAATTGAAAAAGCTTTTACAGAAGGTGTAAGTGATGCCGAAGCAAATCTTTTGACAAAATTCAGGACAGAAATACCACATTATTTTACAGCACAGCTGATCATTTTGGAAGGGAGGCCCTGCTTGATAGGAATGGGCATTAACATCAGTGAAAGAAGAAAAGTTGAAGAGAAAATAAAACTTTCCAACGATCAATATGTGCAGCGGGAATTGAGTAAACACAAATCAATTGCAAGAACCATTATAAATGCACAGGAAAAAGAACGTGCTGAAATCGGACAGGAATTACATAATAATGTGAATCAGATTTTATCCACCGGTAAACTGTTTATCGAATTAGCCAAAACAACAGATACAAACAGACTGGATCTGCTTGAATCCTGTTCCGAAAACATCAGTAATGCGATCAATGAAATTCGAAAAATTTCGACGGCCCTGATTCCTTCCAGTATTGAAGATCTGGGTTTACTGGATTCCATTCATGACCTGGTGGAGCGCATCAATGCAACAAAGACCATCAATGCAGAATTCTATCCGGTAGAATGGTCCGATGATAATATTGGGATCGGATTAAAACTGGCTTTATTCCGGATCATCCAGGAGCAGGTCAATAATGTGTTGAAACATTCCGGGGCAAACAATCTTATCATTGAATTGGAAATGGATGAATATGAAAATGCAATTAAATTGAATATTTCAGATGATGGAAAAGGTTTTGATGCAGAAAAAATAAAAGCAAAAAGAAGTGTTGGCTTTTCGAATATTATCGGCAGAACCGATTTATTTGATGGCAGTATTTCCATTATCACTGCACCAGAAAAAGGTTGTAAATTAAATGTACAGATCCCTATACACAATTCATTACTAAATAAAATATATGAACAAGATAAGCATATTAATAGCTGACGACCACAAGTTGATAAGAGAAACCTGGTCATATATATTAAATAGCGACCCAAGGTTTAAAGTAATCGCATCCTGTGGAAATGGAGAAGAGGCGATTGAACTGGCAAAAGAAAAAAATCCCGGTGTGATACTGATGGATATCAATATGACTCCTTATTCTGGCCTGGAAGCAACCAAACAAATCCGAAAAATATTACCAGATTCAAAAATTATCGGCGTAACCATGCATTCCCAACCTGCCTATGCTAAAAAGATGCTCCAGATCGGCGCACGCGGATACGTTACAAAAAACTCTTCTAAAGAAGAAATGATCAAGGCAATCCTCGAAGTATACCAGGGAAATAAGTATCTCTGCGAAGAAATCAGGAATATTCTTACTGATCAGTCATTGAGTGATACTGATAACAATAATAACGATATTAATACCCTGACAGAACGAGAAATGCAAATCATTAACCTGATTAAACAGGGAATGTCTTCCAAAGAAATTTCAATGAACCTTGAAATTTCTTTGAAAACTGTGGAAGTGCACAGGCATAATATTTTAAAGAAATTAAAATTAAAGAACTCGGCTTCTCTGGTCAATTTTATCAATAACAGTCCGGCCTACATCTAAAAAGATAACTTCCTTCTTTATTTTATTTCATTTAACTTTGCGCTTCATTTTTTTCCATGAGCGATGAAATAAAACATGAATGTGGTTTAGCATTCATCAGGCTCCGAAAACCGTTCTCTTATTATTTACAGAAATATGGTACGGTGCTCTATGGCTTAAACAAGCTATACCTGCTTATGGAAAAACAGCACAATCGTGGCCAGGATGGTGCAGGTGTTGCCGCAGTAAAACTCAATATTGAACCAGGCCATCCCTTCCTTCATCGCATACGAAGTAACCAGAATCAACCGATTGCAGATATTTTTTCTAAAATCCTTGATGAAGTACAGGACCTGGAAAAATATCAACCTGATATTACCAAGCACCCGGGACTGATGAAAGGTCATATCTCTTTTCTCGGTGAATTGTTATTGGGCCATTTAAGATATGGAACACAGGGAAAAAACAATGTGGAGTTCTGTCACCCTTTTATCAAACGTCACACTATTCCTGCGCGCAATCTGGCTCTGGCCGGGAATTTTAATCTCGTCAATACAGATGAATTATTTG
>Ga0335085_10007802_pt1 | contig 16448 bp, 10 predicted proteins | sample Lox_Sample_45_FD_206712 | JGI IMG/M metagenome (GOLD analysis project Ga0335085, IMG submission 206712) | Soil microbial communities from Loxahatchee National Wildlife Refuge, Florida, United States - Lox_Sample_4.5 | ecosystem: Environmental > Terrestrial > Soil > Wetlands | place: USA...
CTGTGGCGGCGAGCGGATGGCGCTGTATGCAGACAATATCGGCTCAACACTGTATGGGGATCTCTCGAAACAGAGTCTGATCGATCTTAACTATGCACTGATGGGATTCAAAGAGCGCAGCTACGATCAGATTGCTCACACAGGGCTTTCAGCTGACTACGTCTACCACGAGACGAAACGCGCGCTGGAGGGTGTTGGTGGCACGAGGACTTTGATCTGGCCGGGCATTGATATCGATATCCCGACCGAACCCACTAACAGCAAGTGTACGCCGCAAAGCGTTAAGGAAGCAGTCCTGGCGGCTTTCCGCGCTGGTGCGCCGGGTGTGATTCTATCTCGTAAGTATTCCGAGATGCGGCTCGCCGATCTCAGCGGCGCTGGGGACGCGATTCGCGAGTTGAAGTTATAGCCGGTTGACGCCGGCTCGCCGCGATTAGTAACGAGAAGTCTTAGTGCAAGTCGGCTTCTGGGAAGTGCTATTCGCGCCCGCCGCGGATTGCGTTGGATCACCGGCCATCCGGAAGCTATGTCGCCTCACGTCACCCGAAGCACGTCTATTTACTGCTGCGTCACGAACTTTCCTGAAGTTTCCTAACCTCCACTTTACTGTGGTGCGCGGTTTTGCGCCAGCGCCGCAGCAGGGCTTGATTGGTACCCATGACCGAACCGTGAGTTTCAGCGAAACCGACGGAGCAGATGGCTAGCGCCATAATTGCAAAAAGAAGTTTCTTCACGAACACTTCCTCGTCTGAACTTTCTTGACAAAAAACTCTGGCGCGGGTGACCCTCGCAGGTTTCGCGCCAGAGGGCTATCGCTCTACTGGAGATATCGGGAATGGCAGGCAAAAGACGACATGTGGAGAGGAAAAGCTACCGGCCTCATGGCGAGGCCGGTGAGTTTGACCAGAATCTATCGTGGCTTGTAGACCGAGGTTAGGGTCGCTGTGGTGTGGGCGCGCACCGTCACTTCGTAGAACATCATCAGGGATCCGTCGGTATCGGTCAGCAGCGCGGGCGCGACGCGTGCGAACGGATTGCATGCATCGGGCGGCAGAGGGGAGTTCTGCGTGAACCCGTCGGAGAGGAAGTGGCCTGTGGTCAGATTTTGCATGCTACGGCGAGGCTGGGAAGCGGTTCTCGCGCATTAAGCCATTCTTTCGGTATGCTTTGCAGTACCGTGTGCATCGCAACGACTCCTCCGACGATTGCACTGTCGTGTCTCGGTCGCCTAGGCCGCTCGCTGTTGCCCCAGAATCGAAGGGCTGCGGCAGCGCCATACGAGTTGCTCCGATAGGCCTTTTCCTATGGCGCGACATTCCCCGATTGCTGGAGACAGGGAGAGCGAGCAGTGCAGGAGCAAATAGATGTTCACAATTCGACGTCCCGCACTGGCGCATCATGCACAACTTACACTCGCAACGTCCGAATCACTCGGGTGCGTGTCAGGTTTCGTTGCACCGGTTACGGGACGCAATTGGAAGTCTCCGGAGTGCTCAGAAGCTCAACCTCAGTCCGAATTGCAGCTGGCGCGGATTGAAGGTTCCCCCGGCTTGGCCAAAACTCGAGGAGAAGACCCCATGGCTCCCATCGAAGGCGAGCGGCAACTTGAAGTTCGTCCGGTTGAAGATGTTGTAGGCTTCGGCGCGAAACTGGAGTTTGACATGTTCTCCCACGGCAAAGGCCTTCGAAACTGAACTATCAACACCCCAGAAGTCCGGGCCAACGAAGGTATTGCGACCAAGATTTCCGACACAGCCAAGACACGGGGTCGAGAAGAATCCAGTCAATCTGCCCTTCTCATCAAAATCGACGGGCAGATTGAAACCTTCCGCCCACTGCTTCTTAGTTGCGTGTACGTTAGAGGCGATTGCGTTGGGACGGTCCCCATTGCCTCCCAGACGGTTGCCGTTCAAGTTATAGTCCCCCCCGGTGTTGACGCAGTTTGCCGGGTCAGTGATAAAGCCCTCTGTATTTGCTGCACACGCACCATCTTCCAATGCAACGATTCTGGCTCCACGCCCGGCGATCGGGCTCCAATGAGCGCCCGTCTGATAGGCCCAGATTCCGCTGAATTGCCAGTCAGCCAGCATTGTGTGCGCAATTCCCTGTCGGTTACGGAAAAAGGGGACGTCCCACACGTAGTCAATGCTGAGGCGGTGGCGGATATCGAAGACCGAATTGCCACGATCCAATTGCGGCAGCGTCGAATCGGTCGGGTAGCCATCACCTCCGGCGCGCCCGTTTGCAGTTGTTCCGCCGTCGTGCCAAGTGGAGCCATCGTCGATGGAGTGACTCCACGTATAGCTGGCACTGAAAGTGAGCCCCGCACGGGCGCGCTTGCGAGCAGTGATTTGCAAACTGTGATAGATAGAGGTTGCCGAATTCTTCCAAAACCTAAGTTCGCCATAGTTTGGATTGAGCCGGCCAGTAGGATTGATGGCTTCACGCGACGAGCCTTTCTCTGAACTTACCTGGCTGCACAATTTGCGACCGAAGTTGTCAGTGGTGCAGGTCCCCTCAGGGAGTAGGCCCCCGGGGAGACTATTCATGTTGTCGGCACGAAACAACTTGCGCCCGCCGGTGCCGACGTAGTTGACCTCCAGCAGCAGATTCGACTTGATCTCGTGCTGCAGCCCCAGAAACCAATTCATGACATATGGATCGCGCAAGCCTTCTGGCAAAACGATGGCCGTTCGTGTCCCGCTATTGGGATTCGCGGGATCCCACGCCATGATGTTGCCGATTGCGCTGTAGCCGCTGCCCTGATAATTCGCCGGATCGGGCGGACCGGTAAAGCGCGGTAGTTCACCGGGCGTTTGCGGTCCGTACGCAATGTGGAAACGGTTGCCGGCCAGTTCATTCCCGATCTGGTTATACGTGTAATAGGGCAGGTTCCAGCGCGAGTTGGAGAGCGGGTTGTAGAGCGTTCCTTCGTAGGAAAGACCATACCCGCCACGCAGCGCCGTTTTGCCCTTGCCGAAGATGTCCCAGGAAAAGCCGATTCGCGGCGAGATGTTGTTGTGGTCGCCTCGGCCGAGTTGATCAGCCGTGGCGAAACCACCAGGCCCGCAAACGCCTGCCATTTGTGCCAAGCGCATTTGCTCCGGAGTGTCACAGCCCGGGAGCCCCGCGGGAATGTTGGCGCTCTTCATGCGTCCGGCACCGGTTGCCAGATCATCAATGAGGTTTTCTCCGGGTCCGAGCAGGAAGGTGGTTTCCAGGTGATTGAGTTCGTGGTGGCGAGTATACAGGTCATAGCGAATGCCTAGATTCAAAGCCAGCTTGTGGCTGACCTTCCAGGAATCCTGAAGATATCCCCCGAACTCCCAATTTCGAAAGTGCCGGACGTTGAAGTCCAAGTGTGCAGGTTCGCCTGAAACGATCCCCGGATCGACACCAGCAGTCTCGAAATACGGCGCATCCGCCGCGAAGAAGAGACTGTCGAAAAAGTAGTAAGAAGGACGCTGCTGATCGAAATTGCTGTTCTCCAGGTTGCGACGAACTTCCGCTCCCACCCTCAAGGCGTGGGAACCCTTCTGAATGGAAACCATGTCGGAGTAGGTGTAAATATGCTCGCGAAAAGTGGAGGGAAATCCAGCATAGGCACCGAATGGGGCCATGCCGTCATCAAAGAAAACTCCAGGCACGCCCAGTAAATTTCGCGGCTCCTCCAGATACGAGTTCTGCGCGTAGCCGACGCGGACTTCATTCAGCAGGGTGGGACTGAACGTGTGAAACCAGCTCAGCTGTCCGTTAGGTGTGAGTGCGGCATAAGGGTGAGCAAAGCCCCGCATTTGAACGGGAGATCCATACTGGCCGAAACGATCTGTTGTTCGTGACCAGGCGAATTGTGAGAACGCGCGATCTTTTTGGCCAAAGTTATAGTCGAGCCGTATCGACGCCTCATTGCCATTGAAGAGGTTGCCGGTTTGAATCTGGTCCTGGGTCTTGGGAACGAGGAGGCTCTTGATGAGGAAGGGCTGATTGCGTCCGAAGGATCCGGCCATCGGGGCAGAAAAGGGGGACCCGTCGCAGGCGTCAATGTCGGCTTGCGTTACCCCAAACAACTGGGCGAACTTGTTCGCCAATGCGCCGGTCCCGTCCGTACTGGCCGGGCATAGATAGTCGGCATAGGTTGAGGAGAAGCCGGACAAGTTTGCTGCCATGTAGTCGTCCAAAGTCAAGACAGATACGATTGGGCCTTGCGGGAGGAAATTCTTGTAGAGGAGCGCCGCTACCGAGTTGGGGAATGTGGAAATCACTGCGCTCCGAAACTCGGGAGTTTCCATGACGATGGGGGTAGAAGCCGTCGCTGCAGTGAACCGGTCCACTTGATATGCAGCAAAGAAAAACAGCTTGTTTTTGAGGATCGGACCGCCAACCGTCCCTCCAAACTGATTAAATCGAATTGGAGGCTTCTTCTCGCCGGCGCTGTTGAGGAAAAACTCGTTGGCGTCGAACACGTCGTTGCGAACAAACCACCAGGTGCTGCCGTGCAATTTGTTGGTGCCGGACTTCGTGACCAAGTTCGTGATCGCGCCGGCGCTGTTGCCGAACTCGGCGGAGTTGTTCAGCGTAAGAAGTTGAAATTCCTGGACCGTGTCGAGAATCGGCTGATTAACGGCTCCTGAACTCAGGCCCTTGTTCGATTCGCCATTGATGAGAAAGTTGTTGAAGTCTTCCCGCACTCCGTTGACCACGATGTTGGTATTTGTTTCAAACATCGCACCGCGGACATTGACGGCTCCTGGGGCGTATTGAATCAAGTCGTACACATTGCGCCCGTTCAGCGGGAGGTTCGCGACCTGGGTGGAATCTACGGTTTCCGCCAGGCGCGCGTTTTCGGTATTGACGAGAGGAGTCGCGGATGTTACTTCGATGACCTCCTTCTGCTGTCCAATCGTGAGCTGGAAGTCAACTCGCAAGACGGTGCCGGCGTTTAGCATGAGGTCAGAACGTCTAACTGTAGTGAATCCTGGAGCCTCCACCGTGACGCGATAGCGGCCAACTGGCAATTCCCTCGCAGCGTAGAACCCGTCCTTATCCGTGCGAACGTCGATCTGCAAAGCGGTTCCGAGATTCTGTATCCGTACAAGCGCACCCGCAATCAGCGCGCCTGCGGGATCTTTCACAAGTCCGACGATTTCTCCGTTTTGTACTTGGCTGAAAGCCGGCAGGACAACGATGGCTGTGAGGAGTAGAGTAACCCCCAGAGAGTGAGCCCTGCGCATGGCTGCCTCCCCGGTTCAGGAGGCTTCGGTGCCGAACGGAATGTCGAGAACGGTGCGGCGCGCGAAGTCTAAACCGTAGACTTTCTCAGAATTCCCAGGAATCGGCCGCTTGCATACCCCAAGTGAGGCAAAGTATATCTCCTTTTCAGCGAAAGTTCATGCCTCTTAGCATCGCCCCGCGGACATCAGCGGGTCAATACAATCAACGAGGTACCTTCACTGCGCGTCTAGTGAAAATCGGAGATAAGGACGGCGTCCGATTCATCCTTTGCGCGGACTACTGCCAACTGCTTTCCATCAGAGGAAATCGCAAAGGCATACGCTTCTTCATTGCTTAGCGTAGTCAAAGGATACGGCGCGCCTTTACCCAGAGGACGCACCATAAGATTGTTAGTACCCTTGTATTTGCCGACAAAAATCAGGCCGGTCCCGTCAGGGGTGAAGGAGTAGAATTCGCCGTTCATTGTCTGTAAATGGGCACCAGACTGCACATCGATGATCACGGTCTGGCGGAGTTCTGGGCCATGCTCTTGCGAGACAATGGTAGGAACCATGATCCTCTTTCCGTCGAAGGAATACACGGGCGCGCCATCTGGGCTGACCTCTGCGTCAAGAACAACTTCGCTATTCCCTCCGGCAGACGGCATCCTCAGCGGCCGGATCTGTCCTTTTTCCTGATTGGTGTATGTCAGATTCTTGCCGTCGGGCGAAAGATGGTGGTCGTAAACACCCGTGGTGGAATATGTAAGTTGCAGGGGGTTGGTACCATCGGCGTCAATTCTCCAAATGTTGGGCTGTCCTGTCTTGGCGGATGAGTAATAGATGTATTTGCCATCAGGCGAGGCAATGGGAAAGAAGTCCTGCCCTGGGTGGTCGGTCAGGCGCCGCCGCTCTCCCGCCCTGAGGTCCAGCAGCCACAGATCGGCAGCAGTGCCCGGACCCGAGGTGAATACCAGCTTGTCAGTGCCTAACCACGAGATTCCCGCCGGGCCGGTGCCAAGCCCATCTCTCGCCCGAGGCAAGAATGTCACCTGGCGAGCGCGGTTGGGGTATCGATAATCAGACGTCCAAATCGTAGTGCTTACGCTGTATTGGGTAGTGACAATGTTGTTGCCGTCAGCGGAAAGAGAAACGGTGTAGTACGCGGAGGCGTCGCTGGTTAATCGGCGCGCCTCGCCGGAAGGTTCCTGTACGTGCCAGATCTGCATGTTTTCACCGCGGTCCCGGGCGTTCACAATCAAGCCGGAACCGTCGGGAAGCCACGCCACATCACCAAGCCCCCATTGTGGCCAGACATGCGAAGTAAGCGAACGCTCATTTCCACTGGCAACATCGACAGCGACAAGTTCGCTCTTTTCCCCCCGACTATCTGCGGCCGGAATTGCAATGGTCTTGCCATCCGGGGACCACGAAAGAAAGCCGCGGAAATTGTATTCTTGCGGTTCTACGCGGCTGCGCAGGATACGTTCTTCGCTGCCGTCGGCATTGGCGATTACAAGGTCCCAAGCCCCAGCTCGCTCACGCAGGCGCAAGAAAGCAATTCTGGAACCGTCGGGCGAGACCCCGACGGAACCGACGATGCCTTTGGCAACCGGTCGCGGCGCTCCGCCCAGTGCCGGCATGAGTTTTAAATCAGCCAACGCGCCATCTCCGACCTTTTCACGGAAATACAGGTCTTCGCCCTTTGGAGTCACGACGATTCCGCCGATTGCGTTCTCTGTCGGTGGGAGCACGGTCACTTCGCTCCCGGAACTCAGTTGCCGTATTCGTATGCTGTTGCGGCCGTTCTCCGCGTAGACGTAGTACAGCAACTTTCCATCAGGGCTGATTGCGACCTGTCCCCCGGCAACCTGTCCAGAGTGGGTTAGGCGCACGGTTTTCAGGGTTGGGCGTTCACCATTTGTCACTGGGCCTGAGGGCGAACCATTTCGTGTTCTTGACCGAAACACGGTTACGTAAATCAGGGCTGCAACCAACGTGATAAGCGTTCCCGCCAACCACCACCTGCTTCGAACAATCGAGGTCAGTCTCCCGCCCGGTACCGAAGGCGGCCCACTGATGACATCCGCGATTAGCCGATAGCCTCGTTTCGGAATGGTCTGGATTATGTGGGGTTCCTTCGTGTCGTCTTCCAATGCCTTGCGTAGTTCGGAGATGCATCGCGTGAGGACATCATCGGTGACAAACGTATCCTTCCAGACTTCGTCGATCAGTCGTTCCTTGGAAACAACGGTATTTTTTGCCTTGGCCAGACACACCAGAACCGACATCATCTTGGGCTCGAGATGAACCGGGGTGCCGTTGCGCGAAACGGTGTTCACGCTGGGCTCAACCAGCCATGGACCGATATGAAAACTGCCGTCCACAAGTCTCGCTCCCACATCCTCACTCAATCTCGCGGCCGTGTAATGACCACTATTAGTCAGGCGGCAACAGCATTTTCTTCAGCAAGGCGGCGTAGCGCGGATCGCGTCTGATGTTCTTCAGAAACAGGTCGCCTTTCAAGTGGGTGGCCAGTCCGGAGTCGCGCAGGTCGTAGGCCCGGTCCAGCCACTCGAACGCCTTATCCGCCTCACCACGAAAGGCATAGACCTGGGCAACCTGATAAGCCCAATCCGGATGCGTCTTTATCATCTCCGCCAAGGTGGCATCGGATTCCCTCTTCCGTCCCAGGGCGTAGTACGCCAGGGCCTGACCGTGCATTCTCCAATATGGCTCGTCCCTATTCTCGGCCCTGGTCAGGGCCTCCTGCGGACGCGATCGCAGCACGTCGCCCCAATATTCCTCCTCCAAGTCTGGATTCAACTCTCGCCACTTCTTGTAAGCCGAGCGTGCTTCCTCAAGCCGACCGGCCCTGCGGAGCATTTCGACAAGTACTTCATGGCTAGCCTCGGACAGCGGGTCCAGTTCCACGGCCCGGCGGGCCATGGCGACGGCCTCATCCCAGCGGCCCAGGGTGCCTTGCAGCCAAGCCGCGCTTACGAGAATGTGGGCGTTCCAGGGTTCCAGGGCTAGGGCTTGCTTGTATGAGGCTTCGGATGCGGCCCAGTCCCAGTCAAAATGCCTCTGGATCCGTCCCCGAACCGAGTACGCATTTGCCACATTCGGATCCAGCGCCAACGCTCGTTCCACCGCTTCTCGTCCCTTGGAGTAACCCTCCACTACCGGGAGGCAACCATACGCCGCGCACTGGACGCGTGCATCGCCAAGACCAGCCCAGGCCGGGGCAAAGCCGGGATCCAATCTGGTTGCCTGCTCAAAGTAGCCCATGGCCTTCACCCAAGCTTTGGTGGCGTCTCGTTGCAAAAAGTATTTTCCCTGCATGTAGGCGTCATAGGCCTCGGGGCTTGTGGTTCGAATGGAGGGGCCCTGGTTCTCTCCTTTGAGCACCACCCGCAATGAAGCCGCCACCGAACGGGCAATCTCGTCTTGCACCGCGAAGATATCGGTGATTTCTCGGTCATACGTTGCCGACCACAAGCGAAATCCGTCAGATGTTTTGACGAGCTGCGCCATAATGCGTACTCGCTTCCCATCTCGGCGAACGCTTCCTTCGAGGATGTTAGCGACGTTGAGTTGCTTTCCTATCGTCCGCAAGTCTTCATTTTTTCCTTTGAACTGAAACGCAGAAGTCCGCGCCGCTACCCGCAGCCCAGGGATTCTCGTCAGGTCAGTAAGCAGCTCTTCGGCCAGGCCGTCGGAGAAATACTCCTGGTCCTTCGCCGCGCTCATATCTGCGAAGGGCAGCACGGCTATGGAAGGTGTGCCGACCGCAGGCACCGGAACGGACTTTGCAGCCTTGGAGGACCGCGACACCCATACGCCAGCAACGATCACGCTGGCGACTACTACTGCGAGCACTAACCGCAAGCCTCGCCGCTTAGTTGCGAGTGGTTTGACCTCTGCTACCAGGCGATATCCCTTGCGCGGGATGGTCTGGATGAACTGTGGTTCCTTGGTGTCATCTTCCAGCGCCTTGCGCAGTTCGGAGATGCACCGGGTCAGCACATCATCCGTCACAAACGTATCCGGCCAGACGGACCGCAGCAATTCCTCCTTGGAAACCGGAGCGCCCGGGTGGCTGGCGAGGCAGACCAGCACCTCCATCACTTTCGGTTCGAGACGCGTAGAGGTGCCATTGCGCGAGACTGAACTCAGGCCCGGCTCGACCCGCCACTGCCCGATACGGAAGTCGCCGTTCAACACTTCCTCCTTGCCTTAGGTCAACCCGGGATCTTCATCTGGCGTGTCAGCTGAACGAATCGTGGATCCGATCGTATCGAGTCAAAAAAGGGATCCGTCATCCAGGAGAAGTATGAGAACCACGGATCGCCCTCGTCATAGGCTGCCGACAGAGCCTCCGATGCTTCTCGTCGCTTCCCCTCTCCCGAGAGCAGAATTGCTCGTTGAAAATTCCTGACCGGCGTGCTTCTTGAGAGAACCTGAGACGATAGCTTCCGGGCCTTTTCGTTTTGACCCGCGGCGGCGTAGGCATATGCGAGAAATACTTCGGAGCTCGTATTGTCGAGGGCACTGTTTGCCAGCTCAAAGATCGCTACTGCATCCTTGGTTTTTCCCTGCCGCAGATACACATGGCCAGTTACCCACATCGCGGGAGCAAACTTGGGTTCCAATTCGAGTGATTCCCGAAGCTTGGTTAGGGCCGGCTCGTAGTCGCCCGCCATTGCATGAATCACACCCGCGTCAGCTGTGATCATTGGCGAAAGCGGATCCAATTCCTGTGCCTTCTGCATTTGGGCGTTCGCCTCCTCGAACCTGCGCAGCGTGGCCAGCAGGAAAGCATATCCATCGCGGAATCGCGGGTTGTTGGGGTTGAGACGAATCGCCTGCTGGGACTCCGCCTCTGCCACAGGCCAATTCCAACCAAATGAGTACTCAAGATTAGCGAGGGCGTCATGTGCGTCAGCGAGGCCGGGATCGATCTGTAGGGCATGGGTCGCAGCTGCCTTGGCTTTCTCATATGCATCGTGCGGAGCGAGATTCGCGGGGCCGTGTCCATTACCAATATCGATATAGAGATCCGCAAGGGCAGCGTATGCGGGCGCAAAATTGGGATCGGCAGCAACCGCATGCTCAAAGTACTGGAGGGCTTTGTTTATGCCCTCTGCGTTGTACTTGTTCCAAAAATAGCGTCCTTTCAGATACAGGGTGTGGGCTTCACGATCCGTGGACCGAACTCGCTGAGCCTGCTCAGGCTGCAACTGCAAACCAACACTGCGAGCAATTCCTTCAGCAACCTCAGCCTGGATGGCAAGGATGTCTTGAAGATCCCTGTCGTAGGTGCCCGACCAAATGCCCACCTGGTCCTCTGCCCGCACAAGTTGGGTGGTAATACGAATTCGATCGCCCGACCGTCGAATGCTGCCGACTAGAAGGTGGGTGGCGTGCAGGTCGCGACCTATCTCCGCGATCGTTTTCGACGTGTGCTTGAATCGCATCACCGAAGTGCGTCCGATCACTGTCAGACCCTGAGGGTCAAGCGTACCGATCTGCGTGATCAACTCTTCGGTCATGCCATCACTGAAATATTCCTGTTCAGAGTCCCCGCTCAGGTTCTCAAAAGGAAGCACCGCCATCGCGATGGGACCAGCGTGGGAAGGTCGTGACCCCAGGCGCGAACCCAGAAGATACAACGCTACGCCACTCAGAATGATGATCCCGGCAGCTGCCACGATGGTTCTGCGATAGGAACGGGGCTTGATCCCATGGATGGACGATCCTTCTAATGCTCTCGGCTGCTGCTCGACTTCCAGCAGCAGCCGGTAGCCTCGTTTCGGGATGGTCTCGATGACGCGGGGCTCCTTGGGATCGTCGTCGAGCGCCTTGCGCAGCTCGGAGATGCAGCGAGTCAGCACATCGTCGGTGACAAACGTGTCGCCCCACACCGCCCGCATCAGCTCTTCTTTGGAAACGGTCTCCCCGGCATGATCGGCCAGGCAAACCAGTACCTCTACCACCTTTGGCTCAAGGCGGGCACTCTTGCCGTCGCGTTGGATGGTGTTCTGACTGGGTCGTACCAACCAGGCGCCCAGTCGGAAGTCGCCCGGCATACTCACACCCCAGGGGAAATGTCGGCCATTATATCTCCTTATTTATCAGTTCCCTCAGCCTTTGCTCGGAAAAGCCTTTCCTAAACCTCGGACCGATCTCAGGACTTCCCAACCTGACCACCGCTACACCCGGCAGCAGGCGCATGACGCCGGGGGGCGGCTCTGGACCTAAACCTACCCTCGGTCGCCTTCCCGGCGTCGCGCCACTTGCCGAGGAGGTCCTATGAGGTGGGTTACTTGGAGAGCAGTTCTTCTGGCGCTTAGCCTAGCGCCCTGTGTGGTCTTTGCCGCTGATAACCCCAACGAAGTACCTTTCAAACTCTATCGGGGCTACGCGATCGTCGTGCGTGGCTCTGTCGGAAACCTGAAGAACCTGAACTTCCTAGTCGATACCGGTGCCGTGCCCAGTGTCTTGGGCGAGCGCATCGCGCAAAAGCTTCATCTGACCGGGGCCACCGAGAAGCTCTCAATATTCACCCGGAAGGTTGAGACCGTGCGGGCCGTCGCACCCAACGTGCAGCTGGGTTCTCTGCGAGCCGAAGCTCTGCCTGTGGTTGTGCGCGACCTGTCCTTCGCCGCCGACGCGTTGGGCACTCGAGTCGACGCCATGATCGGATTTGACTTCCTCAGTCAGGGGCCATTCACGATCGACTACGAGTCAAGGAAGATCGTGTTCGGCCCAATCGATCATTCCCTGATTACTGTTCCGTACGAAGCCCATCCCGGGTACGCGCTGGTCGAACTGAAGATCCTCAAAAAGGGTCTCCGACTCCTCGTGGACACCGGTGCGAGTGATCTCGTCCTGTTCGAGAGTGCGACGCGCGATTGTCGCGAGGCCGTGAAGGATGTTGGCGCTCGGACGTGGTCGAATATGGGAGGCGACGTCCGCGTCCGCCAGGTGCATCTCACGGATGCTTACTTGGGCAATTCGCCTTGGGGCGCACAAGACGTCTTTATCCTGCCAGATGGCGGCAATCCGCCAGCCGGGCTGCTTGGTCTGCTCGGCGTTGCTTCTTTGAAGACTCGACGCTTTGGATTCGACCCTGAGCGCAAGATGATTGCATGGGAGGAGAACAAGGAGGATGAGCGACTCGCGGCCGTTGTTCAGTAAGAGTTTTTTGTTTTCTTTTTGAAATTCGACCGCGCCGCGAACTTGAGTTACGGCTGGATAGGCATGCCGACCTGAACAATACGCAATCAACTGCGGTCGCAGCGCTAGCTCAACATGACTTCCTTCCCAAGGATTCCTTTCGGCTGTCAGGACCGTGAATCTTCAAGGAACCATTTGCAAGCAGAATCAGATAAGACTCGGGTGGTATGCAAGGACAGTGTGGACAAGAGACGGACATTCGATTGACACTGCACGGCAACGACCGGCAGACGCCACGTTGAAATGGTTACCATCACGACCGAAATCCTCATGAATGTGACCGTGGATGTGTGCGAGAACGGGTTTGGCCTCTAGCAGGTCGGCAATTGCATGGCTTCCTGCACTTTCTCCGTAGCTGAGATCGAGATGGCACCATGCGGGTGCATGCGTCACGAAAATTGTGTATTCATCGAGCAGGGGCTTTAGCTGTTTGAGGTCTTGAGCTATTTCTTCGTCAGTCTTGACGAATGGCCCTCCGACGAATGGGGGAGTGTACTGATAGCCAACAAAATTAAAGCCTTTGAGCTGAACACGTCTGCCATGTATCGGCTGGATGAGTGCGTCTTCATAGTTCAGGTGTACGTTGTCGTCATTCCCCATGACGTAGAACACTGGGATGGTAAGCCTTTTCAACAGACCGATGATGCGTTCAGCCTGCTTTTGCTGTTCTCGTCTGAAGTCAGAAGCAAGAAGATCACCCGCCAGAACTAGCGCATCTGCATCGCAAACTTGTTCCACGAGCCATTCATAAACTGCATTTACGCCATGGATATCTGCCGCCGCAATGACGCGCATGTTTGTCGTGATTTTCCCCCGCCAGTTCGACCGGCACAAAGAATCGGAATAGCCCGATCTCCAGGATCCTATACCCGTCTTCGCTAGAGGCCAACCCGGCGGCCAGGCCGACACACTCCGACCACTCAACCAGTGTGGCCGGAGTTGCGGTGCATATCGAAGAGCGCCGGGTCTCACTCCCTCACGGGGCAACCCGTCTTAGTCCCTCCAGCGATGGCCGGTAGTTATGGGCCAGTGCCAGAGCCGCCTTGCACTCAGTTGCCGCACCGGACCGGTCTCCCTGTTTCTCGAGAAGTTGTCCCATGAGATTGTGCGCTTTGAAGGCCGGCGCTTCTTCAACAGGATTTTCGAAGTAGTGACGCAGTATTTTCTGCGCAAGCGGGAAATTGCGTCCCAAGCGGTGTAGATTCGCGGTGAAAGAGCTGTGAGAACGATGTTGCCCCAAAGAGCGTCCGCAGGTTAAAACAGTTTGTACTAAATGAGGGACTCGCCAAGATACGTTCGGCGCCCAATCGCTTCTCGTCACCCACTCACGAGGATCTGTGCCATGGATGCCTTCACGGTCCGTCAGGACATTCGCAAGTTCATCGTTAGCGAGTTCCTGTATGGCAAGGAAGAACCTGGCCTCGACACGTTTGCCTCTCTCTAGTCAGAGAGCGGGTCATTGATTCCACGGTCCGATGGGCGTGCCGGCAGAAGGTCAATTCGGATGGCTCACTGACGCTGCGTCACAACCACAGGCCCGATCAGCCGTTGGTGTGAAAGGTAGGGAAGTTTTGGAATGTGTGGCGCGACAGTCGGGACCTTGGGAGCGGTAAACATGAAATTATCACCCCTCGTTGTATTACTTGCTTGCGTCAGCGCGACGTTTGGCCAGCCGAATTCCTCCTTCTACGTGGCGACCACCGGGATTGATTCGAATCCCGGTACTCAAGCGGCGCCTTGGCGTACCATTCAACACGCCGCAGACACCGCGCGGGCGGGCAGTACGGTCAACGTTCGGGGTGGAATCTATGAAGAACTGGTGAGCATCAACGCATCCGGAAACGCGAACGATGGGTTCATTACGTTGAGAAGCTACCCTGGCGAAACGGCGATCCTGGAGGCGGAGCATTTCACTCCCCATGACAGAAGCGGTGTGCTTACCGTTCAAAACCAGAGCTACGTGCGAATCGTGGGTTTTGAGATTCGCAACTTTCGTACTGCCGACCATCGCCTCGCTCCGTTGGGTATCGACGTAATCGGGGCCGGCTCCCATATAGAACTTCTGAAAAACAATGTCCATCATATTGAGCAGAATTTTGGCGGCCGTGATGGTCCTGGACACGGTGCCAACGCGTTTGGCATTGCTGTCTACGGTACTGACGCCAAGACTCCCATTACTGACTTGATCATTGACGGCAATGAGGTGCACCACCTCAAAACCGGTTCGAGCGAGTCGCTGGTAGTCAACGGGAACGTCACCAACTTCCGCATCACGCACAATGTTGTCCACGACAACAACAACATCGGTATCGACGTCATCGGTTTCGAGCGTACCGCCCCCGACCCTGGCGTCGACCAGGCTCGCGACGGGGTAGTCAGCGGCAATTTGGTTTACAACATCACATCGCGCGGCAATCCGGCATACCGCAACGATGAATCTTCCGATGGCATTTATGTGGATGGCGGCACCAGGATCCTTATCGAACAGAACGTCATTCATGATGTGGACTTTGGAATTGAGCTGGCGAGTGAGCACAAGGACCGCGCCACCAGTTACGTCACTGCCCGGAATAACCTTGTCTATCACTGCCATACCGCGGGTGTTTCGATTGGAGGGTATGCGCCTGAACGGGGACGCACCGATCACTGCACCGTGGTCAACAACACGCTCCACGAAAACGATACCTCGGGAACCGAATCGAGTGAGTTCCAGATGCAGTGGAACATGGCCGACAATGTTTTCGCGAACAATATCGTGTATGCAGGGTCCCGCTGTCTCATGACGCTGAACAAGTCTCAGGTCAAAAGCAACCAGCCGCCTGTGAAACTCGATCACAACCTCTACTACTGTGCCTCCGGAGCGAACGCGAGCACATGGAAAGAGGTTGATGCCACAGTGACCGGATTTGAAAAATATGTGGAGTCAACCGGAAATGACCGGCATTCCCGTTTCCTGGATCCGCATTATGTTGACGTTGCCACGAAGGACTTCCATCTTCGATCAGACTCTCCCGCAATCGCTGCTGGCACCACTGTCGGAGTGCCGGTGGGAGAACTGGATCTCGAAGGCTCGCCGCGCGTCAAATCCGGAAACATAGACATCGGCTGCTACCAGCGAAAACAGGAGTAGTCCATGCTGAGATTCGACATGAATCGCCGCGAGTTCGCGAAAATCGCGGCTGGAACCGGCGTCGCCCTTGCCATCCCGAATCTCGGACTTGCTACTGTCTCCTCCAAAATGATCGGCATCCAGGTTGGAGCAATTTCGTTTGTGGATGAAGGTACCGAGAGAGTCCTTGATGTCCTTCAGGAGCGCGCCTCCGTGAATACGCTGTTTCTTGCCGTATTCACGTATGGTCGCGGTATCGCCGGAAGACAGATTCCGGGGCAACCGCTGCCCGATCATGGAAAGCAGGAGTACGATCTCAATTTTCACGGCGGGAACTTCGCTATCCCTCATCCTCAGTATTACAGCAAGACGGTCATCAAAGACACACGCGCTCCCGACCACGGCAACCTGGACATTCTGGCTGAAGTTCTCCCGGCGGCGAAAAAGCGCGGCATGAAGGTCATCTGCTGGCTTGAGGACGTATTTCGCACCGACTTGCCGAACATCGAGAAAGTCCAGGAGCGAGACCTGTACGGGCGCAATGCCGAGACATTGTGCGTCAACAATCCCGACTACCAGAATTTCTTTACCGGCCTGGTTGAGGATTACGTCCGTTCCTATGACATTGACGGAATCATGTGGGGATCTGAGCGGCAGGGCGCTCTTTCGGACAGTCTGGGGGCCACGCATGACACACCGCCGATCGATCCGGGTAGCGTGACTTGCTTCTGCGAGTTCTGTCAGAGCAAAGCGAAAGATCGCGGTATCAATGTGGAGCGCGCCCGGCAGGGATTTCTGGAATTGGAGAAATTTGTTCGCTCGGCGCGAAGCGGTAAACGGCCCGCGGACGGCTACTACGTTCAATTCTGGCGGCTTTTATTGCGGTA
>Ga0335085_10007803_pt1 | contig 16448 bp, 15 predicted proteins | sample Lox_Sample_45_FD_206712 | JGI IMG/M metagenome (GOLD analysis project Ga0335085, IMG submission 206712) | Soil microbial communities from Loxahatchee National Wildlife Refuge, Florida, United States - Lox_Sample_4.5 | ecosystem: Environmental > Terrestrial > Soil > Wetlands | place: USA...
GAGGCTGTTGGCAAATGTGTAGGTATTTCGTTTATCCCAAGCCCACTGCACAGAATCCCACGACGGAGTCGGCACACGAAAATGTTCTGATAAGAGAGCGCGGTGGCGGGAAAATGTGGCGACGGTTTCATCACGAGTCGGATACAGCACCCAACCCTTCAATCGGAGCTGCCGGCCGACGTTTATAACGGCGTCTAGCGTCTCCTGCTCGTTTTTCAAATCTTTAACTCTCACGGAGTGCGTTGCGTAACAAGAGTAGCGGGCGATCGAATGCTCGTCGTCAATAACACAGGTGCGAATCCCCTGCCGCCCCAGACTTCGTATGATACCAAGCCCTTGAAAATCCCCTCCGATGATCACCCCGCCGATCCCCGTCACGGGAAGATCCGACAATGTATCCTTCGGGACGGGATGAACGAGAAATTCCATTAGTGTTCTTGATGGTTCTCTTAGAGATCAGCGATTCTGCGGGTCAATGCCTGTGTGCAATAGTATGTCCCGGAAACAAATCGAGCCACCGGCCCAAAGCTCCAAGCCGCCGGGGCTCCGAGGAAGTGAAGACCTGGAACGGACGACTCCAAGCCGGACTTCAATCGGGGATAGCCATTGACCTGGTCAATCTGCCGCACGAGCTCTGGGGCAAGGAAAGGGTATTTAGCAATGTCAATCCGATAGCCGGTCGCACACATCAAGTGATCGACGAGTTTTTCGGTCCCATCTGACAACACTATGCGTAACTGATTGCCTGAAAGAACGACCGAGCGGAGCTCAAGCCCAGTGCGCAGCGGCACATCCTTTAGTCGATTTATCAGCCAGGTAGCGCCCGCGGGGCGTATGGCACGCTTTCCGACGTAGTCTTGAAAGTCACGGGGCAAGAGCCGGAGAACCTCCGGCCGCGCCGTCAACTGGCTCATTCCCGCCGGGCCGACATCGCGCGGAGAATAAAGCATCTTGCCAAGCACTCCACGATGAAAAATTGTTCCACTTAATCTGAGCCAACGAACCTGAGAATTGCGAATAATAACCTCGACATTTGCTCCGGCCTCATGCAAAAGGGCGGCGGATTCGAGCGCGCTTTGACCAGCGCCAATTACCATTACCCGCTTATCCCTAAATCGCGTCGAATCAGCATGATCGCAACTGTGTGAGACCAACGATCGTGGCAAACCGTCCGTCTCGGGCAAACGCCGAGCGAACGGTTCAATGCCGGTGGCGACGACAACGCGTTTCGAGATAAACTCCTCGCCGTCTTCGGCAGTCAATTTAAACCCTTTGCCGTTGCGCTGGACATGCTTAATCTTTCGTGAGTCCAAATCGGGGACGACTTGTTTCTGAAACCAGCGTCCATAGTCAATAAAGCGGTCTAGCGGTATTGGTTTAGAGAGCGGTTTGCCACAAGCAGTGACGTAGGCTTCAAGATCCAATTTTCCATTCGGGTTAGCAATATGCGTGGCTTTCCAAGGCGAGCGCAGAAACATGCCGGGAGGCATGTTGTTTTGCCAAAATGACATAGGCTGCCCGAAGGCACGCACTTGCAATCCAGAGATTCTTCGCAGATGGGCAACCGCGGAAAGACCGTAAGGCCCAGCCCCCACGATGATGACGTCAGATTCCTGCATAAATGTTATCCTGTCAAAAAATTGCGGCCGTAATCACTCAAGTGCATATCATTTTCCTACAGTAAAACGCCTCCGCGTACCGACTGCAACACTCCATTCCGCGCAACCGCATCAAGGCGAGAAAAGTTTCTTCGCTGAACCAATGCCTGTTATTCTGAGTCGGAAAAAGTCGGCACAGATTTTCCGCCTTCTCGTGCGCAAGCTTCTGATTGATTTCAACGAAAACATTGGGCGAGCCCAGATCGCCATCATACTTGGGAATCTCATATTCCAATATCAAGTGATTTCGAAAAGTATTCCAAGTAAAATCCGATATAACCCGGTGGTCTTGGTGCCGATCGTTCCGAAAATGCGTGAAGACGATATCCGGCTCGAATTGTGATTTCAATGACTCAAAAAGATCCTTGATCGCCGCGCCATGGAACGGGAAGTAGCTGTTCGGGAACGCCTTGATGATAATTCGTGATTTTCCCGCATCTTCCAGAAACACTCGCGCGCTGTTTTTCGCTTCGGCTCGCCGTTTACCAACCGCCCCAAATACCAACCAACATATGGAGAGGCCGGGATACCTCATTGTCAACTTCCGAATCGTCGCGCCGCAACCGATTTCGATATCGTCGGAATGTGCTCCGAGGCAGAGCAGATTCTTAATTCCGCCGAATTGCATAGGCGTCATCCTTATCCTTTGTTAGATTGACCATCCCACACCTTCCATGGAGCCAACCCCCGACTGAAAACATCTTCTAGTTCCTGCCGTTCTTTAAAAGTATCCATGCAGGCCCAATAGCCATCATGCGGATATGCGATCAATCTCCCCTCGTCAATCAGTCGCGCGAACGGTTGCTCAACTAGTTCTTCCCCATCGCGCATATAACCGAATATCTCCTGGCGTAAAACAAAAAATCCTCCATTGATTCGCGCTCCAGATTTTGTAATATGCTCGATACTCTTAACAGCCCCTTTAGGGTCGCTGTTGACCACGTGGAAACTAGCTCGCGGCCTAACACTGACAAAGCCAGCTACACTCTCAGGGTCAAAGGCCCGCGTGATTTCGGGAAGTTGAACGTCCGAAAGGCAGTCACTATAATTTGCTAGAAACATTTCCTCACCTTCAAGATATTTTTGGACAGCTTTTAACCGCTGCCCGACATTAGACGTAAGGCCAGTATCCGCGAACGTAATCCGCCAGTCGTCGATGTCACTGCCCATCAATTCCACAGATTTACCACTCTTAGATAACACGAAATCATTAGAAAGGCATTCGTCATATTGCAAGAAATAATTCTTAATAACGTCCGCCTTGTAACCAAGGCAAAGAATGAAATCCTTGTGCCCGTAATGGGCATAATATTTCATCACATGCCATAGTATAGGTCGGTACCCGATCGGAACCATTGGTTTTGGAACGCTCTCGGAGAATTCGCGCATTCGCATGCCTAGTCCGCCACAAAACAAAACAACTTTCATATATCCCTTTCTCTCAAATTGTAGAAGCGTTTATTTCATTCCATCCATTTGGACCTTACTCTCATTGAAGTCGCTTTCGGTTACTGCTGCATTCGTCGGGGTTACAGAAAACCATGAATAGACCTATGCTAATGCATCTCGTCAGTTGCCACGAATCTCGAGAAACCAAAGTTCGAAGAGTTCGCACTTTCGCCCGATTGCACATAAAATCCGATCCCCGGACTTCCAACACTGTAGGTATCATCCGACACGGACAACACAACGGATCCGTTTATGTAAGCTGTAATTTTATTACCGACAATAGAAGCCTTGACCTCGTCACCGTCTTTTACGTAACCCTTCACTTCTTTCAGCTCAGTCCAATCGTTATAAGGCCCATTCCAACGGACAATCTGAATATACTGGTTTTGCCGCTTGATACTGAATAGTATTTCATATCCGGTCGCATGGTTCGCTGCAATTGAACGCCGAACGTGGAGTTCTACTTCCTCAAACAACGCCGAATCCGAACGAACAATATGGACAGTAGCCTGAACAGTCTGGTTCGGTCCCCAAACACCAGTGAGACTAGCGATTGAGTCATCGTATTTGGTTGTTCCTGTTTGTGTGCCGAAGGCGAAACCTGAAGTAGTTCTGACGTTGTTCCAGCTGATGCCAATGGCCAGTCCGTTCGACCAACTTTTTCCTTCAGAAATCGGATTTTCAATCGCGGGAAAGCTGGTTGAGTAACTATTTGCAAAGGTATTACTGTAAACGGCTAGGGAGAATGCCACCACCCACCCCCACTTTTGTGGGGGGTCAAATATTCGACTAATGCCGTGACTCCGTTGATGAGCGAGCCAAGCCGAAAATATTCCTCCCATTTTAAACATCCGAATTCCCTTAGTTTGTGAGGGCGGCGCGGTAAAAGCGAGCAGCGATAAACCCTTGGTAATCAACATAATTAAAATTGCCGAATCCATCAGATGTGACCGTTCCAAGATTTTGCCAGTTCGTACTTACGGCGCTCTCGGCGAATTGGATTATATAACTCTGATTGGCAAGACCTTGTCCACTTAAATTAACTGAACCGTTTGTCCGATTAATCGAAGAAATGCTCAATATGGTGGGAGTTGGGGAAGCGCCATTGCCATCCGTCACGCTGAATTTTGAAAACCCGTAGTTAGCAGGATCGCCAACCGAGTCCTGCAAATAAAAACCGATTCCTGGATTGCCGGCCACCCAGGTGCTGTCAGACGCAATACAAACGGCCTTTCCGTTTACATAAGCTGTTATGATACTTCCTACGATGGTCGCTTTTACCTCATCACCATCCTGGATGACGGGCGCCGAGCCAGAATTATTCAACAAGTCGTACTGGCCAAATGCACCATTCCAACGTACGATTTGGACGTACGGCGTCGACGTTTTGACACTGAAAAGGATTTCGTATCCGGTGCAACTGTGAGCCGACAGATTGCTTCGCAATCGCAATTCAACTTCCTCAAACTGTGCGTTGTCAGTTGTTACAACGCGAACGACGGCTTGAGCCGTCTGGTTAGGCCCCCAGGCGCCCGAGAGAAGTGCCGTGGAATCATCGACTCCACCAGTACCACTTTGTGTGCCAAAAGCAAATCCGCTCGTAGTACGTACGTTCTTCCAATCTAATCCCACAACCTCTCCATTGACCCACCGTCCTGCCTCCGATATTGGGTTCTCGGTGAGCGGAAAACTCGTGGAATATGAATTCGCTCTCAGGTTCAGACACAGCAGCGAAAAGCAAACCGAGGCCAGCAAATGATTTGTGCGTGAATTCATATGAAAGTTCTTTTGCATAGGCTCAGCTTTCGAAGTCCGGCCATGAGCGATCGACATTTGATATTACTGTTACAGCAGTAGGCCATTTGATACCGAAGCGCTCATCATCGAACCTTACACCGCGAGCCGCTTGCGGAGCATAGGTTGAGGATGTCATATAGTACATTTCCGTATCGTCCAGCAGTGTCTGATAGCCGTGTGCAAACCCTTCAGGCGCATAGAGCATCGAGCCGTTATCGTGGGTCAATTCGACACCGTATGACCGTCCAAACGTTGGTGAATCTTTGCGCAGATCGATAATCACATCGTAAAGAGCACCCCGCGTACACCGAATGAACTTGGCCTCCGCATGAGGAGGAATCTGGTAATGCATTCCCCGGATAGTGCCGCGTATGTGACTAAATGCCACGTTCAATTGAATCATATGGGGGTTCAGCCCGTGGTGCTGAAACTCCTCTTGACACCAAGCCCGGGCAAAAAAACCTCGGTCATCCTCAATCTTCTTGAGTTGTATCACATAAGCCCCCTTCAAACTGGTTTCAATGAATTCCATTTAATGGTCTCATTTAAATGCTACAAAACCCCGGACTGAAGCGCCACTAGAAAAACTAGAGCCTGTCATTAACTTTTGCGAAAGAGAGATTGTAACATGAGTATGGCAAAGGCGATCCAATGGTAGCCAGCCATGGTTACGGAGCACAAAATTCCCACTCTTCATCGCTGACATCACTCGGATATGGTTTCGGCGGTTTCGACATCCCAAGCGTATTGCCGGAATGTACCGTCTTTGTACATTCTTTTCTGACTAAAAGTTAATGACAGGCTCTAAGTGCAAACATGTCCAACGGATAAAAACATCAGCTGCCCACGCAAGATAATCTCACAGGCCAAACAATAGAGACATCATTACTTCGGCTATACATCACCGACATTCCAGTTAAGCACCTCGACCAAGCTTCCCCACTATTATTTCGGCAGTTTTTTTTGGATTCAAAACTGAATCCAATAAGCTCGAACATATTGCTTTTGAAAGCTTTAGGCCAGACAATGGATAACCTAAGTCCGCGAGCCGCCGCTTATGGTAATTCCAAAATTCTCTATTCCTATTCTTACGATGGAATACGGCTCTTCCCAAATAGTCATAATAGTCATGCAACACCACCTTCACACGCCTCGCCAGCTCAACGTCAGAGAGGCAACACGGACCATATTCGAGAAGATCACTGAGTGTTGACGGCATGTAGGCATGAAACCGCCGACTTTGCGCACTCATTGTCTCTTCGTGCACCCTTTCATAAGAAAGGACTTGGTGAACAAACCCAAAATCACTATTCATTAAATACTTGAAGCATGCGCTGGTGTCTGCCTCGGCAGTCAGGTTCGGATAAAATTCATTTTGAGCCCTCACAAGGCTAGATCGATACAACAACGAAGTTGGAGTTCCAAAGGCATAAGGCGGGCCCTCAAGTAAGTATGCTCGACAGAGTTCCCGTCCAGGAATAACAGTGCTTGGGTACGGTAATTCGGTCCATTTTACGCGCCAGGCTTTCCTAGCTTTCCCCGCTCCGCTCAATTGATACGAACCAACAAGGCCGACCGACGGATTTGACTCAGCAATATCGACAAGCCGAGCAATACATTCCGGGAATATCCAATCATCGCCGGACACGACCTTGCAATACTTACTTTCGGGAGCAATGCGACGAAACGCGCCATTGTGATTCTCAATAACACCAACGAACTGTTCATTACTATAAACGCGAATACGATTATCTTTATTGGCATACGCGGTAGCGATTTCCAATGTCCGGTCCCTGCTGCAATTATTAACAATTATGTATTCGTAATTCCCATAGGTCTGCCTCAGCACGCTCTCAATACACTCAGATAGAAAAGGCTCCCCATTGTAGACCGGCGTGATTACGCTAATAAAAGGTTCCGTCGTCATTTTCATTTTTATCGCAGTAAATCGGCTCTTCTCTGATATTCAACCGTAAGCGGTGGCCTTCCGCTAGGAATGCGCCATTGCGCGGATCAAAGCGGCCGCCATCGGTATCTGTTTTACATCACTGATTTCCACCCACGCACCGCCTTCCCATCGCAAGACGACCGAAGAGGGCGCGGCGGTTACTCATGGATATTTCCCTCGAGGATTTTGACCTGTCACTAATTGGGAATTATGCGAGTCCGTTTCTTCGAAGCGTTCAAGCCAAATCTCACGAAAAAACATATATTCGCCTCTTCGCGAAAACATTCGCTGGTGCAAATAATTACCGCTACACGTCACACCGTCCAAAATGATGCAGGGATTCTTAGGCTTCATCAGTTCCCCAGTCTTTTCATTAATTAGCCTCTCGACGCGGCAAAGGACTCGAAATGGTCCCTTGTTGCAATAGGGAACCATTTCATAGTCAAAGTTCAAACCGCGATTCCGAAGTCGTTGATTCAAAGTTCGCTGAATAGCCTCTTTGGGCTTCACGCGAACCAACTCATTTGGCTGTAGATTTAACTCAGCTGATGGCGTTTTTTCCCCAGCCAATCCTTTGATATAAGGGTAGATGCGGCGGCCAAACCAACGTCCGAAAAACGAATTAATCATGGCCAAAACTCCGAATCGAATGAAGTCGAAAAGATTCACGTTACCAGAGGTGAGGTCTTTGATGTAGAATCGGGGATCAAATCGCTTTCTCCTTCTGACTTCAGTTGTGGCACTGAGCATTTCTGTGGCTTGACAGCGAAATCGCTCGGATTGCTCTGGGACCTCAGGAAATCGCGTTCCTCGCATTAGCGTGTCCCGCAAGGCGCTGCATCCAGGAGTTCTCACCAATGGCTCAGATCCTTTTTTATTTCCATTTTCCAGGTTTTCAAAATGGGATTGCTCTTTCGGAACGCGTTTGAGCCAGGCTTCCTTCCAGTACAGAAGGCAACTAGCTTGGCACGCCCCATGCGCTGAGCCATCGCAACGAAGCTCTTCAAGATGAACCGTGTTTGCCATGCCTCGAATCGAAAAAAGTTCTATGGTGTCGGCCGTCTTGTGCGCCGAAGCTCGAACTTGGAACTTTCTCCCAGAATATTGCAACATTTCGGGCATAAAAGGCAACTGGTCAACGCTTTGCTGGCCATCCAAAGTCGCCAAAATTTCTTCTGCGCTCTTGACTTCCACCCATTCGCCGACGCGGAGTCCTAATTCAGAATCTGCATTTTGCATGTCTTGCTAATAATTTCCGCTCGTTTTTGTCCGAGAAGCTGTTGCCTTTAATTACATGACCCTCTAACCCTACGCGGCGGCGGTCCAAAATTTCAGTTTTGACAATACCTGACCGGCAGCTCGCTCGCCGCTCTTGAAACTCTCATCGGTCCATAGATAACCCCAATCTCCGTAACGCCCGCAGTACGCGATGCCAACCTCATCTAAATAACCATGAACAATTTTTAACGCCGCATTACGTTCGTGGTCAAAAATAATATTGGCGTATGGAAGAAGCATCGCTCGTTTACACAGAATGCGATCGTCATCGTGGAGATAGCCGCAACGGCGAAGATCCTTTATGACAGGTTCAATCCAATCATCCGGAGAACCAGTAAAAGGTCTGTATTTCCTTGAGAAATAAATCTCTGCCTGAATGCTTCCCGTTCCCGAAGCCGCGTTGCTCGCAGCAAGCATATGAGGAAAACCCAGACGTGAAAAACAGATATCCTCGTCGTAGAAGTATGTCACGTGGGCCTTAGAAATGTCCTCGCGACTCACTCCGACATTGACGATGACACAGGTCGAACAAGCAAGACGTTGTACTGCTTCCATTACTTCGTTTGGCGTTCCCTTTATCATCGGAATAAGCTCTGGCAAAGGCACCGAGGAGACCAAGGCGTCGTAGTGGGCCTCCTCCCCGTTGGCAAAGCGAAGCTTGCGTTCTTGGGAATCAACTGAAATAAGTTTATGCTCAAGTTTCAATTTCCCCATAGGAACAAACTTGTTCAAATAAGAAATGAACCCTCCGTTGTTCGGATAGCGAAAATGCGTGATGTAGTGGACAGTCGGTGACGATGGCGATAGAGCACCGCGCAAGACTTCTTCGAGATTCGGGCGATAGAACCGTGGCCCCAACCAATCCGTGGTCAAGTTGTCGGCACTCGTCGTGTGATATTTACGCGTGTACGTCATCGGAAATAGCTCTGAAAACGTCCGACCGAAACTCGCCAGCAGCCAGTCTTCGTAATTCCTTATTTCTCGGGCTGAAGTATGTTGCTCTTTAACAAAGTCCGCAATGACCTTTACAACGACCTCTTCCGGCAAACCGTGAAGATGGAGTTGCGCTGGGTGTTTGGGCCAATAACCGCGCCAGTAATTATTGAGGACGACCTGTAAGGTTTGGTACTGTTGTTGAACGCTATCAGCAAAGATTTCCTGTATTCTCGGATCTTTGGTGTAAGAGATGTGTGGGCCAACATCGAACAAGAACCCTCCGTCATAGCGAAACGAGGCTGTATGACCACCGTGGTAATTGTTCTTGTCGTACATCACAGGCTGAAAACCTTCGGCATTCAGCCTATAGGCAGCGCCAAATCCAGCCATTCCACTTCCTAAGATGACAATTTTTGACATTATAACTTCTCCGAGGAATTAATCAGCCATTTCCGTACCACAAGATGGCTGCCAACTATTATATCTTGGTTTCATTGTAACTATAGGATTAGCCAAAAAGAGCTTCGTATCGTTTGATTTGGGTTCGTGTGAAGCCGGGAAGATCGTCGCCTTTTTGGAACGCTCGATACCATTCAACGATCCAGTCAAGAGCGGAGCTTAACGGCAGAGCAGGAGACCAACCCAATTCATCTTTCGCCTTAGAAACGTCCAGTTTAAGATAGCGCGCTTCATGTGGATGGGTGCGTTCGTCATTTTTCCAACAGGCTTCATCTCCCCATAATTGCACCAGTCTGTTCGCAATCCAAGACACCGTCTTAGCGTCACTTTCTGTTGGTCCAAAATTCCAGCTGGAACCAAATTTCGATGGGTTCTCCGTCAGTCGTTCGGCCAACATCAGATATCCGCGCAATGGCTCTAGAACAAACTGCCACGGGCGGATTGCAGAAGGACTGCGGATTGAACACGGATTATTATCGAGGAATGATCTCATCAGGTCGGGTATCAGTTGGTCCCGAGTCCAATCTCCGCCGCCGATCACATTTCCGGCCCTGGCACTCGCGATAGCAACAGGCACACACTCTGAACTATCAACGCGGAAATAAGAATCCCGAAAGGTCGAAGCGATCAATTCCGCGCATGCTTTGCTATTTGAATAAGGATCATGCCCTCCAAGACGATCGTTTTCCCTATAGCCCCAGACCCACTCCCTATTTTCGTAACATTTATCACTGGTAACATTGACAACGACACAGGGGAGAGCCAGTTCCCGAACCGCTTCCAGAACGTGAACCGTTCCCATCACATTGGAAGAGTACGTTTCGATTGGGTTCTCGTAACCGCAACGCACAACAGACTGTGCGGCCATGTGAATAATCACTTCAGGACGACTTTCATTGATTGCAGACTTCAGCCGCGAAAAGTCTCGAATGTCGGCGCAAATTGACTTGATTGCACGGTAGACTTCCGCCTGCAAATAGAGGTTCGGTTGGGTAGGCGCCTTGAGCGCATATCCAGTAACATCCGCCCCCAGGGATTCTAGCCACAGTGAAAGCCAGCTTCCTTTAAAGCCGGTGTGGCCAGTAACGAACACACGGCGGCCTTTCCAGAAACGATGATTGATCATAACGAATTCGATCCGAAAATCGGTTGCCTGCTCTGTCTCTTCGCTAGCGGGCATTTACCAATGTAGGATACTGAGGCAAATTCGCCGCGCTCTGCGGCCAACGGTCGCATTGCTCTCGCCAAAGCTTATCAATCAAAGTTTCACCCGTCTGGTTGACATCGCTAAACAAAATAACCTCGTCCTTACCTATGTCACGATTCAACACGCGTCCCGCAGAAAGACCAATAGGCAAAGCATTCATTGCCCGAGCCGCGGCAGCATTGTCAATTAACCCATACGAACAAAATCCGCCGATCCCATCCAATTTCTCGCCGGCTTTTAAATTCCGTTTGGCCATAGTCACTACTTCACAAACGGGGCCGGCCAAAGGTGTCACCGTTGCATCTTGAAGAATTGCTGCGCGTCCGAGAGTCGACGCGATTTGTATGTGTGGCAAATGGAAAGGGGTGTAAAACACATAAAAAGGCCCATCGCCAAGTTTGTAGTAAGCCAACTGCACTTTTTTTAGAGGCGAATCCTCGTGGACGATTACAAATGCGCCCGTATAAGGCTCAGCCCCGAGCGCATAATCAACAAGACCAGTGGAAAGCATTTGATCGGCCGGAAGCAACTTCGCCATTTCTCGGACGTGCTTACAGGCGGGACCATACATTCCCCTGCGTCCTACTTGCAAACCGGTTGCGTTCGCGAGAACTGTCGTCTCCATGGACAATTTTGTAGAATCCGCAAAGGACGTTACCTTCCGTGCATCTTGGTCGTTCTTTTCGGCAAATGCCCGTTGAGTGTCGGGATTACGATAATAATCAACCATTCCTTTGAGATTTCCGGCAGCAACCGGGCGGAGTCCTAATTGCCGGAGGTAACGATACAATGTCATTGCGACACCGGGCTCATCACCGTCCGTATTTGTGATGACGACTCCTGCCTTATCTGCCTTCTCCTTAAGAATAGGCCCCAATAGCGAGTCCAATTCCGCGTTAACTACGACTACATGCTTGCCGTGGGCAAAAGCGTCTAAAACTATACGTGCTGCTGGCTCGACGGTCCCTGTGACCTCAACAATCACATCCACCGTCTCTGAGGCGGTCAAAACGGCCGGGTCCTCTGTGAGGACTACTTTGCCACGCATTATCTGGGAGTCTGCTTCGCGCGCAGATGCCACCCGTCCCCAATCGGTTATGCCAGCATCGCGAAAAGCTCGTTCGCCGTGAGCTAGGGTTCGATTGGCCAAAGCCACAAGGCGAATACCCGGCGCCGGAGTGGCCAATTGAAGGACGATTGCTCGCCCCGTAGCGCCAGCTCCAATCATTCCGATGCGCACAGGGCGTCCAGCTGCTTCACGTTCTCTTAGTGCTGTATCTACATTCATATTCATTGATCAGTTCAAGGTCACTTACGCTCGTAAAGTATAGGAAATTAGGTCCGTCATGGAAAGCGCGATTCTAACGCAATTCTAACGCTCTTGGCCTTGTTTCCCCTTGCATATCCAATCGAACCAAACCCTGCTTTGCATAATTTCTCGGGTTCCGGCGCTCCTTAGAGAAATGTCGGAGCATCGCGATACTTTGCACGTAGCTCATTTCCCAACCAGTACAACCTTCGGAATTCATCGAAACGGGTGGCTGGAGGATCCGCCTCAAATTCATTTTGGCATTAAGATACCATGCTTTTATAAGGGGATTTTTCAACTCCGTATGGTACCAATGGTGATGCAAATACGCATTTGAACGTCCTCTGTCGGAAGCCGCGGAAAGCCAACTTGAGCGTAAAAGTCGCGAAGATTGCGGGCAATGGATAACCACTGCGCCGGAGACTTTTTCCAAGCTATAGCCTGCCTTCATGAGTTGGTACGAAAAAAGCGAATCTTCCCCAAATCCAAGCGCGCCGCTACCCAAACTATGATCGAACCAAGGCACTTGCTCAAGAACCGATCGATGAAAGCCCATGCTTGCCCCAGTCAGTTCGGAAACCTTTTCGAAGACGTCGCCAGTTGCCGCGAGCCAGACCTTGTGAACTGGCTCCATCCACGACCGATTCAAATGTTCGGAGAGCAGGATCGTCCCCATCAGGGCCTTACATTTACCATCAATAAAACGACGTACTATTTTTACAAGCCAGTCTTTTGAGACTATTACATCATCGTCTATGAATAAAATGATTTCTCCTTTGGCGATGATCAGCGCGGTGTTCCTAGCGTTGCTCAGTCCTTTCCTCGGTTCTCGGATATAATTCACGGCTATACTGCCTAATCTAGCTTCCCTAACGATGGCGGGGGTTTGGTCACTCGAACCGTTGTCAATCACGAGCAACTCAACGGCCAAGCCCTCAGGCAGAACTACTTTACCAACTGATGCGAGAGTGTTTCGAAGGCTGTCCGCCCGATTTCGCGTGCAAATTATGCAAGATACAATCATAACTGAACACCTCAGGATAGGTGAGCGAATTGGGCCCGTCTGATCCAAAACAAATTTCTAACGCTCCCCCCGATCTGCCATTTGGCAGACGCAAGAGCTTCGCCAATTACCCGCGAGACTCCCTCAAAAAAATAACTATCATGAAACACCAGCACTCCATTTGGAGCTATCAGAGTGGAGACGAGATCGAAGTCCGCAAGTGTTTGCTTGTAGCTATGATCCCCATCGAGAAAAACAAGATCAAATTTTCCACCTAATTCCTCTCGAGTAACGTCGCCACTGAGCTTACGAATCAGGGTGATTTGATGCCTGATCGCTTTGATATTTTCCTGAAAAATTGCATATGTATCGCGTATACCATCCGGCATAGTCTGGTTCTGCCACGTATCAACGCATGTAATCGAGGCTGTTGTCCGCAAACCGGCGCCAAGAAAGCACGTAGAGGCTCCTAGGTAAGATCCTATCTCAAGCACCCGAGCTTCTGCAGGACATTCCTGTGCCAACTCGAAAAGTGTCTCCAATTCCTCCCGAACCGTGAAAGTTGGAATCTTGTAAACATCTGTCAGACCTCGTTGGCGAGTAGCCAGTTTAATCCATGCCGTCCGCACGCGGCGGTGAGCCGCCCCCGCGGCTCGTTTCGCGACTTTTAATTGACTGAGCATAGAACAATTTGCCGACACGTTATATCAAAGTGCAGTGACGGTTTCCGCAGGCACACTAGGTCGGCGAAACGCGTGGCTAAACGTATCAATAAGTTTCCTTAAGATAGATCGGTCCAGTAGCAAAATGCATCCCGTATAAGTCATTGCACCGATCAGTATTTTACAGAGGAGTCTAATCAACAGTGGAATATCCGATGGCAAAGCAATTGTCACCACATAAATTACGCACACCATGAAAAGCGAAGCCAAGCAAGGTGCCAAGCAAGGCCTGCAATAACCTAACGGGCTCAAGCTAATCCGCTGTTGTAGAAACAATAACGCAGGTATAGCGGTGATCAGACTGTTCAGAATCAACCCCAATACTAGGAAGGTAATGCCGAATCGGATGCCGACCAAGCATGCCGCCAGTACGCCGACAACGTGCCATACATTCAACCAAACAAATTTCCCAATTCCGCCGGAAGCAAGCAGGATCGGGTGACAGAAAACAAGCAACGCATCGACAAGTGAAAAGAGCGCCAACAACGCACACAATGGTCCGGCAGTAGCCCATTTGGCCCCAAAGAGGATCGGCACAAGATCAGAAGCGACCGCAGCCAACCCGACGAAGATAGCGAATGAGATGACAGCGTTTAATTCCATTCCGTGGCGGACTGCCTCCCGCATCTTTTTGTGATCGTCTTGAAGTCTCGAAAGTGACGGTAACGAGACACTGGCCAACGGTTGTTGTGTGACCATACTCGCCATGCTCGGGATTTTCAGCGCAACCGAGTATAATCCCAGTGTAAGCATCCCCGAAAAACGACCGATAACGAGTTGATCGAGGCGGCAGGAGAAGTACCAGAGTATAGAAGTAGCAAAAACCGATGCACTGACTCCGAAAAGCTCGCGAAGATGGGAGAAAGAGAATCGCATCGAGGGCCGATAAGGGGACGTTTTCCAAAGGAACACCGCGCCAGCAATTTCGCTGGAGAGTTGCTGTCCAACGAGGGACCAAACCCCGCAGCCAGCAAGCGCCATGACAACACCTACGATACCACCGCCAAGATTTGCCACTAAGTTACGGATAACGGGGCGCCGGAAGTCCAGGTCTCTTGCGAAAAGTGTTGCATGGATTGATGCTGAAGCCCCAATAACCAATCCCAGAGAAGACCATCGCAGAAGCGGAATCAGCCGCGGTTCCTTAAACAGTTCCGATACTGGCCCAGCCATCGCGATCGTGCCAACGCAAAGCACCACCGAACAAGTCATATTAAACCAGAAGGCAGCGTCCTTGTGTTCGTGTTTCAAATATTGTCGTTGAATAAGGGCCGTGCCGATTCCCTGATCCACAAGCATGTTTACGACCCCAAGATAAACATTAATGAGGGCAGCTAAACCAAAGGCTGAGGGCTGCAATACCCGGGCAAGCGTCGTAAAAACAACAACCGAAAGGAGTTGTTTACCCACAATGCTGATTGCCTGCCATTTCAATCCGCGGGCCACCTGCACTTTGAGACTCATGAGTTTAGCTGCACAGTATTACGTTACAACAGGCGAGCCCATCGTATTACACTGAAATTACAAATGTGTGGTGATCTCGGCGTTGTGCCTCTCTGCACGAAAACGCCATCGAGTCGAAAAGCTTCCCAACATTATGAAAAAAGAATAGTAAACAGGGTCACGGGGCAGGCGCAACTGTCACATTGGTCGGCGGCTGCAAAACCACTTTCGATGGATTTGTTGCGACGCCTGTTACCATTGCAGTGCAATTTCCACCCCCCGAGAAAGTTAGGCTTTCACTGTTTGTGCCGGGAGTTGTCGGAGCATATTTCAAGACTACGTTTGCCGCCTGCCCGGCCCCAAGCGAATACGATCCACCGGAAATAACGCTGAACGGCACCGTCGCAGTTACACTTCCTATTAGGGTTCCGGTACCCACATTCTGTACGGTAAATGAGACGTTGGTTGTAGATCCAACCAACGCCGGCCCACAGGTTTGGTTCGTCGGCGTTACAAAAATCACCGCATTCGTACTTACGCTACCAGATTCATATGCACCAATATCCCATGAAGACTGTATAGCGTTTCCCTGAAAGTCGACGTTTAAACCCGGCAGATTCAATAGGCTTAAATTGGTCCCTGCATTGATTGCCAGTGAACCGCCCTGTAACGCAAAATTATTCGTGGCTGGGTTGTTCGTCGCAGCACCCATAAAAAGCGGCGCTTTGGCTAAAGAATGGGCATCCCACCCGTAATCCAGCCGACTGTCGATAGTGCCCAAAGCATGATTTTCGCCCTTTAGGATATATTGATAGCCATTGGGCGGATAGGCACCGATAACGAAGTTCGTCCCGTGAAATCCCTGGTCGGAAAGATAATCGTTATAATCCAGAAGGACGTTATTCGTGTATTGGGGCAGGTCAGTCCCAGCCACGCTGTAATACGTAAAATAATTGAAATAATTGTTATTCCCGACGCCCTGCGAGGAGAGGATATTGTTTAACGCGTTTACCAATCTGCCGGATGCCACTGGAGTCCACAGCCACGAGTTGGCCGGACCAGAGCCAACGGTGAGAAGAACCGAATTCCCGTAAACAGTATTATTGTAGATGCCAACATGCCATGTGGTGTTGGTCGTTGGCTCGCTAATTTGGATGACGGCGTTATTACAGTGAAGATTGTTGAACACATTCCGGTAAATGTCCCCACTCACACCATCTTCAAGCCACACGCCCGTTG
>Ga0335085_10007804_pt1 | contig 16445 bp, 13 predicted proteins | sample Lox_Sample_45_FD_206712 | JGI IMG/M metagenome (GOLD analysis project Ga0335085, IMG submission 206712) | Soil microbial communities from Loxahatchee National Wildlife Refuge, Florida, United States - Lox_Sample_4.5 | ecosystem: Environmental > Terrestrial > Soil > Wetlands | place: USA...
GCGCAATACGCAGCCGCGGTTGTTGTCGCGGATCTTCGCGATGCTGTAACTGCCCGGATCCGGATGCAATATCTCGAAATCGACCCCGTCCCATTGCCATGATTGTCCGTCCGCGCAGTGTCTATCGTCTCCCGCCCGCAACAGCGGGTGGCCATCCGGCAGCGAAGACGATAGCCACCCTACCGGCATGGCCTGCATCACGGAAGCCGCGCCGCCGGTGTGATCGGTGTCGTTATGGGTGAGTATCAATCCGTCCAGTCTGGCGATGCCCATCGCACGCAACGAAGGGACCAGAATGCGATTGCCGCTGTCAGCGCCATCGCTGAAATCCGGGCCGGTATCGTAGAGCAGCGCGTGATGCCGGGTTTGCGCCGCAACCGCCAGACCCTGTCCCACATCAAAAATGGTCAGGCGCAGGGTATCTTGTGCGGGCGGTTGCGGCGCGTTGAAGAACATCGGCAGCAGCAGCAAAGATCCCAGCCAGCGTGCTGGAAAACCGCTCGGCAACAGTATCCAGAAAACGCCCAACATGGCGGCAACGATGCTCCATGGCGGCGGCGCGTGTTGGGTCCACACTGCTTGCGGTACGCTGCTCAGCCATTCCAGCAACGCGATCGTCCCGCTCATCACGCTGTGCGCCAGCCACAGCGGCACGTCCCAGGGCAGTATGGCGCCGAGCAGGGAAAGCGGCACGACCACCAAGCTTACCAGAGGGATCGCAAAGGCGTTGGCGATCGGGGAGACCAGCGAGATCTGTTGAAAAAGGGCGAGCAGCATGGGGGTCAGGCCGATGGTTATCGCCCATTGCACCTTGCTGTATTCCGTCAGCCAGTGCGATGGCTTCAGCCGATAGGCCGTGACGTACAGGATCAATGCCACAGCGCCGAACGACAGCCAGAAGCCGGGCGACATGACTGCCCACGGATCGGGTATCAGCACGCCGAGAAGCGCAAAGCAGAGTATTTGTGCCAGCGAGAAATTCCGGTTCAGCCAGAGCGCGATGGCGACTGCGCCGACCATGTATACAGTGCGTTGCGCCGGTACGGCAAAACCGGACAGCAGGGCGTAAGCGAACGCCATCAGAAATGCGGCCAGCACGGCAGCCTTGCGCGCCGGCAATAACTGGGTAAGGCGCATGCTGCGCCGCCACAGCCAGTAGGTGAGAACGAAGCCCAGACTGGCAAGCATGGTGATGTGCAGGCCGGAAATGCTCATCAGATGATTCACTCCGGTGCGCGTGAATACCTGCCATTGTGCCGCCGGGATGCTGCTCTGGTCGCCGATGGCCAGCGCGCTCAGCACGCCCGCGTAAGGCGCGTCGCCCAGCTCGGTGTTGAACTTGTGGCGTACCGCTTCGCGCCAACGGTCGATGCGGTAATTCAAGCCATCGGACCGTGCGGACAGGAGCTTGTTGTCCGCCCTGTTGTTCACGTATCCCACTGCACGCACATTATTCTCCAGCGCGCGCAACTCAAAATCGAACCCGTACGGGTTGCTGCTGCCGTGAGGTTGCTTGAGTCGCACAGTGAGTTGCCAGCGTTCACCCGCGTGTACTTCGAGCGGAGCGTATTTCCGATCCTGGTAGATACTGAGGTAAATGTGCCCGGGCACGCCGGCGTGCGGCGTGAGAATCGCATCCACGTCGAAACTGAAATGAAAACCCTGCTGGAATTTGCGCGGCAAATCGGCGATTGTGCCGGTCACCTCGATATCGCGTCCCTCCCATTCGTCAGGCAGCGTGATATTCAGTCGCTGTTGGGCCTGCCATGCGGCAAGGTAAAAACCGAGTCCCAAGGCCAAGACGGCAAGGAGCAACGCGCGCAGGACTTTCAGCGCAAGCGGCCGGTTCGGCAGCAACAGCGCGGGAGCAAGGCAGGGCAGAATCCATGCCCAGGAAAAATCCGGTAGCGCGGTCTGCTGTTGCAGCAGCCATACGCCGGTCGTGAAACAGAGAGTGAAGAAAACCATGCGCGTAGAGTAACGCATGAGGATAGAATTGGGGCATGCGAAATTATCTGCGCAAGCTGTTGCCGTCCCTGGATACGGTGAAAAACCAGCGCTGGCTCAAGCCGTTCGGCAACCGGCTGCACCATCCCAATCTGTGGCATCTGCATCGCCGCTCGGTGGCGGGAGGTGTGGCGATCGGGTTGTTTTGCGGGCTGATCCCCGGCCCCTTGCAGATGATCTCAGCCGCGCTTTTTGCAGTGTTGCTGCGCGCCAATCTGCCGGTGGCGGTATTTGCCACGCTGTACACCAATCCGCTCACCATCATCCCGTTATATCTGGTTGCGTACGAGTTCGGCGCATGGGTCAGCGGGAAAAACGGCGACGTTGCCCCCGCAAAATTGACGTTGCCGGAACTGCATTGGCATAACTGGTTCAACGAGCTGTGGAACTGGCTGCTGCTGCTGGGAGAGCCGATCTTCATCGGGTTGCCTTTGCTGGCAATGTGCCTGGCCATCATCGGATATTTTGCGGTGCGGGTAGCGTGGCGGGTTTCCGTGACGCTCAAGTGGCGCGCACGACGGAAGAGAAGGAAAGCCGGGGAGCGGAAGGCTGTTCTGTAGGGCTAACGTTGATACACAAAGCGTTGGACAGAAGCAGGGATCCGCAGTCGATCGTTGCGGGCCTTTCATTTGCATTTGCCTGCATGAAATGCGTGCCTTAGAATCAGGCCCCCGTATTTCATAACCACTATTGGATAAGGCTGTGACATCCACGAATCATTATTATCCCGGCGCGCATCTTTCAGCCTTGCCGCGGTTGAGGCTGATGCTGCTGATTTGCGCGACCTTGCTCCTGCCTGGTTGCAAGAGTTATGGCCCCATCGGGACGTCGAATTTTGATCCGACATACAGCCGCACGCTGGATACGAATGAGCAACTGCTGTTCTCGTCCTGGACCGAACTTATAGACGGCACCTTCATGAATGGAGAGCTGGAGGCATACCCGTCCTATGAGGGCGTGCTGTTGCTGACCGACAAACGCTTGTTGTTTGCCGTGTGGAACAAGAGGCAGCAGCGTTACGAGCCCGCGCTTTGGACTGGCTATCCGAGCATCATGCAGCTTAAAATGCATAACAACAACCTGCTGCAATACATCGCGATCGTTGCTGAAGACGGCAGCAAATTCAGCTTCATGCTGGGAAAGAAAAGCGTCGATTCCGCTTACGACGTTTTAATGCAGCATATATAGCCGCCGTTTGATATTTGATTCACCGCGTTTTATACTTAAAAAATTCTTCCAGGCATGAAAATTGAAAGGAACGCCACAATGAAAATGCAAACCGTAGCTATCTGTCTTGGTGCCCTGCTGACGAACGCAGCGCTTCCGGCTCATGCGGAAACGGCAGCTCCCCAGCCCGCCCAATCCTCCCAGCCCACCCACGGTGCGTGCGCGCTGGTCAAGGCGGAAGACCTGAAAGCGCTGATGGGAGAGGTCCCTTCTTACAGCTCGAAAAAGGGGTCATGCACCTGGACTGTCGCAGGTAAACCGACCAAGCTGATTACAACCAAATTCCCCGACGATGGAATGGCTGCCGAGATGGCCTATTATGACATTGAGAAGAACGCATCCAGTGGGGGGCCGGTGATCTCTACCAAAGGACTGGGAGACAAGGGATTCGCGCGCCTGAACAAGATCGGAGTGGTGTTGGTTACGATCAAGAATGGCAAGCTTCTTCAGATGGTCTATGCCACCGGAGCGCCGGGCACGGAAAAAGACATCGAGGCGCTGAAGCCGGTTGCGATGAAAGTGCTGGAAGGATTCTAGTCGGCATCATTCCCGGGCTGCGAAGAGGCGGCAGTGCGTTGCCGGTGTGTCATTCAACCGGTTCCGTTTCCGAGCACGCCATCCATTAGATTCAATCGACGTTGCATTCGCCCAGCCAGCTCGGCATCGTGGGTGACCACGATGAAACTGGTGTTGAACTTTTCGTTAAGCTGTTGCATCAGATCGAACAGGGCTTGCGCGCTGTTGCGGTCCAGATTGCCGGTCGGCTCGTCCGCCAGCACGCAAGACGGCTCAGTCACCAACGCGCGGGCGACTGCGCTGCGCTGGCGTTCGCCGCCGGACAGTTCGGAAGGGTGATGTTCCAGGCGGTGCGCGAGCCCCACTTGTTCCAGCATCGCTGCGGCACGCGGCGCTGCCTCGGCGCGTTCCATGCCGCGGATCAACAGCGGCATTGCGACATTTTCCAGCGCCGTGAATTCCGGCAGCAGATGATGGAACTGGTACACGAAACCCAGCGACCGATTTCGTATCTCGCCGCGTTTTGTTTCGTCCATCTTCAGTATATCCTGCCCGAGTATCTGCACGCTGCCGCTGCTGGCGTGGTCCAGTCCGCCGAGCAGATGCAGCAGTGTGCTCTTGCCCGAACCGGAAGCGCCGACGATGGCGATGCGCTCGCCGCGCTGCACGTCGAGGTTGACGCCTTTGAGCACCGGCACATCCACATTTCCGATGGTGAAGGTCTTGCGCAGGTCGCGGCAGGAAATGATCGTCTCATTCATAACGAAGAGCCTCCGCCGGTTGCGTTTGCGAAGCGCGATAACTGGGATATATCGTGGCCAACAGGCTGATCAGGAATGAAAAGCCTGTCACCACCATCACCTCGTGGTAGCGCAGGTCGGACGGCAATTCGCTGATGTAATACACGTCCTTGGCGAGGAAATGCACGCCGAACAGATGCTCGATGAACGGCACGACCACATCCAGGTTGAGCGCCAGCGCGATGCCGGAAATTGCGCCGAGAAGCGTGCCCACCACGCCGATCACCACGCCCTGCACGATGAAGATCTTCATGATGCTGCGCGGCGAAGCGCCGAGCGTGCGCAGGATCGCGATGTCGGACTGCTTGTCGGTGACCGCCATCACCAGCGTGGAGACGATATTGAAAGCAGCCACCGCGACGATCAGCGAAAGAATGATGAACATCATGTTCTTCTCCATCTGCACCGCGCGGAAGTAATTGCTGTTCTGGTGTGTCCAGTCGTTGGCGTACAGGTCATCCGGCAGCTGCCGCTGGATCGCGCGCGACACTTGCGGCGCAAGATCGACATCGCGCAACTTGGCACTGATTCCGGTGACCGCGTCGCCCAGCAGGAACAGCTTTTGCGCGTCGCGGATGTTGATCAATGCGAGGTTGTTGTCATAAGGCGCCATGCCGATCTCGAAGATACCCACCACGCGGAATTGCTTGAGGCGCGGCATCATGCCGATAGGCGAGATCTGGCCTTGCGGAGTGATCAGCATGACCTTTTCGCCGAGCCGGACGCCGAGCGAGCGCGCAAGATCGACGCCGAGCACGATGCCGAATTTTCCGCTGCGCAGATCCTCCAGTGAACCGGCCTTGATCTTGTTGGCCAGCTCGGTGATGGCCGTCTCCTTTGCGGGATCGATGCCGCGCACCATCACACCTTGCACGCTCTGCCCGAACGTCAGCATGCCCTGGCCGGCGACGTAGGGCGCTGCGGCGGATACTTGCGGGTTATGCGCGACCTTGTCCAAAACCGGCTGCCATCCGTTCATACGGCCGCCGTCCGCGACCACTTCGAGATGGGGTGATGCGCCCAGCATGCGCGCGCGGATCTCTTTCTGGAACCCGTTCATCACCGACAAAACGACGATCAGGGCCATCACGCCCAGCGCCATGCCCAGCATGGAGATCAGTGAAATGAAGGAAATGAAGTGATTGCGCCGTTTAGCACGGGTATAGCGCAGGCCGATGAAGAGTTCGTATGGTTGCAAGGCTGATGGAGATTTATTGTCGAATGGTGATAAGTGTGCCACAAAGCAGCTGTACTATGACAGCAATAACTGAAAGCGGCCGGCCCCGACACTCGGGCCGGTCGTCCTTGCATGAACGAAGGTGCAGACCCATTGCGTTATCCGGATATCAGTTCCGCTGGCTGAATACGATTTTTGCTGATAGATTACCGTTCTAAATATTCGGCGCCCCTGTGAAATTTTTGTGAGGAGGTGCAGCAAATGGATGATAGTCCGGCAGGTTCCGCTTATCCGGTTTCGCGCAGAGGTTATGGTCAGACCGTTTGATCGGATCGCCCGGAGAAGTTTATGGCACTGTGGATCTCATACACGCACGAAGGCAAGCCGGGTTTCGGCCAGGTCGAGGGTGATAGAGTCATAGCCTGCGAGGGTGAAATGTTTGGCGATGCTCGCAGGACGGAGTCAGAACTCGCGCTGGCTGATGTCCGTATCGATCTGCCCTGTCGGCCTGGCAAATTCATCGCGCTATGGAACAATTACCATGCGCAGGCGGCCAAACAGAATCTGGCGATCCCTGCCGAGCCGCTGTATTTCATCAAGACGCCCAACAGCTATTGCGCGCACGAGCATGCCGTTCCATCACCGATTGGCTACGATGGGCGCGTGGTTTACGAGGGTGAACTGGGCGTCGTGATCGGCAGTCGATGCAAGAACGCGAATGAGCAACAGGCCAGACAGGCGATATTCGGTTATACGTGCGTCAACGATATCACGGCGCTGGACCTGATCGCAAAAGATGCTTCGTTTGCGCAATGGACCCGGGCCAAGTGCTTTGACGGTTTCGGGGTCTTCGGACCGGCGATCGCGACGGGCCTGGATTGGCAAACCCTGAATGTACGAACGCTGCTCAATGGCAGGGAGCGCCAGAATTACCCGTGCAACGACATGATTTTTTCTCCGGCGGAAATCGTTCACGCACTGAGTCAGGATATGACACTGGAGCCGGGTGATTTGATCGCCTGCGGCACATCGCTGGGGGTATTGCCGATGAAATCGGGGGCTGTCGTCGAAGTGCATATCGAGGGCATTGGCACATTGCGCAACACATACGGGGGATCGGCCCCGGCTTGATGTTTTGATTTTTCAAATTAGCCAAAGATAACAACCATGAAAATCTGTATCGTAGGTGCGGGCGCCATAGGCGGCATGCTGGGAGTCAAGTTCGCGCTGAGCGGGCATGATGTGACATTGATCTTGCGCGGCGCCAATCTGGCTGCCGTGCGGCAAAGCGGCATGCGGCTGATCGAAGAGAGCGGCAACGAACTGCTCGCGCAGCCGATCAAGGCCACCTCGGTCATCGCGGAAGCGGGGGTCCAGGATGTGGTGATCCTTGCCCTCAAGGCACATCAGGTCGCCGCTGTCGCTGCCGATCTTCCGGCGCTGTTTCACGCCGAGACGCGCGTCATCACGATGCAGAACGGCATACCCTGGTGGTACTTTTACAAGTTGCCGGGCGAGGCGGGAAAGCGCTATCAGGGTACTCCGGTCAAGGCGGTCGATCCAGATGGCGTAATCGCAAAACACATCCCGGTCGATCGCGTGATCGGCTGCGTCGTCTATCCGGCGAGCGAAGTGATCCGTCCGGGCGTGATCAAGGTCATCGAGGGCAATCGCTTCACGCTCGGCGAGCTCGACGGCAGCGAGACGCCGAGCATACTCGCGATCAGCGAAGCGTTCAAGAATGCCGGGTTCAAATCGCCGGTGATCAATGATATCCGCTCCGAGATCTGGCTGAAGCTGTGGGGGAACCTGAGCTTCAACCCGATCAGCGCGCTTACGCACGCCACGCTGGAAGACATTTGCGTCTATCCACACACGCGCGAGCTGGCCGCGAACATGATGCGCGAGGCGCAGATTCTGGGCGAAAAACTCGGCGTGCATTTCAGGGTCAGCCTGGAAAAGCGCATCAACGGCGCCCAGGCGGTCGGACAGCACAAGACTTCCATGCTGCAGGATGTCGAGCTGGGCCGGCCGATCGAACTCGAGGCTTTGGTCGGTTCCGTGATCGAACTTGGCAGGATCACCGATACGCCGACACCCAACATCGATGCGGTATACGCGCTCGCATCGCTGCTGGCGAAAAAATTGCAGCAGCACAAGGCGACTTTGCGTTTGTCCTGAACAGGCATCCTCGTCATGCAACCCGATCCATTCCAGCTCCAATCTCAACGACCATGAAAAAATTCACCACCCTGTCGGAAATGATCGCGATCCATGCGAAGGATACCCCGGATGCGATCGCGATCACGGCGCCTTCTGCAAAGCCGCTGAGCTACCGGTCTTTGCATATGCTCGTGGAAAAAACCGTGGAAACGCTCAACCAGCTGGGTGTGGGGCGGGGCGACCGGGTCGGGATCGTCTTGCCCAACTGTCCGGAAATGGCCACTGCATTTGTCGCGATCGCCAGCGGCTGCACGGCAGCGCCGCTGAACATGGCGTACCGGGCCGACGAGTTCGAATTTTATCTGAGCGACCTGAAGGCCAAGGCATTGGTCGTCGCCAGCGGGAGTGATACTCCGGCCAGGGCCGTCGCCGCAAAACTGGGCATCGCGGTCCTGGAACTGACGCCGCATCCCGAAAACGGCGCAGGCAGCTTCACGCTCACCGGCGCGGCTCATTCCGGCAAGCCGATCGGAAATGGCGGGCTGGCGCAGACCGACGACATCGCGCTGATCCTGCATACCTCCGGCACGACCTCGCGCCCCAAGATCGTGCCGCTCACGCACAAGAACGTATGCGCGTCCGCGCGCAACATCAGCGCGACACTCAGGCTCCAGCAGGAAGACCGCGAGCTGCATGTGATGCCGCTGTTCCACATCCACGGTTTGATCGCTGGCGTGCTCGCGCCGATGGCGGTCGGCAGCCAGATCTTCTGCACACCGGGTTTCAACGCGCTGAAATTCTTCGCATGGATGAAGGAATGCAAGCCGACCTGGTATACCGCCGTCCCGACCATGCACCAGACGATCCTGTCCCGGGCTTCGGGCAACATGGATATCATCCAAAGCTGCCCGTTGCGCTTCATCCGCTCATCTTCCTCGTCGATGCCGACACAGGTGATCGCGGAACTTGAAAAAGTGTTCAACGCACCCTTGATCGAATCATATGGCATGACCGAAGCCTCCCACCAGATGGCGAGCAACCCGCTGCCTCCCGGCAAGCGCATCCCTGGATCGGTGGGCATCGCCGCCGGTCCGGAAGTGGCGATCATGGACAAGGACGGGAAGCTGCTTGAACCCGGCATGACCGGGGAAGTCGTGATACGCGGCGAGAACGTTACGCTGGGCTACGAGAACAATCCCAAAGCCAATGCGGAAGCCTTCGTCAACGGCTGGTTCCGCACCGGCGACCAAGGATCTTTGACGGGAGACGGATATTTGACATTGACCGGTCGTTTGAAGGAGATCATCAACCGGGGAGGCGAAAAGATATCGCCGCTGGAAGTCGATGAGGTGCTGATGGACCATCCTGCCGTGATGCAGGTGGTGACCTTTGCGATGCCGCACGAAAAACTCGGCGAGGAGGTCGCGGCTGCGGTCGTGCTGCGCGAAGGAAAAAGTTTGAACGAGCGTGAATTGCGCGAATTCGCGGCGACCAGGCTGGCGGATTTCAAGGTCCCTAGAAAGATCCTGTTCATGGCCGAGATCCCCAAGGGTGCAACGGGAAAATTGCAGCGTATCGGCCTGGCTGCCAAGCTGGGATTGGGCGCTTAAGCGCCGAATTCATTTTTGTGTTGCGGTTCTCCTTATTGCAACACCTCCATCGCGGCGGACACGCCGCTCCCCTTCAACTTGATGCCGAATGCTTTCATGCCCATTTCGCAGCCGCTGATCGCCGCCAGCAGGGCAAGCGAGTTGCAGTCGCCCAGATGGCCGATCCGGAACACCCGCCCCTTGACCTTGCCCAGCCCGGTACCCAGCGAAAGGTTGTAGCGCTCCAGTATCAGCTTGCGCAGCGCGTCCGCATCCACGCCTTCCGGCGTCACCACCGCGGTCACCACCGGCGAATAGCCGGCCGGATCCTGGCATTGGGTCTCCAGCCCCCAGGCGGCAACGGCCGCGCGGCAAGCCGCGCCCAGGCGTTGATGGCGCGCAAAAACATTGTCCAGGCCTTCGCTCATCAGCATCTCGATCGCCTCGTGCAGGCCGTAGAGCAGGTTGATCGCCGGCGTGGTCGGCCAGTAGCCGGTCTTGTTCGCTTCCAGGATGTCGTCCCAGGCCAGGAATGCCTTGGGCGAGCTTGCGCTCTTGCTCGCCGCCAGCGCCTTTGCGGAGATCGCGTTGAAGCCCAGCCCGGGCGGCAGCATCAGTCCTTTTTGCGAGCCGCAGATCGACACGTCGATGCCCCATTCATCATGGCGGTAATCGGCCGAGGCCAAGCCCGAGACGGTATCGACCATCAGCAGGGCCGGATGTTTGGCCGCATCGATCGCCTTGCGCACCGCCGCCATGTCGGAGATGACGCCGGTCGAGGTCTCGTTGTGCACCACGCAGACCGCCTTGATCTGATGCTTGGTATCCGCCTTGAGGCGCTCTGCTATCATGGCGGCGTCCACACCATAGCGCCAGTCCTTCTTGCCGGGCGCAGCCAAAAACTCGGGCTTGAAGCCAAGACGCTGGGCCAGGTTCTTCCACAGCGTGGCGAACTGGCCGGTCTCGAACATCAGCACCTGGTCGCCGGGGGACAGGGTGTTGACCAGGGCGCCTTCCCAGGCGCCGGTGCCGGAGGCCGAGTAGATGATGACCGGTTGCTGGGTCTTGAAGATCTGCTTGATGCCGGACAGGACTTTCAGCCCGAGCCGGCCGAACTCCGGGCCGCGATGGTCGATAGCCGGATAGCTGACCGCCCTGAGGATGCGCGCAGGCACCGGACTGGGTCCGGGCACATGCAGGAAGTGGCGGCCGGAGGGGTGATTATCGAGTTCGAGCATGTTGTTATCTCCTGTTGTTTGCCAGCGTAAATCCATTTCACATTTTATATTTTCACATAAAACTGCCCAGAGCTGCCGGGAGAATTAATATTCGGGTAGAACATTATTGTGAATATGGTCTCTGATTCTTTACAGAGATACTCCCGATCCGCTTTGCCCGGCGCGAAGCGGATCCCGCACGGCGCATGGACGAAAAATACCGGATCGATGAAGGTTCGGTCGCGAGTTAAATTTGACTTGTATGGTTGAATTTCCTATTCTTCCCTCTCGCGACTGCTTCCGCAATATTGAATGCCGGGATCAAGGACAAGCGAGAATAATAATTCAACTGTGTAACCACAACGCCGGAGAACCTGGAGTCAAAAGGGTTCCTGTCGTTAGGTGATCGTCTTCGGAACTTGTTTTGCCGCGGATGTTTGCCGAGTAGCGTCTGCAAAAATAACATAAAGATACGATCAACATACATAATGGACTGGGAGGCTTTATGAAACACACTACTGCAAGCATTTTGTGTAACACATTTGTCAGGACAATTGCCGCTGCCGCGGCTCTTCTGGGATTGTCGGTTCCGGCAGCGGTGCTGGCGGACTGGCAACCCGACAAACCGGTTGAGTTCGTCGTGCCCGCAGGAACCGGCGGCGGCGCCGACCAGATGGCGCGCCTGATCCAGGGCATCGTCACGAAGCACAACCTGATGAAGGAACCGATCGTGGTCGTCAACAAGTCGGGCGGCGCCGGCGGCGAGGGCTTCCTCTACGTCAAGGACAGCAAGGGCGACCCGAACAAACTCATCATCACCCTGAGCAACCTCTTCACCACACCTTTGGCGACCGGTATACCGTTCAACTGGAAGGACCTGACACCCGTTTCGATGCTCGCGCTCGACGAATTCGTGCTATGGGTCAACGTCGATGAGCCGTACAAGACCGCCCAGGAATATCTGGCGGCGATCAAGGCCGCCGATGACGGCAAGTTCAGCATGGCAGGCACCGGCTCGAAACAGGAAGACCAGATCATCACGGTCGCCCTCGACAAGTTCACCGGCAAGAAATTTACCTATGTACCCTTCAAGGGAGGCGGTGACGTTGCCGTGCAACTGGTTGGCAATCACGTGAATTCCACGGTGAACAATCCGATCGAGGCCGTCGCCCACTGGCGCGCCGGCAAGCTGCGTCCGCTGTGCGTGTTCGATGATCAGCGCATGCCGTACAAGGAAAAGGTCACCGACACCATGTCCTGGTCCGATATTCCGACCTGCGCGGAAGCCGGTGTCAAAGTGGACTACCTGATGTTGCGCGGCGTGTTCATGCCCGGCGGTGTAACCCAGGACCAGGTGGATTTTTACGTCAACCTGTTCAAGAAAGTGCGCGAAACGCCGGAATGGAAAGATTTCATGGAGAACGGAGCGTTCAACCAGAGCTTCATGAGCGGCAAGGAATACGTTGACTGGGTGACCAAGGCCGAGGAAACGCACAAGGAGTTGATGAAGGATGCCGGCTTCCTCGCCAAGTAGCACAGGCTTGCAGTAGCCGGGCTTGGCAGTTGCGTCTCTGGAACCGGCAGAACCGGGTGAGGATCGTATGCTGATCTTCACCCTGTTTTTTGCCGGTGCATTTTGGCGCGGGATGCAAGACTGAGGAGTTGGGGATGCACGACCACGAAGAAGATAGAAGACAGCACGGCGTCGCCACGAAGAAGGTCAAAGTAGAAAGACGCCAGCGCGGCGTATACTCGGAAAGAAGGCAGCACCGCGTGCCGGTGAAGGTGGACCGGAGAAGGCACGGCGTCTCCACGAAGGCGGTGGAGATTGCGGTTTCCGCGATCACGTTCGGGCTCGGACTGGTGGTGATCTTCGACAGCCGGCGAGTCGGGTACGGTTGGGCCGACGATGGCCCGCAGGCGGGTTATTTTCCCTTCTATATCGGATTGATCCTCTGCGCCGCAAGCGCTTGGTCTCTGTTGCGGGCTGCGTTTTCCAAGCGCTCGGAGCTGGGAGTGTTCGTCAGCCGCAGGAAGCTCAGGATGGTAATGTCGGTCTTTACCCCGTCCATGATCTACGTGATCGCCATCTATTTCATCGGCATCTACGTTGCGTCCGCGCTGTTCATCGGCGCGTTCATGTATTGGCATGGACGGTTCCCGTGGATCAAGATCATTCCGGTCAGCTTGGTCGTGCCGGTGTCCATGTTCGTGCTGTTCGAGCTATGGTTTCTGGTGCCTCTGCCCAAGGGGCCGCTGGAAGCGCTGTTCGGCTACTGAAGGTGGGGCCGGTGCGCAACAGGCCGATAACATTTTTAACGGGGTATTCGTATATACGGTTTATTCGGGGTGCGCGGCGATAGCTGACCGCGGTCCGCAAAGGGGGAACGAGGCGTGGATGATTTCAACAGCCTGATGCACGGCTTCAGCGTCGCGCTCACGTATCACAATCTGCTGTACATGCTGATCGGCATCCTGCTGGGCGTGCTCATCGGCGTCCTGCCCGGACTCGGCGGTGCCAACGGCGTGGCGATCCTGTTGCCGCTCACGTTCACGATGCCGCCGACCAGCGCCATCATCATGCTGTCCTGCATCTACTGGGGCGCGCTGTTCGGCGGCGCGATCACGTCCATCCTGTTCAATATCCCGGGCGAGCCGTGGTCGGTGGCGACGACCTTCGACGGCCATCCGATGGCCAAGGCCGGCCGTTCCGGAGAGGCATTGACCGCGGCGTTCACGTCCTCGTTCGTCGGCGCGCTGGCGGCGGTGATCATGATCACGTTCCTCGCGCCGCTGGTGGCGAAATTCTCGTTGAAGTTCGGGCCGCCCGAATTCTTCGCCGTGCAACTGCTCACGTTCTGCAGCTTCGTCGGCCTCGGCAAGGGCCATCCCGCCAAGACCATTGCCGCCATGATGCTCGGTTTTGCGCTCGCCGCGGTCGGACTCGATTCCGTGACCGGCACGCTGCGCATGACCTTCGGCACTACCCAGCTGCTGCGCGGATTCAACTTCCTGATCGCGGTCATCGGTCTGTTCGGCATCGGCGAGATCCTGCTGACGATGGAAGAGGGGCTGGCGTTCAAGGGCGTGCATGCGCGCATCAACCCGCGCGTGGTCTGGCACACCTGGAAGACGATGCCTAAATACTGGCTCACGGCGCTGCGCGCAACGCTGATTGGATGCTGGATGGGGATCACGCCGGGCGGCGCGACGCCGGCATCGTTCATGAGTTACGGCATCGCCAAGCGTTTCTCCGGGACCGGAGAAAAATTCGGCACCGGAGAGATCGAGGGCGTGATCGCGCCGGAAACCGCCGCGCACGCCGCCGGCACCAGCGCGCTGCTGCCGATGCTGACGCTCGGCATTCCGGGCTCCCCGACCGCGGCGGTGCTGCTGGGCGGCCTGCTGATCTGGGGCCTGCAGCCCGGGCCGCTGCTGTTCGTGGAACAGAAGGAGTTCGTGTGGGGCCTGATCGCGAGCATGTATATCGGCAATGTCGTCGGCCTGTTGATCGTGCTGACCACCGTGCCCTGGTGGGCGGGGATCCTGCGCATCCCGTTTTCCATCATCGCCCCGGTCATCGTCGTGATCTGCGCGATCGGTGCCTACACCGTGAACAACGCGATGATGGATGTCGTGATGATGATGGTGTTCGGCGTCGTGGGCTATCTGTTCAAGAAACTGGATTATCCGCTGGCGCCGCTGGTGCTGGCGCTGGTGCTGGGTGACATGGCGGAAAGCTCTTTCCGCCAGTCGATGCTGCTGTCGCACGGCGAGGTCTCGATATTCTGGTCGAACGGACTGGTCGGAAGCATTTCCGGCCTGGCCATGCTGATGCTGTTCTGGCCGGTGATCTCGGAAATACTGCATCGGATGCGCCGCGGCAGCAACGATCTGGACGCGCAGCGTCCGGTGGAATAGGGAAGGAGAATCTTATGCCAGTGATCGCCATGAATCAGGAAATGGGTTCCCGGGGAAAGTTAGTCGCCGAGAAACTCGCCGAAGAACTGGGCCTGGAGATCGTGCGCCACGAGATCATCGATCACGTGGCCGAGAAGATGCATCTGCGCAAGAGCGCGCTGCAGCGCTTCCTCGAGGGCAAGGCCGGATTGCTCGAACGATGGGGCACCGACGAGGCCAACCTGGCGCTGTTCAAATCCGAAGAGATACTCGCGCTGGCGGCGAAGGGCAACGTCATCATACGCGGCTGGGGCGCCACGCACGTTCTGCGCCCGATCCCTCATATCCCGTGCGTGCGCATCGGCGCGCCGTTCGCCGCGCGCCTCAAGTGGATGATGCATACGCTCGACACCGACGACGAGGATATGGTGGCCGAGGAGATCCGTCACAGCGACCTGGCGCACCGCGCCAACATGCAGCACCAGTTCGGCGTCGCCTGGGGCGAGCCCATGCAATACGATCTCACGCTCAACACCGAGCGCCTGTCGGTGGATACCTGCGTCGAGATGATCAAGGAACTGCTGACTCGCCCCGAATTCAACGAGACGCCGGAATCGCACGCCAAACTCGCCAACCTGACGCTCGAGTATCACGTGCGCGCTGCCTTGCGCGCCAGCTCCAAGACCGCCGATGTCAAGGTCGCGATCAGTGCCGACGATGGCAAAGTGACGCTGACTGGAATTACCGCCAGCACAGAGGAGCGTCACGATACGGCCGAAGTCGTGGGCCATGTTCCCGGGGTGAAGCGCGTGGAAAACAAGCTCAAGACCATGAAGAACGCCAAGATGTTCCCGTCATCCAAGAACTGATCTGGCAGAAGGGCAATTTTGTTTTCCGCTGCCTGGCCACGCCTGATATGAACGGGACTTCGCATCGAACTTGGCCAAAAACGCATACGGCCAAAGGCGGAACTTGTCAGGGTCGTGGCGCAACGGTGATCCGCGGCATGCGCATGGCAGCCCGGGTCATCGTTCGAAAGCACCGGGAATCCACGGTCACTGGCACTCCCTCACTGCGTTCTCGAAAGGATCTGCAGAACCCATGCCGCTTTTGAAGTATCGTATCGCGGATCCGTGTGCAGTGTCCTCTATGTCTGCAATCACACCTTTCGAGGTGCCGGATAAATTATTCGCAATCGCAGATACCGAATATCCCCCCGCTATCTTCCTCATGCTGATCGGATAGTCTGTGGGCAAACCCCATTCTGTCTCATGCGCTTTCGCATCCGTCCATCGGCCGACAATGCAGGTTGCAACTCTATGGGCTGAAACACTGCTTGTCAGTTCAAACGAAGGAGGTCTGTTGCGAATGTCATTTGTTGCGCAAGCAGACAGCACCGCAAGCACAATCAGAATTGATTTACGCATTGCTCCCCCTAAGTCTGCCTCCCTTGGCGCTTGGCAGAATACACCCAAGATCAACAAGAAGTAATCAGAATATGCCCATCCGCACGCAGGCGGCCCGCTCGCGGAATGAAAGAACGGTGTAATGCATGGCTTCCGAGTTCTGATTTACGCCCGTTTAACTGCTCATGTATGTCACGGCTTCACCAGGCCAAATCCTCGAAGTGATTGCGACGCGTTTGGAGTGAAACGACCGATTCCAGGTTGAACGCGCCAATCGCCGCTGGGGCACCGCCACTAATGAATGCCGCGCTTGAATCGAAACCCCTTATAGCTGAATATCATGCCGTCCGGGGTGATCTCTTGCAGCCTGAGTCCCGGCGTCATGGCATCGCCTTCTCGCAACCTGTTGCCATTGATATAGACAAGACGCTCGCCCGGGTTGC
>Ga0335085_10007805_pt1 | contig 16445 bp, 18 predicted proteins | sample Lox_Sample_45_FD_206712 | JGI IMG/M metagenome (GOLD analysis project Ga0335085, IMG submission 206712) | Soil microbial communities from Loxahatchee National Wildlife Refuge, Florida, United States - Lox_Sample_4.5 | ecosystem: Environmental > Terrestrial > Soil > Wetlands | place: USA...
CGGGCTAACGCTGGGTCCCCCCGGGCTAACACGGTCGTAGCGGACCCGGTCCGGCTCTCGTTCCTGGCCGACGGGACGGTGGACGGGGTGATCGCCGAAGACGGCGCGCTGTCCGCGCACCTGATGGCCGAGGACATCCTGGCCGAGGTCAGCCGGGTGCTGCGGCCCGGTGGCCAGCTGCTGGCGTGCGTGGACTCGCTGGTGCTCGGCATGTCCATCCTGGCCGAGCAGCACCACTGGGCCGAGCTGACCGACCTGCCGCAGGCCGAGGTGGTGCTGATCCCCTGGCCAGATGGCCGGATCACCCGGTGTTTCGGCCCGGAACAGCTCAGCGACCTGCTCACCGAGGCAGGGCTGGAGGTGAGCTGGATCCGGCCGCGCACCGTGCTGTCACCGTCCATGGTGGATCATGTGCTGCGCAAGGAACCCGGCGCCATCACCCGCCTGGTCCGGGCCGAGCTGGCGGCGGGCCGGGAGGAATCGCCCGCGGCCGTCGGAGGCGGGTCGTTCGGCATGTACCTGCTGGCGGCGGCGCGCAAGCCCGCCTGATCCAGCGGGGGGACAAGCCTCAGCGGCGCCTCCGGTCCCGCTTGGACTGGCAGTTCACGCAGCGGGACGCCTCCGGGCGGGCCTCGAGCCGCCCTTCCGGGATCGGCCGGCCGCAGTCCGCGCAGGTCCCGTAGCTGCCGTCCTGGATCCGGCCCAGCGCGGCCACGATCTCGGAGCGCTGCGACATGGCCGAAGCCAGGATGGCCTCGGCCCGGTCGCCTTCGGCCAGGCTGGTCCCGGCGTCGATCTCGTCCTGGGGGAAGTCCGCGCGGGAGGCCGGCTGCTCGCTGCGCAGCACCGCGATCGACTTGTCCAGCTGCGTGCACGCATCTTCCAGGCGCTGGCGTACCGTGACAGTCTCCATTAGTCCTCCCTGCTGGTCAGGGGCACCGATGGCGCAGCGGAAAGGTCCTGGGGGCCAGCCGCGCCGCGAGCCTCAGAACAACGTGCCGGGCGCGGAACCGGCCAGCGGCTCGATGAGCCCCGGTCCGTTGTGCCGTACCGAATTGACCTCCGTTGACACCGGATACGACGTCAGGTGAGCCGCCGCGGCCGGGGCCAGCAGCCCGTGCAGCGCCTCGCCGCTGCTGGCCGCGGGATCGAGCCAGTCGGCCCAGCGGGCCGGCTCGATCACCATCGGCATCCGGTCGTGGATCCGCCCGATCTCGTCTTCGGCCCGGGTGGTGATGATCGTCGCCGACCACAGCCAGTCCCGCGGATCGTCGTCGGGCACGCTCTTGTCCCGCCACAGCTCGTACAGGCCGGCGAAGGCCAGCACGCCGCCGTCCTTGCGGTGGATGAAGTACGGCTGCTTCTGCGGCTTGGCCGGGTCGCCGGTCTTCTCCCACTCGTAGTAGCCGTCCGCCGGCAGGAGGCAGCGGTGCCGGGCGAACGCCCGGCGGAAAGCCGGCTTGACCGCCACCGTCTCAGACCGCGCGTTGATCAGCCGGCTGCCGATCGAGATGTCCTTGGCCCAGGACGGAACCAGGCCCCAGCGCAGCACGCGCAGCTCCCGCTGGGCCGCCTCGGCACCGCCGTCAGCCGGTTCCGCGTCGTCCTTGGGCTTCCTGGTCAGCACCGCATAGATCGGCTTGGTCGGGGCCACGTTATAGTCCGGGCGCAGGTCGTCCTCGACGCGGTCGCGCTGCACACTGAACTCCTCGAGGAGTTCCTGGCGCTTGCGCGCCGAGGCGAAACGACCGCACATCGGCTTCTCCGTCTCCTGCTAGCCAGGCGTCAGTTCCCGGGCAAGCCGGAACCGGCGAAGCACGGAATGTGGCCTTTCCTAACCACAAATCCGGTTAACCAAACCTTCACCGCGAGCCCACCCGGCCGCGCTGCCGCTGGCAAGGCTCCCACCTGCGCGGTGTCCGCTGGATCTTTCCCTGATTCGGCCGGTTCACTCCGCGCGGCCGGTCGGCCCACGCATTACGCTCACAGCATGGAAACCCCGCCAGCGGTCTGGCTGGCCCCGCGGGCCACCGGCCCGGTCCGGGCCCAGGTGCGGCTGCCCGGTTCCAAGTCGATGACCAACCGGGCGCTGGTGCTGGCCGCGCTGGCCGCCGGGCCCGCCGAGGTCCGGCACCCGCTGCGGGCCCGGGACACCCTGCTGATGGCCGGCGCGCTCCAGGCACTCGGCAGCCAGGTAGACACGGCCGGTCCCGGCGCCTGGCCGGTCACCCCCGGCTGGGCCAGCCAGGATACCCGGATCGAGGTGGGCAACGCCGGCACGGTGATCCGGTTCGTGCCCCCGGTCGCCGCGCTGGCCAGCGTCGCGGTGGAGTTCCGCGGCGACCCGGCCGCCTCGCGGCGGCCGGTGGCCGGCATCATCGCCGCGCTGCGCGAGATCGGGGCGGTCATCGAGGACGAGGGGCGGGGCGCGATCCCGTTCACCGTGCGCGGCACCGGCACGGTCCCCGGCGGCACCGTCACCGTGGACGCGTCCGCCTCATCCCAGCTAGTGTCCGGGCTGCTGCTGGCCGCCCCGCGGTACGAGAAGGGCCTCGAAGTCCGGCACCGGGGGCCCCGCGCCCCGTCCGCCCCGCATATCGCGATGACCGTGCAGATGCTTCGCGAGGCCGGGGCCACGGTGGAAACGAGTTCAGCCGGGACCGGCTCGCCCGGCGAAGCCGGGCACCCGGACACCTGGTTCGTGCACCCGGGGCAGCTGAGCAACCAGGCGGTGAGCGTTCAGCCAGATGTAGTGAATTCCGCCCCATTCCTGGCCGCGGCGCTGGTCACCGGCGGGTCCGTCACCATACCTGACTGGCCCACCGTGACCACCCAGCCGGCCAGCCAGATCCTGGACGTGTTCACCCGGCTCGGCGCGCGCGCCGTGGCCGGGCCGGACGGGCTGACCGTCACCGGCACCGGCCGGATCCACGGGATCACCGCCGACCTGGCCGACTGCAACGAGATCTCGATGGTCACCGGGGCGCTGGCCGCACTCGCCGACGGCTCGTCGGTGCTGACCGGCATCGGCCACCAGCGCACCCACGAGACCGACCGGCTGGCCGCGCTGGCCACCGAAATCAACGCGCTCGGCGGCGAGGTGACCGAACTGGCCGACGGACTGCAGATCCGGCCACGGCCGCTGCACGCGGGCCGGCCGTTCGCCACCTACGACGACCACCGGCTGGTGATGGCGGCCGCCGTGCTGGGCCTGGCCGTGCCGGGCCTGGCGGTGGCCGACCCGGGAACAGTCGGGAAGACGTTCCCCGAGTTCCCCGCTATCTGGGCGGCGATGCTGGAGCAGGCTCCCTGAACCGGCGGCCGGGTCACGCCAACCTGGACGAGGATGACGTCCGGGTCCGCCCGGCACGCGGCACCCGGCCGCGCACCCGGCGGCGTCCCGCCCACGAGGACGCGGCCGAGGCGTTCGTGGCCTCGGTGGACCGGGGGCGGTACGGCACCCTGCTCGACCACCGGATGGTCACCGCGATGCGCGCCAGGGAGCTGGGCCGGCGCAGCGTGGTGGTGGGTGACCAGGTCGCTCTGGCCGGGGACGTCTCCGGTGCCCCCGGCACGCTGGCCCGGATCGTCCGGGTCGAGCCACGCAAGTCCGTGCTGCGCCGCTCGGCCGACGACACTGACCCGGTGGAACGGGTCATCGTGGCCAACGCGGACCAGCTGGTCATCGTGACCGCACTGGCCGACCCGCCGCCGCGGCCCCGGCTGATCGACCGGTTCCTGGTCGCGGCGTTCGACGCCGGGCTGAGCCCGCTGCTCGTGCTGACCAAGTCCGACCTGGCCCCGGCCACGCGCATCCTCGACGTGTACGGCCCGCTCGGCATCCCGCACCTGGTGCTCGGCCAGCCGCTGACCGAGGCCCGGCTCGACCCGCTGCGTGAGGCCCTGGCCGGGCGGGTCAGCGTGCTCGTCGGGCACTCAGGCGTGGGCAAGTCGACCCTGGTCAACGCGCTGATCCCGGGGGCTGACCGGGCGGTCGGCACGGTCAGCCCGGTGACCGGGCGTGGCCGCCACACGTCCTCGTCCGCGGTGGCGCTGCCGCTGCCGCCGCGCGGCGACGGCTGGCTCATCGACACGCCCGGGCTGCGCGGGTTCGGTCTGGCTCACATCGCCCCGGAGCGGGTAGTGCGGGCGTTTCCCGACCTGGCCCCGGGCACCCTGGCCTGCCCACGCGGCTGCACGCACCTGGAGCCCGACTGCGCGCTCGACGACTGGGTCCGCGACCAGGGCGGGGACAGCCGGCTGGTGATGCGGCTGGACTCACTGCGCCGGCTGCTGCGCAGCCGGGAAGGCGACGACAGCGGCTGAGCATGCCGCGGACCGCCACGGGGCGAGCCGACTGCCAGGGGCAATGGCCGGCGGGGGGCCTGATCCGCTAGCGTTTCGCGGCATGGCGGGATACGACGATGACCTTCGTTTCGCCCACGTCCTCGCCGACGCGGCCGATGACATCACCACGCGCCGCTTCCGGGCCCTGGACCTGCACGTCGAGGCCAAACCCGACCTGACCCCGGTCACCGACGCGGACAAGGCAGCCGAGGAAATCCTGCGCAACGTGCTGCGCCGGTCGCGCCCCCGGGACGCGGTGCTGGGCGAGGAGTTCGGCCGAGACGGCGGCGGGCCGCGCTGCTGGGTCATCGACCCGATCGACGGGACCAAGAACTTCGTCCGCGGGGTACCGGTGTGGGCCACCCTGATCGGCCTGATGGACGGGGACAGGGTGGTCACCGGGGTGGTGTCCGCGCCGGTGCTCGGCCGGCGCTGGTGGGCCACGGCCGGCACCGGGGCCTGGACCGGGCGCAGCCTGACCAAGGCGACCCGGTGCCGGGTCTCCGACGTGGCCCGGCTCGAAGACGCCTCGTTCTCCTACTCCGGGGTGGGCGGCTGGGCCGAGCACGGCATGCTGGACGGCTTCCTCGGCCTGGCCCAGGCGGCCTGGCGGACCCGGGCGTACGGCGACTTCTGGTCGCACGTCCTGGTGGCCGAGGGGGCGGTGGACTTTTCCGCCGAGCCCGAGGTGAAGCTGTGGGATGTAGCCGCCCTGCAGGTCATCGTGGAGGAGGCCGGCGGCACGTTTACCGACCTGGCCGGCCAGGCCACCCCGGCGGGCGGGAGCGTGGTGTGCAGCAACGGGCGGCTGCACCGCGACGTGCTCGCCACGCTCACCGGCCAGGCCGCGGAGTAGGTCTTCAACCTGCGCTTATAGGACGTCCAAGCACCTGCTAACTCGGCTGGAGAAGGTCCCGGAAAGGGCCTTGCCCTCGGGGCGGCTTGCGCGGATGCTGGAATTCAGTGCCTGTCACAAGGGCACAAGCGCGATATGTCCGCACGAGGCGCCACCGCCGCCCGGGTAGCCCACAGGAGGGTGGTGGCGCTTCCGAAACGGCCCAGGGAGTGATCGATCGTGAAGGTGCGAGACGGCATGACCAGGCTGGTGCTCACGATCGGGCCGGCCCACACGTTGCGCGAGGCGGCCCGGCTGATGTCCGCCCGCCGGGTCGGCGCGGCCGTGGTCACCGACGATCAGCACGCCGGGGTCGGCATCCTGACCGAACGCGACATCCTGGATTCAGTGGGCAAGGGCGAGGACCCGGACACCGAACTGGTCGCCCAGCACCGCACGATGGACGTGGTGTTCGCCGGTCCCGACTGGACCCTGCAGCAGGCCGCCGAGACCATGGTCCGGTCCGGGTTCCGGCACCTCGTCGTCGTCGAGGGGCACGAAGTCACCGGGCTGCTGTCGATGCGCGACATCGTGCGCGTCTGGGCCGAGGCCCCCGAGCCGGTACCGGACGCCCAGGAAGCCGCCCGCGCCTAAGTCGTGCCGACTGGACCGACGAGCGAGGAACGAGCGAGAAGGGGAAGTCGCCGCGCCAAAGGCGCGCGCCGCCGACTGGACTGAGGAGTCGAGGGAGCGAGGAACGAGCGAGCGAGCGACGAGGGAAGCTCGGCGGGTTCAAGCGCGCCGGAGGCGCAGAAGACACAGAGAGTCACTAAGACGGATGAGAGCCCTGTGCGCCTCCCCAGCCGGGCACACAGGGCTCTCCGCCCCCCCGAATGGGCCACCAGCGCCGGAAACCCCCGCCCGGCCCGTGGCCATCGCGTACTAGTTGACCAGATTTCCCTGGTTAAGGACAGGGTCTAAGGTCCTATTTTGGTCAACTTGTTTTTTCTGACCCACGGCTACCGTGGCCCGGCCGGCCCGCCGCCGGCGGTTCACCGTAGGCACCACGCGGCGTCGGCGGCCGGTTACCGTGCACACAGACCGTAGCTGAGCGTCTCCCCCGCGGTTTCGTCTGTCGAGAGTCGCGGGGCTGCGCGGGGTTACCCGGCGGGCGGCGGGCTGCCGTCCTGGCCGCCCCCGCCGGGCGGGCCAGGCGGGCCATCCGGTTCGCCGGCCGGGCCGTCCAGAACCCCGTACCCGGTCAGCGGGCGCTCCCGGCCAGCCAGCGCGGCGATCGAGGAGATGATGCCGGTATCCCGGTCCCCGACCAGCTCCCAGGCCCGGGCTACGCCGATGAGCATGGACGCGACCAGCACGTTGCTGAGCAGGTCCAGCCCGGCTATGTCGCGGCCGTTGCCGAGCACGACAATGCCGGAGGCCAGCTCAACCGTGAACGTGGCCAGCAGCAGCGCGATCAGGCCGAACTGGCCCCGGATCCGGCGGCGGCCCGCCGGGTCGGCCAGCATGGACCGCAACCCGGCCAGCGTGAACAGCACCCCGATGATGCCCAGCACGATCGCCGGGTAGCCGACGTTGTTGCCCGGCACCAGGCCGAACAGCGACACCGCCAGCACGTTGGTAAAGGCCAGCAGCGAGGCCGCCGCGCGGACCTGCTGCACCACGTCCCGCCGGTCGCCCCGGGAGGACCGCGGTGTCACCGATATCGCGACGAACAACAGCCCGGTCAGCGACGCCGCGGACGCGGCGACCGCGGTGAACAGATCCCGGTACGTGCCATACACCACGGCATGATCACCTTCTGCCCCGCTGGACGATCAGCCATACGCTACGGCACGCCGCCCCGCCGCCCACCCAGCGGCGGCCGGGATCGCCGTACGCTCAGCCGGTCCAGCTGGCCGTTAAGAAAATCATGGCGCGGGCCGCGGCGCCCGGGTCCAGCCACGCCTGGTCCGGGTCAGCTCGTGAAAGCCGGTGGCGGCCAGCAGCGCGCGGTAGCCAGACTCGTCCCGCGCCCCCGGCTCGGGGTCGTGCAGCGACGCGTAGTTGAGCAGCCGGCTGACCTGGGCCAGCCGCAGCCAGACCGCCGCCTGGCCGAGCAGCCAGGTGGCCACCCCGCGCCGCCGGTATGGCTCGGCTACATGCAGGTTGCCCACGTCGGCCCAGCCCGCAGACCGGGACCGCCGCTCACCCTCCTCGAACACCTCGACCTCGACGTAGCCGATCACCTCCGCGCCCAGCATCGCCGACAGCCTGGTTCCGTTCATTCCTACCGAACGCCAGCACGTGAGCCCGGCCATCGGCGGCTGCGCGGCCTGCGGCAGGTCCTCGACGGCGGCCAGGTACAGCACCTCGGTGTCGCCGGTGTGCGCGAAGCCCGCCTGCTCATACAGGGCGCTGATGTGCGGCCATTGCTCGGGCACGCCGTACACCCCGGTACGACGGCGGCGGCGTGCGCGTTGACCAGGTCGGTGAGCTGTCCCCGGTCGCCGCGGCGGAACGGCCGCACCTGGATAGAAGACATGAGCAGGGCCTCCTCGACGCATGACGGCTCGCGATCAAAGGCCCGCTACCAGTGCGGTACGCACCGAACTCTAACCCGGACCTCGTTCCGTCATGCAACCTGATCCGGTACCTGGCGCATCTACCTGACGGCTGGCCCACTACCAGAAGCAGGAATACGTGACCGCTGCACAGGAGTTCGTCGAGTTCGCGACCACGGCGTCACCGCGGTTGCGGCGGATGGCGTTCCTGCTGTGCGGCGACTGGCATGCTGCGGAAGATCTCGTCCAGACGACGCTGGCCAAGATGTTCGTGTCCTGGCCCAAGATCAGGCGGCAGGACGCCGAGCATGCGTACGCCGCCCGCACGCTGGTCAACAGCTACCTGGCCGACAAGCGGCGCCGGCGCAGCACCGAGGTGCTCACCGCCGACCTTCCGGAACGGCCCGTCCAGCCGCCCGGGCCGGAGACCCGGATAGTCGTGCTCGACGCGCTGGCCACGCTGCCCGCCAGGAGCCGGGCCGTGGTGGTGCTGCGCTACTGGGCCGACCTGAGCGTGGATCAGGTAGCCGAACTGCTGGGCTGCTCGCCGGGCAACGTGAAGAGCCAGAGCGCCCGGGCGTTGAGCAAGCTCCGGGCCGTGCTGGACGAGGAGCACGAGCCGAGGGATATCTGGCATGGATGAGACATCGCTGCGGTGGCTGCTGGACAGCGCACTGGCTCACGAGCCACCGATGGGACCGGTCGCGCAGCGGTCCCTGCGGGCTGGCATCAGGCTGCGCCGGCGCCGCCGGGCCCGCAACGCGGCGGCCAGCCTGGCCGCCGTGGCGGCGATCGCGGCGCTGGTGCCGGTGGTCGGCGGGGCGCTAAGCCACGTCGCCGTCCGCCCGGCTGCACCGGATCACGACGCGACCGCCTACGTGATGAGCGGTCACAGTGCCGTGGCCACGGTGACGCCGATCTCCGAAACGACTGGCCGGGCCGGCCGGCCGATTCCGGTCAGCAAGGGCGCAGGGCCGATGGCGATCACCCCGGACGGGAAGACCGGCTACCTGTCCAGCCTGACCAACCCGGGCTGGGTGACCCCGATCAATCTCGGCACGGGGGTGCTGGGCAGACCGATCAGGGCCGGTGGCGTTCCCGACCAGATAGCGGCCGACCCGGACGGGAAGACGGTCTACGTCATCAACGCGGGCTCGAACACGGTGACGCCGATTTCCACGATCACCAATACGCCGGGCAAGCCGATCAGGGTGGGCCTCCGGCCACGGGCGGTGGTCTTCACCCCGGACGGGCGGACCGCCTACATTCTCAGCGAGGGCGGCCACTCGGGTTCGGTGACACCGATCGACGTCGCCACCGGCACTCCCGGCAAGCCGATCACGGTCGGCCTGAGCCCGATGGCGATGGCGATGACCCCGGACGGGAAGACCATCTACGTCGCCAACACTGGCTCCGCCACGGTGACCCCGGTCTCCACCACGGCCAACCGGGCAGGCAGGCCGATCAAGGTCGGCAGCCAGCCATCCGCCATCGCGATCACCCCGGACGGGAAGACGGCCTACGTGGTCAACACAGCCACGGTGACCCCCATCTCGACTGCGGCCAACCGGGCAGGCAAGCCGATCAAGGCCGGTGCCAGGCCCGAAGACATCGCCATCACCCCGTCCGGTAAGGCCGCCTACGTCACCGACAGCGGGACCGGAACGGTGACCCCGATCTCCACTGCGGCCAACCGGGCAGGCAAGCCGATCAAGGTCGGCAAAGAGCCTGACAACATCGCGATCACGCCGGACGGGCGGATGGCCTACGTGGTCAACGTGGGCTCGGGCACGGTGACGCCTATTTCGCTCGCGACCAACACGCCTGGCCCGGCACTCAAGGCCGGCCAGCGACCGTTCGACATTGCGATCGCCCCCTGAGGCCGCACCTAAACAGCGGCCTTCAGGCGAACCGTCAGGCACCGTTGTGAGATGAGTTTGGCGGCGCGCAGTCGTCCAAGTGATCGTGAGTGCCCGCAAGAGGCGCCGGGTCCGCAGCAGGAGGAGCAGACGATGAACCCGATGGCTCGCCGGATGTTCGAGCTCGTCGAGCCGATCGGTCTCATCCCCTACTCAGCCGACGAGCCCAACGAGACGATGTTCGCCCTCGGGTTCACCAACTACTGGGACACCTACTTCGCCGGACGGGCGGCGCCCTTGGGGATCACCCCGGCGGAGGTCGTGGACGCGCTGTTTTACAACTTCGCTCCCGGCGAGGTGGCCCGTCACATTCCGAAGGTATGGCGCACCACCACGCCTGAGGCGGCGATCGCCGCTCGCCAGGCGGGCTGCGTGAACGCGCTGCGGCGAATCCTTGGCGATCACGTCGGCACTCCCGCCTTCGCCCGCGCCACCGAACTGCTGATCAAGGCGGCGACCAGCGCCCCGTTCGAGGGCCGGCCCATGTACGCCGCGCTGCGCGCGATCCCGGTTCCCGGCGACGTGGTGGCCCGCTTCTTTCATGCCGGCGCCCTGCTGCGCGAGCATCGTGGCGACGGGCACATCGCGGCCCTGATGAGCGAGGGTGTCGGCGGCCTTGAGGCTCACGCCCTGTTCGCCCTCGACATGGGCATGCCCGCGGAGAAGTTCGGGCGCATCCACCACCTCCCGGCCACGCAGATCGCCGCCGTCATCGACGGGATGCGCGATCGCGGCCTGATCGGCGATGACGGCTGGCTGACCGAACCGGGCCGCGCCGTCAAACAGCGGGTCGAGGCGCTCACCGACGACCTCGCGGCGAGGCCTTACGAGAGCTTCGAGCCGGACGAGCTCGATGAGCTCATCGCCACCCTCGAACCGCTCGCCACGCTGCTCATCGCCGCCCAGGACTAGGACGAAGGCTCTGCTGGTTCGGTCCGGCTGAACGCGCCTGCACCCAGCCACTCACACATCCGCGCAGTCGCTCCCGGAGCGCTGTGCAGACAGACCGCGAGCCGACTTCCCAGGCAGCGCCCCGAGCGCGACTCGAACGCGCGACCTACTGCTTAGGAGGCACACCGGCCCCAGCGCTGTGCACACCAGCGATCACGCACGTCACCAGCGAGCGAAACGCCTACAGGCAGTCGCTGCCTGAACCATCTCCAGGCAGGGCGGATGGCGGGTGAGGCGGCCGACGAGCATCCGCGCCTTCCGGCGCGTTGTCGGTAGGCGCGCTTATGCTGGCTCTCAACGCCCACCCTCCGGGAGGTGCGATGACTGCGCCGGAAGCCCGCACTCATCAAGTTCTCGATCGCCCGGCCTGTACGCCGTCGGCTATCCGCGCTGTGCTGGCCGCCAATGCCGACGCTGAGGTGCTACGTCGGTACGACGCTGACCTGGATTCCGCCTACCAGCGGGCTCGTGAGGAGGGCGAACTGACGCCGCTAGTGGAGACGGTTCACCGCTGGTGGTTCGAGGCCGACGCCTGGCGGGATCCTGAGGCCCAGCGCGAGTTCCTCGCCCGCATCGAGCGTTACCAGCGCGAAGGCCCGCCGCCTCCAGAGCAGCGCATCACCCGCGAGGAAATCCGTGCCCAGTACGGCGTCTAGCGGATGTATCGATGGGAATTGGATGACCCAGCCCAGCCGGAATTCGATGGGTTAGGCCCTGAGACCCAGGCTGCGCTTACCGCCTTCATGGATGCGGTCGTACTTGCTAATCCCGTCGAATACCAGCGTCATCCAGGAGAGCGCTCTGATCCGCCAGCCCTGCTGCGCACGTTACATTTCGGCGCGCATCACCAGGGGCTTGTCACGTTCCTGGTCCATCCACCGGATGACCTCGTGCTCGTCGTACGTATCCAGTGGCTCGGTAATCCCCAGTAGCGCCCCGAGCGCGACTCGAACGCGCGACCTACTGCTTAGGAGGCACACCAGCCCTAACGCTGTACAGACCTGCGAAGGTGCACCTCGCCAGCGAGCGGAAGAGCCAACGGCAGTAGTTGCCTGAACGATCTTCAGTCACGATCGACTCGATCAACCCGCTCCACGGTGATTAAGTCATCGTCAACGACATATATGACCCTGTATCGGCCGACACGCAGACGGTGATAGTCGCCTCGGTGAAAAGCATCCGGTGGGTAAGGATCTAAGACTAGTGCTGCTATCGCAGCGCCGATCGTCCGCATTCCATCTTGATCTGCCATATAGCGCCGCGCGGAAGCCCGTGCTGCGGGAGACCACTCAATCCTCATTGCTCGCCGAGCAGCTCGGCCATCGCCTCCTCGTGCGAGACCGCGCCCGGCCTGCCGGCGGCTACCCACTCCCGATGTGCCGCCAGCGTTGCCTCGATCTCGGCCTGCTCAAGGAGGTCCGCCGGGGCATGCCGCTGTACCGCCTCAAGCCGCCGCAGGTCCGCAAGTGGAACGATCGCGGCGGCTTCGCCACCCAAGTGGATGACCTCGTAGGGGCCGGGGTCACTCGCCGCCGATGCAGTCATGGCACCACGGTACCGAGATCGTCCGACATTCACACCCAGCCACTCACACCGCTGTGCAGTCGCTCCCGGAACGCTGTGCAACAAGCCGTGAGGCATAGTCCCAGGTCGCGCCCCGAGCGCGACTCGAACGCGCGACCTACTGCTTAGGAGGCAGTTGCTCTATCCGCTGAGCTATCGGGGCCTGCCGCGCTGTGTCCTTAGTGCAGCCGTACAGCGCAGGCGCGGTCTAGCCTAACTGGTCTGGCCATGGATCGCGCGGGCCGCGATGCTGGGCCGTGCGGCGGGGTGAGCGACCGAGCCCGCGCGGCCGGCCTGCTGACCATAGGCTGGGCCGCACGGGCCAGCGACACCCGGGAACGGGCCAGCGACACCGGGACGAGCGATACCGGGGACAAGGAGCGGACGCGGTGCAGGTACGAGACGTCATGACCCAGGCGACCGTCACGGATTCCGCGTCCGACAGCCTGCGCGCTGCGGCGGAACGGATGTGGCGGCAGCAGACTGGGTCGCTGCTCGTGTCGGAGGGCGGGCGGCTGACCGGGATCATCACCGAGCGGGACGTGCTGCGCGCGGTGGCGCTCGGGGCTGATCCGGAGCGGAGCACCGTGGACGACGCGATGACCACGGAGCTGTTCACCGTTCCGCCCGACATGCCGCTGCACGAGGCGGCCCGGGAGATGGCCGCGCGCTGGATCCGGCACCTGCCCGTGGTGGAAGACGGCGAACTGCTCGGCGTGATCAGCATGCGGGACGTCACCGGCATCTTCGCGGCGCTGACCCCGGCCGGGGTGACCGTGGAGCACGAGTTCGATCAGCTGGTCCGCGAGCGCCGCCTGGCCCGCATCGAACACGGCGACCTCGACTGACCCCGAGCGGCTCCCGTCACCACATAGCACGCGTTTCGTACAGTCAAACCGGGCAAATCGCCCTCAGAAGCGCACGTTTCGCGTGAAAAGAAGTCCACACGCCCGGAAGGGAGTCTGGGCACTTGGACGCGTGGGGCTGCTGTGACTGACGGGGCAAGTGTGACGACGGCGTGATTGGCAGCGGCGGCGAAGCAGGCCAGCAGCCGGGCGGGCGCCCCGGCGAGGGGGACCGCAGCCGGGCGGGCGCCCCGGCGAGGGGGACCGCAGCGAGCGGGCGCCCCGGCGAGGCAGCGCCCGGGCAGGCGTGGGCCGTGGCGGCGAGCCTATGGCAGGTCGATGGGGAGCTTGATGCCGTCCAGGACGTGCGGGCAGGGGCAGTCGCGCTCCGCCGGGAGCGCCGCAATAACCCCCATTACCAGGTCGCGCAGCTTGGCCACGTTAGAGGCGAAGACGCGGAACACCTCGTCCTGGGTAACGCCCTCCCCTTCCTCCACCCCCGCGTCGGTGTCGGTGATCAGGGCCAGCGCGGTGTAGCACAGCGCCAGTTCGCGGGCCAGCACGGCTTCCGGGTGGCCGGTCATCCCGATCAGCGTCCAGCCCTGCGCGGCGAACCACTTGGACTCGGCCCGGGTGGAGAACCGCGGCCCCTCGATGACCACCAGCGTCCCGGACTCGGACAGCTCCCAGCCCGCGGAACGGGCGGCCGCGATGGCCTGGGCCCGGCCCACCGGGCAGTACGGGTCGGCGAACGGTATGTGCACCGCGCCGCCCGACTCGTAATACGTCTGGATCCGGCCCGACGTGCGGTCCACGATCTGGTCCGGGATGGCCAGCCGCCCCGGCCCGTACTCGGCCCGCAGCGAGCCGACCGCGGTCGGGGCAAGGATCTGCCGTACTCCCAGCGAGCGCAGCGCCCACAGGTTGGCCTGGTACGGGATCTGGTGCGGGGGGAAGCGGTGGTCCCGGCCATGCCGCGGCACGAACGCGACGGCCCGGCCGGCCACCTCGCCGGTCACGATGGGGTCGCTGGGCGGCCCATACGGGGTGTCCACCACCACCTCGGTGGCATCAGCCAGGAACTCATAGAACCCGGATCCGCCGATGACACCGATCTCTGCGCGCTGTTCCACGCGGATAGGTTAGCCAGCCTTGCTGGGCGCGGGCGCCGTGGAAGACGAACTCTTCTCGGACTTACCGGACGAGGACGAACCAGACGAATCCGATGACGAGGAGGAGGACGACGAGGAGTCCGACCCCGCCGAACCGGAGGACCCGTTGGCCGACGACTTGTCCTTGCCTGAGTCGGACGAGGAGTCAGCAGACTTCGCGCCCGTGGGCTCCTTGTCTTTTTTCTTCGCCGCATCGCCGGAACCGTTGCGGCTGTCGGTGCGGTAGAACCCAGATCCCTTGAAGACGATGCCGACCGGGGAGAAGACCTTGCGCAGCGCGCCTTGGCAGGCCGGGCAGACCTTCAGCGGCTCGTCGCTGAACTTCTGCACGACCTCCAAATCCTCGCCGCACTCGGTGCAGCGGTACTGATAGGTCGGCACGGTCCCCTCCGGTGAGCACTCAAGCAGGATCAGTTAGCACTCAGCATCAACGACTGCTAGATGGTAGCTCATTCCCGGACCAGCCTGGTCACTCCCGCCGACGGCCGGGCCACCATCCGGACCCGCTGATCATGCGGGGCCGCAGGCACCCGGTCCAGCAGCTCAGAGTCATACAGCAGCGCAACCGTGGGTACCTGCGCGCCGACCCGGGCCAGCGCGCGGTCGTACGAGCCGCCGCCCCGGCCCAGCCGCAGCCCGGACCGGTCCACCGCCAGCGCGGGGACCAGCACCAGGTCCGCGCTGCACACCGCACCCACTCCACGGGCAGGCTCAGAAGGCTCAAGCAGTCCGCGCGGCCCGGGCCGCAGCGAGTCCGGCCCCTCATACGAGGCCCAGTCCAGGTCCCCGTCCGGCAGCAGCAGCGGCAGCAGCACGTAGGACCCCCGCTTCCACAGCCCGAACAGCAGCCCGTGGGTGTCCGGCTCAGCGCCGATCGACCAGTACGCGGCCACCGTCCCGGCCATCTGCGTCTCGGGCAGGTCCAGCACCGCGTCCCGGATCGATCGCCCAGAAGCGGCCAGCTCAGCCGGGGTCAGGGCCCGCCGGGAAGCCAGCAGCCGGCGGCGCAGCTCAGCCTTGTCGCCAGCCAGCTGAGGATTCACTGGAAACCGCCTCTGTGAGATCGGGCCCTGAGGTTTGCTGCCTGCTGGGCGGGCTAGGGTACGAGGATGCCTGACAATGCCGCGGTAACCAAAGCGGTCGTACCGGCCGCGGGCCTCGGGACCCGGTTCCTGCCCGCCACCAAGGCGACCCCTAAGGAAATGTTGCCGGTCGTGGACAAGCCCGCCATCCAGTACGTGGTGGAGGAGGCGGTCGACGCCGGGCTTGACGACGTATTGCTCATCACCGGCCGGAGCAAGCGGTCCATCGAGGACCACTTCGACCGGAACTACGAGCTTGAGGAAGCGCTGACGGCCAAGGGCGACACCGAAGGGCTTGAGCTCATCCGGGAGCCCTACGAGCTGGCCACCGTGCACTACGTCCGGCAGGGTGATCCCAAGGGCCTGGGCCACGCGGTGCTCTGCGCCCAGAAGCACGTCGGCCACGAGCCGTTCGCGGTGCTGCTCGGCGACGATTTCATCCATCCCGAGGACGGCTTGCTCAAGCGCATGCTGGCGGCCCGCGCGCAGTACGGCGGGAGCTTCATCGCGCTGATGGAGGTGGAAACCGACCAGGTGTCCAGCTACGGCGTCGCCGCCATCGAGCCGACCGGCGAGGACGACGTGGTGAAGATCACCGACTTGGTGGAGAAGCCGGCCGCCGAGGATGCGCCGAGCAACTGGATCGTCATCGGCCGGTACGTCTGCGACCCGTCCGTGTTCGATGTCCTGGAGCGCACCCCGCCCGGCCGCGGCGGCGAGATCCAGCTCACCGACGCGCTCAGAGAGCTGGCCCACACCGATCCGGCCAAGGGCGGCGGCGCGTACGGCGTGCTGTTCCGCGGCCGCCGTTACGACACCGGCAACAAGATCGACTATCTGCGCACCACCATCCAGTTCGCCTGCGAGCGCCCCGACGTGGCACCCGAGTTCCTGCCGTGGCTGCGCAAGTACCTCGACAACCTGGGATGAGCACGGAGGAACCGCCGGCCCTGGTGCCGGTGGACGCGCACCTGGCCGACGTGCTGGCCACGATCCGCCCGATCCCGCCGGTCAGCCTGCCGCTGGAGGCGGCCGAGGGAGGCGTGCTGGCCACCGACGTCACGGCCAGCACCCCGCTGCCGTCGTTCGACAACTCGGCCATGGACGGCTACGCCGTGCAGGCCGCTGACCTGGCCGTGGCGACCGAGGACAACCCAGTCCGGCTGCCGG
>Ga0335085_10007806_pt1 | contig 16445 bp, 14 predicted proteins | sample Lox_Sample_45_FD_206712 | JGI IMG/M metagenome (GOLD analysis project Ga0335085, IMG submission 206712) | Soil microbial communities from Loxahatchee National Wildlife Refuge, Florida, United States - Lox_Sample_4.5 | ecosystem: Environmental > Terrestrial > Soil > Wetlands | place: USA...
GCGACCGGGAACGACACAGACTCCGACCGGCACGGCATCGTCACGCCGGACGCGGGGCTGCTCAACCCCAACCATTACCTCGCGGTCGCCATCGACTACCTGTACCGGCACCGGGAGGGCTGGCCGACCGCGGCCGCGGTGGGTAAGACGCTGGTCAGCTCGTCGATGATCGACCGGGTCGCCGAGGGCCTGAACCGGGCGCTGCTGGAGGTCCCGGTCGGGTTCAAGTGGTTCGTGCCCGGGCTGCTGGACGGTTCCGTGGCCTTCGGCGGTGAGGAGAGCGCCGGGGCGTCCTTCCTGCAGCGCGACGGATCGGTGTGGACCACGGACAAGGACGGGATCATCCTCGCCCTGCTCGCCTCGGAGATCACCGCCGTGACCGGCCGCTCGCCCTCGCGGCTCTACGGTGAACTCAGCGACCGGTACGGAGCGCCCGCCTATGCCCGCATCGACACCGCGGCCACCCGTGCGCAGAAGGCCGCGCTGGCCAAGCTCTCCCCCGAGCAGGTCACGGCGATCGAGCTCGCGGGTGAGAAGATCATCGCCAAGCTGACCACCGCACCCGGCAACGGCGCCCCCATCGGCGGTCTCAAGGCGGTGACCGCGACCGGCTGGTTCGCCGCCCGGCCGTCCGGCACCGAAGACGTCTACAAGCTCTACGCCGAATCCTTCCGCGGGCCCGACGAACTCGCTGCGATCCAGAAGCAGGCCCAGGAGATCATCGCCGCCGCCATCGGCTGACCGGGGTGCGATCACGGCGCAGGCTGGTCAAGGTGCCATCGGACGATCCGAAATCCATGGCTGATCGCGTTGGCGAGCGCGGCCCGGTCGAAGTGGCCGTCGTCGCGGCGCGGGATGGGGATGAAGCGCGCGGTCCGGGGGCTGGCGTCGGTCATGATCATAAGCAGGCTGTCGATCTCGTCCGGCCCGGCGACGATGTCCGGGCGGGCCCGCACATCACGCCCGGCGAGCCGGATTCGTTCGGGGCGCCCCGGTTCCAGGTTGAGCTTCCACTTCCCGCCGCCGGGGGGTGAGCAGTGAGTCGCCGTAGCGGACGTAGCTGACCGGCTGGCGATAGGCCTTTCCGGTGCGCCGACCCGTCAGGTAGAGCAGCATCAGATTCTTGCTGAGCGGCGTGCGGAACGGCAGGCGGAGGATCCGGCGCATGGGCACGTTGACCATGCGCATCGCCATCGCCTGCCGACGCATCCGCGGTGGCCTGAGTTGCGTGCTGGTCATGGTGTTCTTCTCTCCTGTTCCTGCCTGGCCACGAAGGTCCGCCACGATCTGCCTCCCCGTTATCTCGTTGCACCGTGTGTCTCGTTGCACCAGGGCCCGCGTCCGGACAATTTCAGTCAGACGCTATGTATGAATTAATCATCCGCACGGAGCCGTGTCAATGCGGGAGGCGTGCGTCGGCGTCGCCCGCAAGCGCTGAAGCAGCCCGGCAGGTACAGTGGACATGGAGCCTCCTTCGAGAACTGCCTGCCCGGCCAGGCGGATAGGGTTGCGCCCGCGTTTGCAGGCGTACCGGCCGGGGATCGCCCGGCAACCCCTGGAGTGCCAGGCCACCGCCCTGGTGTACGCTTTTAGGCGTACATGCTGTTCGGTTATCATCGAACAGCATGTGTTGCCCCTCGCCAGCATCGACGAGCTGACGCCCGAAGACCGGCGTCACGTGGCGGCGCTCGTCGAATCGCTGCGGAAAAGGGCCTCGTCGGAGTCGGCCGATCGTTAGCTCCGCGCCCGGTACCGCAACACGCTGCGCAGCTTCTACGCCAAGTACGCAACACAACGCCGGACATCTTGATGATCGCGAGGCCCCTGATCCACGGGCGAGCATTGTCCGTCGCCATAGCGAGGGCCTGGCCAGCGGCGACGACCTCGAGTTTGTCCTCGAGCGACTCAACGAGCGCCCCGGCGGGGTGGACATCACACTGACCGAGGGCGGCTCCGACCAGCTCATGACGAGCGTGCGGGCCGGCGAGGTCGACCTTGCGCTGGCCGGCACGGCGGCGGAGCCGCCGCCTGGGGTCGGGTCCTGCACGGTCGCCAGCGAGCGGCTGGTCGCGGTGCTCCCTCCCGGCCACCCGCTGCTGGGTCACGCGCGGCTGAGCCTGCGTGCGGTGTGCGCTCACCCGCTGGTCTGCATGCCGCCGCTAGGTGAGTGCGTCCGGTGAGGGCTTGGTGGGTGTTGTGCCGGAAGTGACGTCGTCAGCGCCCCTGAGCTGGCAGCCGCCGACGAGCTGGCCAGATCCGGGCAGGCCCCGCCGCAGCCGCGGCAGGGCCTGCGCCGTCACCGCGTCACCTTGTCCGAACGGTGCGGCAGCTTCCATCCCGGGCGGACGAAGTGACAGGTGTAACCGTCGGGGTAGCGCTCCAGGTAGTCCTGGTGCTCGGGCTCGGCTTCCCAGAAGGGACCGGCGGGCTCGACCTCGGTGACCACCTTGCCCGGCCACAGGCCCGAGGCGTCGACGTCGGCGATGGTGTCCTCGGCGGTCTGCTTCTGCTGGCCGCTGGTGTAGAAGATGGCCGACCGGTAGCTCGTGCCGATGTCGTTGCCCTGCCGGTTCAGCGTGGTCGGGTCGTGGATCTGGAAGAAGAACTCGAGCAGATCCCGGTAGGAGATCTTCTCCGGGGCGAAGACGATCTCAATGGCCTCGGCGTGGCCGTGGTGGTTCCGGTAGGTCGCGTTCGGTACGTCGCCGCCGGTGTACCCGACTCTCGTGGAGATCACGCCGGGGAGCTTGCGGATGAGATCCTGCACTCCCCAGAAGCAGCCCCCGGCGAGGATGGCCGTTTCATGTTCGCTGGTCAATGCGCTGCCTTCCTGCTGTCGTCCGCTTGCTCGAATGGGCGGCTCTAGGAGGTAAGCGCCGGCGCGGCCGGTAATATTGCTCGTGATCTTGTTCTGGTCGGCGCCGCGGCCTATTCGCGGTCGAGCGGGCTCAGGTCTCCCGCCTCGCCGAAGACGATCAGCACGTCGCCGGCCTGCAACCGCAGGTCGCGGCCCGGGTTGGCGACCAGCTGCCCGTTGGGGTGGCGGACCAGCAGCGGCACGGCCGACCCGCGCAGTTCCCGGATGGTCCGGCCCACCAGTGCGGACCCCTCGGTGATCGCCAGCTCCTCCAGCCGCAGGTCGGGGTGCCCGGCGCGGGCGACGTCGAAGAACTCCACCACATGCGGCCGGACGGCCAGATTCGCCATCCGGCGACCGCTGGTGGCGTAGGGCGACACCACGTGGGTGGCGCCCGCCCGGTACAGCCGGTCGGCCGACTGCTCGCGCGCGGCCCGCGCCACGATGAGCAGGTCAGCGCTCAGCGAACGGGCGACGATTGTGATGAAGACGTTCTCGGCGTCCGAGTCGACCGCGCAGATCAGCCCCTGAGCCCGTCCGATCCCGGCCTTCCGGAGCACGGCCTCGTCCGAGGCGTCGCCGATCAGGTAGCACCGGCCGTCCTGTTCCAGATCCGCCTTCAGCTCGGCCTTGCTGTCCACGACGACGAACGGCACTTCCCCGGCGGCCAGCTCCCGCGCGATGGCCCGGCCGACCCGCCCGTAGGCACACACGATGAAGTGCCCGTGCAGCTCGTCAAGGCGGCGCATGCGGCGGCTCCGCGAAAAGAAACTGACCCGGCCTTCCACGATCGCGGTGGCGGCCAGGGCCAGGATGACGAAGAACAGGCCGACGCCGAGGAAGGCGAGCCCGGCGGTGAACAGCAGCTCGCCGGGCGAGGGATGACTCCCGCTGGTAAAGCCGACCGTGGTCAGCGTGAGCAGCGTCAGGGCCACCGCCACCCACGGGGGGTAGCCGAAGCCCAGGTAGCCCACGATCCCTATGCCGATCAGCACGGCCAGCGCCATGGCGACGAGCGCGCCGCGCGACAGCCGGGACTGCGGTTTCATCCATTCCGCCTCCCCCGGGGTTGCCGCCGCGCGCGGACGCTGCCGGGACACAGCCCGCTATATGAGGTCTTAAGGGGCCGCCGCGAAACAACCCGCACCCTGACCCGCCTGACCACCCCGGACGCATCAGGAACACGCAGGTTATCGGGAGGCGGGTCCTTAGCGCCCGGCGCGCGACTCGCCGCGGCGGACGGCATCCGGCGCACCGGCGGCTGCCTGCGTTCTGGCGTCAGCCAGCTCCCCGGCCTGCTGCGGCGGCACCTCCGGGCGCGCGCCCGCTGTCACGCCGATGTACTGCTCTGGCAGCGGCGGGCGGTAGCGGTACCCGGGGTGGCGGTCAGCCTGAAACACCATGATCAGCCAGAACGCCATCAGGGGCAACGTCACGATCGGCGTGACGATGGCAACCATGTTCGATCCGCTCATGTCCGTGACCTTCCTGCCCACGAGGCCGCCACGGCGGCTCCGGCCATCATAAGCATCGCCGAGCGGCCCGCGGCCGGGCAGGGCCGCAGGTCCCGGCGCGGCGGGACATCGGTCCCGGGCCGGCGCCGCTGGCGCAACGGGTGCCATGTCAGGGTAGATAGCGGCGGAAGAGCCAGACAGCGACGGGCTGCCGGTTGTTCGATGGCTACCCGACGATCAAGGAAAGAGTCTCTGCGGCCCGGCCGGGCCCGGTGTCCCAGGGGCCCGCGCCAGCACGGCGCGGGCCATCCGCACGTGCACCTTGTCGACCATCTGGCCGTCGACCACCCCGACTCCGGCCTCGCCTGCCGCGACCACCGCCCGCGCGTGCGCCACCTCCTCCGGGGTGGGCGTGAACACCTGGTGGGCCAGCCCGACCTGACGGGGATGGATGCACATCTTGCCCTGGTAGCCGAGACCGCGCCCGCGGCGCGCGTCGGCCAGGAACTGGCCGTCGTCGGCGATATCGACGACGACCTGGTCGATCGCGGGGATGCCGGCGAGATACGCGGCCAGGCACACCTGGCTTCGCGCGTACAGCACCTCTTCGCCCCCCGGGCTGCGCCGGCCGCCGACGTCGGCGATGTAGTCCTCCGCGCCGAAGTAGGCTCCGCTGAGCACGCCGGGGCCGCGGGCCAGCAGGGTCCGCACGTCGGCGACGCCGAGCGCGGTCTCGATCCCGGCGATGATCAGCGCGCCGGTCCAGGAATGCTGCGCAACCGCCTGCCGTACCTCGCCCAGCTGTTGCCGGGTGGCCAGCTTCGGCACGACGATGCCGGCCGCGGCACTGGCCGCGGCGGCCGCGACGTCGGCGGCGAACCACGGCGTGCCCACCGGGTTGACGCGGACCAGCACGGTGCTCGGGCCGTGCGGGCCCAGGGCGTCGATCGCGCCGGCGGCGGTGCGCCGGGCGGCGGCCTTGTCACCGGGCGCCACCGCGTCCTCGAGATCGACGGCCGCGACGTCGGGCGCGAAGCGGGGGATCTTCGCGATCATGTCGGCCCGGGTGCCCGGCATGAACAGCATGCTGCGGATGCGCGTCAGCTCCGGCATGAGGCGCTCAGCGCTCCCCCGGCCCGGGCCGGGGGTCCGGGCGGCACCGCATCATCGCCGCCCGGACGGCCACGCAGACCGTCTCCTCGCGCTGGTTGATGCCGTGATGGGCGAGGGTGACGATCCCGGTACCGGGCCGGGACCGGGACCGGCGGGCCTCGACGACGTCGGTCACCACGTGGATGGTGTCACCGGCAAACACCGGGGCGGGGAAGTCCACTCGGGAGAAGCCGAGGTTGGCGACAGTAGTGCCGAGGGTCAGCTCGGGCACGGCCAGGCCGACCACCAGCCCCAGCGTGAACAGGCTGTTCACCAGCGGCCGGCCGAACTCGGTGGCTGCCGCGAACTCCGCGTCCAGGTGCAGCGGCTGCGGGTTCATGGTCATCGTCGTGAACAGCACGTTGTCGGTCTCGGTGACGGTACGCGTCGTGGCGTGCTCCACCCGCAGGCCCGGCTCGAGCTGCTCGAACCACAGTCCGGACATGGCCGTCACGCGCTCGGGGCGGCGGCTTCGGCGGCCACGGCCTGACGGTCCGCGAACCCCCGGACGCTGGCCCGGAACTCCTCGTGCTCGCGGTCAACTTCCCCGCTCATGGATGCGGTCATGGGTGGACTCCTCGCGCGCACCGTCGGCCGCACGCAGCGCCTATCTTCCGAATTAACGTTCATTAACCCTAGGCTTTTGGCTGTGGAGAGGTCAACTGCGGCGAACCGGGCCACCGTCATCGACGCCGCCTGTGCGCTGTTCGCCGATCGCGGCTATCGCGGCACGTCCATGAAGGACATCGCCGAGGTGCTCGGGGTGAGCGCGCCGGGCCTGTACAACCATGTGGCCTCGAAACAGGAGATCCTGTGCGCGATCATGGACAAGGCGATGGACCGCGCGATCGCCGCGCTCGATGAGGCTCTCGCCGGGGTCGACGACGTGTCGGAGCAACTGCGGCGGGCAACGGAGTCGCTGGTGCTGGATTTCCTCCGCTACCCGGCCGAGGTGACGGTGTGCAACAACGAGGTGCGCAACCTGGAACCCGCCAACCGCCTGGCCGTCGTGGCCAAACGGGACCAGTACGGGTCGCGGGTCCGCGGGATCATCGAGCGGGGTCACCGCAGCGGCCGGTTCCGGACCCGGACACCGCAGCTGGCCGCCTTCGCCGTGCTAGAGATGGGCAACGGCGCCAAGTCCTGGTTCCGGCCCAGCGGCCGTTATCCGGACACCTACGTGGCCAGCGAGTACGGCGAGTTCGCGCTGCGCATCGTCGGCTGCACCGACTGAGGGCAGCCACCCCGCGGACGGCCCGTCCGGGCCGCCGTCCGTTGCCGGATCGGCGCGGGCATGCTGATGATTGATTCGCCCATCGGCAGCGAACGGTGCGAAACTGGCAGGGAATGATCGTGAAACAGACGGTGAAGACGGCCGACGGCCGGCTCCTTTCGACCCAGATGTACGGCGACCCTGACGGAAAACCCATCTTCCTGCTGCACGGGACGCCGGGAAGCCGGCTCGGCCCGCGACCGCGGTCGGCCGTCCTGCACCGCCTGGGCGTGCAGCTCATCTCCTTCGACCGGCCGGGCTACGGCGAGTCCGACCGTCTTGAAGGCCGGCGGGTGGCCGACGCGGCGACCGACGTGCTGGCCATCGCGGACGCCTACGGCCTGGGTAAATTCGCCGTCGTCGGCCGTTCCGGCGGCGGGCCGCATGCCCTCGCCTGCGCGGCGCTGCTGCCCGAACGGCTGACCAAGGCGGCCGTCCTGGTCGGCCTGGCCCCCCGGGGCGCCGACGGGCTCGACTGGTACGACGGGATGACGCAGTCGAACGTGCTGCAGCATACGGCCGCGGCCAGAGGCTACGAGGGCGTCGCCGCGCTCACCGAGGCGGCCGCGGATGCCGTCCGGGCCAACCCGGCGAGCCTGCTGGCCAGCCTCCAGGCGGACATGCCCGACCCGGACCGGCGGGTGGTCGCGGATCGCGGTATCCGCACCATGCTGCTGGAGACCTACGCCGAGGCCTTGCGGACGTCCGCGTACGGCTGGATCGACGATGCGCTGGCCTTCTACTCCCCGTGGGGATTCGAGCCGGACACCGTCACCGTGCCCGTCCTGCTCTGGCACGGCGCGAGCGACAACCTGTCCCCGGTCAGCCACGCCCGGTGGCTCGCGGACCGGATTCCCAGCGCGGCGGTGGTGGTCCAGGCGGGCGCGGCTCACTTCGGTGCCCTGGACGTCCTGCCGGATATCCTGCGCTGGCTGTCCTGCGAGCAGCCCAAGGCGTGACCACGGCGGGCGGAACCGGAACGGGCGGAACCGGAACGGGCGGCCCGGGTCAGAATTGCTGCGGCTCCAGATCCCGGTTGATGCGCTGGCCCTCCCGCACCTGGGCGGCGTCCGGGTGACCGCTCCCCAGCACCCGGCCGAAGTCGGCGAGCACGCTGGCCTTCAGCTCCCTGGCCTCTTTGTCCCGGCCGGCATTGCGAAGCGTCACCACCAGGCCCGCCTGGCACGCCAGGATGTCCGGGTGATCCGGGCCGAGCACCTGGCCCAGCCGCGACATCGTCTCGCGCTCGAGCGCCTCGGCGGCGGCGAGTTCCCCCGAGTCACCCAGGCAGTTGGCCAGGTTGATCGCGCAGGACAGCGCCAGCGGGTGCATCTCACCGAGCTTGCGCCGCATCCGCCGCAGCGTGTCCTCGGTCAGTTTCAGCGCCTCCTGCAGCTGGCCGGTGCAGCGGAGATAGCAGGCCAGGTTGTTGGCGGCGACCAGGGCATTGGGATGATCAGCGCCCAGGCTGGCCTCCAGGGCGCCCCGGACGCCGGCCACCAGGGCCACCGCCTTCGTCATGTTCCCGATCGCCGCGTAGTCACAGGCCAGATTGATCGCGCACAGCCGCGTTTCCGGCGAGTCGACGCCGTAACGCCGCGTGTACCGTTCGTAGGTGTCCTGCGCGAGGGGCATCGCCTCGGACTGCTCCCCGGCCTTGCGCAGCGAGATGGCCAGGCCCATGGCGGCGCGCAGGGTGTCGATCATGTCGTCGCCCAGCACCGCGCGGTACCCCTCCCAGGTGGCCCGCATCAGCTCCACGGATTCCCGGAAGGCGCCCGCCGCACGCATGTCGTTGGCCAGGTTGGCGGCCGTGTACAGGGTGTAGGGATGATCGGGTGACAGCACCACCCGGCGGCGGTCGCGGGTGTCTTGATCGAGGCGGCGCGCTGCGGCGTAGTTCCCGACCAGGCGCAGCGAGCAGGCCAGATTGTGGGCGGCGAACAGGGTACGCGGGTAGTCCTCGCCGAATTCCTCCTTGAAACTCTCATACGTCTGCTGGTCGGACACCAGCGCCGCCTGGAACTCACCGAGCGCGCGGAGATCGGCGCCCAGGTTGCCCGCGGTCATCAGGGTGAGCAGATGGTCCGGCCCGAGCACGTCCCGCTGCCGCTCCAGGACATACGTGTCCAGTTCCCGCGCCTCAAGGAAGCTGCCCTGGGACCGCAGCACGTTCGCGATATGAAACTGCAGGTGCAGCGTCTGTGAGTGGTCAGCGCCAAGTTGATGGGTCCACAGGTTCTGCAGACGCTTGGCCAGGTTCAGGCAGGCCTCGTATTCGCCGTGTTTCCACTGGTACCGCACCCAGTCGAGGAGAAGCTGGCGGGTCCGCGGATCGTCGCACTCCTCGGCCTGCGAGGGCCCGAGATGCGGCCAGATGATTTCGTACGTGGACCAGTTGGAGGGGTCGTCGGTCTCACCCTGGCGCGGGCGGTTGGCGGCCAGGATCTTATGAACCTCGTGCTGGACCTCCAGCCGCTCCGCGTCGGTCATCTGGGAGCGGATGACCGCCTGGACGAGACGGTGAATCTGCAGCGAGTTGCTCGCCTGATCGACCTTGATCAGTGCGAACCGGCTGATTTCCCGGATCACCCGGTGGAACATGAGCTGTTCGCTCAGCGTCTCATCGAAGGGCAGGAGGGCCGCGTTCAGCTCGTCGCAGTAGAACAGATCCATGGCGATCGGCCCCGGCGAGAAGAACGCCAGCAACTGGAGCAGCCGCACGGCGGCCGGCGACCGCTCCTTGAGCCGCTCCAGCGACAGATTCCAGGTCGCCACGACCGGGGTGGGGTAGTCGGACGGCTGATTGAGCGCCAGAATCCGGGTCGCCTGGGTGCTCAGCTCCGTGACGTAGGCCTGCGCGGTCATTCCGGTCTGCTCCAGCCACGCACTGGCCTGCTCGACCGCCAGCGGCAGGTGGCCCAGGGCGTCGGCCACCCGCTGCGCGTCGGCCAGGTCCAGCTCGGGCACGTGCCGGAGCAGGTGGGCGACGCTTTCGTCCCGGGTGAAGACATCGACCTCGAGCGGCTCGGCCGAGTGGGTCCAGGCCTGGTTCCGCGAGGTGATGAGGACGTGGCCCGCGCCGCTGGGCAGGTAAGGTTGAAGCTGCTTGGGGTCGTCGGCGTTGTCGAAGATGAGCAGCCAGTGCGGGGTGCTGTCGCGGCGCAGCTCCTCCAGGGCGGACTCGGCCGCCTCGGCGACGTTGTCGCCGACCTTCAGCCCCATCCTGCGGGCCAGCTCTGCGAGCGCCACGCTGATCTCCTCGGACCGCTCGGACGGCACCCACCAGACGAGGTCGTAGTCGGCCATGAACCGGTGCGCGTACTCCAGGGCGACCTGCGTCTTGCCCACCCCGCCCAGCCCGTAGAGGGCCTGGGCGACCACCACGGTCATCCCGCCCCCGGCGAGTTTGTCGCGCAGCCGTTCCAGGGTGGCGGCACGCCCGCTGAAGTCGGCGTTCCTGGCCGGCACGTTCCAGATCGCGGGGACCTTGCCGGGGAAGCGGGGCTCCTCGGCCTGCGCCGCACCGCTGCCCAGGGGCTGGGCCGGCCGGTCCAGGGCCCACAGCAGTTTCGCGGTGGCCTGCCCGCCGTCCATCCGGGCCAGGTCCACCACCGGATAATCGGTGAAGGGCTCGGTGGTCCTGACGTCGCTGACGCGGACCGGCACGAGCTGCCGGTGGGTGCCGGCCGCATCCGCGGCGGACAGGGCTTTCCAGACGGATCTGGCCTCGGGTGAGTGCATGTAGGGGGACGAGAGCACGGCGATGGCCCGCGGCGCGTTCTGCAGCTCGCGTTCGGCCTGAAGATCGACGCTCGCCGCAGGAGCCGCCGCCATCGCGCTGCGGGGGATCACACGAAAGCCGGCCCGGGTCAAGACGGCCTCGATCCAGTCGGCCCACATGCGATCCTCGGGCGCGTAGCTCAGGTAGACCTGGGTCAGCGCGGACGGCTGCCGCCGGGCGAAGATCTCCTTATATTGAAGCCGGACGTCATCCGCTATGGGCCGCATCGACGTGATCTTGCCGCCGGTGACCGAGTCGGTGATCCGCTCGAACGCGGACAGCAACGAGGCCGGCGAGCCGGGATCGTCGCCGAACGTCGCCAGTACCTCCTCAAAGGCGTAGAACGGCTTGTACGGCACCTCGACCGAGGCCCAGTACAGGGCCGAGGCTTCCTGCGTCATCCCGGCGGGGAAGCCCTCGAACCTCATCCGGGCCAGGGCCCGGCCAATGTCCAGCTTCTCTTTCTCGCCGTCCTCGATGCGCATGGGCACCGGCAGGACCCGGATGTTCCGGTCCCGGTACCGGCCGCTGATCTGGCGGGCGACATTGGCGGCGCCCTCTATGCTCTGGTCACTGAGCGTGAAGCAGACGGTCAGCACGTCCGGGAGCTCGATCGTGCAGATATCGGCCACATCCGACAGGCCGGTTCGGCTGTCGATCAGGACGTAGTCATAGTTCTTTTTCATGTCCTCGCGCATCGCACGGAAGAACCGCCCGCCGCCGAGCCGGTCGTAGAAGTTGTCCCAGTCGAGGGAGCAGACGGCGGCCGAATAGTCACGGTTCTGCCGCCCGGCAGAAAGAAAGTCGAGCTTACCGCCCTCGGGAAAGGCCCATTCCAGGGAAACCGCATGGCGTTCAACGCGCGCGCACTCTAAATACCAGTCGTCGTCGTCCTGCACTGGGCCCACGGCCGCCGAGGCGTACTCGTTGATGATCTCTATAACGCCCGGAGTGGCGGTGACCGTCGACTCCTCCAGGAACGGGTGGAAGAACTTGTGCAGGCCCGGGGACTCAAGGTCCCAGTCAACGGCGAGGACCCGCCTTCCGTTGCTGGCGATGATCCAGGCGACGTTGGCCATGGCCATCGTGCGGCCAGTGCCGCCCTTATAGGAGTAGAAGGTAATGACCTGGCCCTCGCCGGGCTCGCTCATCGGGAACCTCCGTGATCCTCGGGATCGGCCCGCCGCAGCCGCGGCCGCTCGATCGCGGGCCCTTTAGGCGGGTGGGCCGGCGCGTCTTTGCGGTATCTCTTCAGCATGATCATCGTCATCTCGGGCAGGATCTGAATGAAATCCTGGAGGGTGGGAATTCCGTCGGCGGCCATCCGGCAGCGCCTTGGCACGCCCTCCAGCTTGCGGCCCAGATGCTCACGCAGCTTCTCGCGGAGGTCGTTCTCGGCCACGCTCATTCCCGGATCCTGGCTGTTCCACGGGATCAGGACGCTGACCCACGGCTCCCTGATCTGATTCAGCAGGCGCAGCCGGCCCCGGTAAGAGTCCGACATGCTGACCCACGCATCCACCAGATGCAGGCTCGGCGGTATCTGCCCGCAGTTATTCCAGCTCGGGCTGTCGTTCTCAAAGACGTCGAACACCGGCTCATAGTCGAGGCATTTCTTGGCCAGCTCGAGCGCGTAATCGGCGAGCGGCCGGGAATAGTTCGGCCGGTACGGGCTCCAGGTATGCGCCGTCTCGCCGTAATAGTCGCTGGCCCGGCCCGACGGCAGCGTCGAGGTGTCGTGCGCCAGCACCGTGATCTGCAGCTGGCCGTCCGTGGTCCGCCTGGCGCTGGCCGGGCCGAAGGCGCTGTGCAACGATTCGAAGTCCTTGCGCTCCATGCCCTGAACGTCGTCATCCGCGTGCGCGACGCTCTGGTCGCCGATCTCGATGATGCGCTCGGCGAGCCGGTGCACCGCCCGCTGATAGTCGCCGCGGTAATTCCGCAGCTTCATGATCCCGTAGAAGCCCTCGGCCCGGTAACGCTCGCCCAGGTCGGAATGGTCGTACTGAAAAGACTGGGCGACTTCCGGAATCCTGTCGCGGTCGAGCCTCGTCCAGAGTGCGGGCACGATCGCGTTGATCACCTCGCCGCCCTGGGCCCGGTGCATGACCTCACGGCGGGCGAAGGCGAACCATTCCTTGCCGCAATTGTCGCTTTCGAAATAGCGCCGGGAGTAAAGCGGGACGAAAACCCGGCATGCCTTGAGCGCGGTCATCAGCTCAGGCGACCATTCGGCGCCGAGCTTATTCTCCCGGTCCATGAACCCAGCCTCGCCGGGCTGAGCGTCTGTCATTTGTAAAATCTCGTCACACAAATCCTTGTAGAGTTTGTGTACCCAGCGATCCGGATCACTCCGGTCCGCGGGGTCACGCTTGGGTGTCCGAGCATAGCTCAGGAAAAAATATGGCCGGCCACCAGATCCTGGGATTACCGGCTCCATTCCCCCGTCCGCCTGCACCTTCGCCGACCTCCCCACGGTGTCGCGGGCGTCATTCATCCCGCGACAAGGGATGATATAGGAGATTTCGGCAGGTGACCAGCGGGAAAACTGAGGCCGCCGGACTCGGCTATTGGCCAGTTACTTTGGTCACACAAGTTCTGGAAGTCAATCCCCGTCACATCCGACTCGCGTGTTATCGACTTCTGCCCGCATTGCGGCGACGAACCGCATTCCGAGGAGCGTCATCGAGCCGGAATTGGCGAGGGCCTCAACCGCGTCCCGGGTGTGCGCCTGCCAGAACGCGAATCGTTCGCCGGCGGCCTGCGCCTCGGCGCCGGAGGTCACCTTCTGCCGGGTGTGCCAGTATGCAGAGACGGCCAGGTGAGCGTAGGTGCCTTGGAGCAGACCCTCCAGCGGGCGCATATCGTCCCGCCACGGCGCGTGATAGAGCTTGCGGTCGGCGCGATCGTACAGGTCGTAGAGATCCAGGATCGCACCCAGCTTGACGTGCTGGAACTCATGCATGATGAGCAGGGCGAGGGTCGTCGCATCCACCGGCAGCGCGGCTCCGACAGCGCCGAACGCGTGTCGGGCGGTCGCGCTGACGTCACGCCCCTGCGGCGCCGGCGCCATCGGCATGAGCACGGTCAGGCCGGCCGCGATCGCCGGGGCGTAGCCGGGATGGTCGCGCGCTATTTCCCGCCAGGCATCCGCGAACCGGCGCTGCCACTGCCGGGCCTCCGCGTCGGTCAGCCGGGCGGCGGCGGGCCATTGATGGCAGTCACGGTAAGGATCGGTGTCTTCGAGCGCGACGCTGATACCGGGCGCGGTCAGCGTGCGGACCGGCTGCCAGCCGACGGATCCGCCGTCCCCGAAGGTGCCGGCAGCACATGGCTCGCCGCTCAGCAGATCAGCCGTCGTGAGTTCCCAACTATCGGGGCCGATCCGGATGCTGACCGCCTTGCCGTCCGCGGCCAGCACCGCCGCCCGCGGCTGGCCGGATCCTCCCGCGCCGACCACCAGCCGGCCGAGCGTCGGCAGGTGTATCGCACCGTGGGTCACGGGGACGGTGATGTCGGCCCGCTCGCCAGCCCGGATGACGGTGGCCGCGGCGATGGCCGCGAGATGACCGAGGTCCGCGGCGAGCCCGGCGCTGTCCGCAGGACCGCTGTCGGCTCCGGGGCCGGCCGCCCTCAGCTGTTCGAGGCAGCGCGCGGCCCAGACGCGTACGTAGGGATGGGCCAGGACCAGGTCCAGGGCCTCCGGCCGTTCCCGGTCGGCCGCGGTGAGCACCGTCCAGGCGGTGCGCAGCGTTTCCCGCACCGGGCCGCCGGCCGCAGCTGCGCCGGCAGCCGCGCGGTAGACGGCTCCGAGCAGGGCTCGGCGCAGGGTGCGCTGAGCGTCGATGAGCTGTCCCACCGCAGCGCCGCTCCCGTAACCGGCCGCCAGCTCGCGGAAATCGCGGTCACTGAGCTTGTGGTTCGGCACCTTGTCCGCTGCCGCGGCCGTCTGCGGGTACCGTCGCGCGGTTACCCCCGGGCGCCCTCCTGCGGTCGCCTCCGGCCGGTGGCGGTCGATGTGGGTGATCAGCTTGAGCAGGTCAGCGCAGTACACCGACGGATTGCCGAATCCGGTCGCCGCCCGGTACCGGTGCGCGTACAGGCCTCCGCCGCAACTGGTGACCACCGGGCATTCCTGGCAGGTCCGGCAGAGTCCGGCCAGTCCCTGCTGGCGCGCGACGATGCCCGGGTGCTGCCCGACCACGTCGAGAGCATGACTGAAGACGTTCAGGCCGGTGGCGGGCGCGCCGTCGAAGGCGGCCTTGAGGGAATCGGCCTGTTCGTAGGTGCCGTCGGTCTCGATGACGACGAGGCTTGGCGGCGCGAGCCCGAGCGCCTCGGTGAGATTCTCCCCGCCGCTCAGCGTGGACAGGATCGACTCGAACGTCCGGATACCGGTCGGGCACCGGTCGGCCATCCACCGGTCGAAGATGGCGATCAGCCAGTCGGCGTACTCGCTGCCGGTGGCCAGCGTGCGGGCCGGCGGGTCGTCCCAGGTGGCGTGGGGCAGGAGGAAGTCGATCCGGGGAGGGGACAACGACATTAATGCGTCGTACACCGCCACCGGCTCGTTGGCGACGTCGATGGTGCACAGCAGTCCCGCGTACAGATGGCGGAACCGCTCGGTCCGCAGCAGCTCGATGGCACGGATCACGTGATCGTAACTAGTGCGCCCGTCAGCGTAACGGCGATGGCGGTCATTTGCGGCCCGGTCGCCGTCGATGGAGATGCCGACCTTTACACCGTATTCCGCGAAGAGCTCGCAGAATTTCTGGTCTAGCCGGACACCGTTCGTGTGAATCCGCAGATCGAGATGGCACACGCCACGAAGCGCTGAATGGAGCTGGGTAATGATCTTCCGCATCCGGTCCACCCCGGCCAGCAGGGGCTCTCCCCCATGGAGGACGACCTGGACGGTACGGATGTCATGCAGGCCCGCATGCTCGGCGATGCGGTGCGCACTCCGCGAAATCACGTCATCAGACATGACCATGGGCCGGCCGCGCCAGCTCTGGTCGGCAGCTTCATATACGTAGCAGTGATCACAGGCAAGATCGCAGCGACTATGTATCTTGACTACAAACTGATTTAGTGGGATTAGCGACCCGCGCATGCCAGGCACTCCGGCTCAAATAGCAGAATTAAATGCCGCGACCGGTACAGATGGTGATTCCGGCAGAATGCGCTTGATCGCCTCGTCGAGAATACCCGCATGCAAGTCGGATATCTGAGCCAATGACAGGTCTTTCAGGTCGACGAGCGAGGAACGGACTACCTCTGGTCTTTCTTCGGTAGAAATCACGACATCTCCAATCAGATAGCGGGCCGGCCCGGGGAGGGCTGGCTGGCCGGGTTTTCGTGGTGAGCCTGCCGATCAACGGCCGACGGCCTGACACTACTTAGAGTGGTCAAGGCTAACGCAAAGTTACAGCATGCGGTCTTCACGGGCAGCATGATGTCACCACCCAGCCGCAGATTCGCCTTCCCGCAGGTCCGCATGGGAATGACGGTGGGACCGGCTTGATGCCGGAGCGGAAGAGATCGCGGCGGCCGGGTCGGCGCGGAGCCGACCAGATGTCGCTCACGAGGTCACCGTATGGCATCCGGAGGCGGGAAAGTGAGACATCCGAGATGTCGAGATGGACACAACATGACGTGAAACGGGCAGCTAACGGAAGCCATCGCTGCCTGATCCCAGCCATCCCGCAGCCGGGGGGTCGGCACCACGGGGCCCGCCGGATCCCGGCCATCCCCCGAGGCTCCTCCCGCCCGGGCGGTACGCGCTGACCAGGATGGCGGTATCGGGCTATTCGGGGTATTTAAGCAATAACGCCCGATTATCTCTCGGCGGTCACGCGGGCATGGGGATGGGAGCCGTGATGAACTACCGGCTCGCACGGGTCCATGTCAATCGGCGGGGGGCAT
>Ga0335085_10007808_pt1 | contig 16443 bp, 15 predicted proteins | sample Lox_Sample_45_FD_206712 | JGI IMG/M metagenome (GOLD analysis project Ga0335085, IMG submission 206712) | Soil microbial communities from Loxahatchee National Wildlife Refuge, Florida, United States - Lox_Sample_4.5 | ecosystem: Environmental > Terrestrial > Soil > Wetlands | place: USA...
TCCGTGCGCTGGCCGGCGTCCCCGCCGATTTCTTCCTGTTCGTCGGCGACACCATCTACGCCGACCACGTCTGCGGCGGCAGCGAGCGCCAGACCGGCTACGACTTCGTGGCGCGCCGGCTCGCCGACTTCTGGGCCAAGCACCGGTACAACCGCGAGGATCCGGGAGTGCAGGATTTCTTCCGGCGCACCTCGGTGTACGCGATCTGGGACGACCACGAGGTCCGCAACAACTTCGCCGGCCCCACCGAGCCGCTCATGGAGCCGGGCCGCCGCGCCTTCATCGACTACTTTCCGATCCAGCCCCCGCGCGAGGAGCCCGGACGTCTCTACCGCAAGTTCCGCTGGGGGGCGCTCCTCGAGGTCTTCGTCCTCGACACGCGGCAGTACCGCAGCCCCAACACGGCCCACGACGGCCCGGGCAAGACCATGCTCGGGACGGCCCAGCGGCGCTGGCTGCTCGACGCGGTGACCGCGTCGAGCGCGGTGTGGAAGGTGGTGGTGTCGAGCGTCCCGCTCTCCATCCCGACCGGCGGGCGCTCTCACGACTCCTGGAGCAACGCCAACGCCCAGGGGGTGCCCGAGGAGCACGGCACCGGCTACGCGGTCGAGCGGGACTCGATCCTCCGGACGCTGCGCCAGCGCGGGGTGCGGAATCTGGTCTTCCTGGCCGGCGACGTGCACCACGCCGAGCTGATCCGGCACCACCCGACCGCCGAGTGGTCCTTCCACGAGTTCATCGCGGGGCCGCTGTCGGCGTCCCCGGGCCGCCCTCGCCCGCTCGACGCGGGCCTCAACCCTCGTTCGCTCGGCGCTTTGGGCGGCGCCGCCAACTTCGGCGACATCTCCATCGACTCCACCGGGCTCACCGTGCGCATCGTGGACATCACCGGGCAGGTGCGCTTCACTCAGAGCGTGCCCGCGGAGTGACCGTCGGCTCGCCGCGTCGGTTGACGAGATAGATGCCGATCGCGACCAGGGCTGCCGCCGCGCCGAGACGGCCGGTCAGACGATCGCCCAGCACGAGCCAGCCGGCCAGGACACCGAAGAGGGGGGTCCAGAACGAGAAGGCGATGAGCCCGGAGGCCGGATACCTCTGCAGCAGCCAGAACCAGATCAGGTAGGACACGAACGCGACGATCACCCCCTGGTACGCGATCGCGGCCGCTACCGGCACGGTGAGCGCGAAGACCCCGCGCTCGCCGAGCAGCGCGGCCAGACCCGTCAGCAGGGCCGCCGAGACGACGAGCTGGTAGAAGAGCGTGCGCTGCGGGGTCAGGCCCCGGCGGCCGCCCATCTTGACGACGACGGTGGTGGTGGCCCACAGGAGGCCGCCGATCAGCTCGAGGCCGTCACCAAGCAGCTCGCGCCGGGAGGGAAGGTAGAGTCCGTCGGCGAAGGCCAGGCACAGGCCCACGAAGGCGACGATCAGCCCGCTGACCTTGGCCCGGGTCAGGTGCTCACCGGGGATCAAGACGTGAGCGCCCAGCGCCACGAAGAACGGCGCCGAGTAGAGGAAGATCACGCTGCGCGACGCGGTCGTGAAGGTGAGGCCGCCATAGATGAAGACGAACTCGGCCGCGAATAGGAGACCGATCAGCAGACCGTAGCGTCCGGTGCCATCGCGGGCGATGAGCACTTCGCCCCGCAGCCGACACCAGCCCCACAGCAGCGCGGCCGCGATCAGCGAGCGGAGGCCCGCGCCGAGCAGCGGCGACACCCCCGCGAGGCTGATCTTGATCGCAACCTGGTTGAAGCCCCACGCCACGCAGCACAACAGCAGGATGGTGGCCGCGCCGCCACCCAGATGATCGGACCGGGTCACGCGCGGGCTCGCCCCACGCCCGCGGCCACCAGCAGCGCCGCGCTCAGCAGGCTCAGGGCGGTGCCCACCCATTCGACCGCGCCGGGGCGATGCTCCAGCTCCACGGAGGTGACACCCGCCGGAACCGCCACCTCGAGAAGACCCAGGTCGTCCCGGCGGATGGGGACCGGCGCGCCGGCCACCCGGGCGGTCCAGAGCGGCGAGTAGGCGATCGACAGCGGCGCCCAGCCCGACCTGGCCGGCTCCGCCACGGGAACGCGCCAGCGCTGCGTGCCAGTGGGCTCGGGCTCGCCGTGGCTTCCGGCCAGCGGGATGAGGGTGAACGGGCCTATCCGGGTCGGGTGCCCAAGTGCTGGATTCTGATTTAGAAACGCAGATCTTGCTGCATCCTCATGCAGCGCGACCAGGACCGAGACGCCGAGCCGCGCCGCGAGCCGGTTGAACGTCTCCGCGTCGAGGGAATCGAGCGGCCTGCCGAACAGGCTCTCTCCGTCGAGCTGCTCGGCCAGCCGGGTGAGCGGGCGGTTGGCGGCAGACCCGGTGTAGAGCAGGCCGGCCACCGGGGACGGATGAGTGAACGTGCCGCCGAGCATTCCACGACCGGTCTGGATCGGGGTGAGCGCGGTGAGGTGAGTATGCGCGCGCCACCACTCCGGGCGCCAGTCGAGCGGCACCGCGGAGCGCACGAAGAGGACGCGGCCCGGTGGCGCGGTCCGGATGGCCTCCCAGAGCGCGTCCATCCGGAGTCCCCGCACAACCTGGGTCTCCTTCGGCCATTGCCGCGCCCCCGGCCAGAGAGACAGGCCCGGCTCGTACGAGCCCCATGACAGCGGCAGGCAGACCACGAGCGCCAGCAGCGCGGGAATCATGTTGGGACGTCGCCATGACCTCGCCAGCGCACCGACGCCGAGAGCGCCGCCGAGCACGAGTGCCCAGTAGAGCCCGTCCATCAGCCGGTCCGCCGGGAGCCACACGACCCCGAGAGGCTCGACCACGAGCGCGTCGAGCGCGACGAGCCCGGCCATGACCGGCGCGAGGGCGACGAGCCAGCGCGTGTCCGGCCCGCCCGGCGGCCGGAGCCGCCACGCGACGGCGGTCAGCAGCGCCAGCGCGATCACGATCGGTTGCGTCACCAGGCGCCGGCCGAGCGCGCCGATCGACGGGTCCTGCCAGGCGAGGGGGAGCGCCATGCGGAGGTGCGCGAGGAGCGGCAGCAGCCAGATCGCGGCGAGGCCGACGCCGAGCCCGAGGAGCAGCGCCGCGTTGCGCAGGCGGCGCGGCCGGGGCTCGCGGCACGCGGCGGCCAGCAGCACCAGCGCCGCCGCGGTGGGCGCGTGAGCCGGGTGCAAGAGCGTCACCGCCGCGATCAGCGCGGCGGCGGCAAGCGGCGGAAGCGCCGCGCCGTGCGCCCAGCGCAGCAGGCTCCACGCGAGCAGCGGCAGGCAGCCCCAGCCGAGCCGGGCCGCGACGAGGCCCCAGCGCATCCCTTCCTCGACGCCGCTCCGGCAGCCGGCCGAGAGGGTGAGCGCCACGAAGGCGCCGGGCACGGCGAGCCACGGATCGCCGAGCACCCGGCGCAGGAGCACGTAGGTCGCCGCGCCCGGCAAGAGCCACGCGACCCAGAGCAGCGCCTGGTAGATGGCGGTCGGGGAGAGGGCGCCGAGCGCGCCGGCGTGGAGCGCGGCGCCGAGCCACGCGAAGCCGGGCGGGTAGTACTGCAGCTCCGCGTAGCCCGCCCACCAACCGGGATCGAAGCGCCACGGCGCCACGCCGATCGTGATGGCGTGGTGCAGGCGATAGAGCTGCCCGGGGTGGTCGTCGAACACGAGCATCCCGCCGCCGAGGGCCCGCTCGCCGAAGGCGACGGCGAAGGCTCCCAGCAGCAGGGCGGGCAGCCACGCACGAGAGGACAGCCAGGCGCCTGTCACGGATGCCGATCATACGGCATCGCGTTGACAACCCGCGTAGCCCAGTGTTAAGTAGACCGAATTGTTGTCGCCAAATCGGTGGTCCGGGTGAGGCCAACCCGGACCGTGCAGCTCATTCCGGGGCTCAAATCCCCTACCGATGGAGAGGCCATTGGACAGATTGCTTGGACTCAAGTGCCGGGAGTGTGGCCGCGGCTACCCTTCCTCCCCGACTCACGTCTGTGAGTTCTGCTTCGGCCCCCTCGAGGTCGAGTACGACTACGAGATGATCCGCGGGCGCATCAGCCGAGCCCGCATCGAGGCCGGCCCCAAGTCGATGTGGCGCTACGCCGACCTCCTGCCGTTCGACCTCCCCGAGGGCGGACCGCCGGTCGGCGCCGCGGTGGGGTTCACGCCCCTGGTCCGCGCCCGCAACCTCGCCGACGAGTGGGGAGTCAAGGAGCTCTACCTCAAGAACGACTCGGTCTCTCACCCCACCTGGTCGTTCAAGGATCGCGTCGTGGCCATGGCCGTGGCGAAGGCCATCGAGTTCGGCTTCGACACGGTGGCGTGCGCCTCTACCGGCAACCTCGCCAACTCGGTGGCGGCCCACGCGGCGGAGGCGCGGCTCCGGTCGTACATCTTCATCCCTGCCGACCTCGAGCAGGGCAAGGTCATCGCGACGCTCATCTATGCGCCGACACTCGTGGAGGTGCAGGGGACCTACGACGAGGTCAACCGGCTCTGCGCCGAGGTCGGCGACAAGTATCGCTGGGCCTTCGTGAACATCAATCTGCGGCCCTACTACGCGGAGGGCTCGAAGACTTACGGCTACGAGATCGCCGAGCAGCTCGGCTGGCGCGCGCCCGCCCACGTGGTGGTGCCGTGCGCGGGCGGGTCGCTGATCACCAAGATCGCCAAGGCGCTCAAGGAGCTGCAGCACCTCGGGCTGATCCCGGAGCGCCGCACGAGCATGTACGCGGCGCAGGCGGCCGGCTGCGGCCCCATCGTCACCATGATCAAGAACGACACGGACGTGCTGCATCCGGTGCGGCCGCAAACCATCGCCAAGTCGCTGGCCATCGGCAATCCGGCGGACGGCTACTACGCCTACCGGGCCGTCAAGGACTCGGGGGGTCACGGCGAGCACGCCACCGACGAGGAGATCATCGAGGGCATGCGGCTGCTGGCCCGCACCGAGGGCATCTTCACCGAGACCGCCGGGGGGGTGACGGTGACCGCCACCCGCAAGCTGATCGAGTCGGGCCGCATCCCGCGCGACGAGCCCATCGTGATCTGCATCACCGGTAACGGGCTGAAGACGCCGGACGTGCTCCACGACCGGCTCGCCAGCGATGTGACCATCCGGCCCTCGCTCTCCGCCTTCGACCGGGCGCTGGCCGATCTCAAGTCCAAGACGGTGGCGTAGCCACCGCCCAACGAGGAGACCCACCGCATGGCTGTTCTGGTTCGCATTCCCACGCCGCTCCGGACGCTCACCAAGGGCGCCGCCGAGGTGCAGGCCGACGCGTCCACCGTCCACGACCTGATCGACGTGCTTGAGACCCGGTTCCCGGGTCTCAAGGACCGGCTGGTCGAGAACGGCGGCGAGCTGCGCCGCTTCATCAACATCTACATCAATCAGGAAGACATCCGGTTCCTGGACGGCGCCAAGACGACGTTGAAGCCGGGCGACGAGGTCTCCATCGTCCCCGCGATCGCGGGCGGCCGGTAGCGCAACCGGTTCCCCGTGCGGACCACCACCCGGCTGCGCGTGCGGCTGACGTTTCCGGCCGAGCTGGTGCAGAAGCCGCTCATCTACCATCTGGTCAAGGACTTCGATCTGGTCACGAACATCCGCCGCGCCGAGGTGAGATCCGATCACGGCTGGTGCGTGCTCGAGCTGGAAGGTCCGGAGGAGCAGCTCGAGCAGGGGGTCGCCTGGCTCGAGCGGCAGGGCGTCGCGGTGAATCCCATCGCGCGCGACGTCGTCCTCCCGTAGCCCCATGAGGATCTCCCAGCGCGTCCAGGGCTTCACCGAGTCGGTGATCCGGGAGATGACCCGGGTCAACAACCAGTACGACGGCATCAACCTGGCCCAGGGCATGCCGAACTTCCCGCCGCCCCGCGAGCTGGTGGAGGCCGCCCACCGCGCCATCGACGGCGACTTCCACCAGTACGCGATCACCTGGGGCGCTCCGCGGCTGCGGCAGGCCATCGCGCAGAAGTACCGCTCGTTCTACGGCATGGACGTGGAGGCGGACCTCCACGTCACGGTCTGCTGCGGCTCCACCGAGACCATGCTGGCCACGCTGCTCGCCGTGCTCAACCCGGGCGACGAGGTCATCATCTTCGAGCCGTTCTACGAGAACTACGGGCCCGGCTGCATCATCGCGGGGGCCGAGCCGGTCTTCGTGCCGCTCGAGCCGCCCGACTTCTCCTTCGATCCCGATCGTCTCGCCCGCGCGGTCACGGAGAGAACCCGCGCGATCGTCTTCAACAGCCCGAACAACCCCTCGGGCAAGGTCTTCTCGCGAGCCGAGCTGCAGGCCATCGCCGACCTGTGCCTGAAGCACGACCTGCTCGCCATCACCGACGAGATCTACGAGCACATCGTCTACGACGGCCTCGGCCACACCCCGATCGCGACCCTGCCCGGCATGGCCGACCGCACCGTGACCATCTCGGGGATCTCGAAGTCCTACTCGGTGACCGGCTGGCGCGTCGGCTACGCGGTGGCGAGCCCGGAGCTCTCGCTGGGCATCCGGCGCGCCCACGACTTCATCACGGTGGGCGCCCCGCACCCGTTACAGGAGGCGGCGGTCACCGCGCTCGGGCTGCCCGACTCCTACTACGTCCACCTGCGCGAGAGCTACCAGGCTCGGCGGGATCTGCTGCTCGGCCGAGTCGAGGAGGCGGGCTTCGTGGCCTATAAGCCGCACGGGGCCTACTACATCCTGACCGAGGCCGAGCACTTCCTGAAGCAGTGCGGCTGCCGCGACGACCACGAGTTCGCCCTCTACCTCGTCAAGGAGATCGGGGTGGCCACCGTGCCCGGCTCGTCCTTCTACGCCCACGGCGAGCTCGGCCGCACCAAGATCCGCTTCTGCTTCCCGAAAACCGACGACATGCTGATCGAGGCGGGGCGCCGGCTGCAGAAGCTCAAGCAGTGAGTCCCCGCCAGGCGGCGCGGGCCGTCTTCGACGCCGCGCTGCAGGCCGCCGACGTCCGCCCCCTCGTCCACCGCGCGCTCGCCGACGCGCCCCTGCCGGAGACCGCGCGGGTGCGGGTGGTGGGCGCGGGGAAAGCCTCCGGGGCGATGGCCGCGGCAGCCGAGCGCGTCCTGGGCGACCGCATCGTCGACGGGCTGGTCGTGGTCAAGGATGGCTACCGGGCCGAGACACGACGCGTCCGCCTCGTCGAGGCCGGGCACCCCGTACCGGACGCCCGGGGCGAGGCGGCCGCACGCGAGATCCGCACGATCGCGGAGGGGGCGAGCCTCGACGACCTCCTTCTCGTGCTGGTCTCGGGCGGCGGCTCCGCCCTGACCCCGGCCCCGGTGCCACCCATCACCCTGGCCGACAAGCAGGCGCTGACCCGGCTCATGCTCGCGGCCGGCGCCAACATCAACCAGCTCAACGCGGTGCGGAAGCACTGCTCCCTGCTCAAGGGAGGTCAGCTCGCGCGCGCCGCGGCGCCCGCCCGGGTCCACGCGCTGCTGCTCTCCGACGTGATCGGCGACCCGCTCGACGTCATCGCCTCCGGTCCCACCGCGCCCGACGTATCCACGTTCGCGGAGGCGCTGGCGATCCTCGAGCGCTTCGATCTGCGCGCGCGCACACCCGCGTCGATCGTGGACCGGCTGGAGCGCGGCCGGCGCGGGGAGATCCCGGAGACGCCCAAGCCCGAGGACCCGATCTTCCGGCGCGTGACCAACACCGTGATCGGCAACAACCGCCTGGTGGTGGACGCGGCCGCGGACGAGGCGGTCCGGCTCGGCTACGGGCCCCACGTGCTCACGCGATCGCTGGATGGCGAGGCCCGCGAGATGGCCGCCCGCCTGGTCGCCCTCGCGCGCCAGATCCGCGATGGCTCGGGCCCGGTGGCCGCGCCGGCCTGCGTCATCGCGGCCGGCGAGACCACGGTCACGGTGCGCGGGCGCGGCCGGGGCGGGCGCTGCCAGGAGTTCGCCCTGGCCGCCGCCCTCGAGCTGGACGGCGTCGAGGGCGTGGTGGCGCTGGCCGCGGGCACCGATGGCACCGACGGCCCCACCGACGCGGCGGGCGGGATCGCCGACGGCACCAGCGTGCGGCGGGCACGCGCACTGGGCGAGAACCCACGCGCGCGGCTCGACGACAACGACGCCAACCCGATGCTGGCCGCCCTCGACGACCTCGTGGTGACCGGGCCGACCAACACGAACCTGCTCGACCTGTATCTCCTGCTGATCGAGCGAGCGGGCCGCTAGGGCGCGCGGTACGCGCTGGAGCGCCTGGCAGTCGCCGCGACCCATGTTCGCCGGTCTCGCGACGACGGCCGGCGGTATCAGGGCGCGGCCCGGCTCCGGACCGCGGGACCGCTAGAACCGCACCCGGACGCGATACCCGAGGGTGGTCGCGCCGTCCTTGGGCACCAGAACGTTGAACCGCGCGGTGAAGGCCTGAGGCTTCTCGTGCGGGTGGGTCGACTTCACCATCTCCCAGTCGCCGGGCATGGGCTCGTTCACCTCCACGGTCACCGCCTCCTTCTTGTGGTTCCGGAGCGTGACCTCCCACTCGACCTCGTAGAGGTTGCCGGCGATCCGCTTCCAGTCCTTCTGAACGCGATCGCCAACCACGTCGAAGGCGTCGCCCATCTTGATGCGCACGCGCTCGTCCTTCGGCGTGTGGTCGATCCAGTCCTCGCCGATCAGCTGCTGGCTGCCCGAGGCATCCGCCTTGTACACACGCACCCGTCCCTTCGGCAGCGGCATGCCGAGCCGGTTCTCCTTGGCGTTCTTGATGTCCAGGTAGACGCCGACCTTCTGGTTCGAGATCGGCACGCCGGACTGGGTGCGGTGGTAACCGGCGGCCCCGTAGTAGATGAAGCGCTTGTCCACCGGAATGTCCGCGCTGGACAGGAGCGTGAGCTGCTTGGTCTGGTTGTCCTTGACGGTGGTCCGCCCGTCGAGCGTGTAGAGGTGGTACTCGAAGAAGCCCTCCGACTTGAAGTCGCGATCGGCGATCGCGGAGGCCGGCCGGGCCGCGGCCTCCTGCAGCATGCGCCGCGCATCGTCCCGACTCCCGGCCCGGTTGATGTCGCCGGCCACGAGCTTCAGGGCGGCGTCGCGGTAGGTCGCTCCGCTCTGATTGGTAATGGTCACCCAGCCGGTCAGATCGCTCCGGGTGTCGGCCGCGTTGATCAGCATGACGTAGTCGGCCTTCCAGCTGATGCCTCCGGTGAGATACGAGGCTTCCACGCGCTGGGGCGTGGGCCGCGTGTTCCGGAGCAGCCACGCCAGCGTGGGCTTGGAGACCAGGTTCTCGGGCAGGGCGGGCAGCACGACGCTCCCGAAGTGCCCCATGTGGATCTGGCCGTTGATGTCGTAGACCGGCCCGTGCGTGGACAGCAGGGTCGCCTCCTGGAACGTCCCGTTGGACTGGTAGAGACGCACCTTGCGCCCGACGTACTTCTCCATGAGCTTCTCGCTCGTCAGGAGGTCGAACTCGTAGTTCTGCTCGAGGATGCGGAGCCCCGCCGGATCGGTGAGCGACCGGAGGTGGACCGAGGTGGGATCGATCTGCGAGGCCACGTCCGCAAAGTGCGCCTCGATCACCCCTCCGTCGAGGCGGATCTCCCGGACGTCCTTCACGAGGCCGAGGTTGCCGTTGTAGACCGTGACCATCACCTCGCGCTGGTCGGCGGCGGTGATTCCCACGGGCGCGGCGCCCGCGGCGGGGGGCAGGCCCAACCCCAGGGCCAGGGCGAAGGCGATCAGTCGGTTGGGCAGCGTTGTCATCGGTGTCCTCCAGGAGTCGGAATCGGTATCGCTGGAGGGTTAGACCGGACGGCCGGACGAAAGTTCCCGGGGTTACTCCAGGCGCAGGATGACGTGGACCTGGCTGGGGAGATCGGGCCGCTCGGCTTCGACTCGCCAGGTGCCGATGGACGCCAGGCCCTCGGCGAACTCGACGTAGCGCGACTGGGGGATCAGCGCCTCGACGATGGTGGCATCGTCCTCGCGCCGGCGCTGCGTCTCGCGTCCGCCGACGCGGGCGATGAGCTGGGTCAGGTCGCGCTCGGCCGCATCGCGGTCCTTGACCGAGACCCGCGCCACGACGTCCGCGGAAGGCTGGGCCCGCTTGGCCGCGAGCCCGGATGCTGGCGGCGCGGCTCGGGTCGAGCCCGCGGAGCGCTCTAGGGCCTGCTGGCGGTTCTCGGCATCCGGCCGGGGAGCGCCGGCGGCGCGCTCGCCCGACGATTCGGCCTTGGCGGCCGACTGCGGCATCGGGGTGGGTGGTGGAGGGACCGCCGGCGCCGGCGGCTCGGCCGGAGTGGCGACGGACGGGACGACCAGCGCGGGCGGCGGCGGACTCGCCGGCGGCGCGCTCGCCGGTAGTGGAGCGGCCTCGCGCGCAACCGTGGCATCGCGCCGCCGGTCTTCATCACGTGGAGCCGCGGTCGGGGCCGGCGCCGCCGCTCGCAACGCGGGCGCTGGCGCGACGGCCTCGTGCTCTTCCACGAGACGGGTCGGTGGCGCCAGGCGGCCGCGAGGCGGCGAGGGCGCTTCCTGACGCGCGGCCTGCTGCAGGGCCGGCGTGCGCTCGAAGATGTACACGGCGAGCAGCGCCACCATCACCAGCGCGGTGGCCTCCACCGGCAGCTTGGTCCAGAGCGGGAGGAACGCCGCGGCGGCGGCGCGCCGGTACCACGGCATCGGGCGCGCGGCGGCGACCACCCGGTCCACGAAACCGACCGGCGCGTGCGCGGGCGTGACCCGGTGGAGCAGGGCGACCGTCTGGCGCAGGCGCTCGAGCTCGCCGCGGCACTCCGCGCAGCCCTCGAGATGCGCCTCGACCGCGCGCCGCTCGTCCGGCGTCAGGGCCTCGTCGAGCAGGGCGGATAGCGATTCGCGCGCGTCGTCGCAGCTCATGGCAGAAAACGCTCCAGCTTCTCCTTCAGATCCGCGCGGGCCCGGTGCAGGCGCGATCGGACCGTTCCGAGCTCGAGGTCGAGCACCTGGGCGATCTCCTCGTAGGCCAGGCCCTCGATGTCGCGCAGCACCACCACGATGCGCCGCTCCTCGGGCAGCTCGGCGATCGCCCGCGCGAGGGCCGACTCCAGCTCGCTCCGCTCCAGTGCGGCATCCGGTCGCCGGCCCGGGTCGGACAGGCGGAGCAGCGTCTCCTCACCGTGTCGCACGAGCCGACGCTCGCCCGAGGCCAGGCGGTTCAGGCAAAGCCGCGAGGTGATCGCGTACAGCCACGTCGAGAGCTTCGCGTCCCCCCGGAACTCGCCGAGCCCCCGATGGGCCCGCAGGAAGGCCTCCTGGGCCACGTCCTGGGCCTCCACCGCGCTGCCCAGCATCCGCAGGGCCACCCCGAACACGCGATGCTGGTACGTGGTCACGAGCTCCTCGAAGGCGGATGCCTCGCCGGCCCGCAGCCGGTCCAGGAAGCGCGGCGCATCGCCTGCCTCCGCCTCTCGCACAGTTAGACCATACCGCGAGGCGGAAGTTCCCCACGCACAAAAGGCGTCGACGGGGCCGCGCCGGGCCGCGGGGCCGCCGGTCGACATGGTAGACTTCGCGACGTCATGGACAAGCGCGCGCGGGTGATGGCCGCTCTTCGCCGAGAGCCCGTGGATCGGCCCCCGGTCTCGTTCTGGCGCCACGTGCCGGACCTCGACCACACGGCCCCCGGGCTCGCCGACGCCATGCTGGCGTTCCACCGGCGCTGGGATCTCGACTTCGTCAAGGTGATGTCGAGCGGCGTGTACTGCGTGGAGGATTGGGGCTGCCAGGTCGCCTATCAGGGCTCGCCCAACGGCGCCAAGCAGTGCACCAGGCACGCGGTGCAGGCCCGGAGCGACTGGGGGCGGATCCGGGCTCTCGATCCGGGGGCGGGGGCCCTCGGACGCGAGCTGGAGGCGGTGCGGCTGATCGCGCGCGGCCGCTCCGACGACGCGCCGATCCTGCACACGCTCTTCTCGCCCCTGACGGTGGCGCGCAAGCTGGCCGGCGATCGCGTCGTGACGGACCTCCGGGAAGACCCCGGCGCGGTCGAGCCGGCGCTCGATGCCATCGCGGAGACGATGGCGCGGCACGCGCAGGCGGCGCTCTCCGCCGGCGCGGACGGCCTCTTCTTCGCGACCCAGACCGCCGCGCCCGACGTGGTCACGGCCGACGAGAGCGCTCGCTTCGAGCTGCCGCGGATGCGTCGGATCCTCGATGCGGTGGCCGGGCGCTCGGCCTTCACGCTGCTACACGTCCACGGGCGCGCCATCTACTTCGACCAGGCGGCCGGCCTGCCGGTGCACGCGATCAACTGGCACGATCGACTGACCGCCCCGCGCCTCGGCGACGCGCACGGGCGCTTCTCAGGCGCGCTCGTGGGAGGCCTGAGCGAGAGCCGGACACTCCTCGGGGGCCCGCCCGAGGCGGTGGCCGCGGAGGTGCGCGATGCGATCGATCAGACGGGTGGGCGCGGCCTCATGGTCGGCCCTGGCTGCGTCCTGCCGCTGGCCACTCCGGATGCGCATCTGACCGCGGTCCTGACCGCGGTGAAAGCCGCGACGCCTCGATAGGAGACATGCCGTGATCACGCGCGCCGCCCTTCGCCTCGTCGCGCTCCTCCTGCTGCTCCTGGCCCCGATTCCCGCCCCAGCGCTCGCCCAGGCCGCCGGGGAGCTGCGAGTGGCCCTGCCGTGGACACCCGAGAACCTCGACCCGACCATGAACCTCTCGTCCATCCGGGCCAAGGTGGGCGTGAGCATGTTCGACTCGCTGGTGGGTCGCGACGCCGACAACCGCATCGTGCCCCAGCTCGCGGAATCCTGGAGGGCGCTCGACGACCTCACGGTCCAGCTGAAGCTCCGGCGTGGCGTCGTGTTCCACAACGGCGAGCCCTTCAACGCCGAAGCGGTCCGCTTCACCTTCGACCGTGTGCTCGATCCGAACCAGAAGTCGCCGAACCGGGCGAACGTGGGCGAGGTGGCACGAGTGGAGGTCGTGGACGACTACACCGTCAACCTGGTCCTCCGGCAGCCCTACGCGCCGCTCGTCAACCGGCTGATCGACTTCCCCATGGTGCCGCCGAAGTACACCGCCGAGAAGGGTAACCAGGGGCTGGCCCTGCGCCCGGTCGGGACCGGCCCCTTCAAGTTCGTCGAGCTGGTCAAGGACGATCATCTGATCGTCGAGGCGTTCGACCGTCACTGGCGGGGCGCGCCTCGGGTCCGGCGCATCGTCTACAAGCCGATCCCGGAGCCCTTCACGCGGGCCGCGGCACTGCGCAACAACGAGGTGGACCTGATCGACACGCTGCCGCCGAACCTGGCCACGGAGCTCGAGCGGGTCGGTGGCATCCGCGTGCAGCGCGTGCCGAGCACCTGGATCATCTACCTCGGGCTCAACGCGCTGAAGAAGCCGCTCTCCGACGTGCGCGTGCGCCAGGCGCTGAACTACGCCACCGACGTCGACGCGCTGGTGAAGAGCGTGCTCGACGGCAACGGACGCCGGATGGACGGGCCGTTCACGCCCCACATGTTCGGCTTCGACCCTTCCGTGAAGGGTTACCACACGGATCCCGCGCGGGCCAAGCGACTGCTCGCCGAGGCCGGCTACCCGGACGGACTCGAGGTCACCCTGGAAGCGCCGGCCGGCCGCTATCAGGGTGACAAGGAGATCGCGGAGGCGCTGGGTGGGCAGTGGCAGAAGGCGGGTTTCAAGCCGCGCGTGCAGGTGGCGGAGTGGGGCGCCTACTTCAAGCGCTATCTCGGCAAGCAGTTCCAGGACGCCTATCTGCTCGGCCTCGGCGGTCCGATGCAGGACGGCGACGAGCTGTACAACCTGGTGTCGTCGAAGGGCCGCGGGCTCTACTACAAGAACGACAAGGTCGATGCGCTCTTCGACGCGGGCCGCTCGACCATGGACCCGGCCAAGCGCAAGAAGATCTACGCCGATCTCGCGCGCGCGATGGTCGAGGACGCCACGTGGGTCTTCCTCATGCAGCAGGTGGACATCTACGCGACCCGTGATCGAGTGATCTGGGCGCCCCGCGGAGATCAGTGGCTGCCGCTCCACGAGACGACCCTCAAGTAGACGGGCCGCGAGCGGCTGCTGCTCACAAAGGCAGCGAAGCGCTCCTAGTACGTGGAATCTCGTGACGATCCGTCACGAACCCACGGGGTTATCCACGCCTCACCCACGGATTTTGTGCGTCCGCTAACCCCAGCCGCCGCGTCACCATGCCGCCGACTGTGCCTGAGATCTCAACATACTTCCCGTCCACCACCACCGACGCCCCAAGCCTGCCCCAGCAAATCGGACTCCCGCTCAACGCTCCGCCACCTCGCCAGTACCCGGTCAGCGATGAGACCGGGCAACCGTTGCCGAGCGCGATGAACTCGACACCTCAAGCGGGAGCCGCCCCACGATGATCCTCAAGCGACCCCGGGGCAAAGGGAAGGGGATCACGTTGCGGCACCGAGGGAAGAAGTTTTCTGACACCTCCGTCCCGCTGGGGAACATGGCCGACGCATTCCGAAGCTTGGACTTGTGGAAGCTTGAAACAACCACGGTGAGGAAAAGAAGAGACCCCAGAGGGTGAGAGTTCCTCTCTGGGGTCCGGGGTGGGTGTGGGGCTACTTGGTGGGATACTCGGCACCAGCACCTATGCTAGGGGTCACACCCAGAGGCCAACACGATGTATGGATGAGCAGACTCCGGGTGGTCTTGCCGGTTGCATCATGATCAGTAGCTATGACGGTGGAAGGTTCCAGAGGGTCACGGCGGATCTGTTCGTACATCTTCGCCCAGGCACCTAGCTGAGTTACCACCGCTGCCTGGATTGCTGCCTCACAGTCCTTCTTACTCTCGTAGGCAGCATGGATCGCTTTCTCTACCCCGCGACGTTCTGAGTTGTTGTAGACATTCCAGAGCAGCCATGCCCCACAATCACCCCATGCCGTCCCCAGGAACATGCCCCGTACTCCGAACGCCATCAGTATTGTTTTCATCTACTCACCCCCCCACTTACTCCAACTTGGCTGTCTCATGCAGAGCCGAACCCAATGCCAGCTCCCAGGAGTAGTAGCCCAATACCGAGCAGTAATCCACCATCCTGATTGCTACCCCTGTGGCATGGGTGCCGAGGATGAAAACCTGCGACGGTGGTAGATTTGCGCCGGGAGGTGCCGAGCCATGCGTGTCCTACTCGCCCTGTTCTGCCTCCTCGTCCTCGTCATGTCCGCCTCCGCTGAGGAGCCCTCCCAGGAGAGGGCCAACGCCCTCCGGGAACAAGCGCGGGCGGCAGCGGAACGCGCGCGGGAGCAGGCGGTGCGCGTGAACCTGAGGTGGCTGCTCTGGAGCGAGGAGACCGTGATGGTTGCAGAGGTTCCCCACCTGCGCGTGCTGTGGACCCTCCTCCAGGTGGAAAACAAGGAGCAGGCATGCGAGGAGGCGAGAAGTGCGCGTCTGGCGGACGCCAGGACGCTTGGCTATGCGGTCAATGACCGGGAGCACGTTTTCGCGCACCCGACTCGCATGGTGCGCTACCTGTGCCTCCCCGATACCATCGACCCGCGTGGGCCGAAGGGGAAGGGAACCACATCCCAGACTGGACAGATTCCAAACAGACTGCCTACCCTTGAAGTATGGCCTTGAAGGAGGGCCACCCTCATGGCAGACGAGCAGATCACGATACCGGAGGCCCTATGGCGTCGGTTGAAGCAGACAGCTATGGGTCAACAGTGTGACCCCAGGGACCTCATCACCGAGGGCTTGAAGATGGTCATTAACGTGAAGGAGAAGAAGGCCAGGTACAGCCTGCTCACGATGGCCGAGAAGAAGGAGGGTGGCCAAGGGATCATCCAGAAGTCAGTCCATAGGAAGAAGTAGGTCCCAAACGCACGAAACCCCCGGCGATGATCTGCCGGGGGCCGCGTGGTGTGAAGGTCGGTGGCGGGTTTTTAGGACATATTCCACCGGGCTCTAACCTTGAACGATCCAAGGTTAGCGGAAGTGTGATCCACCCACGGATTTTGGGGATCAGACAACCCCAGACGCTTGGTGAGCATCCCGCCCACGGTGCCCGTGGACCGGTCTCACTGGTTGGAGCGCCGAGCTTCCCCCGGTACGGAACGACGCGCCCGAGGGGACCTCGTACAAGACCGGGGTCCTACTAACCGCTGGCGAGCACGACGAGTTGATCAAGATCGCCACGCTGCGCCCGGTGAACGGCGAGACGTTGCACCAGTCCATGCTCAAGCTGGTGACCTCCCCCATGCCCGGCTGAGGTGGTAGAGTCGCGGCCAGACCGTGAGGGGGGATTACATGGGCTCCATTTCCTCGCCCGAGATTCCTCGACGCGCCTTCATGGCGATCATCGCTGGCGGCCCCCTCGCCGCGCCGCTCGCCGCCGAGACTTTCTCTGGTTCATGTCAAGCGATTGTTATCTGACGCTGCCGCAGTTGCTGGCGCGTCATGGTGGCCAAGTGGTACTGCTCGTCGTAC
>Ga0335085_10007810_pt1 | contig 16442 bp, 16 predicted proteins | sample Lox_Sample_45_FD_206712 | JGI IMG/M metagenome (GOLD analysis project Ga0335085, IMG submission 206712) | Soil microbial communities from Loxahatchee National Wildlife Refuge, Florida, United States - Lox_Sample_4.5 | ecosystem: Environmental > Terrestrial > Soil > Wetlands | place: USA...
GACGATCTGCTTGGCGAGATCTTCGCCCGCTTCTGCATCGGGAAATGAAGGCGGCGCGCGATACCTGGATCAACCCGGCGCTCGCGTTGCTGTTGTGCGCGGCGGCAGGGCGCGTTGCTGCACTGGCTGCGCACACCGCTGCCGTGGATGATCGGACCGCTGGTGGCGATGGCCGCAGGCAACTTTGCCGGCGCGCGCCTGCACGCGCCGCCCGGAGGCCGCCAGGCCGGGCAGGTGATTATCGCAGCGCAGTCGGTCTCTACTTCACCCCGGCGGTGGCGCGGCAGCCCCCCAGGGGCCTTGCCGAGATGTGCATCACGGCGAAGGTACTGCAGCTCGGGGTACCGCTTGTTACGGCGGCGCACGTCATGCGCGTACTGATTCTGCTAACGACCACGGCGCCGATTTACCGCCTCGTCCGCCGCGCCCGGTAACTCCGCCCGGTGTTTCTATCTATCTGTATTTATGCAGTAATAATTCTCCGCCGGGCGCGCTATCCGGGGCGGATTTCGGCGCGATAGAATCTTCGCCCAGAGGATCCCTATCGGCCCGGGCGTAGCTCAGGGCCGTTTCTTTTCCCGGAGCACACACGATGACCGACCCCCGCAGCCTCCCGTCCGATTCCCTGCAGCCGCCCGCTTGGGCGCGCCACCGGAGGCTGCGCGACTGGGTCGGCGAGATGGCGCGGCTGGCGCGCCCCGAGCGAATTCACTGGTGCGACGGCTCCCAGGCGGAGTACGACCGCCTGTGCGGCGAACTGGTGGCTGCGGGCACGTTCCTGCGGCTCAATCCGAAGCTGCGCCCGGGCAGCTTTCTCGCCCGCTCGAATCCGTCCGACGTGGCTCGAATGGAGGACCGCACCTTCATCTGCTCGGCGCGCAAGGAGGACGCGGGCCCGACCAACAACTGGGTCGATCCGGCGGAGATGCGCTCCACGCTCAAGCGCCTGTTCGACGGCTGCATGCGCGGGCGCACCATGTACGTGGTGCCGTTCTCGATGGGGCCGATCGGCTCGCATATCGCCCAGGTCGGCATCGAGTTGACGGACTCTCCGTATGTCGCAGTCAACATGAAGCTGATGACGCGCATGGGCCGCGCCGTCGTCGAGTATCTGGGCGAGACCGGGGATTTCGTGCCGGGGGTGCATTCGGTAGGCGCCCCGCTCGCGCCCGGAGCGAAGGACGTGCCCTGGCCGTGCAACGAGAAAGACAAGTGGATCGTGCATTTTCCCGAGAGCCGCGAGATCTGGTCGTTCGGATCCGGCTACGGCGGCAACGCACTGCTCGGCAAGAAATGTCTCGCCCTCAGGATCGCGTCGGTGATGGGGCGCGATGAAGGCTGGCTCGCCGAGCACATGCTGATCCTCGGCGTGCAGTCGCCGTCGGGCGAGACACATTACGTCTCGGCTGCGTTTCCAAGCGCCTGCGGCAAGACAAACTTCGCGATGCTGATTCCGCCCGCTGCGTTCGCGGGGTGGAAGGTGACCACGATCGGTGAGGACATCGCGTGGATCAAGCCCGGCAAGGACGGGCGGCTGCATGCAATCAACCCGGAAGCCGGCCTGTTCGGCGTCGCGCCCGGAACCTCGGAGCGGACCAATCCGAACGCGATGAAGATGCTGCGCCGGAACGTGATCTTCACGAACGTCGCGCTGACGCCCGAGGGCGACGTATGGTGGGAGGACATGACGCCGCAGCCGCCGGCGCGCCTCACCGATTGGCAGGGCAAGGAATGGACGCCCGGCTGCGGCCGCCCCGCCGCGCATCCCAATGCCCGCTTCACGGTCGCGGCCGCGCAATGCCCGTCAATGGACCCTGCCTGGGAGGATCCGCAGGGCGTGCCGATCTCGGCCTTCATCTTCGGCGGCCGGCGGTCCTCTACGGTGCCGCTGGTCGTCGAGGCTCCGGGCTGGGAAGAGGGGGTGTACATGGGTGCGACGCTGGGCTCGGAGACGACAGCGGCGATCACCGGCAAGGTGGGCGTGGTACGGCGCGATCCCATGGCGATGCTCGCCTTCTGTGGGTACCACATGGGCGACTACTTCGCCCATTGGCTGAACATGGGCAAGACGGTGGCGCGGCCGCCGAAGATCTTCCGTGTCAACTGGTTCCGCAAGGACGCGAGCGGCAAGTTCGCGTGGCCGGGCTTCGGCGAGAACATGCGCGTGCTGAAGTGGATCGTGGAGCGCTGCTCGGGCCGCGGCCACGGCGCGGAGACCGCGCTCGGCGTTATCCCCCGCTACGAGGATCTCGATTGGGATGGCTTGCAGGCCTTCGACCGCATGCGCTACGACGAAATCACGCGAGTCGATGACAAGGCCTGGAGCGAGGAGCTGCAGGCGCATGACGAGCTGTTCCGCAAGCTTGCCGGGCATCTGCCGGCAGCGCTGGAACGGCGCCGCGGCACGATGCACCAGCGGCTTGCCGCCTAGGTCGAGTTCTCTAGCGCTGCCGCGGCGCGCGCAGAAGCGTTGCGGCTAGCGCCGCGGCCGCAAGCGCGAGCAACGCGGCAACGACGAACACGGTCGGCGAGCGCGCGCCAGCGAGCAGCATCCCGCCACCCGACAATCCCAGGCTGATTCCCGCGAGCAGGCTGGTCGCCGACCAGGTGAATGCCTCGGCCGAGTACTCGGGGGGCGCGGTCGTCGCGACCAGCATCGACTGCATGATCAGCGCCGGCGCCATCACCAGACCGGCGGGCAGGCACCACAGTGCAAACGCGGCAAGCGGCGCCGGCAGAGCGAGCGGCGCAATCCCCAGGCCCATCAGGGCGAGCGTCACGGAGTATTGACGTGCGAGCGGCGGCCTCCAGCTGCGGCTGCCGTATACGAGGCCGCCGACGACGCTGCCGACGCTCATTATTCCGAGCAGCACTCCGGCGAACGCGGCGGCGCCGCGCTCCGCGGCGAAGGCGGTGGTGCCGATTTCCACCAGACCGAATGCGCCCGCGTAGCAAACGACTACGACGAGCAGAGGCGGGAAAGTCGGGTCGGCGAGGGGGCCGAAGAGGCTCGACGCGCGCCGCGGCTCGATGCGCCATGCCGCGATCGCGCGCGAGCGAATGAACAGCAGCGGGCCGGCGCACCCGCACGCCGCTGCAAACAGCACTGCCGCGGCAGGCGAGGCGAGCGCCACAAAGAGCGCGACCAGCATCGGTCCGGCGATGAAGATGGTCTCGATAACGACCGACTCGAGGGAGTACGCCGCGGCGAGCAGGGAATCGTCCTTCAGGCGTTGCCGCAGGAACGTGCGCATGCAGATGGTGATCGGCGGAAAGCTCGCGCCGGCGGCAGCGGCGCACAGGTATGCGGCGCCGAGCGACGTGCCGCGCGTGAGCGCGGCAACGAGCGCTGCGAGGGCCGTGGGAAACGCGAACGCGCAGGCAAGCATCGGAGCGCGGGGGCCGAAACGGTCGATGAGACGCCCAAGAGCGGGCGCGATCGCGCCGAGGCCGGCGGTATAGCAGGCAGCGGTGCCCCCTCCGACCGCGAACGAGCCGGTGGAGCTTTGCGCCAGAAGCAGAACCGCTAGACCCGTGATGCCGAGCGGCAGGCGGCCGAGGACTGAGGCGGCGATCGCCGAGCGCAGCTCTGGCTCCCGCAGCAGCGTCGCGTAGCGTGAGAATGAGATCATCGGGAGCGGCGCGGATTGTCGCACGCGAGGAGAGTATGCTGCGATGCAGCAAAATATAAGTTGCCGTTGTTCCACGTGAAACACGTCCTCGCTGAGGGCCTGGTCTAGTTCCACGTGGAACATTCACGTATGATTCGCCCCGCAGCGGAATCCATGCAATTTCCCTCTGAATTCGACGTCATCGTGATCGGCGGCGGCCACGCCGGCACGGAAGCGGCGCTCGCGGCTGCCCGGTTGGGCTGCCGCACGTTGCTGCTCACCCACAGCCTCGAGACGCTCGGCCAGATGTCGTGCAATCCCTCGATTGGTGGGATCGGCAAGGGCCACCTTGTCAAGGAAATTGACGCCCTGGGCGGGGCGATGGCTCTCGCGGCCGATGAGGCAGGGATTCAGTTCAGGACGCTCAACTCCTCGAAGGGGCCGGCGGTACGCGCTACGCGCGCCCAGGCAGACCGCGTGCTCTACCGCGGCGCGATCCGCAGACGGCTCGAGCAGCAGGGGAACCTCACCCTGTTTCAGCAGCCCGTGGACGACATAATGCTGGAGGCCGATCGCGCGGTCGGAGTCGTCACGCAGGCCGGAATCCGATTCCGAGGGCGCGCAGTGGTGCTCACCGCAGGTACCTTCCTCTCGGGACTGGTGCACATAGGCCTGCAGACCTACCAGGCGGGGCGAGCCGGCGACCCGGCCGCCCTAACGCTCGCAGCGCGCCTGCGTGAGCTGCAGCTCCCCGCCGGACGCCTCAAGACCGGCACGCCGCCGCGCCTGGACGGACGCACCATCGACTACGGCGTCATGGAGCGCCAGCCGGGCGATTCACCGGAGCCCGTGTTTTCCTTTCTCGGGCGACGCGAGATGCATCCGGCGCAGCTGCCTTGCTGGATCGCGCAGACCAACGAGCGAACCCACGCCATCATCAGGGAGGGTCTCGACCGCTCGCCGTTGTTCACGGGGGTTATTCAGGGGGTGGGGCCCAGATATTGTCCCTCTATCGAGGACAAGATTCATCGCTTCGCCGGCAAGGCGAGCCACCAGGTCTTCCTCGAGCCAGAAGGGCTGGACACGCGGGAGGTTTATCCGAACGGCATCTCGACGAGCCTTCCGTTCGACGTGCAGCTCGCGCTGGTGCGCTCGATCCGCGGCCTGGAGCAAACGCACATCCTGAGGCCGGGGTACGCCATCGAATACGACTACTTCGATCCGCGCGGCTTGCGAGCCTCGCTCGAGACGAAGACGATCGCCGGGCTGTTCTTCGCTGGCCAGATCAACGGTACTACGGGCTACGAGGAGGCTGCCGCCCAAGGGTTGCTTGCCGGACTGAACGCGGCCCTGCAATCGCTTGGCAAGGAGCCGTGGTGGCCGCGCCGCGATGAGGCCTATCTCGGGGTGCTGGTGGACGACCTCGTCACCCGCGGGGTAAGCGAGCCCTACAGGATGTTCACCAGCCGGGCCGAATACCGCCTCATGCTGCGGGAGGACAATGCCGACCTGCGCCTCACCGAGAGGGGGCGACGCCTCGGACTGGTCGACGATGCGCGATGGGACGCCTTCTGTCGCAAGCGCGACGCAATAGCGCGCGAGACGGAGCGGTTGAAATCCACCTGGGTGAATCCCCGCAGCATCTCCCCGGATGCTGCGCAGCAAGCGCTCGGGCAAGCCATCGAACGTGAGTACTCCCTCTACGATTTGCTGCGCCGGCCGAACGTAAGTTATCGTTCACTTTCGATATTTGATCCGTCCGTCAAAGAAATAGAGGAATATGGCGTGGCAGATCAAGTGGCGACGCAGGCGAAATACGAGGGCTACATCGATCGCCAGCGCGACGAGGTCGCGCGGCGGCAGATGCAGGAATCGACCCCGCTTCCGCGGGATCTTGACTATGCCGCGGTGCGTGGCCTGTCGAACGAGGTGCGCCAGTTGCTCGAACGCCATCGCCCCGAGACCATCGGCCAGGCAGCGCGTGTCTCGGGTGTCACGCCGGCTGCAGTCTCGCTGCTCCTGGTGCATTTGAAACGGATGCGTTTGGAAAGCAAGAAAGCGCGCGGCAGCGAGCTGCAGAAGACGGCATGACGCCGCGCAGCGCGCTCGAGCGCGGCCTCGCTGAACTTGGTCTCGCGCTCCCCGCCGCAGCGACCGAGCAGCTGCTTGCCTACCTGCAGCTGCTGGCGAAATGGAATCGTGTCTACAACCTGACGGCGATCCGCGATCCGCTGCACGCAGTGAGCCGCCATCTGCTCGACTCGCTCGCCGTACTGGACGCGCTCGCTGAGCGAGCCGGCGCGCTTGCCGACGTCGGCTCGGGCGCCGGGCTCCCCGGGATCCCGCTCGCGATCGCACAGCCCGAGCGCGAAGTGACGCTGAACGACTCGAGCCAGAAGCGCGCCGCGTTCCTGCGGCAGGCGACGATCGAGCTCGGGCTGCGCAACGTGCGCGTACATCCCGGGCGCGCGCAGGAATGGCAACCCGCCGAGCGCTTCGCCGTGGTCATTTCGCGCGGCTTCGCGAGCCTCGCCGAGTTCGTCGCGGCCTGCCGTCACCTGGTCGCGCGCGCAGGCGTGCTCGCGGCGATGAAGGGCGCGCTGCCGCGCGCCGAGATCGCCGCGCTGCCGGCGGGCTGCGACTGCGGCGACGTGCGGCGGCTGCAGGTGCCGCAGCTGCGTGCGGAACGGCACCTCGTGCTCTGCCGCGTGGCGGCGTAGCGCATGACGCGCATCCTCGCCGTGGCGAACCAGAAGGGCGGCGTCGGCAAGACGACCACCAGCGTCAATCTCGCCGCCGGCCTGGCGCAGGCCGGGCGGCGCGTGCTCCTCATCGACCTCGATCCGCAGGGCAACGCGACGATGGGCAGCGGCGTCAACAAGAGCCAGCTCGCCCGCACCGTCTACCACGTGCTGCTGGGGCTGGCCGAGGCGGCCCGGGTGCGCCAGCAGACGGCAGGAGGCTACGATCTGCTGCCCGCCAACCGCGAGCTTGCCGGCGCGGAAGTCGAGCTGGTCGAACTCCCCAACCGCGAGGGCCGGCTGCGCGCCGCGCTCGAGCGCATTGCGGGGGACTACGACTTCGTGCTGATCGATTGCCCGCCTTCGCTCAGCCTGCTGACGGTGAACGCCTTCGCTGCCGCCGAGAAGGTGTTGATCCCGATGCAATGCGAGTACTACGCGCTGGAGGGGCTTTCGGACCTGGTCGACACCATCAAGCGCGTGCGGGCCAACCTCAATCCGCGGCTCGAGATCGCCGGGTTGCTGCGCACCATGTTCGACCCGCGCAACACGCTCGCCCACCAGGTCTCCGAGCAGCTCGAGAAGCATTTCGGCGACAAGGTCTACCGCACGCTGGTGCCGCGCAACGTGCGCTTGGCGGAGGCCCCAAGCTACGGCGCGCCGGCGGTGCTGTGGGACCGCGCTTCGCGTGGCGCACAGGCCTACATCGCGCTGGCGGACGAAATCCTGGGAGGAGCTCCATGAACAAGCCGAAAGGGCTCGGCCGCGGCCTGGACGCCTTGCTTGGCGGCGTGGCCGAAGCGCGTCCGGACGCCACCGCGACGCTGCCGGTGGCCGCGATCCGCCCCGGCCGCTATCAACCCCGCACCCGCATGGACGAGCAGGCGCTGGCCGAGCTGGCGGCGTCCATTCGCGCCCAAGGCCTGATGCAGCCGGTGCTGGTGCGCCCGCTGGGGCGCGAGGGCGGCACCGAGCGCTACGAGTTGATCGCCGGCGAGCGGCGCTGGCGCGCGGCGCAGCAGGCTGGCCTCGCCGAGATACCCGCGCTCGTGCGCGAGGTCCCCGACAGCGCCGCCCTGGCGATGTCGCTGATCGAGAACATCCAGCGCGAGGACCTCAACCCGATCGAGGAAGCGGCCGGGCTGCAGCGCCTGGTCGACGAATTCCGCATGACGCACGAGCAGGCGGCGGAGGCGGTCGGCCGCTCGCGCAGCGCGACCAGCAACCTGCTGCGGCTGCTCAAGCTCGCCAAGCCGGTGCAGACGATGCTGATGGAGGGCGCGCTGGACATGGGCCACGCTCGCGCGCTGCTCGCGCTGGATGCGGCGCGCCAGATCGAGGCGGCCCACCGCATCGTCGCGCGCGGCCTCTCGGCACGCGAAGCCGAGGCGCTCGCGGCGCGCGTCGCGCGCGGCGCCGGGACAAGACGCCGCCCGCGCACCGACCGCGACCTCGCGCGGCTCGAAGAGGAGGTCTCGCAACGGCTAGGCACCACGGTGCAGATCCGGCCGGGGCGCAAGGGCAGCGGGGCCATCGTGGTGCGCTACTCGGGGCTCGACCATCTCGACCAGTTGCTGAAGAAGTTGCGCTGACGAGGCAAATCGTGCGGCGCAGCACGTTGACCCGTGCGTGAGGGAGCCAATATAATTTCGCCGCTTTCCGGGAGCGGGAACATGAGCGCCAAGGCCCGCTTGCTGAGCAAGCCGATCCGCACCGTCCTCGCGTGGCAGGCAGTCGTCACCGGGGCCCTAGTCCTGCTGGCCGGAGCACTGGCTGGCGTGCACGGCGCGCTGTCCGCGGCCCTGGGGGGAGCGGTCAGCATGGGCGCGGGATTGAGTTCCGCAGTCGTGGCCGCGAAGCGCGCAAACTGTTCGGCAGGGGGAATCTTGTTGGCTGCCTTGACCGCCGAAGGCCTGAAGATCGGCCTGATGGCGCTGCTGCTGTGGCTGGTGCTCGCGACCTACGACGGCGTGGTTGTCGGCGTGCTGGTGGGCGCGTTCATCGCCACCGCGATGATCTTCACCATGGCGTTCCTGGTGCGCGAGCGCTAGCGCGCACCGCACCGAACCGAAGACTGAGCAGAAGATGTCCGCCGGCCCCGAACTCACACCGACCGAATACATCGGCCACCACCTGACGTTCCTGACGCAGCCGCTCGGCGCCGGGGGAGAGTCGAGCTTCTGGGCCCTGCACGTGGACACGCTCGTCACCTCCGTGATCATCGGCGTGATCGGCGTGGGGTTCTTCTGGTGGGTCGTGCGCGGCGCGACCTCGGGCGTGCCGAACAAGCGCCAGGCGTTCGTCGAGGTGGCGTTCAGCCTTCTCGACGACCAGGTCAAGGGCATCTTTACCCACGGCGACCGCAACAAGTTCGTTGCGCCCACCGCGCTCACCGTGTTCGTCTGGGTAGTGCTGATGAACGCGATGGACTGGCTGCCGGTCGACTTCATCACCAAGGGCATGGGCGCGCTGGGATTTCACGAATGGCGCCCGGTGCCCACCGCCGACGTCAATACGACCTTCGCGCTGGCGCTCTCGGTGTGGGCGCTGATGATCTACTTCGCCATCAAGTCGAAGGGCCTGTTCGGCTGGGTCCACGAGCTGGTGTGCTCGCCCTTCGGCGGCAATCCGATCCTGTGGATCCCGAACCTCGCTTTCAACGTGGTCGAGTACTTGTCGAAGCCGCTCTCGCATTCGCTGCGGCTGTTCGGCAACATGTTCGCCGGCGAGATCATCTTCATCCTGCTGTGGGTGTGGGGCTCGACCGGCTTCACCGGCACCGTCGCCGGCACCGCCCTGGGTTTCGGCTGGGCCATCTTCCACCTGCTGATCGTGGTGATACAGGCCTTCATCTTCATGATGCTGACCGTCGCCTACATCTCGATGGCGCACGAGCATCACTGATATCCGACGTCAACCGTCTCTTCGCACTGGAAAGGGAACCAAAATGGAGAAACTTCAACTGCTGGCGATGATCCAGGCCTACACCGGAATCGGCATAGGCCTCATGATCGGCCTCGGTGCCGCCGGCGCGTGCATCGGCATCGGCATCATGTGCAGCCGCTTCCTGGAAGCCGCGGCGCGACAGCCGGAGCTGACCAACTCGCTGCAGGCCAAGGTCTTCCTGCTGCTCGGCCTGATCGACGCCTCGTTCATCATCGGCGTCGGCCTCGCGATGCTGTTCGCGTTCGGCAATCCTCTGCTCGCGGTCATCAAGTAAGCGTTCGGTCCAGTCGACGCCAAAGCAAGCAGGGGGCAGGCATGAACTTCAATCTGACGCTGTTGACGCAAGCTGCCGCGTTCGCCCTCTTCATCTGGTTCACGATCAAGTTCGTCTGGCCGCCGCTGCTGCGCGTGATCGAGGAGCGGCAGAAGACCATCGCCGACGGGCTCGCGGCCGCGGAGCAGGGCAAGAAGACTCTGGAGGCGTCCAGCCGCCAGGCCGAGCAGGCGATCGAGGAGGCGCGCGGCCGCGCCGCCGACATCCTTGCCCACGCCGAGAAGCGAGCCTCGCAGCTGGTCGACGAAGCGAAATCCGCGGCGAGGACCGAGGGCGATCGAGAAAAAGCGGCCGCCAAGGCCGAGATCGAGCAGGAGGTGCAGCGCGCGCGGGAGCAGTTGAGGGAGCAGGTCGCCGCGCTCGCCGTGGCCGGCGCGGAGAAGATCCTGCGGCGCGAGGTCGACGCCAAGGCGCACGCCGATCTGCTCGACGGCATCAAGAAGCAGCTCTAGGCGCGCGAAAGAGCCCTCCAGGAAGAGGCAGAGTGGCCGAACCCAGCACCATCGCCCGTCCCTACGCGGAAGCGGCGTTCAAGCTCGCCGACGCCAAGGGCGCGCTCGCCGAGTGGTCGGCGGCGCTTGCCAACCTGGCGGCGGTGGCGGCGGACGCGCGCATGCGCGCGGCCGTGGCCGACCCCGGCCTGCCGGCGGCGAAGGCGGCGGGCCTGTTCATCGCAGTGCTCGCCGGGAAGCTTCCGGCGGGGGCGGAGAATTTCGTGCGAGTGCTGGCCGAGAACGGCCGGCTCGAGGTGCTGCCGGAGATCCGCGTCCAGTACGAGGCGCTCAAGAACGAGCGCGAAGGCGTGCTCGAGGCGGAGGTGCAGTCGGCCTTCGACATGGACGGCGCCCAGATCGCCGATCTGGTGGCGCGGCTGGAGAAGAAAACCGGGCGCAAGGTGAAGGCGCGCGTCAGCGTCGACAAGTCGCTGATCGGCGGCGTGCGCATCGTGCTCGGCGACAAGGTCATCGACGGCTCGGCGCGGGCGCAGCTCGGCGCGCTGCAAGCCGCACTCAAGGGATAGCAGCAGCACGCTTAAGGAGCGGTCATGCAACTCAACCCGTCCGAAATCTCGGAACTGATCAAGAGCCGGATCCAGAACCTGGATGCCGGCGCGCAGATGCGCACCCAGGGCACCGTGGTGTCGGTGACCGACGGCATCTGCCGCATCCACGGCCTCTCGGACGTGATGCAGGGCGAGATGCTGGAGTTCCCCAAGAGCACCTTCGGCCTCGCCCTCAACCTCGAGCGCGACTCGGTCGGCGCGGTGATCCTCGGCGAGTACGAGCACATCACCGAGGGCGACACGGTGAAGTGCACCGGCAAGATCCTTTCGGTGCCGGTCGGCCCGGAGCTGCTCGGCCGCGTGGTCAACTCGCTCGGCCAGCCGATCGACGGCAAGGGCCCGGTCAACGCCAAGATGACCGACGTCATCGAGAAGGTGGCGCCGGGCGTAATCGCGCGCCAGTCGGTGTCGCAGCCGGTGCAGACCGGCTTGAAGGCGATCGACGCCATGGTGCCGATCGGCCGCGGCCAGCGCGAGCTGATCATCGGCGACCGCCAGACCGGCAAGACGGCGGTGGCGGTGGACACGATCATCAACCAGAAGGGCAAGGACCTGTTCTGTGTCTACGTCGCGATCGGGCAAAAAGCCTCGACCATCGCCAACGTGGTGAGAAAGCTCGAGGAGCACGGCGCGATGGAATACACCATCGTGGTCGCAGCCTCGGCATCCGAATCCGCGGCGATGCAGTACATCGCGCCGTACTCGGGCTGCACTATGGGCGAGTACTTCCGCGACCGCGGCCAGGACGCGCTCATCATCTACGACGACCTCACCAAGCAGGCCTGGGCCTACCGCCAGGTGTCGCTGCTGCTGCGCCGGCCGCCGGGACGCGAGGCGTACCCGGGGGATGTCTTCTACCTGCACTCGCGGCTGCTCGAGCGCGCCGCGCGCGTCAACCCGGAATACGTGGAGAAGTTCACCCAGGGCAAAGTAAAGGGAAAGACCGGCTCGCTCACCGCGCTGCCGATCATCGAGACGCAGGCGGGCGACGTCACCGCGTTCGTGCCGACCAATGTGATCTCGATCACCGACGGCCAGATCTTCCTCGAGACGGACCTGTTCAACGCCGGCATCCGGCCCGCGATCAACGCGGGCATCTCGGTGTCGCGGGTCGGCGGAGCCGCGCAGACCAAGGTCATGAAGCGGCGCGACACCGGCGGCGGGGTGCGCCTCTCGCTCGCCCAGTACCGCGAGCTCGCGGCGTTCGCGCAGTTCGCGAGCGACCTCGACGAGGCCACCCGCAAGCAGCTCGAGCGCGGCCGCATGGTGACCGAGCTGATGAAGCAGCCGCAATACCGCCCGCTGCAGGTCTGGGAGATGGCGCTGACCCTGTTCGCGGTCAACAACGGCTACTTCGACGACATCGACGTCAAGAAGGCGCTCGCCGCCGAGCACTCGATGCGCGACTACCTGAAGGAGAAATACGCGCCGCTGATCGGCCGCATGGAGGAGAAGAAGGACCTGGCGGGCGACGACGAGCGGGAGCTCAAGTCGGCGATCGAGGACTGGAAGAAGAACGGCACCTTCTGAGCTGAGGCAATCGCGCCGTGCCCGGGACCAAAGAGATCCGCCTGAAGATCCGGAGTGTGCAGAACACCCGGAAGATCACCAAGGCGATGGAGATGGTGGCCGCCTCCAAGATGAGGAAGGCGCAGGAGCGCATGCGCACGTCCCGTCCCTACGGCGAGAAGATCCGCAACGTCGCGGCGCACATCAGCCACGCCAATCCGGAGTACCGCCATCCGTTCCTGGTGCACCGCGACAGCGTCAAGCGCGTCGGCCTCATCGTGATCACCACCGACAAGGGGCTGTGCGGCGCGCTCAATACCAACCTGCTGCGCATGGCGCTCGCGCAGTACAAGCAATGGCAGGCCGAGGGCGAGGAGATCGACGTCTGCGCCATCGGCAACAAGGGCTTCGGCTTCATGCAGCGGCTGGGGGCGAACCTCGCTTCGCACGCGGTGCAGCTCGGCGACCGGCCGCAGATGGACAAGCTGATCGGCACCATCAAGGTGATGCTGGACGGCTACATCACCGACCGCTTCGACCGCCTCGTGATCGGCTACAACCGCTTCGTCAATACGATGAAGCAGGAGCCGGTGCTGGAGCAGCTGCTGCCGCTCTCGGGCGAGCGCATGGGCGCGCCCGAGACCGTGTGGGACTATATCTACGAGCCCGAGGCGAAGATGGTCCTCGACCAGGTGATGACGCGCTACATCGAGGCGATCATCTACCAGGCGGTGGCCGAGAACATGGCCTGCGAGCAGTCGGCGCGCATGGTGGCGATGAAGGCGGCCTCCGACAACGCGGCCACGCTGATCGACGAGCTGACGCTGATCTACAACAAGAACCGCCAGGCCGGCATCACCAAGGAACTCTCCGAAATCGTGGGCGGCGCTGCCGCCGTATAAGGAAGCGACATGGCACAGGCACAAGGCACCATCGTTCAATGCATCGGCGCGGTGACCGACATCGAGTTCGAGCGCGAGGGGATGCCCAAGGTCTACGACGCGCTGATCCTCGAGGACTCGGGCGACGCCGGGCTCGCAGAGAAGGGCCTCACGTTCGAAGTCGAGCAGCAGCTCGGCGACGGCGTGGTGCGCTGCATCGCGCTTGGCTCCTCCGACGGGCTGCGCCGCGGCATGAAGGTGCGCGCGACCGGTGCGCCGATCTCGGTGCCGGTCGGCAAGGGCACGCTGGGGCGGATCATGGACGTGCTGGGCCGGCCGATCGACGAGGTCGGGCCGATCAAGTCCGAGAACAAGCGCTCGATCCACCAGACCGCACCGAAGTTCGACGAGCTGTCGCCCTCGGTGGACCTGCTCGAGACCGGGATCAAGGTGATCGACCTCATCTGCCCGTTCGCCAAGGGCGGCAAAGTGGGCCTCTTCGGCGGCGCCGGCGTGGGCAAGACCGTCAACATGCTGGAGCTGATCAACAACATCGCCACCCAGCACTCGGGCCTCTCGGTATTCGCCGGCGTCGGCGAGCGCACGCGCGAGGGCAACGACTTCTACCACGAGATGATCGAGGCGGAGGTGGTGAAGCCGAAGAATCTGGAGGAGTCGAAGGTGGCGATGGTGTTCGGCCAGATGAACGAGCCGCCGGGCAACCGCCTGCGCGTGGCGCTCACCGGGCTCACCATGGCCGAGAGCTTCCGCGACGAGGGGCGCGACATCCTGTTCTTCGTCGACAACATCTACCGCTTCACGCTCGCGGGGACGGAGGTCTCGGCGCTGCTCGGGCGCATGCCCTCGGCGGTCGGCTATCAGCCGACGCTCGCCGAGGAGATGGGGCGGCTCCAGGAGCGCATCACCTCGACCAAGGTCGGCTCGATCACCTCGATCCAGGCGGTGTACGTGCCGGCGGACGACCTTACCGACCCGTCGCCGGCGACGACCTTCGGCCACCTCGACGCGACCGTCGTGCTCTCGCGCGACATCGCCTCGCTCGGCATCTACCCGGCGGTGGATCCGCTCGACTCGACCTCGCGGCAGGTCGACCCCAACACCATCGGCGAGGAGCACTACAACACCACGCGCTCGGTGCAGGCGACGCTGCAGCGCTACAAGGAGCTGCGCGACATCATCGCCATCCTCGGTATGGATGAGCTTTCGCCCGAGGACAAGCTGGCGGTGGCGCGCGCGCGCAAGATCCAGCGCTTCCTGTCTCAGCCCTTCACGGTGGCGCAGAACTTCACCGGCACGCCGGGCAAGTACGTGTCGCTCAAGGACACCATCAAGGGCTTCAAGATGATCGTCAACGGCGAGTGCGACGCGCTGCCCGAGCAGGCCTTCTACATGGTCGGGCAGATCGAGGAAGCCTTCGAGAAGGCCAAGACCCTGCAGTAGGGGAAGCCATGGCCGCCGCCACCCTCCACGTCGACGTCGTCAGCGCCGAAGAGTCGATCTACTCGGGCGAGGCCGAGTTCGTCGTCCTGCCCGGCGAGGTGGGCGAGCTCGGCATCTACCCGCGCCACACGCCGCTCATCACCCGCATCCGGCCCGGCGCGGTGAGAATCACGCCGGCCGGCGGCGGCGAGGAGCAGCTGATCTTCGTCGCCGGCGGCATCCTCGAGGTGCAGCCGAAAGTGGTGACGGTCCTCGCCGATACCGCGATCCGCGGCGCCGACCTCGACGAGGCCAAGGCCACCGAGGCCCTGCGCCGCGCGGAAGAGGCGCGCAAGAACGCGACCGGCAAGCAGGAAATCGCGACCGTCGAAGGCGAGCTCGCGATGCTCGCCGCGCAGCTCGCCGCGATCCGCAAGCTGCGCAAGCGCTAGCGCGCGCGCCGCTGCGGCGCCGGTCGCGTCAGCGCCAGCGCGAATACACGCGCCGCGCGTTACCCTCGAAGATCTTTTGCTTGTCGGCGGCGCCGAGCGTGCTGCCGTCGATGTAGCGCCGGGTGTCGTCGTAGTAGTGCCCGGTCTCCGGGTCGACGCCCCGCACCGCGCCGACCATCTCCGAGGCGAACAGGATGTTCTCCACCGGGATGACCTTCAGCAGCAGGTCGATGCCCGGCTGGTGATAGACGCAGGTGTCGAAGAACACATTGCCGAGCAGCAGCTCTGCGAGCGGCGGGCGCTTCATGTCCTGCGCGAGGCCCCGGTAACGTCCCCAGTGGTACGGCACGGCGCCCCCGCCGTGCGGAATGACGAACTTGAGTGTCGGGAAATCCTTGAACAGGTCCGAGGTCAGGAACTGCATGAAGGCCGTGGTGTCGGCGTTGATGTAGTGTGCCCCGGTGAAGTGGAACGCCGGGTTGCACGAGGAACTGACATGCACCATCGCCGGCACGTCCAGCTCCACCATCTTCTCGTACAGCGGATACCACCAGCGGTCCGTGAGCGGCGGCTCCTTCCAGTGCCCGCCGGACGGGTCGGGGTTCAGGTTGCAACCGACGAAGCCGAGCTCCTCGACGCAGCGCGCCAGCTCCCAGACGCATTGCTTCGGTGGCACGCCCGGCGATTGCGGCAGCTGGCATACCGGCACGAAGTTGCGCGGGTACAGCGCGCAGGCGCGGTGAATCAGGTCGTTGCAGACGCGCGACCAGTCGGCGCTCGTCCTGGCATCGCCGACGTGGTGCTCCATGGAGCCGGCGCGCGGCGAGAAGAAAGTCACGTCGCTGCCGCGCTCCCGCTGCAGCCGCAGCTGGTTCGCCTCCAGGCTCGCCCGGATTTCGTCGTCCGACACGCGCAGCGGGTCGGGGTCCTTCCCGGCGACCTGCTGCCTCCTCCAGTCCCAGAGCGCCTGCGGCGCCGTCGTGTAGTGGCCGTGGCAATCGACGATCATTCGAAGAGCTCCTCCACGCTGAAGCGGCGCGGGATCATTTCCTGCCGGTAGACGCAATCGATCGCGACTTCGAGGTTGCGCCGGTTCGGCTCGAGGCCGAAAGGGTTCATGGACGGGTTGCCGGCGGCGGCCCGGCTTCGCGCGAGCAGCGCGTAGAACTCGTCGACCGAGCTAGCCTCGAGGGAGCGCTTCGCGACCACCATGTGATTGATCTGGATGGCGCCGGTTCTGGCGCGCCAGGCCTTGGCGGCCGCTTCCGGATCCGCGATGACCGGCCGCAAACGCGGCTCGGCTGGCACCTCGCCCAGGATCGCCGCATCGAGTTCGCCGGCGAGCAGCATTGCCTTGATGTCCTTGCCGGCGGGCGCGCGCTGGACGTTGGGCGGATCGCGGAATTCCGCGACGTGCGGCTCCTCGAACGTAATCCAGCGGATCTTCGCCAGATCGACGCCATGG
>Ga0335085_10007811_pt1 | contig 16442 bp, 11 predicted proteins | sample Lox_Sample_45_FD_206712 | JGI IMG/M metagenome (GOLD analysis project Ga0335085, IMG submission 206712) | Soil microbial communities from Loxahatchee National Wildlife Refuge, Florida, United States - Lox_Sample_4.5 | ecosystem: Environmental > Terrestrial > Soil > Wetlands | place: USA...
GCGCGAGGTCCGGCAAGTCGGCCAGCGCGACGCCGGGCGCGCGCGCCCGCCGCGGCCCCGCCCACTGGACCGGGCTGGCTCGCTCGGAGAAGAACGGATCGGTGAGGATGGCGCCGGCCGGCGTCTGAATGAGAAATGTGGAGTGGCCGATCCACGTGACGACGGTCCGGCCCGCCTCCGGCGCCGGCGGCTTCCGCTGCTCCACCGGAGCGTGGCGCGGCCACCGCGAGCGCGGCTCGCGCAGCATCTTCCACACCGCGCCGAACGTCGGCAGCCCGACGTTCGCGGCGGGGTTGCGGAACCCACGCGCGTCCCGGTGGTCCGCCGGATCGGGCACCTTCAGGTCAGCCGTCGGCCCGGATCCGCGCGATCAACTCGGCCTGGACCTCATCGGCCCGCTCGTTGGCCACCTGGCACGTCCCCGCCGCGTCGTGCCCGCCGCCACCGTATTCCAGGCACAGGTTGCCCACGTGCGTCCTGGAGGTCCGGTTGAAAATGGACTTCCCGATCGCGAACACGGTGTTCTGCTTCTTGAGCCCCCACATCACGTGCATCGAGATGCTGCACTGCGGGAACAGCGCGTACACCAGGAACCGGTTGCCCGAGTAGATGGGGTCTTCGTCCTTGAGGCCCACCACGGCCAGGTGCCCGTGCTCGGTGGTGCACCGCGTCAGCTGCTCCTTGAAGGGGACCTCCTGCTCGCGGTACGCCGCGACCCGCTCCGCGACGTTCGGCAGGCTCAGGATGGTGCCCGCGTCCTTGGTCATGACGTGGCCGATCATCTCCATCATGAGCTGGTAGTTGGAGACGGTGAAGGTGCGGGTGCGGCCCAGGCCGGTGCGCGCGTCCATGATGAACCCCAGCAGGACCCAGCCGTGAGGATCGAGCACGTCCTCACGCGTGAATCGCGCCGAGTCGGCCTTGTCCACCGCGGCCATCAGCGAGGGCGCGATGCCCGGAAACGCAACCGCCCCGCCGAAGTGCTCGTACACGACCCGCGCAGCGGAGGGCGCGCTGGGGAGCAGGATCAGGTTGGCGGGCCGCTGGCCGCCCAGGCGCTCGGCCTCGCTGACGTGGTGGTCGAACACGAGATGCGCGTCGGGCGAGTAGGGCAAGTTGGTGGTGATGTCGCGCCCGGTGATGGTGACCTTGCCGTCCTGGATGTCCTTGGGATGGGCGAACTGGATCTCGTCCACCAGCCCGCGGCTCCTCAGCAGCGCCGCGCACACCAGGCCGTCGAAGTCACTGCGGGTCACCAGGCGATACGTCGGCTCTGCCACGCCGTCTCCGGGAGCAAGGAACGGCCAATCTATCGCCATGCGACGGTCCGCGACTAGCTTCTGGGCATACCTCACAAGGTGCCTGCCGTGCGTACCGTCCTCGCCCTGACCCTCGCGTCGCTCGCCGTCGCCGCGTCCGCCGCTCCCGTCGCCGCTCAGGCGCCCGTGGCGCCCGACGCCACCCAGGCGCTGGCCTGGCGCTCGATCGGCCCCACCCGGGCCGGCCGCGCCCGCGCGCTGGCGGGCGTGCCCGGCACGACCACCCGGCCCACGACGTTCTACATCGGCTTCGACAACGGCGGCGTCTGGCGCTCGACCGACTACGGCTCGAACTGGACGCCGATCTTCGACCAGGAGCCCACCGGCTCGATCGGCGCGATCGCGGTCGCGCCGTCCAACCCGGACGTGATCTACGTGGGCTCGGGCGCGGGCATCATCCGGCCCGACCTCGCCACCGGCGACGGGATGTACAAGTCCACCGACGCGGGGGCGACCTGGACGCACCTGGGCCTCGACAGCACGCAGATGATCGGGTACGTGGACGTGGACCCGACCAACCCCGACCGCCTGTTCGTCGCCGCGCTGGGCCACCCCTACGGGCCCAACTCCGAGCGCGGCATTTTCCGCTCGACCGACGGCGGCCGCACGTTTCAGCGGGTGCTCTACAAGGACGAGTACACCAGCGGCAACGACGTCCACATCGACCCGAGCGACCCCAACACGGTGTACGCCGCGCTGTGGCAGCAGCAGGAGGCGTTCTGGGAGGGCGGCAGCTTCGGCGGCGGGGTCGACGGCTCGGGCGGCGTATTCAAGTCCACCGACGGCGGCACCACGTGGACGCAGCTCACCAACGGGCTGCCGCCGGTGCTGGAGGCGAACCTCGCCATCGCGCCGAGCAATCCGCACGTCGTGTACGCCATGGTGGCGGCGGCGAACCGGCCCGGCGTCTCGGGCCCGGTCGGCTTCTACAAGTCCACCGACGGCGGCGCGCATTGGACGCTGAAGACGCGGATGCCCGGCGTGCGGCCGGCCGCGGGCGACTCGGCCGGCGCCGGCGCGACCGAGGACCCGCGCCCGCTCGGCCGGATCGGCGGCGGCGACCTGCCGCCGATTACGGTGGACCCGACCAACGAGAACTTGGTCTACAGCGCGTCGGTGGTCATGTGGCGGACCGAAGACGGCGGCGCCTCGTGGTCGGCGGTGCGCGGCTCGCCCGGCGGCGACGACTACCAGCGCGTGTGGGTGGACCCCGCGGACCCGAACGTGCTTCTCGCGGTGAGCGATCAGGGCGGCGTGGTGTCGGCGAACCGCGGCGCGTCGTGGAGCAACTGGTACACGCAAGCCACCGCCGCGGTCTATCACGTCACGGCCGACGACGCGTACCCCTACCGCGTGTGCAGCGGGCAGCAGGATTCGGGCTCCATCTGCGTCTCGAGCCGGTCCAACGACGGTGAGATCACCTTCCGCGACTGGCATCCGGTCAACATCCAGGAGTACGGCATCGCGGCGCCCGATCCGGCCGACCCGGACGTGGTGTACGGCAGCGGCCGCACCAACGTGTCGCGCTACGACGACCACACCGGCCAGACCACCCAGGTAGGGCCGAGCGCCGAGGCGCGCGGCGAGGCGTACGGGCGCAACGTCCGCACCATGCCGATCAACTGGTCGCCGGTGCGGCCCGACGTGCTCTACTACGCGTCGAACGCCGTGTGGGAGTCGCTCGACCACGCGCATACCTGGCGGCGCATCAGCCCCGACCTCGCGCGGCAGACGTGGCAGGTGCCGGCCACCGCCGGGAAGTACGCGGGCAGCGTCACACCGGGGCCGCGCGGCACGATCACCGCCTTCTCGCCCTCGCCGCGGGCGTTCCCGGTCCTGTGGGCCGGCACCGACGACGGCAACATCCAGATGACCAGCAACGGCGGCCTGACGTGGCTCGACGTGACGCCGCCCCAGATCCAGCCGTGGACCCGCATCTTCAACATCGAGGCGGGCCACTTCGACGTGCGCACCGCGTACGCCGCCGCGAACACGATGCGCATCGACGACATGAACCCGCACTTCTGGCGCACCCACGACGGCGGTACCACCTGGACGGAGATCGACGCCGGGATCGCGCCGGGCGCGGTGGCGAACGCGATCCGGGAGGACCCGACCACGCCCGGCCTGCTGTACGCCTCGACCGACACGCAGGTGTGGGTGTCGTTCGACGACGGGGACCACTGGCAGTCGCTGCGGCTCAACATGCCGGCGATTTCGGTGCGCGACATCGAGGTGAAGGACGACAGCGGCTGCCACTGCGCGGACCTCATCGCGGGCACGCACGGGCGCGGCTTCTGGATCCTCGACGATCTCACGCCGCTCGAGCAGATGGCGCAGCTCAGGAACGCGCAGGCAGAGGGCACGCCGTACCTGGTGCGGCCGCTCAACGCGGTGCGCGTGCGGTTCGGCACCAACGACCCGACGCCCTGGCCGCCCGAAGAACCGGCGGGCCAGAACCCGCCGCGCGGCGCGCTGCTCGACTACTACCTGCCGAACGACGCGAACGGGCCGGTGCGCCTGGACATCCTGGACGCCGCGGGCATGGTGGTCCGCTCGTACTCCAGCGACGACCCGGTGCTGGACCCCGATCCGGCGACCGATCCGGCCGCCTACGACGCGGTCTGCCGCCGGGACCCGGGCGCCACCGACTGCACGCTGCCGCTGTACTGGCCGGGGCCGCAGCATCGGCTCTCCACGCGCGCCGGCGTGCACCGGTTCAGCTGGGACATGCGCTACCAGCCGCTCGTCACGCCCGATGTGACGCACGAGGGCGAGGTGGACGCCGGCGGCGCCGTACCGCACCGCAGCGTTCACGCGCCGTCGGCGCCGTGGGCCCCACCCGGCCGCTACACCGTTCGCCTCACCGCCGACGGTCACGCGTCGACGCAGCCGCTCGTGCTCCGGCTCGACCCGCGCATCCACACGCCCGCGCTGGGCCTCCAGCAGCTGGCCACGCTGACGCACGAGACGTACACAGTGGCCGCGGCGACGCACACCGCCTACCGTCAGGCGCGCGCGCTGTCGGCCGCGCTGGATTCGCTCCAGGGCACGGGCGTCGCCGAGTTCCGCGCCCAGGTCGACTCGCTGGCGCCGCAACCGCGGGCCGGCGGGCGGTTCCGCGGCTTCGGCGGTCGCGGCGTCGCGAACCAGCCGGCGAACCTGGAGACGGCGGGCGGCGCGCTGCTGGGCGCCGTCATGGCGATGCAGGGCGCCGACGTGACGCCCACCGCCGCGCAGGCGGACGCCTGCGCGCGGGCGCGCACCGCCGCGGCACCGCTGCTGATCAAGTGGAACCGCCTCAAGACCAGCGGGCTGGCGTCGTTCAACGCACAGCGGCGCGCGGCGGGACTGCCCGAGGCGACGCTGCCGAACATCGCCGCCGCCGGCGCCGACACACCGATGGACGACGGCAACACCGACGAACCATGACGTGATTCATCGCAGCGCCGGCACTTGCCCCCGGAGGCGACCGCGTCCACGTTAGGTCGTCAACACTCACCGGGGGTTCGATGCGGCGCAGCGTCGTGGTTCTGGGATTGCTTCTGTCGGTGACCGGCCCGCTCCGGGCACAGTCCGGCTACTACGTCGGATCGGACGGGCTCGGACCCGAGCTGGGAGCGGTGCTGCGGCTCGGTGCGCGCGTGACCTTCGAGCCCGGCGTGTACGCGAACATCGACAACTACCACCGCTCCCAGGACTCCCTGACCGACGTGGGGCACGGCTTCAGCACCGGGCTGGTGGGCCAGCTGCGCTGGACGCGGCGCGTCGACGGCGCGGTGTCCACCGCGTTCGGCGTCGAAGGCGCCGTCGGCAAGACGTGGCTCCACACCAGCGATACCGAGCTCCTCGGCGGCTCTTCCACGTACTCCAGCTCCACGTCCTGGCACCCGATGGAATACCTGGCCGGCGCGATCGGCGGCGTCGAAGTCCGCGTGTCCGAACGCGTGCGGGTGGACTTCGAGTACCACCTTTGGTGGCGCACCGAGCGCGGGACCCAGACCCAGAGCGACAGCTTCGGATACCCCGCGTACACCAGCACCGGCCCGTACCGCTACTCGGAGATCTGGAACACCGTGGCGTGGCGGCTGCGGGTGCTGGGCGCCCCGGCGCACCACGGCAACTGACACCCGCGGCGGTTTCGGGCGCTGGGGCTCCGTTCCCGATTCATCGAACGGCGGCTAGATTTGCCGCTCCCTTCACCCGGTCACCATGGAACTCGAAGCCGCCATCGCCCAGAACCGCGCTCGCGTGGACGAATTCATCGCGGCGACCCACGCCGTCGCCGGCACCTGGACCACGCCCGTGCACCCCGGCAAGTGGTCGCCCGCGGAAGTCGCCGAACACATCCACATCGCGTACACGGCGTCGGCCGACCTGGCGCGCGACGCCAAGAGCGCCTTCCCGAACTTTCCTTTCTTCCTCAGGGCGCTGGCGCGGAAGATGGCCTTCGAGTTCGTGATGAAAAACGGGCGCTTCCCGCGCCGCGTGAAGACCTTCAAGTCGTTCGTGCCGATGGATCTCGCGCAAACACCCGAGGCGGCGGCCGGTCGGCTGCGTGCGGCAGTGGCGTCGTTCGAGGCCGCGGTCCGGGCGCGCGGCGACCGGCCGATCCGGCATCCGGTCTTCGGGACGGTGTCAGGCAGCGAGTGGGTGATCTTCGAAGGCCACCACACAAAGCACCACGAAGCGCAGCTCGGCGCCGGAGCGGCCGCTACGGCCTAGCGACGATCGCGATGCGGCCGGCGCGATTGGCCAGCAGGAACTCGGAGCCGTCGAGCGCAAGACCGACCGGCGTGCCGATGCCCGGCACCGCGTACGCTCCGGTCAGCGTCCCGCTCGCAAGATCGATCGTCAGCACGCTCGAATAGGCAGCCGAGACCGCGAACAGCGTGTCGCCCCGCACCGCGGCGCCGGTCACGACGTAGTCCGCCGGCGACCGGCCCGGCTTGAGGGTCAGCCCAACCGCCAGGCGCGGCTCGAACTCCGACGACAGGGTCAGGTCCCCGCGCGCGAACCGCGACACGACCAGCTGCGGGTGGCGCGCGCTCGGCACGCTCACCGTGATCAGCTGGTCGGCCGCGGAGTCGTAGGCCAGCGACATCACGTACATCTGGTGCGCGCGCACGGTCTGGAACCGGCCGCGCGCCAGCTCCGTGACGTTGCCGCTGCTCGACAGGAATCGCCGCCACATCGTGCTCTGATCCGCCGCGGAATCCGGCCGCAGCAGCACGTAGCTCTTGTTCGTGCCGATCGCGGCCAGCGTGTCGCCGGTGAGGAACGCCGCTCCCGTCAGCGGCGAGAGGTCGATGCTGAACCCGGGATCCAGGCGGGCTCGCGCGATCACCCGGCTCACCGTGCTGTCCAGCTCGTACACTTCGTAGGCGCTCGTCGTGACGAGCACGCGGCCGCTCGCGCTGTCGCGGGCGAATCCGGTGACCGCCCCGTCGAGCGGCGCATCGATCTGCATCCACCGGACGATATGCAGCCCCGGCGCGGCGGCGAGCGGGCCGTGCGCCGGCTCGCTGTCGAGCGCGGCCAGGCGCGGGAGCGCCACGGTCCACGAGCCGCGCAGCGACACCGCGCCCTCGGCCTCCTCCCGCGACCACACCCAGTGCCGGGGGTTGAGCGAGAAGCGCACCGGGTCGCCCTGCCCGATGAACGGCGGCGGGCCGGTGGATACGAACGCCTGGAACGCGTTGGCGGCGACGACCACGATGAACAGCCCGAAGGCGAACCGCCCCACCGGGCCCGGGTCGCGCACGCCGACCTCGACCCCTTCCTCGCGCAGCAGCATCAGGATGCCGAGCACGGCCAGAACGACGAAATGGATGGCCCACGACCAGACGTACGTGTGCGCGCCGAGGAACGGCGCGCTGAAGCCCTGCCCGATGTCGCGCGCCAGGTGGAGGGCCGAATGGCGCAACGCCATGTACAGGCCCCACGCCGCGAGCAGCACGGCCATGCCGAGGTAGCGGTGGCGCGGGCCATAGCGGATCACGAACAGCCCGACCAGCGCGATCAGCACCATCGAGGTGCGCTGCGCCCAGCACAGGATGCACGGCGAGTCGCCGTGGAACAGGCCCAGCCACACCGCGCCCGCGATCGGCCCCGCCACCAGGATGATCACGATCCACGCGAGCACGTCGAGCAGCCGCCGCTGCGAGAGCGGCTTCACAGGTTTACGCCCGGCAGCAGGGACGTGTGGGTGCCGACGAGGAACAGCAGCGCCATCAGCGCCGCGCTTGCCAGCAGAAGGCCGAAGGCCAGCCGCTCGCGCTCGGGGCGCCGCCAGATGAGCCAGGCGGCCCACAGGATGACCAGGAAGTTCAGGAATTCGATGGTTTGCCCTCGCTGAGCACCCTAACGCACGACTCCGAACGTGAACATGGTCGTCTCGTGGTACGGGTGCCCCGGCCGCACGATCGTGGACGGGAAGTTCGGGTGATTGGGCGAGTCCGGGTAATGCTGCGTCTCCAGGCACAGCGCCGCGCGATGCCCGTACGCGCGCCCGTCCTTCCCCACGATGGTCCCATCGAGGAAGTTGCCGGTGTAGAACTGGATGCCCGGCTGGGTGGTGCTGACGTCGAGCGTGCGGCCGCTGGCCGAGTCCACCACGCGCGCGGCGTGCACCAGGCCCGCCTGCCCGCGCCGATCGAGCACGAAATTGTGGTCGTAGCCGTGCCCCAGGCGGAGTTGCTCGTCGTCCTGCTCGATCCGCTCGCCCACCGCGTGCGGCGTGCGGAAGTCGAACGGCGTGCCCGCGACGGTCACGACGGCGCCCGTGGGGATGAGCGTGGAGTCGACCGGCGTATAGTGCGACGCGTCGAGCGTGAGCACGTGGTCGAGGATGGTGCCGCGCGCGCCGCCGTGCAGGTTCCAGTAGGTGTGCTGCGACAGGTTGACGGGCGTGTCGCGGTCGGTGGTGGCCCGGTAGTCCACGATCAGCTGGTCGTTCGGCGTGAGCGTGTAGGTGACCTGGACGTGGAGCGTGCCGGGATAGCCCTCTTCGCCGTCGGGGCTGGTGTAGCGCAGTACCACGCCCACGCCGCTGTCGTTCTCGAACGGCTCGCCGGTCCACAGCACCTTGTCGAAGCCCTTGAGCCCGCCGTGCAGGCTGTTGGGGCCGTTGTTGATCGCCAGGTGGTAGGTGTGGCCGTCCAGCCGGAACTCCCCGTGGGCGATCCGGTTGGCGTAGCGGCCCACGATCGCGCCGAAGTAGGGCGAGGTGCCGAGATAGCCGTCCAGGCTGTCGAAGCCCAGCGTGATGTCGCCGAGCCGGCCGTCGCGATCGCGCGTGTCGATGGCGGTGATGATCGCGCCGTAGGTCATCGCCTGGACCCGGGTTCCGTGCGCGTTCGTCATCGTGAACAGGTCGACCTGGCGCCCGTCGGGCAGGTGCCCGAACGCGGCGCGCGTCACGCCCGGCACGATCGCCTCGCGGGCGGTGTCGGCGAGCACGAACAGCACGGTGGGGTCCACCGGATAACGGCCGAATCGTGCGCCATAGATCGCGAGGCCTCCGGGCAGCGCGTCGCTCACCGTCAGGCGGACCACGATCGCGTGGCTCCGCTCGGCGGCGGCGAACGCCGCGTCAGGGATGGGCACCCGCAGCAGCTGCCCGTACGAGCCGGCCTCGTGGAGATGGCCGTCGTGGCGCTGCGCGTGCCAGCTCAGAATGCCGCGGGAGTCGGCGGGATCGTCGGCCAGCTCTTCGCGGCCGGCGAACACGCCGTTGACGCTCACACTGACGGCGCTCGGGTAGCGATACGCGCTCGTCATGGGGTAACTGTTGGGGTTCGCGCTGCGGTCGTGGAACCCTCCGCCCAGCATGTAGTCGCCGTGGGCCACGGCGCTGGTGTCGCGGTCCTTGCCGTTCAGCCGCTTGGCCGAGGCCTCCACGAGAAACGTCGCGCTGGCGACGTCCGCCGCCGCGAGGCCCTCCGGCCACGGGATGCGGTACTCGAACCAGCCGCTCCCGGCCCCGTCCATCTTGAGGCTGTCCATCACACCCCACGACCGCGCGCTCCACTGCCCGGTGGCGGCCGACGCGGGGACGCGCGCGGCGCGGAACCGCCGGCCGTTCGCCAGCGTGCCGCTGTCGGGGGCCGCGCCCTGGACCGCGAAGGTGGTGAAGTTGCGCATCAGCACGACACCGGCGTCGTCCACCAGCCGCACCGCCAGTACCGCGAGGCCGGGCTCGTCCGGCATCGTCACGGCCAGCGGCGCGAGGGGCGCGGACATCCACGCGCGGTACGGGATCCGCACCGCGTAGCTGCTCCAGGTCTTCCGATCGCCTAACGTGCTCCAGCCCGACAGGTCGGCCTCGATGGTGAGCGAGTCGCCGACCGCCGCGCTGCCCGTCAGGAACGAGGCGTACAGCGGCACCGCCACGCGGGCGCCCGGCAGCGCGTCGCGACACAACTCCGAGTCGCCCACCGCGACGTAGAACGGCCCGTGCAAGTCGCGCAGCGTCATGCCCGCCACCACGCCGTCCAGCCCGGTCTGCTTCGCCGTGCCGTCCAGGCGCCAGTAGCCGTTCCACTCGTTGATCACGTCCGAATGCTCGGTGTAGAGCCAGCCGGCGAGCTTGGGGTGGCTGCGGAACGCGTTGATCGCGCGGTGGTAGTCCCAGCTCCAGTCCACGTCGCCGGTGCTGCCGTCGTAGCCCCACACGTTGCCGAACTCGCTGTTGAGCATCGGCTGGCCGCCCTCGCGCCAGCCGGGCTCGAAGTTCCAGGTGGAGCCCGGGAACGTGCTGTCGCTCACGCGGTCCAGGTGCGACTGCCAGGCCCAGCCGGGGAGGTAGTCGTGCCACGAGTCGAGATCGGTGGCCGTGTGGCCGCGGCCGCAGCAGGGCGAGTTGTCCTCGACCAGCCGGGTCGGGTCGAGCGACTTGGCCAGCGCGACGTCGGCCACCACGCGGCGCTGCGTCTCGGGCAGGTAGCGGTCCTCGCCGCTCACCTGGGTGAGCAGCCCCCACGACTCGTTGAACAGCACCCACGCGAAGATCGCGGGGTGGTTGTAGTCGCGTGCGATCATCCCGCGCAGCGCCTCGTCGTGCTCGCGGAACGCCGCCGAGTCGGGCGGGCCCCATGTGTTCGGCACGTCCGCCATGATGAGGACGCCCAGCCGGTCGGCCCAGTAGAGCTTGCGCGGCGTCTCGATCTTGACGTGCTCGCGCAGCCCGTTGAGGCCGATCTGCCGCGGCTTTAGAATTTCCTCGCGCAGCGCGCTGTCGGTCGGGAACGTGTAGTAGCCGTTCGGGTCGAACGCCTGGTCGAGCGCGAGTTGGAGAAAGACCGGCGTGCCGTTCACGGCCACGTACGGATACGTCGTGCCGGGCAGGTTCACCACGTCGATGGTGCGCATGCCGAAGTACGTGGCGACCCGGTCGCTGACGAGCCCGGGGCCGGACACGGTGGCCACCACGTCGTGCAGAAACGGGTCGTCCAGCGACCAGCGGTGCGCGTTCGGCAGCGGCACGTCCACGTGCAGCGTCTGCGCGCCGGCCGGAATCGGCCGGGTGACGACCGGCTGCCCATCACGATTGGTGAACGCGAGGCTCAGCGTGACGTCGCGCGGCGCCGGCTCCAGCAGGCGCACGTCAACCCCGACGCCGGCGAGGTCCTGGCGCGGCGTGAAGTGGATGGACTCCAGCGGATCGGAGCCGCGGCCCTCGAGGTAGACGGTCTGCCACAGGCCGCGCGCCGGGCCGTAGCCCTGCTTGCCTTCGAGCTTGAAGGGGTGCGGCGTGTCGTCCACGCGGACCACCAGGCGATGCGGGCCGGCGGCGAGAGTGCCCGGCAGCTCGAAAGCGAACGGCGTGTACCCGCCCTGATGATCACCGAGCTTCGTCCCGTCCAGCCAGGCGGTGGTGTACCAGTCCGATGCGCCGAACACGAGGAACACGCGCCGGCCGTGCCAGTCGTCCGGCACGCTGACCGGGCGCTCGTACCAGCCGATGTTCGCGCTGTCGGGCACGCCGGAGAGCGGCGAGCCCCACGAGAAGGGCACGAGGATCTCGTGCGCGGCCGGAATGCCCGACGCGGGCCAGCCGGCGCGCACGCCAGCGTCGGCGCTGTCGAACGCGAAGCGCCACCGGCCGTTCAGGTTGAGCCACTGCTCGCGGGCGAAGTCGGGCCGCGGCTGCTCGGGAAGCGGGATGGCCGGAGACGGGATGGGCGGCGCGGCCAGCGGCGGCCGCGCACCGAGGAGCGCGAAGAGGGCGATGAACCAGCGGCGCGGGGGCGTCATGGATTGCAGTAAACAATCCTTGACGCCCGCGCCGCGCTAGTCTGCTAGGGCTTCTTCGGCTCGAAGTCGTCGCGGCGGTTGCGCGCCCACGCGGTCGCGTCGTGGGACGCGTCGACCGGACGCTCCTCGCCGTAGGACACGATGTCGATCTGGTCGCCGGCGACGCCGAGCGCCGTGAGGTACGCCTTGGCCGACGCCGCACGGCGCAGGCCTAACGCCAGGTTGTACTCCTCGGAGCCGCGCTCGTCGGCGTTCCCGGCGATCTCGACGCGCAAGTGATCGTTCGCGCGGAGCAGCCGGGCCTTCTGCGCCAGCAGGGCCATCGCCTGGCTGTCGAGCGTCGCGGTATCGAAGCCGAAGTGGATCCGCGCCAGGAGCACGGAGTCTTCGGCCGGCGACAATCCGGTCGGGGCGGCGACCGCGCCCGACGCCGCGCTGTCGCGCATCACCTGGGCGCGCACCGAGTCCGCGCGAGCCTGCGCGCTCTGGCCGGCGGCCAGCGTATCGCGCAGCGCCGGGGTCGCCGCCGGGGCGGCGTGCCGGGCCGTGTCGAGGGGCGCCGGCTGCGGCGCCAACGCGACCTGCGGTGTATGGTGCGCGCACGCCGCTACGGCGAGCAGGGCGAGCGGCACGGTGAGCCGAGTGAGATGCCTGGTCATGAGATCCTCCGATGGGTCGGCGAGTGATACCCCGCGCGCGGCGCGAGGGTCCTCACGAAATCCGCACGGTGGGAACGAATTGTCGTACTATAGATAATGGCGCCGCCGCTGTCTACGGATCTCCTGACCACCGCCGAAGGGCTGAACGCCTTCATCACCGTGATCGCGCGCCCGGGCGCGGGCGGCCGCGGACCGCTGTCCGGCGTGCTGGTGGGCGTGAAGGACCTCATCGAAACCGCGGGCATCCGCACCACGGCCGGCTCGCGGATCCTCGCGACCTACGTGCCGCGGCGCGATGCCGCCGTGGTGCGCGCGCTGAAGCGCGCCGGCGCGGTGATGGCCGGCAAGACCAACACGCACGAGTTTGCCTACGGCACCACCAACGACAACCCGCACTACGGTGCGACCCGCAATCCCTGGAATCCATCGCTCAGCACGGGCGGATCGTCCGGCGGATCGGCGGCGCTCGTCGGCGCCGGCGCGTTGTCCCTGGCCCTCGGCACCGATACCGCCGGCTCGGTCCGTATTCCCGCGGCGCTGTGCGGCGCCGTGGGACTCAAGCCGACGACCGGCACGGTCTCGACGCGCGGCGTGATCCCGCTTTCGCCCACACTCGACTGCGTGGGACCGATCGCCGACAGCGTCGCCATGGCGGCGCGCGCCCTCGAGGTGCTGACCGGCCGGTCGCTGGCGCGCGCCCCGGGAGTGCGGGGCCTGCGGATCGGGGTCGCGGAGGCGTTCGTGTTCGCGGGCGTGCACGCCGAGGTCGAGCGGCGGGTGCGCGAGGCGCTCGCGGCGCTGGAGCGTCTGGGCTGCAAGCTGGAAACCGTGACCATTCCCGAGCTCGCGCTGTGCACCGAGACCGGCGTCACCATCACGCGCGCCGAGGCGGCCACGTGGCATCGCCACTGGTTCCCCGCCCGCGCGGCGGACTATGGCGCCGACGTGCGCGCCAAGCTCGAGGCCGGCACCCGGGTCACGGCGAAGGAGTATCTGACGGCGCGGGAAACCCAGGTCCGCATCGCACGCGCGCTGCGCCGCGTCCTGCGCGAGGTGGACCTGCTCGCCGGCCCGACGGTGCTGGTGCCCGCGTTCCCCAACGCGAACGCGCCGCTCGCCGAGACGTACCGACTGACGTATCCATTCAGTATCGGGCTCCTGCCGGCGATCACGGTGCCCTGCGGCTTCACCTCCGCGGGACTGCCCGTCGGACTCCAACTCGCCGGACCGCCGCGCTCCGAAGCGCGCATACTCGCGGCCGCCGCCGCCTACGAGGCCGACCGCGGACCGCTACCGAGGCCATCACCATGATCCTGCTGCTGCTCGCCGTGACCGCCGCTCCCCAGGATACCACGCTCCTCGCGGACGCCGCCGTGCACGCGCGCGCGTACTCCACCGCCCACGCGACACCGGGAGCGTCGGGCAATCCGGCGATCCAGGCCCAGCACCAGGCCGCGCTCGCGCTCATGGATTCCGCGCAGTGGCAGGCGGCGGCCGTGCGGCTCCGCGCCGTCGCGCGGCTCGACGCCCACGACGCCGCCATCAAGGGCGACCTGGCCTATGCGTTCGCGCGCCTCGGCCAGTGGGACAACGCGGCCGACGCCTACCAGGCCGCGTCGGGGATCGAGCCGAGCAACCCGTGGTTTTCCGTGGGGCTTGGCGTGGCGCGCGCCGGCCAGCAGCGGTGGGTCGATGCCGCGACCGTGCTCGCGCTGGCCGCCCAGACGGACTCGGCGGTCGTGAGCCGGCCGTTCGTCGAGGAAATGATCGCCGATGAACAGCAGGCCGGCCGGACCGCGTTCGAGGTCACCTGGCTCCGGATCGGCACGTCGCGCTATCCCGAGGTGAGCGAGTGGTGGCTCCAGCTCGCCCACGCGGATCTCACCGCGAACGACACCACCGCGAGCCTGGCCGCGGCGGAGCACTACGTGGCCCTGCGCCCGGACGATCCCGCGGGCCTCGAGATCGCGGCGGATCTGTTGCTCGCCGCCGGCCACGGCGATTCCGCCGCGGCCCTCGCCGGCCGGCTCCCCGCCGATTCGACGCATCGTCCGTTCGCGGCGAGGATCTTCTACGGGGCAGGCACTCAGGCCTTCCACGCTCAGGACTGGCCTCTCGCCATCGCGCTGCTCACGCGCGGGCAGGCGCTCGCCACCCCGGACATGGCGGGGCCGTTCGCCTACTACACCGGGTTCGCGTATCTCCAGCGCGCCGCCGCCGCCGGCCGCAGCGCCGCGCAGGCGCACGACTGCGCGGGCATGCACGCGACCGACTCGCTGGTGAACCTGGCGGAGCAGAATCTGCGGCAGGCGGTGGCCGTGGACTCGGCGAGCGTCAATCATGCGCTCGGGTCCAACGTGCCGTTGATGCGGCAGAGCGCGGCGAACATCGAGCGCACCGTGTGCGCCGGAGGCCAGCGGCAGCCCTGAACGGGCGGCCATCGCCGGCAGAGTGTTCTGGACGAAGCAAAAGGGGCCGCGGGACGACTCTCCCGCGGCCCCTGACCGCATCAGCGCGTCCGGCTCAGTCGCTGCGGCCGACCGGCCACATCACGTGCGCGTACGGGGTGCCCTTGAACATGACGACGCGTACCCGATCGACGTGACGCGCGGAGCGCTGTGCGTCATCCACGCGGCCACCCAATTCATCCACTGCGTGTCCGAACACACCGGGTCGTCGGCGGGAGTCTCCGGCATGTCGGGGAAGCACGTCCATCCGTTGGTGCCGGCGCGCAGCTGGGTCGGCTGGGACGTATCGCTCGCGGGGTAGTCCATGATCGTCGCGTTGGCGCTGATGGCGGCGGGCGCCGCGCTCATCGCGTCCGCGATCTTCCATTCGGTCGAGCCACGCGCTGGTGCGGCCGGAGCCGGCGGCGCCGTGTTCGCTGCCTGTTGATTTGCGGGTTTGTTGCAGGCGGTCGCGGCGACGGAAGCGACCAGCGCGAGCACGACGGTGCGGCTCGAGGCCATAGGCGTTCCTCCAATGAAAGTGGGAGTGAGCCTGCGCGAATACGCGCGAGAATGTGGATCGGCGCAGCTCACGGGCGCAAACGGCTGAGTGACGCCATGATGTATAGTTGATGTAACATAAATGTCGTATTCATGACCACCGCCTTGACGCCGACCCTTGCCCACCGGCGCGTCACATCATATCATACAAACGTTTGAATGACGTGTTGTTTCCGGCGACACCCATGCCCGTACGGCTCCAGTCGCCGCTGCACCAGATGGGAGGCCCCGTGCTCAACCTCGAGCCTGACGATTCCAAACCTGCCGCGGCCGTCACCGGCGAGCCCAGCGTCGAGCCTGCCCGCCAGCGGCTGCTGGTCTGTGCGCGCGACGCGTTCGCGCGCCACGGCTTCGACGGCGCGTCGGTCCGCGACATCACCACCGCGGCCGAAGCCAACATCGGGGCGATCAACTACTACTTCGGCTCCAAGCGCCTGCTGTACATAGCCGTCATGCGGGCGCTGGTCGGCCCGCTCGCCCCGCGTATCCGCTTCGCGTCGATCACCAAGCGGCCGCCCCTCGACCGCGTGCTCGACATCGTCGGAGCCATCTTCGAGCACATCCGGCTCAATCCCGACATGCCGGCAATCATGACCCGTGAACTGGCCAGCGGGCGCGAGATCGCCGCGCCGATCCGCCAGGTGTTCGGTGACGCACTGCCGATTCTGGTGGGAGTGATCGCCGAAGGGCAGCGCGACGGCACGATCCGCCCCGGCGACCCGATCCTGCTCGCGTTCAGCACCATCGCCCAACCCGTCTACTTCAACCTGGCGCGCCCGATCATCACGGCCGTGGCGAACGTGGATCCGCTCGAGGAGCGGGTTCTCGAGCACGTGCTGAGCGTCGTGCGCGCCGCACTCGAAGCCCGCCCATGATCGCACTCGCCTTGCTGCTCCTGGTGCAGGACACCACGCGCCTGACGCTCACCGACGCGGTGAACCGCGCGCTGGCGCGCTACCCGCAGGTGGCCGCCGCCCGCGCGGCGCACGACCACGCCGCCGCCGACCTCGGCGAGTCCCGCGCGGCGCTGCTGCCGCGGCTCTCCTTCGACGGCTCGCTGACCCGGTTCGACCAGCCGATGCTGGTGCTCCCGCTGCACGGCTTCCCGACCGGGCCGGGCGCCACCCTGCCGCTGTTCGACCGCACGCTGGTCCAGGGCTACCTCTCGGCGTCCTACACGCTGTTCGACTTCGGGCAGC